>Ga0182027_10000689_pt1 | contig 57823 bp, 48 predicted proteins | sample 712E1DmetaG_FD_121300 | JGI IMG/M metagenome (GOLD analysis project Ga0182027, IMG submission 121300) | Permafrost microbial communities from Stordalen Mire, Sweden - 712E1D metaG (Illumina Assembly) | ecosystem: Environmental > Terrestrial > Soil > Wetlands > Permafrost | place: Sweden...
GCCATCCCAGTGTCCTCCTCTCGGAATGTCGTTTCCACGAACAACATCCTAAGGAGAACCCACAGGTGGCTCGCTACCGCTCCCCACCTGGACTGCTTCTACAGAACTTTAAGGACTCAATCGGACATGCACCTAGAAAAGTTGCATTTCAGGGGTATTCGTAACCTGGAAAGGTTCCATTTTGAGGGTGACACGCACCGAGAAAAGTTAGGAAATGTATTTTGATGTTTGCCGGGCGCCCCAGAGCCTGCCCTGAGCGAAGTCGAACGGGCCGGGTGCCCAGAGCCGGGGTCCCCACGGACAGGTCTTCGTTCGAGGGGTGGAGAGCCTGCCCTGAGCGCAGTCGAAGGGGCTCGATTTTGAGACCTGGGAAACCACACTAACCCGGCTAACTCCGCTAGTGTGGTGCGTCGTTGACGTTGACGATTATCTTTTGGCGTGAAGGAGCTTTTCTTACGCCCCCTGCGGGGGCTGCGGTCGGCATTCACCATCCTTCCCCAGGCTTGCGCCTGGGGCTACCGTCTTTTGCCCGCTACGCGGGCTGCGCGCCCAAGTCAACCATAACCGTCGGAATAATCGACGCACTCCGCTAGCTCCGCTATCCTTTTCCCATGCGCGCAGCCGTCTTCGACTCCACATCCTCCGCTTCACCCGGGGCATGGCTTTCCATCGAAGACATCCCGCGCCCGCAGCCACAGCCCGGCGAGGTCCTTCTCAAGGTGATCGCCTGCGGCGTCTGCCGCACCGATCTCCACATCGTCGAGCGCGATCTGCCGCCGCTCGATCCACGCATCGTCCCCGGCCATCAGATCGTCGGCGAAGTGGTCGATGTTGCGGATGGGGGAGCAACCGCAACCCTCCCCGCCGGTACGCGCGTCGGCGTCTCCTGGATTGGCGGCGTCGACGGCGATTGCTGGTTCTGCCGCCATGGCATGGAGAATCTCTGCGACCACCCCATCTTCACCGGCTACTCGGTGAATGGCGGCTATGCTGAGTTCGCCGCTGTGCGCGCCGATTTCGTCAATCCCCTGCCCGCCGGCCTCGACCCCATCCTCGCCGCCCCGCTACTCTGCGCAGGCGTCATCGGCTTCCGCAGCCTTCGTGTAGCGGGCGTTGAGCGCGGCGAGCGCGTCGGCCTCTACGGCTTCGGAAGCTCCGCCTCGCTCGCCATTCGTATTCTTCGTGCGTGGGATTGCGAGGCCTACGTCGTCACCCGCGGCGAGTCGCACCGCAAAGCCGCCGAGTCGCTCGGCGCCACATGGGTCGGCGACGAAGATGCCAAGCCTCCCGTCGAGCTCGACCGCGCCATCACCTTCGCGCCCTCGGGCAAAGTCGTCGTCGACGCGCTTTCCGCCCTTCGCAAGGGCGGCGTCGTCGCCATCAACGCCATTCACCTCGACCAGATGCCCGCCTTCGACTACGATCGGCTGCTCTGGGGCGAGCGTCAGTTGCGCAGTGTGGCCAATATGACCCGCCAGGACGCACGCGATTTCCTCGCTCTTGCCCGCGATCTCAATTTCCGCCCCGCCGTCCAGACCTTCTCCCTCGACCAAGCCAACCAGGCGCTCGAAGCCGTCAAGCACGAAACCGGCCTCGGCTCCGCCGTCATTGTCCCGTAACGCCGCTCTCAAAACTCGACCCACCTCCAAACCTGTCATCGCAAGCGGAGCCGCGAAGCGGGTACCAACGGACAACCCCGTTGCCGATTTCATCCAGCAAATCGAATTCTCCCGGCGGAAAGGCAGGATTGCAACCTCTTGAAGATCGGTAGGACTTATGCACATAACTCCCCATTTAAGCTCGATGGCCGCGTAGTTCCTTTTTCGGTACTATCCGTGGCAGCCGTACTTCTTCTCAATAGAATGGGAGTGAATGACCGACGAAACAAAGCGAGGCACGAACTGGCAGGACGACGAGCTCGACGCAATCGTTGCCGACTACTTTGCCATGCTTGCGGCCGATCTTGCCGGACGGGCATACGTCAAATCTAGGCATAGCGCGGCGCTGATGGCCAAGATTGGTCGCACCCATCGCTCCGTCGAGTTCAAGCACCAAAACATCTCGGCCGTGTTGGACGAATTGGGCATGCCTTGGATTCCCGGCTATAAGCCAAAGCTGAATTATCAGAATGCGATCTTCGATGCGATAGATCGTCACCTTACTCGGCATCCGGGGATTCTCGAGCCAGGGGCAAAGCCGCAGGATGCTCCACGCGCGCCCTCCCAAGTCCTTGTTCCCCCTCCGGTTCCAGGCGTCCCACGGGAACAGATTCCCGAACGGCTGCGACGCCTGGTGGCGAAATTCGATCCGGTAGAGCGGGACCACCGCAATCGTTCTCTGGGCAAGGCGGGGGAGTCCTTCGTTGTTGACTTTGAAAAGCACCGGCTGAGAGAAGGAAACCGCGCGGATCTGGCCCGAGAGGTACGATGGACCGCCGCAGAAGAAGGCGACGGAGCAGGCTATGATGTCGCTTCATTCAACTTAGAGGGAGGGCCTCGCCTGATCGAGGTGAAGACCACAAATGGGTCGGCTCGAACGCCCTTCTTTCTAACGCGCAATGAATTCGAGATCGCAAGGCAATTGCCCATGAGATGGCAAATCTACAGAGTTCATCTGTTCGCCACAACGCCCCGCATTTTCGCGATTTCCCCACCTTTGGAGAAGCGCGTTAACCTCTCAACGGAAACCTGGCGGGCGTCATTCTGATGGAATCGAAGAGAGAAAAATCCGCATGTGCCAACTTAATCTGTCAAGGCGAGCCAGACTGTGTCGAAATGTCCGCGGCACAAGGACCTGGGGAAACGCGCAATCCCATGACGTGCCCCTCGAGCCGCAACCAACATCGGAGAAATGCGAGGTAACATTCGCGGCTGAGATTTCAGCGAGACAGCGTGCCTATTTTCTCGACCACATTGATCTATTCTGCGCAATGTGCGGCGTTGCTCCCGGAGACATCGATGACCTCACAGGGCTTGAGGCCAGATTCAATGTTGAGATCATCGATGGGTGGAATTTCGACGGTAAGGACGAAACGCCGAATTTCCGAACGCTCTGCTCGACTTGCAACCAGGGCGCGAAGAACATCACAACTGAGAAGCCAACAAAGATCTGGCTACTGTCGCAAGTCCGACGTGCTGGCCAAGATGAGCAAATGGCTGTCCTCAAGTGGCTTCGTGAGAAGTTCAAGGTCTGACGTCTTATGGATCGCAGCGAGAACATGCGAGCAATCCGCGGTAAGGACACGCAGCCCGAGATTGCAGTTCGGAGTCTCGTGCACAAGCTCGGCTATCGTTTCCGACTACACCGACGAGACCTTCCCGGGAAACCGGATTTGGTCTTTCCCGCGCGACGCAAGGTGATATTTGTACACGGATGCTTTTGGCACTCACACGCGTGCAAGACCGGGCTCATCCCCAACACAAACCGAAGCTTCTGGTTGCCGAAGCTCCGGCGAAACAAAGCGCGAGACACGAAGAACATCGAAGCTCTTACCAGGCTCGGTTGGGACGCCCTAGTGATTTGGCAATGTGAATTGAAGAACACCGCGACAGTATGCACGTGCGTGAAGCGGTTCCTAGGACGCAGAGGGAAAACAACGCAATAACGCACGCAATCCATCAGTGAACCCGGTAGATTCGATGACCGCATTTCCTCATTGTCAAGTGCCGAACAGGCGCAACCCCGCTCCATCCCCCTCATTCCGCACCAGATATTTTTCCCCCGAACATTGCAGGTTATATCCGCCGTTTCGCTACCATTGTTCTTAGGTAGAACAGAGCGTTCTCTCCTTTGAGAGGTGGTGGGCGGACCACGGTGCCTTCTTGGCGGTTGGCACTCGAAGGCCCGCCCACCGTTTTTTCGGGCAGTCCTGCCGCGAAAATGGCCGATCGCCCGCAAGAACGCCCGTAACCCTCGTAAATCGGTACGTTTAGAAGTATGGCCCTTTAGAATCAGATATGAGCTGGTATACCCCATCCCTTAAACCCTTTGTTATCAAATATGGAGGTATGCCATACGGGGGGGGGCAGGGGGGCATAGATACGGGGTACGGACCGGGCACATTGCTGACAGATTGGACCGGGGTGGGGCGCCACAGAGCGGCGACCCTGCGCAAAAACTCAACAGGACCCGGTGATTCTGGTTCCTCTCCAAGCCTTCATTCTCGGAGCTTGTCCAGAGCGCACTCGAACGATCAATGCTTTCTTGTTCCCTTGCCGGGGCCCCCAGCGGCAGGTCTTCGTCCCTGGGGTGGCTTGCTCCCTCGCTTGCTCGCTCCCTGTTTCTCCGCCTTCTTTTCTCCCGGCGCGTGCGTGATGGGAATTGGCGCCAGGTCCGGCCCGGCGCGTTTCACCTGCGTGTCGACCATCTGGTAATCGATGGTCCGCGGAGCCGCGGGACGCGTGATGCCGGTCGCGGCATCGGTCGTCACGTCGTTGCCGCTCGCAATCTGAAAGCTGAACGCGGGAACGCTTCCCTTGGCTGTGTTTTGCGTGAAGACGCGCACCGGCAGATAGCCCTGAATGGGATGCAGCCGGAAGGCCGTCTCGTAGCGGTGATGCTTGATGCTCCATGTGAAGACGCGCACCTGGTCGAAGTCGAAGGGCAGGCCCGACTTGAGCGGCGCAAGCACGGTCAGGTACTCGGGAACCTGGTGATCGGGCGTGTTGGATTCAGGGTCGGTGACCTTGGTCAGCATCCAGCAGCCAATGAATCTCTGATCCTCGCCGTATTGCCCAACCTCGTCCGGCACATCCACATCCAGGCGGCTGCCGAGCAGCCAGCCGACACGGCCCTGCGCGTCGCGCGCCAGCCACCAGTCTTCCATATCGGGCGGCGCGGTCTCTTCGGCGCCCGCAGCCGGCGGCTGCCTGGGGGCCGGAGGCTTCGCAGCCGTGGCTGCCGGGGTGCTCTTGTTTCCTCCTGCGGCCTTTGGTTCGCTGGAACCTGGCAAAGGGCCAAATGCCGCTGTGGGTTTTTTGGGAGCCGACGCCCGCGCCAGAAGCTGCACTTTGGTGTTGCCGGCGAGCAGGTAAAAACGCTCCGTCTCCCGGCCGGGAAGCAGGTGCATGGCAAGGTCGTCGCGGAGGGTAGCCGTAGCCGCCACCGGATCGTCCTTGTGGTGCTGTGCGAGCTGGACAAACCCGTCGTAGGTCTTGGCATCGATCACGGCATGGTCTTCAATCCAGCCGACTTCGTTCTTGTCCGTCTTGACCTTGAGAAAGCGCCGGCCGTGTTCGAGGACCTCGAGCGCCTGCCCGTTCACCACCTGGCCCACCCGGTTCGAAACCGGGGCCACGCGGTCGTGCAGGTATGTTTCGCGAATGGAAACATAGACCATTTCGTGATTCTCGTGCCGGAATCGCGCGCATCCGGCGGCGAAAACCAGACAGCAAAGCGCCGCCAAAGGCAGCGCAAAAGCGACCGAAAAGCGCCGAAGAGAGGAAACAGGGAGGATTGGGAGGCGAATGAGCACAACTCGTGGCGTTCAAGTTGAGAATAGCACCTCTACAGTGACCACTGAACCACGTTCCCTCGGTCGCTTGGTACCTCGGTCACTGCCGTTACGGCAGCGCCGCGACGGCAAACGCTCCGACGGGATCGGTGCCGGTGTTCGACGTGATTGCAGAGGTGAGCGTACCGGTGCCCAAGGTGTAGGCTTCGAGGTCGGGATTGCCGCTTGTCGTCGATCCGCCCGTTGACACCGCCAGCACAAAGTTGTGATCGATATCCTCCGCCAGGCCATTCGGCTGAATTCCGGAAACGATATTGCCTCCCGATGCAATGGAGTACGTGGTTCCCGCGGCTGAAATGGGAAACCATGAAACGTTGCCGTTTGCCGTAAGGCCCGTACCGTCGGCGACGTAAACGTACTGCCCTGATGCAACGGGCAGGATGGCGTTCGGAGCCAATCCGCCGCTGGCAATGGGAGATCCTAACGCCTGGGTAAGCGTCCCGGTGCCGAGCGAGCTGTAGTTATAGACGCGCAGTCCGCCGGAATTCGCTGTGGAGTTTACCAACGTCTCACCGATGTAGAACAGGCGCGGCGCGCTGCCAGGATCGACGGCAACGGAAAGCGCTACGCCGCCCGTATTCGCCGGCGCAATCGAGGTTCCGGCTAGACCGTTCGGAAGGGGAGAGGATGAATTGAACGGAACGACAATCGTTCCGCCGGCGCCAAGCGCGAGAAACACGTTCTTGTCGTCACCGGAAATTGCCATTTGCTTCACCGTCGCATTGGAAACGGTAAAGCTCGCCGATGGCACGGTGGTGCCGGCCGTGTACGTGCCGCTCGAATTCAGCGGAATCGCATCCACCTGCACCTGGCCGGTGAGCGGGGCAATAAAGGCATCCACAAGCCACGCGCCAGTCGTGTCCACCTGAAGTGCAGCATCAAGATCCGACGCGATGAACTGCCCGCTGTTCAGGGCTGTTAGCGCGCCTCCCGAACTGATGCCGTATGCGTAAATGCCGTTGGTGAGCGTGCTGACGTATAAGAAATTCCCGTTGGGGGCGATGGCGATTGCAACAGGGCCTGGGAGCGAATATGTGCCGATCTTGTTCAGCGAACCGGACGTAATGCTATAGGCAACGATTTGGCCTGAGTTCTGATTGAGCACATAGAAAACACCGCTGGAAAGAGTGGTGGGCGTGGTGGTTGTCGTCGAAGTCGGAACGTCCCAGAAACCCTTGCATCCGGCCAGAACCACGAAGCAAGCCAGCCAAAGTGCCGCCAAATTTCTGCTCTTCATCGTCATTCCTCACACAGGGCTGATCCGAGTTTGATCGGTTCAGGCGCGATCCGCAAAAGGGCTCAGCTCAAAGGGTATCGCTTGATCGCGCGTTTTGTCTTGTCGCAGGACAAGGCACGCCATCCGGGGAACCCGGTGAGCGATTGTCAGTGAAAAGACGGAATCGGGGCGGATTTCGCTCGGCGCAGGCGTGTTTCTTCGCAAACACGTTGCCTTACGCACAGTTCCAGACCCCAAACCAGACCCAGCAAACGGCCGAGAAACCGCCGCGACGATTACTCCCGGGGAACCAGAAGCTCGGGATCGTTGTTGCGAACATTCCCAACCCGGTCGCTGACCGGCCAGGCCGTCATTCGCCCGGCGGGGAAAGGCCGCAACAGGTCCACGGGCGGGCGCTCCGGGCTGCCCGGCTCCAGCCAGCGCTCGTAATCCTTCGGCTCCAAAATCACGGGCATGCGGTTGTGGATGGGCTCGACGACCTCGTTGGCGTCGGTGGTGAGGATGGAGAAGGTTTCCAGGGCTTCGCCTTCCCTGGGGCGCCATCTTTCCCAGATTCCGGCAAAGGCGCAGGGTTCGCCGCTCCTGAGGGCAATGGCGAACGGCTGCTTATTCTTCGGATCGCTGTGCATCCATTCGTAAAAGGCATCGGCGGGAATCAGGCAGCGCCGCTTGCGCACAGCTTCACGGAAAGCGGGCTTGGCGGCTGCTTCTTCCGCCCGGGCATTAATGGTGGAATAGCCGATCTTCGCGTCCTTGGCCCAGAAGGGCACAAGGCCCCAACGCAGCAGCGCGAACTCCCACTGTCCGGTGTCCAGGCCCTGACGTACCACCGGCTGCACACTTTGCGGCGCGACGTTGTAGCTCGGCGCGAACGGAGGAAGGTCTTCCAACTCCACGCCGAACCAATCGGCGAGAACTTCGCGGGTAGATCTGCCTGCAAATCGTCCGCACATAAAGGCAATGATAAGCCCACGCCGCTGCTCGAGGATTTCGTGCGGGAGCCTGCGAAGAGACGCTAATTGGGCCGGTCGCCGGAAGCGGCCCGGCGGCGGAAGCGCTCATCGACGGGCTGACGGCCCTGAAAGCCTGCTTCGACCGTATGCCAGTGTTCGATCGCGGGCTCACCCATGCGCCAGCAGAGCAGGACGACCTCATCGTCAACGCGGCAGGGAAAGTCGAGCAGGCCGGATTCGAGATCCTTGACCTGAACGCCGATGGCATCGATTTCGGCGATACTCTCGCGGACTTGCTTGAGATGAGCCTCCACCTCAGCGCGCTGCTCGGCCACTCGGGCGGAATTCACCCGCATTCCGCCCGATAAATGGATGCGCTGAACAAGCTCGTTGAGACCGGACTCGACCGATTGTGCGGAACGCCTGCCTTCCATGGCGCGCTTCAGCAACGATTCGAGAACCGGGAGCAGGGATTGCGCCTCTTCAAGTGTGAAGGTCCTCATCGGATGACCCCTGCATACAGAATACGACTTCTCGGTCGCATCACACGCTCGCTTCTCGTGTTGGACCCGGCTCTCCATTCTCAAATCTGGGAGAAACGAAGGAAGAGAGCGTGTCGCTCAGCCGCCAAATGAAAGAGGGGCGAGAATTCGAGGAGGAACGGAGCCCCACTATCGATGCCGGCGCGAAATCGTCGTCAGGCTGAAAGTGAGTCGCTCTGCGGTAGAGAATGACATCACCGCTCTACCCGCGCAGGTAGATCGTGTCACCGGCGCTTGACCTGACGACGCTTTACCCCCTTCTTACACCGGGATTACAAGTTTTTACTTCCGTTACATCGGAAACGTGCCAGACTTTTACCATCACGAGTTCTCGAAAGGGATCGTCCCTTTCGGTAGGCGGTGTCAATTCCGTCACTCCCCTCACCGGCCGGGTCACGAGCAGTCGAGGATACTATGGAAATCGAACAGTCGACAGTCGCAAGCAGGAATACGCCCTGGTCGATCCAGCCCAGGACCCCAGAGCCTGCAAACCCCAAGGCGGTTTTGCAAGAGTTATTTGTTTTGCTCGAAGAATACGGTCCCGTTTGGTACACCGAGGAGCATCGAAGACACGCCGTGGCGGCTCTGCTCTGTGCTCAGTGGCCCGCATCTCGATTGGGCCTATGGAGATAGGTGGATCAGTGGACGGATTCGAGCTCGGTTCATGCCAAAATCGGAGGTGCCGAATGATCGATCCTGATGTCGGCTGGTAGAAAAGCGAAACCACGACGAAATAGAGCGAATAAACGCTGCCAAATCTGCGGAATACCAATGATCGACCGATCAAACAATCCGAATGGTTACGACCGCGTGTTACCGGGGCGCATGACCCATGACCATTGTGCCGTTGACACTCCCAAAGTTCTCTCCTATTGTCGAGGAGCAATCGTAAATTTTGGGGTCGTGGGCGTCGTCAGTTCGCACCGCTTTTGGGGCCCTGTCCAATGCTCCAGGGATTTTTTCCGGGTCCCTACTTCCCGTGGAGGTTGCCAGATAGGCAACGGACGAACATTTTGCAATGGACCGCTGGACGCCACGATAAACGAAGATTCCTCAAACGGTTATTAATAGTAGCCGCGCAAGAGGCTCAATCCCGCACTCACTAGCTGATTGCTGCTGCACGCGAAACTGTCTCGCCGCAGCGATGCCTTTATTTTCAGCTTACGGGGCCTTGCACCCAGCTCGTCTTGTGGATGCCAAAGACATCATGTCTTTCCGGCGGAATGGGCACGTGCAATGGTCCTTGCTGGCAAGGATTGTTGAGCAATACTGCATTCCGAGAAAGAGGCCTTGGTGAGACCGCTCCTCCTTGTTTTGACTGACATTCAAAATGCCAAGACGCGCTCCTTTGTCACGATGGTTCTCGAGGGTGCGGGCCACAGAGTGATCGAGGCGGGCGGCAGCGCACAAGTCCAGTCACTTCTGAGCAATGGACTCGAACCAGATCTCTTGTTATGTGAGGCCGCTGCGCTCGACTCATTGGGGACGGCGCAATACCGTGAATTCCTGAGACTCGTGCCCGCGCACAGCATTTGCCTGATTAAGAAGATGAGCGAGCAAGGGCTGCGCAGAGAAGCCGCTGAGTCAGGCATCAAGCGCTTCCTGACCATGCCGGTGACACGCGAGGACGTGGAGTCGGTGGTTGACTCGCTGACTTCCTCCAAGGAACAGGTCTGCGCCGATCCCGCCATTGCTTCCGATTGCGTGGAAGCTCTTGCTGTGGGGACGGGCACTTCTGCGACTTGGGCGGGTATTCCCGCGGACATGCCTGCCGTCCCGTATGTCGAAGAACTAGATGCCCACAATTTCTTTCTGGCGGCATCGCCCCAAATGTTGGAAATTCATCGCCAGGTCAAATTGCTCGCGGATATCGATGTCAATGTGCTGATCCTGGGCGAAAGCGGGACTGGCAAGGAGGTCGTAGCGCAGTTGATTCACAAGAATTCTCGACGGTCCAAGGAGAGATTTCTGAAAGTGAACTGCGCGGCCCTGCCGGCGGATTTGCTCGAGAGTGAGCTCTTCGGTCATCGGCAAGGTGCTTTCACGGGGGCTATCAACGACAGGCCGGGCAAGTTCGAACAGGCGAATCACGGCACACTGCTTCTGGACGAAATTGGTGAAATTGGAGTGCAGATGCAAGCAAAACTCCTCCATGTTCTCCAGGATGGCCGATTCGCTCGCCTCGGAGCGCAGGAAACCACGAAGGTCGATGTGCGAGTTCTCGCCGCCACGAATGTTCAAATGGAAGACGCACTGTTTAGCAGGACATTCCGTGAGGATCTGTATTACCGTCTCAGCGTATTCACCATCAAAGTTCCGCCACTTCGCGAGCGTCGCGAGGAGATTCCCTATCTGATTGAAGAGTTTATTCGCCGCTCACCGGCGGAGATGACGAACGGGTTTGGAAGCAGCCTTCCCTCCCGGCTGATGGATGTTGCGCTTCTTTATGATTGGCGGGGAAACCTGAGGGAACTCCGCAATTTCGTCACCCGGACCATCGTCATGCGGGACGCAGACGGCGCCACCCGGGAACTGGAAGCCAAGGTCGCTACGTCAGGCGCAATTGATTCGCAGGATCAGTTCGGCGAGGCACCATCTCCATGTGTAGGTATTCGATCGATCGTACGCGATGTAAAAGCACGCACCGAGGCGCAGATGATCCAGAGTGCGCTCGAGACGTTCGGCTGGAATCGCCGCCGCGCTGCGCAATATCTCAACATTAGCTACCGCGGCCTACTTTACAAGATTCAGCAGCATCGCCTTAGACCTTGGCCGGCCGGAGATCCTCCACAGCCATTTCAGGAGATCCGTTCCGCGCGCCCCAATGCCGCCTAGTGGGGAAGGCCGGAAGGTCACGGAAGAAATAAGCGCAATTGCTGAATGCACCGGCCGCTCCATGAGCTCCCGATTCCGCCAACGTGGCTTGCAAAGTCTTTAGATGGTCTGGGAGAGGCCAAGTGCGCTGATAAGAGATGACTTAGGGCTGACAGGCGTCCTAGCGGAGGAGCCTTAGCACCCGATTCAACTGTATTTTCCCGCTTTAGCGGGGTATGGATTCGCAAATAAGTGGTAAGAATTGTGCAAAGTTTTGCACTTGTTATAAGAGGATACCGACGACCCGGTCTTAACAGTGACTCTTAACCGCCATCAAACTCAGCTTCAAGCGCAATCGCCGAACGTCGACGGCCGAGCTGGATTGTGGCCATCTAAATGCAGCATACCCAGGAAAAAGAGCCCTCAGTTTCGTCTAAGTCTATGCCCACAGCCTTGAGCCAGAGCTTTCGAATTGATGCGTCGGATTTGCCGGGAGAAGCGGTCATTTTCGGCGGCACTCCCGCCATGCGTGAGATTCGGAACAAGATCGACTGCATCCTGTCCAGTAATTTTCCGGTACTCATCCAAGGCGAGAGCGGAACTGGCAAAGAGGTTGTTGCCAGGTTTCTGCACACCCGTTCGAACCGGTGCGATGCACCTTTTGTGAAATTGAACTGCGCTGCCATTCCGGCCAATCTGCTCGAAAGCGAACTCTTTGGTTACGAAAAAGGGTCCTTTACCGGGGCTACGGAAGCGCGGACAGGGTTGGTTGAGATTGCCGACGACGGCACGCTATTCCTTGATGAGATCGGGGACATGAGTTGGGAACTGCAGGGCAAGTTACTTCGCCTGTTGCAAGACGGCACCTACGCTCGAATCGGCGGCCGCGAAGAGCAACGTGGGCGCATACGAGTCATCTGCGCGACGAACATTGATCTGCAAGAGGCAGTCGGAAGGGGTGCCTTTCGCGAAGATCTGTTCTATCGCATTGACGTCGTGTCTCTGCGTCTATCGGCTCTACGCGACCGAAAGAACGACATCCCGCAGCTTTGCGAATACTTCCTCAAGAAACTGGCCACGCAATTTAGAAGGAGCGCACCACAGTTAAATCCAGCGACGATGCACTTGCTTATGCAATGGAATTGGCCTGGAAACCTGCGCGAACTGGAGAATTGGATCGCGCGAGCCATCATTTTTGGCGATGACGAAGCTCTCGGCGCGGAACTTCGACGGCAAGTGGAAATGGCCGGCGCGTTGGCCAGGCGACAGCCTGGAATCGCTTCTTTGAAAGACGTCTCCCGCCGGGCAACGTCGGCGGCGACCAATGCCGTGATTCTCAAGGTCCTGCAGATCAATCACTGGAACCGGCGAAAAACGGCGGAAGAACTCAAAATGAGCTATCGCTCTTTGCTTTATAAATTGCGCGAAGTGGGCCTGCCTCAAAGACGCAGAGGTCACAGGGGGCTTCCACCCGTGCAATGATGTCTGCTTTGGCACGAATCTGCCAAGGAGTCAAGCTACCGCAAGGTAGGGGCTATCGAGAATCGCGTAGCGAGCCTGATCGGTTTCTGGGACAAGTGGGGCTGGACCGATCAGGACAGTGGGTTGTTACCGGCGTGCCCACCGCCTCATGACATCGGTAATGGCGTCAGAGGATCCAAGTACGGTTGAGGTATAGAAAAACGGGCAAAAGCCAATATTACTTCTTGCCGCCGTTACCTGTGGTGAGTTGAAAGTGTTACCGGGATCAAAGTGGCTAGCACGATTGGGGCATTGTCACTCGGTGCACAGGTTCACGATGATGAAAACACGACTTTTGGGCGCACTTCGGGTGTAGTGAATCAGCTCGCATTGAGCCCAAATGTCGAGGATGGAATGTCGTGGCAGGGAAGTGGTAACAAGCCTCTGCTGTGACTCACAGGGCGAAGCTATGTCTTCGCGCGCTCAATTTCCGGGATGCGGCTCGTTGGAATTCAGGAAAGGAAAGATGCCTACCTCAGAGAGTCTCGACGCCAGAATGCTCGATGCTTCCGCCTGGTGGGCGCTCTACACTCGCCACCAGCACGAGAAGGTCATAGCAGAGATGCTCTCCGCAAAGGGCTTTGAGGTGTTTCTGCCACTCTACGAGTCGACACGCCGATGGAAAGATAGAAGGAAGATACTCTCACTGCCCTTGTTTCCGTGTTACGTCTTTGTGCGCGGTGGCCTGGATCGCAGATTACAGGTTTTGACCACTCCGGGAGTGCACATGATTCTCTACCGCGGCGATCAGGTCGCGTTCATCCCGGAATCAGAAATCGAGGCGATTCAAAGAGCGGTTGATGGGTCTTTTCGTGTTGAGCCGCATCCCTTCCTAAAATGCGGCGCCCGCGTTCGGGTCATACGGGGTGCTCTCGAAGGCGTTGAAGGGATTTTGACCCGCAAGAAGAATCTGTGCCGCCTGGTTCTTTCAGTGGACATGCTGGCGCAGTCCGTAGCAGTAGAAGTTCACGCGTCAGACGTTGAACCCTGCGGCAGCGACAGCCGTGAAAGAGATATTGGCCCCTCGGCAGTTTCCACGGGTCAGAGCCGACTGCTAAGCGCCAGATCGCCGCGGATCGCTGCATTCTAGCAATCACAATTCCTGATTTTTCGCTCGTGTTGGTGAACTGGGGATCGACGGACTCTTATCGGGCTCCGATTGCGACAGAGCACGCGAGCTTAGCTGAATTTCGATGCGACATTCCGGCATATCGAGAAAATCATCCGCCCCAGAAAAATTGAGGAAAGCTTTTATGAAAAGTCGGGTCCATTGGGCACTCGCTGCCTGTCTTCTTACAGTCATTGCATTGTGCGGAAACTTGAAGGCGCAAGTCGCTGCCTCGCGCCCCAATGAAAGCGAAATCCCGACGGCTGCAACCTCCGTCTCGCCGGCACAGGCGGAGACATCGTCAAAAGACACCAATGCTGACGGTAGCTATATCATCGGTGATGATGACGTTTTGTCGATCAGTGTTTGGAAGGAGCCGGACCTTTCCAAGCAGATTCCGGTGCGCTCGGACGGAAAGATCTCACTACCCCTGATGGGGGAAGTGCAAGCGGCAGGACGAACACCGTCGCAGCTCGAGCAGGAAATCACGGCCAAGCTCCGGAGCTACATCACCGATCCACAAGTGACGGTGATCATCCAGCAGATAAACAGCCAAAAGTTCAACATTCTTGGGCAAGTAACGAAACCGGGATCATACCCATTTACTGCTGGAACAACGATTGTGGACGCCATCGCGACGGCAGGCGGGTTCAGGGATTTTGCGAAGAAGAAATCCATCTATGTCCTTCGTCAGCCCCCTGGAGGGGAGGAACTCCGCATCCCTTTCAATTATGAGAAGTTCATCAAAGGCAAGAACGCGGACCAGAACATCACGCTTAAACCGCATGACACAATCGTCGTGCCTTAAAGACTGAGTGGATATGTTTGCAAGAGTGACTGTGCTTCTGGTATTAGCGGCGGCCATACCTGCCTGGTCCCAGGTGGAACCGGATGCAACAGGGGGCACCGCACCAACGCTGGATGACACTCAGATGATGACGCCGCCACCGGTGAGCGGTATGCCATACCCCAACTTTACCGGCACGGAAACGCGAAGCAATTATCTGGACGCCTCACTCAACCTAAATGCAGCTTATAACGACAACGTTGTCCCGACCATCGCCGCCCAAGCGGTCAGCGACGAAGTCTATTGGATTGTCCCTAGCGTTGCCCTCAGTAAATCCACATCGCGACAAAAAGTCACGTTGGAATATAGTCCGAGTTTCTCGTTCTATCAGCACACGAGCGTGCTCGACACAGTGGACCAAAGCGCGTCCCTCGTCTTTCAGGATCGCCTGAGTCCTCATTTGTCCATCAGCCTGCAGGATTACTTCTTGAGGACATCTGATGTGTTCAACCAGTCGTATCCGTTTGCAGGAGGAAATTTAACCGGTGTAGCACAGGCGCCAGTTCCGGCCCTGATCACTCCTTTTGTAGAGCAAATGTCCGATACAGCAAACGGTTCTATCGACTACCAATTCGGAAGAAACAGCATGGTTGGCGGCGGAGGCTCGTACTCGACTTTCAGTTTTCCCAATCCCACGGCTGCGGCCAATCTTTCCAATTCGGACGGCGAGGGCGCTTCGGCATTTTATAGCCGGCGCTTGTCGGGTATGCAGTATACAGGCCTCTCATACGCTTACTTCCGCGACGCGATTACCGACGCACCGTATGACCCCTTTGTGACTCAACTACATACTCTGCTTCCCTTTTATACGATCTATTTCAATCCCAAGTTTTCGCTATCCATAGCCGGCGGAATACAGCACGTAGGCCTTGCCCAGGTGGACACAGTGCAAGCATTCAGCTCATGGTCGCCCACCGGTACCGCGAGCATCGGGTGGCAAGGCAACCGCGGATATTTTGCCCTCAGCTATCTTCATAGTGTCATCGCCGGCGAAGGCTTCAATGAAGCCCTCCATTCCGATAGTGAGAGTGCATCCGGCGGCTGGAAATTTACTCGTACATGGAATGCAGCATTTGAGGTCTCCTATGTAAACTCGTCGCCTGTGACCCAACTGGTCAACGTGCTCTATGGGTATGAGGGGGGGGACGCTTTTACATTGGGGACCTCGTTGAACCACGCCATCGGCGAGCACTTCAGCGCAGCCTGCGGATATGACCGCCTTCAAGAGGATTACCCAGGAATCCCGTTCATCGCCCGCAATCCAGTTAGTGATCGCGAGTTTGTCACTATAACTTATCAGTTCAGAAAGCCTCTGGGGAGATAGACATGCCAGACGTCTTGGAAGAACAGAGATCAGAACGCCCCGACATTCAACGCCTGGTTGGGATCGCTCGACGCCGGCATCTGCAATTCTTGATCCCTTTGTTTCTCGGCTGGCTAATTGTCTGGGGAGCCAGCTTTCTGCTGCCGCCACGCTACAAATCGAGCACTTTGATCTTGGTGGAGCAGCCGACCATGCCCCAAAACTATGTGCTGCCGAACATAAGCGACGATTTGCAGGCGCGCCTGGAAAGTATCAAACAGCAGATCCTAAGCCGAACGCGGCTTTTGACGATTATTGACAAGCTTTCCTTGTATGGTGGGACGCGCAGCGCGCCGTCCGCGGATGCTCTAGTCGAGCGTATGCGGAAAGATATCGATGTAGAGCTTGTGCGCGACCCTCAGAGGCAGGATATTTCGTCCTTCAGGGTTTCTTACTCGGCAGGGAATCCGCGCGTGGCACAGCAGGTGACCGGTGAGCTTACGAACCTTTTCATCAGCGAGAACCTGAAGGTGCGTGAGCAGGAATCACAAGGCACCACGAGTTTCATCGAGAAACAATTGGAAGATGCTCGCGCGAGTCTAGCCGAGCAGGAGGCAAAGGTTCGCGAGTTCGAAGCGCAGCACGAGGGAGCTCTTCCGACCCAGGAGGCAAGCAATCTTCAGATCCTCGCGGGGCTTCAGGCGCAGCTACAAGGCGAACAGGATGCCTTGAACACCGCGAAGCAACAGCGCGTCTACCTGCAGGCGATGCTTGCGGAAGATCGAGCCGCGCAGAGCAAGATACGGCCAGCCGGTGGCGATCAAACGGGGCTGCCAGGTACCACAGATTTAGCCACGATTGACCAGCAACTCGACAGGCTGAGAGCTGAGCTTGCAGATCTTAGTTCTCGATATACCGATCGCTATCCGGACATTCAGCGGCTAAAGGACCAGATAACAAAGCTGGAAACGATCAGAAACAACTTCATTGCGGCGACGAAACAGAAGGCCACGGACGCGAAACAACAGAGCGATAGTGGAGCTCCGAGCAGTGCTGCGGACCCAACAACGAGTGCCGCGGGCCGGCAATTACAGGGGCAACTGCAAGCGAATCAGCTGGAGATCGCGAATCGGGAGAGTGCCATTGACAGCCTGAAAGCCAGAATCAATGAGTACCAGGGGCGGCTGAACATGGAGCCGGGAACCGAACAACAGCTCGCAGACCTGACCCGTGGCTACGATCAGTCGAAAGCGAACTATGATGATCTGCTGAAGAAGAGGGACCAGTCGGTGATGGCCACGAGCATGGAACAGATGCAGCAGGGTGAGCGATTCACCATGCTTGATCCTCCCAGTTTGCCGGCAAAGCCCGATTTTCCCAATCGGCTCAAATTCTGTGGTATCGGCCTAGCTGTCGGTCTGGCGTTGGGGTTGATCGTGGCTGGCGGACTCGAATTCCTGGATGATCGTTTGCATAGTGAAAAAGAAATCAAATCTCTCCTGTCGATCGCGGTTATCTCCGAGATCCCCGAGATGGTAAGCCCGTTGGATGAACGGAACACAAAGAAGAAATTGGCGCTGGGGTGGGCTGCAACCGCACTTTTGTCTGCCATGATTCTAGCCGGTTCTATCTTCAGCTTTCTGCATAACTAGGCGCCCATTACCAATGTACAAAGCCTATTTTCATCTCAAGCGCAACCCGTTCGATCTGACGCCAGATCCACATTGCTTCGTGCCCACGCCGCGGCACAATGAGGCGCTTGCAGCGCTTTACTATGGTGTTCGGCGGCATAAGGGCTTCGTCGTAGTTACCGGCGAGGTTGGCACTGGAAAGACGCTGCTTCTTCGATGCCTGCTTCGCCTCTTGGAAAACAGCAAGGATGTTGCCTACGCATACCTATTTAATAGCAGGCTCGCACCTACGGATTTTCTGCAATACGTTCTCGCTGACTTTGGACTGCCTGCGTCGGGGAAGAATAAATGCGAGCTTTTGCTCGATTTGAGCAGATTTTTAGTGGCGCGCGGCTCGCGGCAAATGACGACCGTTCTAATCGTGGATGAGGCGCACGATATGACTGCAGACACATTAGAGGAGGTTCGTCTTCTTTCTAACCTGGAGACAGCAGAAGACAAATTGCTGCAGATCATATTGGCAGGTCAGCCGGAGCTTGACAAGAAGCTGGATTCAGTCGAACTGAGGCAATTAAAGCAACGGATTGCACTTCGAACACAGCTTGGAGCCCTGAATGCCAAGCAAACAGAGGAGTATATCGAGCAGCGCTTGCGGATTGCGGGCAAGGATTCGAGCGCACCTCCAATCTTTTCATCACAGGCGATTGCCGCTGTGTATTCTTACTCGCGTGGTTTTCCGCGCTTGATCAATACTATTTGCGAGAACGCGCTGATTAGCGCTTATGCGCGGCAATCACCGACTGTATCGGCGCGAATTATAGAAGATGTAGCGAATGAGTTCCGTCTCGAGGCTTTTGTGCCTGCTGAGCAGAATCCATAGGGTGCCGGCACCATTTCATCGCCGTCAAGCTGAGGAATCATGAGTCGAATTTTTGATGCGTTGCAAAGATCCGAAAGTGAACGTTCCGGAACCGCCTCGGAGGCGCTGCCCAAGGGCACCGATCTGCTACGTCGTGCTGAGCGCCGCGTTGCGTCGAAATGGGAAGCCGGGACTTCCCATCAGGAACGGGAGACAAGAATCACGGAAGGCGATGAGTTCTTCGGACCGGACGGCGTCCTCCCTGAGGCAGCGGCCGAGGAAGCGCCCGGTGGTGTGGAGGGCCCGCCTGCGGCCGAGCGTTTGGACATCCTAGGCCGCTTCAAGTCGCTGTCGATATCGCTTCCATCGCAAAGCCGATTGGTGTGCCTTACAGATAGGGAGCATCCAACGGCCGAAGCCCTGCGCCTCTTGGGGGTGCGATTGAGAGATCTCCGGCGGCTCCGCCCATTGAAGAACGTCCTTATTACGAGCACGATCCCGCAGGAAGGCAAGAGCACGATCGCCGCCAACCTTGCCTGCGCACTTGCCAACTCATTCGGCGAACGGACATTGCTCGTGGAAGGAGACCTGCGGCGTCCATCTTTGTCGCAGATGTTCGGCATCCAGAAGACGCGAGGAATCTGTGAATGGCTCCAGGACGAAGACGGGCCGCTGACCTGCGTCTACCATCTTGATGCTGCAGGTCTTTGGATCTTGCCAGCCGGCGGCGCTTCAAAGAACCCACTTGAACTTCTCCAATCGCAGCGGCTGCCGGTGCTGATGGAGCAGCTTGCCGCGTGCTTTGATTGGATCATTATCGATTCGCCTCCAGTGCTGCCTCTGGCGGATACAAGCGTCTGGATGAGAGTCGCGGATGGAATTCTCTTGGTTACACGTCAGGGAACGACCGAAAAACAGCAATTGCAAAAGGGACTCGAGGCGCTTGAATCGCAAAAACTACTCGGTGCTCTTTTGAACGGTACCATGGCCTCGGCCTACAGTGGCTACTATTACCACTCGTCCATTCCTTCCTAAGACTCCATCACTTCATTCAACTGGATCAGGCAATCAAGCCCGCTTCTGCCTTCGCCCTGTTTTGCGGCTACGGGCCGAGTAGGCGCTGAAATCGTATGACGTCGATTCCCATCCATCGGGTAGCCCCCACCTTCGGTCAAGACTCTAAAGGAAGGTCAAAACGCGCGCAGCCATTTCACCCGCGCCGAGATAACGATGAGCACACCTGTGATCGTTGCGAGAGGAGTATGTCGTGACCCCAACACGTCAAATTAAAAAGCCAACTCCAGCGGCCCAACTGCTGGGGGTTTCTCCGTCTGTGGAACGTTCACCTCTGGACGAGGTGACTTTCAGACGAACGATTGCCATTGAACGCAAGCGCACGGAGCGTTCTAAGGCACCCTTTCTTCTCATGTTGCTGGAAGTCGCCAACGAGGAAAGCGAGAAGAACAAGGGCGCGACGCTCGGCAGGGTCGTCTCAGCTCTGCTTTCATCCAGCAGGGACACGGACTTAGTTGGATGGTACAAGACCCGGGAAATAGTGGGAGCGATGTTTACCGGCCTCGTTGTGAATGATAAGCGCGAAATCCTGGATACATTTCTGACCAAGGTCACTGCGACGCTCGGGAATGAACTGACTCCGGAGCAGTTCAATCAAGTCAGAATATCGTTTCATCTCTTTCCTGACGACTGGGATCACGAAAAGCCAGGCCTGCCAAGCAATACCGCACTCTATCCTGACCTAATCAGTCGCGACAAGGGCCGACGAACCGTGCTTTTGATAAAACGTGCCGTCGATATTACCGGAAGCGCGACGATGCTGATTTTGTGTGCTCCGCTGTTCCTTGTCATCGCCGTAGCCGTTAAAGCCTCCACAAAGGGCCCGATTTTCTACCGGCAGCAGCGGGTTGGACGATACGGCCAGACCTTCACCTTTCTTAAATTCCGCTCCATGTACGCGGATAGTGATTCCAGCGTACACAGAGAATTTGTCACCCGACTTATTACCAGCCAACCCAGCCAGCAACGAGGAGATGTCAACGGGCAAAGCGTGTACAAGCTTACTGACGATAGCAGAATCACGAGCGTGGGGAAACTTCTGCGGCGCACGAGCCTGGACGAGTTGCCACAATTTCTCAACGTGCTCAAGGGCGAGATGTCGCTTGTCGGTCCGCGGCCCCCCATTCCATATGAACTGGCGGCCTATCAAACCTGGCACCGTAGGCGACTCCTTGGGGTGAAGCCAGGAATTACCGGTCTATGGCAAGTGATGAGCCGAAGCAGTGTAGAGTTCGATGAGATGGTTCGACTCGATCTACGATATGCATCGACTTGGAGCCCCTGGCTCGACTTTAGGATCATGATGCGTACGCCTCTCGCGGTGATTAAAGGCACAGGTGCTTACTAACTCCGCGCGATTAACCGAGCGATGGATCCCCGGAATCGTGAAAGCGCACGATCGGGCGCTCAGGCGAAAGCCCAAAGTCCAGGAAGACACCAGCAAGAGCTCTTACATAATTGAATCAACAAGGAATTCGAGAGTAGGTAGAAGCCGGTGCAGAGTTCTGCGCGATGTGAAGGGTTCTATATGTTCAGCTGGTTGGGCTAGGTGGTAACTGAAAAGGAGATAAGAAGACATGAATTTCGGTGTAATTGGATATGGCTACTGGGGTCCTAACATCGTAAGAAATCTTATGGGTCTGGACGGTTCAGAGGTGCGGGCCATCGCAGAGATTAACCCGGCAGCGCAAGCGCGCGCAAGGAAGGCGTATCCCGCCGTCAAAATCACGCCGAGTGCGATGGAGGTGATCTCCGCAGTTGACGTCGATGTGGTTGCGATCGTTTCTCCCGTTTGGACACACTATGAGCTGACAAAAGCTGCTCTCGAAAACGGCAAGCATGTTTTTGTTGAGAAGCCATTTACGAGTACAGCGGCGCAGGGAGAAGAGCTTGTAGATCTCGCACAACAAAAGAATCTCAAGATTATGGTGGACCACACCTTTCTCTTTACGGGGGCTGTCAAGAGGATTGGTCAACTGATAGAAGAAGGCGCGCTCGGGAATCTGTACTACTACGACTCGACGCGGGTCAATTTGGGGCTCTTTCAGCATGATGTAAACGTGTTGTGGGACCTCGCTCCACATGATCTGTCGATCATGGATCATCTAATCAAGACCAATCCGGAGGCAGTGGTGGCGACGGGGCAAGGGCATCTGAACGGACACGAGGATGTGGCCTTCATGACGCTCTATTTCCCCGAGAAGGTCATCGCACATATCAACGTCAATTGGCTGTCGCCGGTCAAAGTGAGGACCACGCTGATCGGAGGGGAGAAGCGGATGATCGTGTGGAACGATCTCGAAGCAGACGAGAAGGTCAAGGTATATGACAAAGGGGTGAAGATCACGAGCCGCGAGGGTGTTTATGAGGCGCTAGTGAGTTATCGTTCCGGCGATATGTGGTCTCCTCAGCTGGAACAGGTTGAGGCACTTCGCCAGGAGGTTAACTACTTCGTGGAATGCATAACGGCCGGAAAAGAGCCGTTCAACAATGGGAGCGCCGGCCTAAGGGTCGTGCGAATGCTCGAAGCTGCCAGCGAATCAATGAACAGAAAGGGGGCTTTTGTCCGCCTATGAATCCGTGGAGCTCAATCTCAGAAGACGTCAAGCTTGGCGAAAACGTGCGAGTAGCGAAATTTGTCAATCTCTATGGGTGTGAGATCGGCGCCGAAACGAAGATTGGCGCCTTCGTAGAAATTCAGAAAAACGCCCGGGTTGGCAAGCGTTGTAAGATATCGAGTCATACGTTCATATGTGAGGGGGTCGCGATTGAGGACAATGTCTTCATTGGCCATGGAGTCATGTTTATCAACGACGCCTATCCTCGTGCGACGACCGCTGCAGGAGAACTCCAGACGGACGCCGACTGGAAGCTCGAGCGGACCTCCGTAGGAAAGGGCGCATCCATCGGCTCGAATGCGACGATTCTGTGCAACACAAGAATCGGCGAGAACGCGATTGTAGGTGCCGGAAGCGTGGTCACAAAAGACGTTCCCGCAAACGCTGTAGTTGCGGGGAACCCTGCGAAGATCTTGCGGTCACTCCAGGAGGTCGCCGAGGATAAAGTGCCTAGCGGCGTTCCGTTTCTTGATTTGATCACGCCGCACCGTGAACTTGAGCAGGAGCTCGTGGGCGCCTTTCGACAGGGCCTTCGCACTGCAGGCTTTGTTGGCGGTCCGGTTGTTGAAAAGTTTGAGGAGGCTTTCGCCTCATTCTCGAACTGCAATCATGCGATCGCAGTAGGCAGCGGTACCGATGCATTGCGCTTCGCGATTCTTGCATGCGGGATCGAGGCGGGCGATGTAGTGGTGACGGTGCCGAATACCTTTATTGCCACTACTGAGGCTATATCGCAGGCGCGCGCGATACCGGAATTCGTTGACATAGACGAACACACTTACAACATTTCTGTGCAGATGCTTGAACGTTTCGTGGAGAAGCAGTGTGTCCGGAACAATGCCGGGAAACTTATCAGTCTGCGGAGTGGAAGGCCGGTTACAGCTATCGTCCCGGTTCATCTTTACGGCCAGATGGCCGACATGGATGCGATCTTGAGCTTGGCGGGCAAATACGGGCTGACAGTAATTGAAGATGCGTGTCAGGCGCACGGCGCGGAATACTTTTCAAAACGGAACAACCGCTGGATGAAAGCCGGTTCCATGGGTCGCGCGGCGGCGTTCAGCTTTTACCCAGGCAAGAATCTGGGCGCATGTGGCGAAGGCGGAGCGGTCACAACGAATGATGCCGCCGTGGCCGGAAAAGTCCGGATGCTAAGAGATCACGGGCAAGTGAAGAAGTACTTCCACGAGTTAGAGGGGTACAACGGGAGACTGGATGCAATTCAGGCGGGAATACTCCATGCGAAACTACCGTATTTGACCGAGTGGAACAAGCAGCGGAGGACGCGCGCTGAAGAATACAGCCGGCTTTTTGCGGGTCACGACGGTGTGATTCTCCCCTATGAGCCTTCGTGGTCGCGCGCTGTGTACCATGTTTACGTGGTGCGTACTGGCAACCGCGATGGCCTGATTGATTTCCTGAAGAGCAAGGGCATTGGCACAGGGATTCATTATCCGATTCCGTTGCATCTACAAAAGCCCTATGCTTTCCTGAATTACACGCGCGAAGATCTTCCCGTGTCATCGCACGTGGCGGCCGAGATCGTTTCGCTGCCGATGTTCCCACAGCTCAGGCCAGATCAGCAAGCCAGGGTCGTCGAAGAGATTCGCCTGTTTACTTTAGAATTCGGAGGAAAGCACATATCTCAAGCCGCTCTTGCACACACGCCAGCATAGTTGGAGTTAAAAGTACTTCAGTTTACCCGCATGTCACGCCGTCGCCCACGCTAGCCGTCGAGAGAACCAGCTCATCGCCGTCACGCACGAAAGCGAGAATCGACACTTTCCGATGAAAGTCATTTCCATTGTCGGAGCCCGGCCGCAATTCATTAAGGCAGCGGCGGTGAGCCGAATGTTGAGAGCCCGGTTCCGGGAAATCCTCGTTCACACCGGCCAGCATTATGATTATGCGATGTCCGGCATTTTCTTCGACGGACTGGAACTACCACCTGTTGACGTGAATCTCGCAGTTGGCTCGGGTTCTCACGGCGCACAGACCGCGGCGATGTTAACCGGCATCGAGAATGTTCTGGTGGCTGAACGGCCGGACTGTGTGTTGATCTACGGCGATACAAACTCCACTTTGGCGGGTGCGTTGGCTGCGTCTAAGCTGTCGATACCGGTGGTACACGTGGAAGCAGGTCTGCGCAGCTTCAACCGCCGTATGCCGGAAGAAATCAATCGTGTGGTAGCCGATCATCTGTCGAGCATATTGTTGTGTCCCAGCAGCACAGCGATCGAGAATCTGAGAACTGAAGGGATTGCAGCCGGTGTCCATCTGGTTGGCGATGTAATGCTGGACGTGCTGCAGTGGGCGCGGCAGAGACTCGCCGAGCAACCGTCGAAGATTCTGGAGCAGATTGGTCTTCGCGAAGGTCAGTACGTTCTAGCCACAGTGCATCGCTCCGAGAATACTGACAATCGGGCACGTCTGGCTGCAATTCTAAGCGCGTTAGACACGCTACATGAGCGAGTAATTTTTCCCGCGCATCCGCGCACGCAAAAGATCATAAGCGAAGGCGGTTACACGATCGGGAGGCATCTCCATCTGATCAATCCAGTGGGCTATCTAGATATGGTGACGCTTACCCAGGCCGCGCGGCTGGTTCTTACCGATTCCGGCGGACTGCAAAAGGAAGCGTATTGGCTGGGTGTTCCGTGCGTGACAATGCGGGATGAAACCGAATGGGTAGAGACGGTCGCGGCCGGCTGGAACGTTTTGACGGGCGCGAGCACAAACAGAATTGTCGAAGCTGCTCGAAGTTTTCGACGGAGCGATGCACACCCTGCCCTCTATGGTGATGGCCGAGCAGCGCAAAAGTGTGTTGACCTACTTCCAGGGCCCATACGCTCCAAGGATGCTGGACCGCGACCAGTGCAGATGTTGTGAAGGGAAAGCCACAATGGAAAACGGAAGCTTTGGGAAATTGCAGTCGAATATCGCCGTGGTCGGCGTTGGGTACTGGGGCAGAAACCTTGTACGCAACTTCCATAGCCTGGGGGCGTTGGCCGCGCTCTGTGATGTGGAGATGTCGGTGGAGGCCAGTTACCGTGAAAAGTACCGGGATGTGACGTTCTACGACAACTTCGGTAAGGTTCTCTCCGACCCCTCAGTCAAGGCTGTCGCTTTAGCCACGCCTGCAGTGAGCCACTATGAAATGGCGAGAAAGGCGCTGCAAGCCGGAAAAGACGTCTTCGTCGAGAAGCCGCTCGCAATAGATGTTGAGCAAGGCGAGAATCTGGTACAAATCGCAGAGCAGCTTGGCAGGATCTTAATGGTAGGTCACATCCTGCGATATCATCCGGCAATTCTGAAGTTGCAGGATTTGATCCGAAACGGGGCGCTCGGACGAATCAACTACCTCTACTCCAATCGGCTCAACATCGGGAAGATCCGGACGGAGGAAAACATACTATGGAGTTTTGCTCCGCATGACATCTCGGTGATTCTGGCTCTGCTCAAGGAGATGCCAGTGTCCGTATCTTGCCGTGGTGGGGAATACTTAACCCCCGGTGTCATGGATGTAACGCTCAGCCATTTTGAATTCCAGAGTGGCGTGCAAGCCCATATTTTCGTGAGCTGGCTACATCCAGTCAAGGAACAGAAGCTAGTGGTGGTCGGTTCCGAGAAGATGGCCGTATTCGACGACACCGCAGTTCATAAGCTCAGCCTCTATCCACATAAGGTGGAATGGCGAAATCGAGTTCCAATGGCAGTCAAAGCTGAAGCGGAGATTGTGGAACTCGAAGAGAGGGAGCCTTTGCAAGCGGAATGTCAGCATTTCATTGACTGCATTTCATCCCGGTCCACTCCAGTCAGCGACGGCCGGGAAGGGCTTCAGGTGCTAAGAGTGCTGGATGCGTGCCAACGCTCTCTTGGGAACGGCTCGATTCAATTAATGCTCCGTCCTCCGCGCAGTGAAAAGCCAAAGCCTTCGTATTTCGTGCACGAGACCGCCCATGTCGATGAGGGTGCGGTGATCGGCGCGGAGACAAAGATCTGGCATTTCTCTCATGTTTTGAAGGGTGCAAAGATCGGAGAACGCTGCAGCATCGGCCAAAACGTGAACATCGATGGCGGAGCGGTGATCGGCAACAACGTAAAGATCCAGAATAATGTTTCGGTCTATACAGGGGTGGTCATCGACGACGACGTCTTTCTCGGTCCCTCCTGTGTTCTGACGAATGTGACGAATCCTCGTTCGCAGGTCAACAGGCATTCATTGTATGAGACGACCCATCTGCGTCGGGGCTGCACGATCGGCGCGAACGCCACGATCGTGTGCGGCGTCGAAGTAGGACGTTATGCCTTTGTGGGTGCAGGCTCCGTGGTGACCAAGACCGTTCCCGATTTCGCGCTGGTTGTCGGAAATCCCGCCAGGCAACTCGGGTGGATGAGCCGCCACGGTCACCGGCTCCGGACATCGGAACCCGACGGAATCATGCGTTGTCCGGAAGCCGGATACCGGTATAAGGAGATTGAACCCGGCGTACTCCGCTGCCTTGACTTGGACGAGGAGGCACCTCTGCCGCCAGAACTCAAAGTTGGTCGGAAATCCTATCGGGAACTGAAAGGGGAGAAGAAAAATGAATGTTCCACTGCTTGATCTTAAGCTGCAATACTTATCGATTAAGTCCGAAATTGAGTCAGCTGTTGCAGAGGTACTGGATTCTCAGCACTTCATTCTGGGGCCAAAGGTCGAAGAATGTGAAAAGGCGATCGCTGCCTATTCGAATTGTTCTTATGCGATCGGCGTTTCGTCGGGAAGCGATGCCCTTCTGATCTGTCTGATGGCCGAGAACATCGGAGCCGGCGACGAAGTTATTACCACCAGCTACTCCTTCTTCGCAACGGCCGGAGCAATTGCCCGCCTCGGAGCCACCCCAGTCTTTGTGGATATCGACCCGGTCACTTACAACCTGGACGTTTCTCAGGTCGCGTCGGCGATCACGCCGAAGACGCGGGCGATTATCCCCGTGCATCTATACGGACAAGTAGCGGAAATGGATCCATTGATGGCTATGGCGCGGGAACACAGTCTGATTGTGATTGAAGACGCTGCACAGGCGATTGGCGCAGAATACAAAGGACGTCGCGCCGGGTCGATGGGAGATTATGGGTGCTTTTCCTTTTTTCCCTCAAAGAATCTTGGTGGCGCCGGAGACGGCGGAATGGTTGTGACCAACGACGCACAGCGTGCCGAGAAGGTGCGATGCCTCCGCGGGCACGGCTCAAAGCCAAAGTATTATCACAAAATCATCGGCGGCAATTTCCGCCTGGACGCGATTCAAGCGGCGGTGGTTTCGGCGAAATTGGCGCATCTGGACGGTTGGACGGCAGCCAGGCAGGCCAATGCGCGACGCTACGATCAGCTTTTCAAAAAGACGGGAATTGGCGTTCCCGTAGTGGTCACGAATCGCCACATCTTTAATCAGTATGTCATCAGGACTGCCGAGCGCAACGATCTGCAGTCATATCTCAAAGAACGAGGAGTGGGGACAGAGGTATATTACCCGGTGCCGCTGCACCTTCAAGAGTGCTTCGCGTATTTAGGGCACAAGCGAGGATCATTCCCGCATAGCGAGGCGGCAGCTCTCGAAACGCTTGCTATTCCCATTCATCCTGAGTTGACGCCAGACCAGGCGGAGTTTGTCGTCGAGTGTATTGGAGAGTTCGTCGACAGGAAAACGCCAGTTGCGGCAGGCACACTGCGGCCATGATGGAGCGGCAGCGTTGATTGGAGTCATCGTCAGACCCGAACAGAAAGCCATCGTGGGGGAGTTCTTTGAGTTGTTCAAGACGCCCTGGGAATTCCATCGCCCGGGGCGTTTTTACGATGTTGTTCTGGCGGCGGGCGAGCTTCCCGAAGTCAAGACGAAGCTTCTGATTATCTATAGTTCCGAGAGGATCGCCTTCGATGGATCCAACAGGCTTGAAACCGGAAGCAAGCTGAACCGTGGAAGTTTGATCTGGGATGACAAGAATGTTCCTCTCTACCGCGGCCTGCTTCCATTTGTCACATACGCTGAAGGCGTATCGTGTCTTGCGTCCAGGGCGGGCAGCGCCGGAGTGGTGTTCAGCGAGCAGAACCCACGGGTCATTCGGGCCGGTTTTAGCCTGTTTGAGGAGGTCGCGTTTCTTGTGGGCGAGGGCCAGCCAGTTGAGCAGGCCCAGATCCCGACACTGGATCTGCATATCGACATTCTGCGCCGTTGGATTCTCCGGGCAGGGATTTCTCTGGTGGAAATTGGCCCCTCTCCAGCGGGATATGAATTCACTGTTTGTCTGACGCACGATATTGACTTCACAGGAATCCGGAATCATCGGTTCGACCACTCGATGTGGGGGTTTGTTTACCGGGCGGGGGCAGGCTCGATCCTCAATCTCGTTCGAGGGAGAATCTCACCGGCAAGGCTTTTCCAAAACTGGCGGGCGGTCGCATCGCTTCCTTTTGTGTATTTGGGATGGGCAAGAGATTTTTGGGCTCCCTTCGCGTGGTATCTAGAGGCCGAGAAAGAACTACCGGCCACATATTTCTTGATCCCTTTCAAGAAACGCGCCGGAGAGAAAGTGCCTGGGCGCCGGGCAGCACGGCGCGCTGCACAATACGACGTCAGTGAGTTGTCCGATTGGACGGAAGTTCTGCTGCGCAGTGGATGCGAAATCGGCGTGCACGGAATCGATGCATGGCACAGCGCGGAGAGGGGCCGCGAGGAGCTAGGCCGAGTGAGCGGCGCTACGGGTAACCAGCAAACGGGGATTCGGATGCACTGGCTGCTGCGGGATGAGCTGACTGCAGCGACGCTCGAGCAGGCGGGATTCTCATACGATTCGACGGTTGGCTACAACGAGGCAGTTGGCTACCGCGCGGGTACCAAACAAGTCTATCGTTCTCCTGGCGCAGAGAAGATGCTCGAACTCCCTCTACATATTCAAGACGGGGCTCTGTTTTTCCCGCAGAGAATGAATCTTTCGGAGTGCAACGCCGCGGAAGTGTGTCAGCGAATGATCGACAATGCCCGGAAGTCCGGGGGCGTGCTGACGGTTTTGTGGCACGACAGGAGTCACGGTCCAGAGCGTTTCTGGGGAGACTTTTATCTCGGGCTCATCAAAAGCCTACGGGAATTGAAGGTGTGGTTTGCGACCGGATCCCAGGCAGTCGACTGGTTTCGCACGCGGCGCGGCGTACGCTTTGAGGTGGACGAGAGTCTGGGCGACACAGACATACAGATTCACAGCGAACAAGTTGAAATCCACCCGCCACTAAGTATTCGCATATATCGGCCGGAGAGACCGGGGGAGCATGGCGGCGCAAGAGTTCTCGCTTCCTTTGCCGAGATTCCCTGGACCGGAGAATCCCCAAAGTACGTAGCACTTGAGATCGCCGCGCGATCCGAGCTTGCATCAGGGATTCCCTTATGAAAACCATTTGCGTAATCACCCAATCGGTTTATGACAGTGACCCTCGCGTGCGACGTAAGGCCGAGGCGCTCTCCGCATCCGGGTACGACGTAGACGCTTTGGCGCTGCGTGCATACGGTGGCAAGGCAGCGTACGACTTGGGTGGAGTCCATGTGCGGACCTGTCCACTCGGGAAAGAGCGGGGATCGCTGTTGCGCTATGCGTTTGAGTACGCCGCCTTTTTTCTATGGGCTTGCGTACGTGTAACCATTCAGACTTGGCGGAGACGGTATGTTGTCGTGGACGTGAACACGCTTCCGGATTTCCTGATCTTTGCAGGGATCTTTGCCAGATGGATGGGAGCCAGACTCGTTCTGGACATGCATGAGATCACTCCCGAGTTTTACATGTCGAAGTACGGAATTGGAGAGAATTCTCCGGCTATCCGTTTACTCCGGTATTTCGAGAGGATCAGCTTTCGATTTGCCGATCGAGTCGTAACGGTGAACGTTCCGATTCTGAACCTCCTTTGTGCCCGAGGTCTTGACCCGGCAAAGACGACCGTTATGGTCAACGCGGCAGATGAAGCACGATTCTCTGGAGCGATATCTGCGGCAAAAGCGCAGCACGGCGACGACACATCCAAATTCGTCATGATGTACCACGGCACGCTGACGAAGATCTACGGGTTGGATATCGCGATCGAAGCCTTTGCGCAAGTTCATGAGGAAATGGTGGGAGCCGAGCTGTGGATTCTCGGCTCTGGGCCGGAAGCAGGCGCTTTGAACGAGCTCGTAGGGAAACTCGGATTGGAATCCAAAGTTCGTTTGGTGGGACAGGTGCAATCATCGTCAATCCCGGAATGGCTGACTCGTTGTGATATTGGCATTCTCCCGATCCGTCGCGATGTTTTTCTGGACTTCGCGTTTCCGAACAAGCTTCCGGAATTCATCATTATGGGCAAGACCGTGATTGTCTCGCGCCTGAAAGCGATCGAATACTACTTTAGCGACGACGCTCTCGCTTACTTTGAGCCGAACAGTATTTTGGACCTGTCAGTGCAGATGTTGCGTGTGTATCGCGACCGCGAGCTAAGGAATCGGCTAGCGGAATTAGCACGAAAAGAGAACGAGGGAATCTGCTGGGATCGTATGAAGGCGCGCTACCGGGACCTGGTCGACGGACTCAGCGATGGCCGCGACAAGATTGGGAAATCGGAAGCTGATCGAGCGGCGCTACGGCCTGTAAAGAAGGAATCGGACACACTGTGATTCACTCATCCTCAACCCGCTCCGCGCAAATCCAGAATGCGGCCAAGAGCCTGCTGAACTATTGCATCGACAACACCTGGTCGGGCTATGACCCATATGATGCACTGAACAGCAAAGCGATCGACGCTCTGCCAGCGCTAGGGTTGCGCATCCCGGCGCTGGTCCTGACGCAATTGCTGAAGCGGAGTCCGTTCAACCTGCGGCCGTTACTGAGGGTGCCAAAAACACAAAACCCCAAAGCAATCGCCCTGTTCTTGTCGGCTTTGTTAAGTAACCGGGAGCTGGGTGCGAAACGATCGGAAGCACTGGTCCACGAACTGACGAAGACGCTCCTGGCGCTCCGTTCAACCGGCACTCCATACTGGGGTTGGGGCTACAGTTTCCCTTGGCAGGGCCGAAGCGTTCTTGTGCCGCGAGGCAGCCCTAACCTCGTATGCACCCAGTTTGCGGCGACCGCAATCCTGGATCTCTACGAGCAGACGCATGACAGCCAATACCTAGAAATAGCGGCCAGCGCGGGAGAATTCATCCTGAACGAGCTGTACTGGACCGGTAACGATGCCGAGGCCGGATTCAGTTACCCGCTGCCAACAGTTCGGAATCAGGTGCACAATGCTAACTTCCTAGGCGCGGCGTTGCTTTGCCGCGTGTACAAGCACACGGGCAAGACGAAGTTCCTTGATCCGGCGCTCAGAGTTGCCCGCCACTCTGCAGCAAAACAGCGGGCGGATGGTTCATGGCCTTACGGTGAAGCGCCCTCCCAAATGTGGATCGACAATTTTCACACCGGGTACAACCTGTGTGCGCTGCAATCCATCAGCCGTGATGTCGGCACAGATGAGTTCAAATCGCGTATTGTACGCGGGTTTGAGTTCTACCGGGCCCACTTTTTCCGAGAGGACGGGGCGGCCAAGTACTTTCACAATCGGACTTATCCACTCGACATTCATTGCGTGGCGCAAAGCATCATAACACTGCTAAGGTTTAAGGACCTCGACCCGGGCAATATCGCCTTGGCTGACTTGGTATTTGATTGGGCTATGAGGCACATGTGGGACGATAGAGGCTTCTTCTATTACAGAGTGCTTCGCCTCGGAAAAATCCGAACCTCATATATGAGGTGGTCGCAGGCGTGGATGCTTCGCGCGTTGTCCGAGCTATCGTTGGAGTTGGACTTGACGGCGTCCAATCCACATGCCGAGGATCAAGGAGATCTTCTAACGGCATGATGACCCTTCCGAAGTACGTGCTGATTACACCGGCGCGGAATGAGGCCAGGTTTATTGAGCTGACGGTGAAATCCGTGGTTGCGCAAACAGTCCTGCCGCTCAAATGGGTTATAGTCAGCGATGGTTCAACGGACGGTACGGACGACATTATTCGCAATTACATCGTGGATGATCCGTGGATTGAGTTGCTGTCGTTACCTGACCGTAAGCAGCGTGACTTTGCAGGAAAGGTTTATGCCTTTAACGCGGGCTATGCAAAAGTGCAAGGGCTAGATTACGATGTCGTCGCCAGTTTGGACGCAGACATTTCGTTCGAATCCGACTACTTCTCTTTCTTGCTCCGGAAGTTGGCAGAAGATTCGACGCTAGGCTTGGTCGGAACCCCTTTTCGCGACGATTCCGGTGAGACTTATGACTACCGTTATGTCAGCATTGAGCACGTTTCAGGAGCATGCCAGGTGTTTCGCCGTGAATGCTTCGAAGCGATCGGCGGATATAAGCCGGTTAAAGGCGGCCTGATCGATCATATCGCCGTCATCAGCGCGCGGATGAAGGGCTGGAAGACTCGGACATTTACCGACAAGGTCTGCCTGCACCATCGCGAAATCGGCACGGCGCAGTGCGGCCCCGTGCGGGCGTTCTTCAATTGTGGCGTCAAAGACTTCGCAATCGGCGGTCATCCTGTTTGGGAGTTGTTCCGATGCACATATCAAACGACTAAGAAGCCATTCGTGGTTCGAGGTTTCGCGTTGGGAGCCGGTTACATTTTTGCCTCAATCCGACGGGCCGAAAGACCGGCGTCACGGGAGCTTGTTGCATTTCATAGATGGGAGCAAATGCAGCGGCTCAAGAGATTTCTCTTGCTGAAAGCATTGGCATTGAAAGATTCCATATTTCTCGTGGGCGCGGCCCGTGAACCTCAAAACGTCACGTGCGAGAAGCGGCCGAAGCGGTGAATCTTGCAGACACTTCGGAATCATAGCGGACTGAAGTTCACGGACATTCGAAACGGCCATGCAGGCGTGGAGTTCGTCGTACATAAGGCAGAGCGGAACGAAGCAACACGAGAGCACTATGCGGCCCTGTTCATCAATGCGGATGATTGGGGGCGAGATGTTGATACCACTAACCGTTCTCTCGACTGTGTTCTTCGTGAGGCAATCTCTTCTGTAAGCGCGATGGTTTTCATGGAGGATTCCGAACGGGCAGCATTCCTCGCGCATCAGCATGGAGTTGGTGCGGGTCTTCATTTGAATCTCACTACCCGGTTTTCAGCGCCGCAATGTCCTTCGCGGCTGTTGGAACACCAAGGGAAGTTGTCTTCTTTCCTGAGGTCAAGCCGGCTTGCGCCGATCGTATACCACCCGGGCCTCGCCGCCTCGTTTGAATACGTTGTGCGGGCCCAGATGGACGAATTCGAACGCCTGTATGCCGCTCCTCCAATGCGCGTCGACGGGCACCACCATATGCACTTGTGCGCGAACGTGTTCCACGGGAAACTGTTGCCCGCGAACATAATCGTGCGTAGGAATTTTTCCTTCAGGGCAGGAGAAAAAGGCCACTTGAACCGACTCTATCGCCGGTGGCAAGACCGCAAACTGGCAAAACGCCAACGCATTACTGACTTCCTCTTTTCGCTGCAACCTATCGAAGAGCCGGGACGGTTAGAACGGATCTTTGATCTGGCTTGCCGATTCCGGGTCGAGATGGAAACACACGCCGTGAATCCGGACGAATACAGATTCCTGATCGGTGGAGATTTGATGCGCCGCAAAGGGAGTCTCACGATCGCGCGGGGATATGTCCTATCTTAAACGATTGAGATTCGTTCGAGAGAAGGCGCCATCATGAGTTATGTCATCGGGCTGGCTGCCGACGCGGCCGCATTCGAAACAGCAGCACCAGCCCCAGAATCGAAAGTCGCGCACATCTGCGTATGCACTTGCACTTACAAGCGGCCGAGGCTGCTTATTAGGCTCCTGCAAGGGCTCAGCCGGCAGGAAACCGGCGGCCAGTTCACCTTTTCCATTCTCGTGGTGGATAACGATTCGGCGCAGTCGGCTGAAGCTGTGGTGGGAGAGGCCCAGGCGGCTTATGGGCTGGCCATTGCATACTGCGTTGAACCGACTCAGAATATCGCTTTGGCTCGTAACAAGGCGGTCGCCAATGCAAAAGGCCATTTCCTTGCGTTTATTGATGATGACGAGTTTCCAACGAATCGGTGGCTACTGACGCTCTTCGAAGCCTGCAAGAAGTTCGGTGCGGATGGCGCCCTCGGACCAGTAAAGCCTTATTTCGATGTCGAGCCGCCAAAGTGGGTAGTTGACGGCAATTTCTATGATCGGCCGAGCTATCCGACAGGGTATGTCATAGACGGAGCAAAAGGTCGTACTGGAAACACGCTTTTGAAAATGGAGTTATTTGCCGGGCCGGAGCCACCTTTTCGGCCAGAATTCCTGACGGGAGAAGACCAGGATTTCTTTCGCCGAGCGATCGCGAAAGGATACAGGTTCGTCTGGTGCCATGAGGCTATGGCCTATGAGGTAGTTCTTCCGCTGCGCTGGAACCGTAGATTCATGCTGAAGCGCGCGTTGCTCCGCGGAGCAGTTTCTCTGCGACATCCGACGTCGAATGCCGCCAACATTATGAAGTCGGTGATCGCCATTCCCGTCTATGCAATGTGCTTGCCTGTCAGCCTAGTCTTTGGACAGGGAAGATTCATGCGTTGTTTGGTTAGCATGTTTGATCATCTAGGCAAGGTTCTTGCGCTAGTGGGTGTTTTTCCGATCAAGGAAGCGTATATAACGGAATGACTGAGCATATGAGTCAAACGGAGCAGCAAGCATCTGTAATCAGCCGAGACGACGTCGCGTTAGTAACAGGGGCCACAGGTTTCATTGGTCCGAGGGTCGTACAGAATCTGGTTAATCGGGGTTTTCGCAGAGTGCGAGTCCTGGTTCGCCCGTCTGCTTCATCCTCTGAAACGAAGGTATTGTTGCAACAAGCGGGCCAAAACGACTTGCAGGTCATTTACGGCAATCTATTGTCGATGGACGACTGCATCGCCGCCACTGAAGACGCGCGGGTTATCATTCATCTTGCGGCCGGCCGTGGAGAGAAGTCGATTCCTGATGCTTATCTGAACTCCGTTGTCACGACCCGGAACTTACTCGAAGCCAGTCTGCTGCACCGGTGTCTGCTCCGTTTTGTCAATCTCAGTTCGTTTTCAGTCTATGCCAATGATGGCAGAACGCCCGGGAAGCGGCTCGACGAAACTTGGCCGGTCGAACAACATCCTGAAAGACGGGGAGATGCTTACTCTTTTGCCAAAGCTCGACAAGAAGAGTTGGTTGTCGAATACTCGAAGAAGTACGGGATTCCCTGCGTCATGATCCGGCCAGGATGGGTTTATGGTCCGGGTAACACGGCTATCACGGGGCGCGTCGGCATTGGATCATTCGGAGTATTTCTGCACTTGGGGGGATCGAATAGGATCCCACTTTCTTATGTGGACAACTGCGCCGAGGCGATCACATTAGCTGCACTCGTTCCCGGAGTGGATGGCGAGGTATTCAATATTGTCGACGATGACCTGCTGTCGAGTCGCCAGCTGCTCCGTCTCTATAAGCGCCATGTGAGACGATTCTCATCCTTGTATGTCCCAAAGTTCTTGAGCTATAGCCTGTGTTACTTCTGGGAGAGATACAGTGCTTGGTCGGAAGGTCAGCTTCCTCCGGCTTTCAATCGCTGTCGATGGAACTCTTTCTGGAGAAAGACCTACTATTCGAACGATAAGCTTAAGAAAGCGTTGGGATGGATGCCAATCATCTCGACCCAGGAAGGGTTGCGGCGTTATTTCGAGGCATGCCGAAGGAAGGACGCCCATGCTTAAGGCGGCAATTGTCGGATGCGGGAAGATTGCCGACTCGCATGCGGCACAAATGGGGAGGATCAGGAATTGCGAGATTGTGGCAGTGTGCGATCGGGAGCCGCTCATGGCTCGGCAGCTCAAGGAGAGATTCCCGGTCAAAGCTGCCTATTCGAATCTTGCAGAGCTTCTGAGGGAGGCTCGGCCGGATGTTGTGCACATCACAACGCCGCCTGAAAGCCACTTTCAGCTAGCCGGTATGTGTCTGGATGCCGGTTGTCACGTCTACGTTGAAAAGCCGTTTACCTTGACCGAACAAGAGGCGCGCAAACTGATTGCGCATGCTCACGAGCGCGGCCTGAAAATCACTGCGGGTCATGACGATCAGTTCACTCATGTTGCCAGGAGAATGCGAGCGCTCGTCAATAGCGGTTTCTTGGGGAGCTCTCCGGTTCATATGGAGAGCTATTACTGCTACGAGTTGGCAGATACTGGATACGCGGGGGCGCTGCTCGGCGACAAGCGCCACTGGGTGCGCAAACTGCCGGGCAAACTCCTGCACAACGTCATTAGCCATGGTATCGCTCGAGTCGCGGAATACTTCTCGACAGACGACGTCGAAGTACTCGCTTACGGTTTCATCAGCCCCTATTTGAGAAGCCGCGGCGAAACTGAGATAATCGATGAACTTCGCGTGATCATCACCGAAACAGGTGGACCGACTGCATATTTCACGTTTTCCTCGCAAATGCGCCCGTCGCTGCATTTGTTTCGGATCTATGGGAACAAGAACGGACTGATTCTCGACCACGATCAGGAAACCCTGATCAAACTTCGCGGCGCGCGATACAAAAGCTATGCAGAGAAGTTCGTTCCTCCGGTCAACTTTGCCAGACAATATCTAGGGAATCTGCGAACCAATCTCCGGTGCTTTCTAGCGCGCGATTTCCATATGAAGTCGGGGATGAAGTGTCTTATCGAAGCTTTTTATCAATCGATCGTGAACGACGGACCGGTTCCAATTCCGTATCGAGAAATTGTGCTGACGGCTAAGATCATGGATGCCATTTTTCTTCAACTTGATCAAGGCCGGTCTGTAGAGGCAAGAGTTGCGTCACCGCAAGCTGCGTCGAAGGACTGAAACGGGAAAATAGCTGCTGTTGGGTGATTTGGAACTCAATTGCTAGCAATGGCCTGGAGGGAACGAAGCGTGGAACCTTCAGTGTGCGACATTCCCGAATTAGACTTTGCACGGGGGCGTTAGCGTGGAACTCGCAGAAGTCAGCGTGAAGGGAACTGTTCGCGAAGTCCCGTCCCTCGAGATCAATGGCAAGACGATCGTTCTGAGTGGGCGATGGCTCAAGCTCGCATCTATTTTCGATGAAGACTGGCAAATGGGCAAAGTAGTGCAAGCTCCGGATCAATTGGCGACGATGTTGAAAGAAGGCAACGGACTAAAGGCTGACATATTCACCTTCACTCAAAAACCCACAGATAAAGTACTTCACTATGCGTATTCCCACGAATGGGAAAGCGTTGCTGCAATTCCCATCTCCTCGTATATGGACTGGTGGAATCACCTGATTTCTACCGATGTGAGAAAAGACATTCGCAGATCTGCCAAGCGAGGAGTGGTGGTCCGGGTGGTCCCATTCACAGATGACTTTGTGCATGGGATCATGGATATTTACGACGAAACTCCCGTGCGCCAGGGCCGTTCATTCTGGCACTATAAGAAGAGTTTTGAGGAGGTGAAACGAGCCAATTCTACCTACCTAGAGAGAAGTGAGTTTGTTGGCGCATATTTGGAAGATGAGCTTGTGGGCTTTCTGAAAATTGTCTACGTCGACCAGTTTGCCCGATTAATGCAGATCATCTGCAAAGTTTCGCACCGCGATCGAAGACCGATGAATGCCCTGATCGCGAAGGCGGTTGAACAGGTCGATGCCAAAGGCTGTTCGCTCTTGACGTACGGAAAATACTGCTATTCCCAGGGGCCAGACGGGCTTACGGCATTCAAACAGCGGAATGGGTTTAGAGAATTACGTGTTCCGAGATATTACGTTCCACTTACTTTGAAGGGGGAGTTAGCGTTGCGCCTGCGCCTTCATCACGGAGTTTCTGCGATGTTGCCGACTTCGCTACTTCGAACCCTCAAACGAGTTCGATCGTCACTTAATGACGCTCGGACTTCGCGTTTCGACGCGAATTGACTGGGGCAGGAAAGCAGATCGCTCTCGATCCTAATTGACGAAAATCTCTTAGTTTATCGAGACAAATCCGATAATGCCAGGAATCGTCGGTCTTTTAACCCGAAAGCCTCGTCCGTGGGCCCAAACCCAATTGCTTCGCATGGTTGCGTCCATGCGCCACGAGTCGTTCCACCTAACGGCGACATGGATTGATGAGTCATTGGGAGTGTATGTCGGCTGGGTGGAACGGGAGAGTTCATTTTCCCATGGGATGCCCTTGCAGAATGAGTCAGGGGATAAGGTCCTTGTCTTTTCGGGAGAAGAATTCTCCGAACCGGGAACTGTGCGACGACTCAAGGAACAAGGTCACTCTTTCAATGGAGAGGATTGCTCGTACTTAGTGCATCTCTGTGAGGAGGATCCCGCGTTCCCGGCGGGCTTGAATGGCCAGTTCCATGGCATCCTGGCAAATCGGAGAGCGGGGACGGTAACACTTTTCAACGACCGCTTCGGGCTGCACCGGATTTACTATCACCAGGCGAAAGATGCCTTTTACTTTGCCGCCGAGGCCAAGGCCATTCTCAAGGTTCGTCCAGAACTCCGGTCGCCGGATCCACGGGGGTTGGGAGAACTTGTCTCCTGTGGTTGTGTCCTGGAAGACCGGACGGTTTTTACCGGCGTCTATGTCTTGCCATGCGCGTCAGCTTGGGTGTTTCGCGAGGGCGCAATTGACCGAAAAGAAAGCTATTTTTCGCCCAGTGAGTGGGAGAATCAATCTTCCATGGAGGCTGAACCTTTCTACCAGGAGGTCCGGCGGATCTTCAAGCGCAATTTGCCGCGATATTTCAATGGGGGAGAACGCATCGGAATGTCGTTGACTGGAGGATTGGACACCAGGACGGTTCTTGCTTGGCGTAAGCCCGAGCCGGGGTCTCTTCCCTGCTATACATTCGGTGGCAGCTACCGCGAATGCCGCGACGTTCGCATTGCCCGCAAGGTGGCGCAGGTATGCGGTCAGACCCACCAGGTAATTCCGGTCGGGTCGGAATTCCTCTCGCGCTTTCCGCATTATTCAGAGCGCACCGTGTATCTGACCGACGGATGCGCCAGCGTGAATCAAGCCGCGGATCTCTATGTGAACGAGCTTGCCCGCCAGATTGCGCCCGTTCGTTTAACCGGCAATTATGGGGACCAAGTACTCCGCCACATGAGTGCGTTCCGTCCAATGACACCCACTCCCGACCTCTTCAGCTCGGAGTTTCTTGATCAAGTTACCGCGGCGGGCCAGACCTATGCGAAGATCGCTGATGGACACGCTCTCACTTTCGCCGTGTTCCGGCAGGTGCCCTGGCATTACTATGGCCTCCTGGCACTCGAATCGTCACAGCTAACGATGAGAACACCGTTCATTGACAACGAGCTTGTCCGGGCATTGTTTCGTGCGCCTGGCAACACGCTCACGAACAATAATCTGCGGGTGCGTTTAATCGGAGATGGCAACCCTAATCTCCAGAGAATCCGAACCGATCTTGGGTTCGCCGGGCGGGGTGGCATGATTGCAACCGAGCTTAGCAGCCGGTTCCATCGCTTCACGATGCGCGCTGAGTATGCTTATGACTACGGCATGCCGCAGGGGGTGGCGCGGATCGATCACTGGCTTTCTCCTCTCCGTCTCGAAAGGATTTTTCTCGGCAGGCATAAATTCACCCACTTTCGCGTCTGGTACCGAGATGCTCTTGCCAGCTACGTAAAGGAAATGCTACTTGATTCCCGGACGCTCTCCCGGCCTTATTTGCTCCGTCGCAATGTCGAAGGCATCGTGCAGGAACACGTCAGAGGCGTTCGGAACTACACCTCGGCAATTCACAGTCTTCTGACGCTCGAACACTTGCACAGGTTGTTCCTCGACCCTCAATGACACCGCAGACCGCAACAATCCTCTATGTAATAAGCATCATCGGGCTTTTTTATCTGGACCGTGACCCCGAAGTTCGAACTTCGAAGGCGCTTTGGATTCCTGTCATATGGCTGTTGATTCATGGGTCCCGTTCGGTATCTTCCTGGTTTCAGCCAGGTCCGACGATCTCCCAGATGGGGGACCAGTACCTAGAAGGAAGCCCATTCGACGCGGCAATTTTCGAAGTACTGCTTGCCGCAGGTGTGGTAGCACTGAGCTTAAGATCGCGCCAGGTTGCAAGACTTCTGCGGGGGAACTTGCCGCTGGTGCTGTTTTTTGGCTACTGCGCTCTCAGCATTGCTTGGTCCGATTATTCATTCGTTTCGTTTAAGCGGTGGATCAAGGCAGTTGGGGACTTGGTGATGGTCATGGTCGTGCTCACCGATCCGCATCCGCTGATTGCAACAAAGCGATTCCTTTCCCGAGCGGCATTCATCCTGTTACCGGTTTCAGTACTTTTCATCAAGTATTATCCGAATCTTGGACGCTACTATGACCGGTGGACTTGGATACCGATGTACGGTGGGGTTACGGAGGGGAAAAATGTACTCGGGATGATTTGCCTGGTGTGCGGTATCGGGTCGGTGTGGTCGTTCGCCGGCGCGTTCGAGAATCGTAAGACGCCCCATCGGCTGCACCGCATCGTAGCCCATGTCGCCATTGCTGCCATTGCAATCTGGCTCTGCTTGCTTTGCGATTCCAAGACTTCGCTAACCTGTCTTATTCTGGCAGGCGTCCTTATGCTCATTACGACGCAGCGATGGGCCGCCAAGCATACTTCCGTCGTGCATGCGTTGATAGCCGGTTTTGTGGTCTTGTCATTGTTCGCACTGTTCTTTGACCCGGGAGGGTCCCTGGTTCATTCTCTGGGAAGAGATTCAACTCTGACTGGACGGACGCGCATATGGCATGCGGTTCTTTCATTGCACACCAACCCATTAATTGGAACCGGCTTTGAGAGTTTCTGGATGGGAAGCCGGCTGGAGCAAGTGTGGACGATGATATTGGAGCCAGGCATTCAAGAGGCTCACAATGGATACCTTGAGATCTACCTGAACCTGGGCTTGGTAGGCGTCGCTTTACTGGCAGTTGTAATTGTCACCGGATACCGCAATGCCATCGCCATTTTTTGCCGCGACCCGCATGCTGGAAGAGTCCGGTTGGCATTTTTGACTGCCGGCCTGATTTACAGCGTGACTGAGGCAGGCTTCCGGATGGGATCTCCCACCTGGATCGCTTTTCTTCTGGCAGTGACTGTTGTTCCCCTAAACTCGAAGCAGAAGAAACTCCAACGATCACCCGAGTTACCCGTGCCCAAGTTGGGCCACTAACGGAAATCGAGGCCGTTGTTTCCAGACATGCCTGAAGTCCCACGATTTGATGGGCGCCTTTTCATTTTCCGATCTACGATGTGGAGTTGAGATTAATCGTTTCGCAGCCAGAAGCCCGAAGCAATGGCCCTTTCTCCTGATTCCGGCTCACCGGTTGTCCATGCGCATGCAAAACTGGTTTGCCAAGCCCATGCGGTTACAGTCCTCGCTATTTTCAGGATGTTGATCATGAAGAACGTACACGTGGACCAGGATTATCCGTCCGGATGAGTTCCATGGCAATTGCGGTGTCTGCTTCGTTTTCTCTTTCCGTGGCATCGTCTCGCCGTGCTGCAGATTCATCTCGTATAACATGCGAGGCTGGCACCGCGGTGATCGAGAGAGTCGCATAGCGATGGAAACCATACCAGTTCCGGCCTTCCGAGCAACGGCTGTTAATTGAATGGCGCGAGACAGAGGAGGAGTTAACCAGAACCCCGGCTATCGCGTCAATCGTGATGTTTAGGCCGAGTGTTCACGTCCAGCCTGAAATGCTGTATGGCATTGTACGCGGCTTTCTTAGCGCAGCTTAGAGGGCGCCGTTCGGCCCGGGTCACACTAAAGAACTATCCCCTTCGTTGGAATTGATTGAGGTCGTTATCCCTTGTTGCCGCGGCGGTCGGCCCGTTATCTCCCTGGAGACCGACGAAGGCAGCGCAGGGCACAAGGTGAGGTCGAGGGCCGGACCCCGATTGCTTTGGGAAGACTCAGGTGCGAGTCCCGCTTGTAAAGTCTCTTTCTTGTAATAGGTTGTGTCGGCGAGCAAAACGAGGCGCGGTACTTTCGTTTATGCACTGCCGCCCGTTAGGTTTGACAAGACCGATGATGCGGCTATTCTATATGGGGAGCTGAAATGTCCACCGGCTGAACGACTGGAAACGATGGGCAATTCCGTCCCTGTGCATTTCCGTAGCTCAAAACGCGGAGAGCGGGAGATTAGTGGTGTAACATGAAGCGTCTATTCCTATTATTCCTTTTCGTCGCTGGAGCATGTTCCTTTTCGCAGGCGCAACTTTGGTCCGGCATTCTTGCTCCGAGCAGGGCAATCGATTGGTCGAGCACATCGCCCGGAGTGGTGGGAGGCGTGCCTTCTGCTTCTTGGACACAATGCGGGAGCACGATTGCGGCTGGCGCCAGCGCGGGAACCATTCAATCGGCGCTGAATTCATGTGCTGCTAATCATTATGTCTCTCTTGGCGCGGGAACGTTCAACCTGTCCACGGGACTGAATATGGTTCCCAATGTGGTTTTACGCGGAGCCGGTCCCGACTCAACGCTTCTTGTATTTAGCGGCGGCGTTAGTTGCGGTGGAGAGGGCGCTCAGATTTGTTTCATGGACTCAAACGGCTATTGGGTCGGAAGCGATGCCACGCAGCCCGGTGCAGCGAGTGCTGCGACGTTTTGTGGTACGGCTTCCAGCGGTGCCTGCAGCAGCACGTATACTCAAGGCTCGACAACTATTCAATTGTCGAATGTCGGAGCGTCGGGTATCGTCAACGGGCAGTACATCTACGTTGACCAGATCAACGACAATCCCTCCAATCTTTCTACATCCGCCACCACGGGAATGCTGATCTGTGACAACATGTCAGCGGACGGCTGCTCATTGGAAGGCGGAGCGCCGGGACGTACCACTGGCGGCGTAGACCGCAATCTGATTCAGTTCGTCAAAGTCGTCAGCGGTTGCTCATCGGCCTGCAAAGGAGCCGGGCCGTTCTCGGTGACGATCACCCCGGGCCTCTACGGGATAGCTTGGCGATCATCGCAATCCCCCGGCGCGTGGTGGTCGTCGAATAGCATGCAGAACTCTGGCATTGAAAACCTGACCGTTAATAGCCTTGCGGTACAAACTTCGACGCAGAGCGGAACTATGTTTTTCAATGCATTCAACTGTTGGATGAACAACGTGCGTTCAATCAGTCCAAATCGCAACCACGTGTGGCTCTATCAGGCGGCTCACGATACCGTGCAGAACAGTTACTTCTTCGGCACGCAGAACTCAGCTTCTGTGAGCTACGGCGTCGAGTCCTTCATGTCCGGTGACAATCTTGTTGTGAATAACATCTTTCAGCAAGTGACAGGTCCGATTGTGTTGGGTCCAACGCTTGGTTCAGTATTCGCCTATAACTTTGGGATCAATTACCCCTATACCGTTTCGGACTGGATGATACAGGACTCTTTGCGGCACGATGCCGGGGCGCTTTACAACCTGTTTGAAGGCAACATATCGGAAGGTTTTGGTGAAGACGCATTTCACGGTACAGGCGGGGCAAACACTACATTCCGAAACTACCTTTTAGGCTGGGCAACTGGAAAGGCCGTAAACACAGTCGCGTTTCAGTTATATTCCTACAACCGGTTTGAAAATGTCATTGGGAATGTGCTTGGTTGCAATAATGCGACCTCGACTTTCCCAGGGAACTGCGGATCGCCCTACGCCACTTCGTATCAAACCAGCGAGGGCGCTGGTCCGAGCAACTCAATCTACGATCTTGGGGCGGGGGATACGGAAGGAAGCGAAGTCGTCAAAGCCGACCCATACACCACTACTTCATTGATGCGTTGGGGGAATTATGACGTTTTGAATGCCGCGGTGCGTTGGCAATCAAGCGAAGTCCCGAGCGGCCTGAAGGACGGGTACGCTAACCCCGTGCCTGCGAGCCAGACACTGCCCGGTTCCTTCTGGTTGACAGGCAAGCCTACATGGTGGGGCTCTGTCCAGTGGCCGCCGATCGGGCCAGACGTGACAGGCGGCAATATTCCGGGCGTCGCCGGCCACGCGTACCTGAATCCAGCGGCAAACTGCTACCTAAGCACTATGGTAGGGCCGGCCAGTGGCACGGGAAGTGTGCTCACATTTAACGCAAGCAATTGCTATGCAAACAGCCTAAGCCCCGCGCCTCCGCAAAACCTCAATGACACAGTTGTGAAGCATTAGGTACATACTCAATCTTCCAAATTGGGCGAGCGAGGGCCCGAGGTAGTCCTCTCCGAACTCTATGAACCAAGGCTTCGACGCAGTTATCGCTCCCGAGAAGGTGGTTGTGTTCCAGGCGCTCATTGCGAAATCTGGCTCGGTTCTTACGACCCGCTTTTGACTTGGCTGGCGCCACAGCGCGACAACAACCAAGCGGGAATCGGACGGTCTTAAGTGCGCGCTGCCTTTGCATGCTTTGCGCTATTCTGGTCGCCGGATCGTGACATCTTCGATCTCCGTAACAAAAAGGAATGGTTCGAACTGGAGAAACGCATTCTCTGGGTGTTCGCTGGATCCTCGTTAGCGTAAACTGGTTCGCGCTGTTTTACTCCTCAGTATCCGGCATCCTCTAACTATGCTGCAGCCGATGGATCCTACAAGGTCACGTTCGATTCGTGCCTTCGACGACTCTTCGGGGCAGCCCCGCCCTTAGTGCCTGCGGAGATGGAGGCGGAGAGGCACCCACGCTGGGAGTCGAATGTCGGACGGCTCGAGAGGTAGTGGAACATTGGGAAATGCATGGGAAGTGGATAGACGAACCTCCAACCAGTCACAAAACGTTATGCGCGTGCCGCGTTCCAATATATCTTGCGACGACATATACGTAACACGTTTCTGCGCGCAAGTCAGGACTCAGAGCTTCCCTCATTATCTTCAACTAACCACCAGGTGCAAATCAGAAGGTCCTTTAGAAGGGAGAAGTGATTTATGAAAGTCGTAATCTTTTGTGGGGGTCTAGGGCTGCGGTTGAGAGAATATTCAGACAACGTTCCCAAACCTCTGGTCCCTATTGGAGATGCCCCTGTCATTTGGCATTTAATGAAGTACTATGCGCATTACGGGCATAAAGATTTCATTTTGTGTCTAGGTCATAAGGGCGAGGCAATCAAGAGATTCTTCCTCAATCACAACGAAGCCCTCTCCAACGATTTTGTTCTCTCCGATGGCGGCCGGAATGTCCAGCTATTGGGCGAGGACTTTACGAACTGGAGAGTCACCTTCGCCGACACGGGCTCGAAGTCGCTCATCGGCGAGCGTCTCGTGGCTGTCCGCAATCACGTAAAAGATGAAGAGATTTTTCTGGCCAACTATGTCGATGGCCTCACAGATATCGATCTGGATCTTGTAATTGATCGGCTCGTGAAATCTGGAAAGACCGCGTGTTTTGTTTCAGTGCCTCCCACTCAGACGTTTCACCTCGTTAAAGCCGACAGTGAATGCAACGTCATCAGCGTTAACCACGCGGAGACGTCGCAGACGTGGATCAACGGCGGCTACTTCGTATTTCGCCAAAGGCTTTTCGACTACATTCGGCCCGGCGAGGACCTTGTGAACGAACCGTTCGCTAGATTGATCGCGGACAAGGAACTCATTACCGTGAGACATACGGGCTTCTGGGCCTGCATGGATACGTTCAAGGAACGGCAGCAGTTAGAAGATCTTTGGTCGAAAGGCAGCGCGCCCTGGCAGGTGTGGTCGAAGAATGGCAATCGAAACTTGGCCGTAAAGACTGCGAAATAGAAACACAACCTGTCTAAGTCTTTCTCCCGTCACGGCGCTCGGCCGAAAGGCCCGGGAAACAAGAACGGGGCGTCCCAGTCGAGTCACGATATAGTCTGTTCTGAAGAGGCATGGCTTCGCTGTTCCGATCGGGATTCCAATCCACCGTTGTTGCTGGCACTGACGGAATCCTCGAGAATCTACCGGCGCCCGGTCCACGAGAGAGAAGTGAGTGTCGTCCAATAAATTACGGAAATTGCACAAACCGATGCTAACTGTACCTGAAAAAATAACCGACAATGAATTTCCGGATGAAGTGTCCGGCGTCCTGGTCGGCGGCGAAAACGCCGCGACGCCAGCCGATGCCTCTGCGTCTCAGAACGAGCACTTTCGTACAGATCATCTGCTTGAGAACATTGGACGCCGTGCGATCTCTGGCGGGTTCGTGACATTCAGCGCACAGGCGGTCCAGTTTGCATTGAACTTCGCGGCGGCGGCGGTTCTGGCACGATTGCTGAGCCCAAAGGATTTCGGCCTGGTTGGCATGGTTCTCGGCGTCACCGGAGTGGTTAGCGTCTTCAAAGAATTGGGACTATCCACAGCAACGGTACAGAAAGACGTCATCACACAGGAACAGGTCTCGAACCTGTTCTGGATCAACGTTGGCTTTAGCGGCATCCTGTCTGCGGTGAGCGCTGGTCTGGCGCCGCTCGTTGCGATGTTTTACCGCGATCCCCGAGTCACAGGAATCATGCTCACCTTGTCGCTGACATTCCTGTTGACTGGTTCCACCGTCCAGCATCGAGCATTGCTGGCGCGGCAAATGCGCTTTCCGGCGCTGGCATTGATCGACGTAACCTCGTACGCGTTCGGATTTGTTACTGCCTGCACTCTTGCCTGGATCGGAGTGGGATATTGGGCATTGGTGGCGCAACAAGTGGCGACCGCCGCCTGCAACCTTAGCATGACTTGGTTGACGTCGCGCTGGCACCCGCATCTCCCCTCGCGAAACAGCGGCGTAAATTCCATGGTGAGGTTCGGGGCGCACCTTAGCCTGGCCGACTTTATTGGTCAATTCTCCAACAACACCGATAGCATCCTGCTCGGTCGCTTTTATGGGGCGGCGCCCCTTGGCCTCTATACCCGTGCTCAAGTGCTGTTGGCCCGACCCATCCAGCAAGTGGTTACACCGGTCAATTCGGTCCTTATACCGGTACTTTCGCGCCTCCAATCCGACCCGGAACGATATCGGCGTAGTTATATGCGGGCCTTTGGCGGGCTCGCGCTCGTGGTCTTTTCATTCTCTGCAATGTGCTTTGCATTAGCGAAGCCGATGGTGCTCGTCATCCTCGGGCCCAAATGGACAGGCGTGATTCCCCTGTTTGCCGGTTGTGCGCTGATCGCAGTGTCCGGGCCGCTGAGTGCCATCTGTTCCTGGATCTACGAAAGTCAGGGGAGGGGCTCCGATCAGTTGCGCAGTCACACTGTGGCCGGCATCGTCACGATCATTTCCTACCTGCTTGGGCTACGATGGGGACCAATCGGCGTTATCACGTCGCTTGCAATTGTGAGCTTTGTTGTCCGGTTGCCAATCGTCTATCACATCGCCGGCAAGCGCGGACCGGTGAGAACTCGCGACCTCTGGATGGGATTTCTTACGCACCTGCCGTGTTGGATGACAGTATTTGGCGCAACAGCTCTGGCCCACCAAGCCATGGCAAACGCGCACCCGGCTGTGCAACTCCTCGTATGTTGCCCGGTCGGGGTTGTCGTGGGAGGCGCCCTGATGCTTTTGTTTCCGACTCCGCGCCAAAGCGCCTTCTTCGTCGCGGGCAAAATTACTAACGCGCTCAAGATGAGGTTTGCTGAACCGTGAGTTCCCGATTCGTCCAAGAGAAAGTCCTGTCCATTCCGGAAAACGCCAGTGCTACACGCACGACGAAGCGGACTAAGGTTGCCTTCTTTGGGATCTTTGGGATTCACAACCTCGGCAATGAATGTACGTTGCAGTCAGTTCTCCAGGGCGCGCGCCGTCATCTGCCTGAAAGCGATATCTATGTGATAAGCTTTGATCCCGCCGACACGCTCCAGCGTCATGGAATGCCTGCCGTCCCAGTAACGAAGCAGACGTTTGGCCAACCGGCGAGGCGAGGCTTGCTGGGCCGTATTTCTAAACCCTTTCGAATATTACGGAGAATCAAGAACGAGGCGATCGATTGGTCAGCAGCCGTCAAAGCCTTACGCGGTACCGATCTGATGGTGATGACGGGGACCGGAATGCTGACCGACTATTCCACTTCGGCGCTCGGATTTCCCTACCATGTCTTCCGTTGGACCGTCGCGGCGCGACTCGCCCGGTGCAAGGTTCGCTTTGCCGGGGTCGGCGTCGGACCCATCTACGAAAAGCTAAGCCGTTGGTTTATTACGAAAGCTCTATCTTTGGCAGATTACCGAAGTTTTCGCGATCAGAACTCAAAGGATAGGATCAGGAAGAATGGATTCATCAGAGACAAAGATCCGGTCTTCCCCGATCTGGTATTCAGTCTTGCCGAAGAATCGCTAGGTAAGCACACAGCGGGCGATGGCACCGTCCGGCAAGTAGGTTTGGGCGTGATGCATCATTGCGACGTCCATTTATCAAGCGACGATGAGCATCGGGCTCAATACGCGGCCTACTTAGAGAAGATGTGCGAATTCATTCAATGGCTCGTCGGCCATAAGTACACGGTCCGCATTCTTCAAGGCGACTCCAAGCACGACGCAGGTACGAGAGCCGACCTCAAAACGCTCCTGGCGCAACGAGGCATTCAATATGACGAATCCGGCATCATCGATGAGGGGGGCGACACAGTTGAAGAACTGATCGCTCAAATTGCAAAGGTCGATATCGTCGTCTCGCCGAGGTTTCACAATTTGTTGCTTGGACTGATGATGAATATTCCCGCCGTCTCAATTTCCTACGACCCCAAGAACGACTATCTCTTGGAAGGTGTTGGGCTTGGAGACTACCGTCAAGCGTTCTCCGAATTGGACGTCAACAAATTGATTGATCAATTCACGAAGCTCGCAGCGCAAAGTGAGCGAGTCAAACCCTTAATCGCAGAAAAGTCCGTGGTATACCGCGCACTCCTCGAAGACCAGTACGAGCAGGTCTTCGGAGAGTTAGCCGCGAAGCAATAACGCACATCTAAACTGGTTTCATCGTAAACAACTCTTGCCACCATCTGAGAGGTCGAATAAATCATGAGATCCCCATTCAAAATTTCGAGGGCTTAATGAATCAAGCCGCAACGAATTTCAGAAATCGCGACTATTGGATTGTCGAAAATGCACAATATGCGGAAGCAAGTTTTCGCCTGAAGAAGTGTGCTGCATTCATCAATAAGATGGCAGGCATTCGGCCGTGCACACTACTCGATGTCGGATGCGGGCCGGCCGCTCTGCGGCCGCTCCTGCATCAGAACATCGACTACTGCGGCATCGATATTGCAATTCGCCAACCGGCTCCCTATTTAAGGGAATTCGACATTGCACAAAAGCCGATCGCATTCGAAGATCGCCGCTTCGATTTTGTAACGGCCCTGGGCTTCTTTGAGTACATGGGCCAAAAGGAAGGCGTCAAATTTTTTGAAATCCGCAAAGTCCTGAAAGAAGACGGCAAGTTCATCCTCAGCTACATCAACTTCGGCCACTTCCGTAGGAGGGTATGGCCAAATTACAACAATATTCAATCAGTTGCGGAGATCAAGAAGGCTCTCAGCGAGTACTATCGGGTCGACACGTATTTTCCTGCATCTCATCACTGGCGGCAAAAGCAACCCGGCAAGTATTCGATGAGACCATTGCAAATGCTTGTGAACTGCAATATACCCATCCTCAGTCCTATGTTGGCTGTTGAGTATTTCTTCATCTGTTCACCACTTCGCTAGTCCGACGCCGAAACGACTCGTGTCGATCACACCTATGGGTTAACAGAACGAGAGCCTCCATGTGTGGGGGGCTAACACGTTATGGAGTAAATCGTGGGGCAATCTTTGCGTTTTATGCCGACGCCGATTTCCGGTGCAGTCACCGTAGATTCAATTCTCAGAGAGGATGATCGGGGTCATTTCCTCCGGGCTTGGTGCATCAAGGAAGTTGCTGAGGAGAGCATCAATTTCGTCCCCGTTCAGGCAAACATCGGCTTCAGCCGGCACAAAGGAACGACTCGGGGCATGCATTTTCAGGTGAGTCCCGCGCTTGAGGCCAAACTCGTTCGCTGTACCCGGGGATCGCTCTTTGATGTCGTGGTGGACCTCAGGAAAAACTCGCCCACTCGATACAAATGGTACGGCGTTGAGCTTCGAGCTGATAACTATAAGATGTTATATATTCCCGAGGGCTGCGCACACGGGTACCAGACTTTAGAGGATGATACGGATTTGTACTACATGACTTCGCAATACTTTACACCGAGTGCGGCAAAAGGTGTCCGATTTGACGATCCCGCGTTTGGAATTGTCTGGCCTCTAGCGCCAACGGCAATTTCCGAACAGGACCGAAACTGGCCATTGATTGGCGAGGGGAGTTCAAGATGATTATTGATACTGCGCTGTTGGAACGGGAGAAATCGGGCAAACCCATCCGGGTGGGCATGATCGGAGCGGGTGCCGCAGGCCGTGCGATTGCGCTGCAGATGGCAACGCCGCCCCCTGGGATCCGCCTTGCCGCAATCGTGAATCGGACGCGTGAACACGGAGAACGCGCATTTCGCGAAGCAGGCATTAGCGAATGGCGAAATGTCCAGTCAGTCCGGGAAGCGGAGTTGGCCATCGACCACGGGATTCCCGTTCTCACCGACGATCCCTCAGTCGTTACCGGTTGCGGAGCTGTCGATCTGATCATCGAAGGCACAGGAACTATCGAATATGCGACGCGCGTTGTTCTGGATGCGTTTGACCATGGCAAACACGTCGTGCTGGTCAATGCCGAACTCGATTCATTCCTCGGTCCAGTTCTGAAAACACGAGCAGAGCGTGCCGGTGTTGTCATCACGCACACGGACGGAGAAGAGCCCGGAGTCGCGATGACGCTTCTGCGCTACCTTCGCGGGACCGGACTGCGTCCTGTAGCAGCGGGAAACCTTAAAGGAATGGTCGATCACTACCGGAACCCCGACACACAGCGTGGTTTTGCCCAAAAATACGACCAGGATCCTAAAAGGGTTACATCCTTTGCCGATGCCTCAAAACTGTCGATGGAAACAACCGTGCTCGCCAATGCAACTGGATTCCGCGCTGGTCGCCGCGGCATGTATGGACCTCCCTGCGAACATGTCCGCGAGATGGCAAGCCTCCTACCAGCCGATCAAATGCTCTCGACCGGCCTGGTCGACTATGCGCTAGGGGCGGCTCCCCATACTGGAGCATTTGTTATCATCTATGAAGACAACAAACTCAAGCAGGCGCAGATGGGTTACGTCAAAATGGGCGATGGTCCGTTCTACGTCTTCTACACACCTTTCCACCTGCCCCACATTCAGATCGCGTCGACAATCGGCCGTGCCGTTCTCCACGGCGATGCGACTGTCGCACCGCTTGAAGGCCCGGTTTGCGAAGTCATTTCGATAGCCAAGCGCGACATCAAGGCTGGCGAGCGGCTTGACGGCATTGGCGGATTCTGTGCATATGGCCTAATCGAGAACTCTGACACCGCGCGAAGTATCAACGCACTTCCATTGAGCTTGTCTGAGGACTGCGTTCTTCGGCGCGATGTGAAAAAAGATGAAGTGATCTCCTTCGCGGATGTCAACCTGCCGAGCCGCGGGGTCGTGGACGAGCTATGGAACGAACAACTCGCTCTGTGGCCTGCCGCCGAGCACGCCACGGCAAAGTAGGTTCAGATCGCAGCCACGACCGCGATCAAGCGAGAGGATCCAGCCTACTCTTATGATGCCCGATCGGAATTTCTGGAAAAATCGCCGAGTGTTTCTCACGGGTCACACGGGTTTCAAAGGCAGCTGGCTTTCCTTGTGGCTAGAATCTCTCGGCGCCGAGGTGACAGGATATGCGCTGGAGCCCCCAACAACTCCAAGTCTCTACGAACAGGCGCGAGTCGCCCGATCCTTGCATTCGATCATTGCCGACATTCGGGATTTCGATCAAATCAAGAAAGCCCTTAGCGACTGCAGGCCTGAAGTCGTCATTCACATGGCCGCCCAGACAATCGTTCGCCGTGGCTATGAAGATCCCATCGAAACCTACTCGACAAATGTGATGGGAACGGTAAATCTCTTCGAATCGCTGCGGCAATTGAAGCTCCCGTGTACGGTTGTGAACATTACAAGTGATAAGTGCTATTACAACCGCGAGTGGGTGTGGGCATACCGCGAGGAAGATACCCTGGGTGGACACGATCCTTACTCGAATTCAAAGGCTTGCGCGGAACTCGTAAGTAGTGCTTTTCGAGACTCATTCTTTCCTCCCAATGATAATGCAAGTCACGGCATCGCCCTGGCAACAGCTCGCGCAGGAAATGTCATCGGTGGCGGCGACTGGACTGCCAACCAACTTATTCCCGATCTGATGCGAGCCTTTTTGGCAGGCGAGGCCTGCCTCATCCGGAACCCATCTGCTACTCGGCCCTGGCAATTTGTGCTGGAGCCGCTGCGAGGGTATCTGCTTTTGGCAGAACAATTGTTGAAGGATCCGAAAACATTTGCGACTGGCTGGAACTTTGGCCCCGCCGAGGACGATGCAAAGCCTGTTTCATGGATCGCCGATAGACTCGTAAATTCATGGGGAGACGGCGCTAAATGGATCCACGATGGCGATATTCACTCCCATGAAGCAAACCTCCTCAAGCTGGATGCCTCCAAGGCGAAGTCCTGCCTTAACTGGAAGCCCGTGCTGCCCCTGGATGCCGCGCTCGAATGGATTGTGACTTGGTATCGATCATTTCATGGAAAAGACGACCTTGAAGCTATCACGCGATCCCAGATCAAGCAGTATGAGGCGCTCGCCTCGAAGTAACTGGCGCTGGCCACAGCCAATGCCTGTCTCGACACGGATCGATTCGTAGGGCGAACCCTGGAGCGAAGCAACATTCGACGACGCACATGCAAAATCACTTTTAAGAATCGCCGGAGAAAAACGATGAATCGTAGCAGCGAGAAAGAAAAGCTTGTTAAGTCACGCATTCTCTTGTATTCACATAAGAATATTTATGACCAGGACGTTTGGCGGTGTCCGTTTAGAGAATTCGAAACCATCTTGCAAGAGGTCGATGCAGTCGATGTGCTGGCTCCGGCGCCCAAGCGGTCGTATTCACGCGGAAAAAGAGTTGCCATGCGAATCGGAGAATTCGCGCCATTCCCGATTAATCCAGGGGTACCGGTGACCAAAATAGAGGGGGAGTACGACCTCTTCATCACCGTGTGCGAGAAGGTGTCGGAACTTCTCCACATGAAAGCGCTTCAAGGCGTAAAAGACAAATGCAAGAAAACCGTTTGCTGGATTCCTGAGTTTTACTTCAAGGACATTCCGCTCTACAAGAGCTGCGTCGAGGTGTTGAAGCAGTTCGACTATGTCATATTCATGTTCGCCGCCAATGAGCCTTTCAAGGCTATCCTCACGTGCCCGAACCAGTACTTACCGGCAGGCGTCGATACTTTGAACTTCTGCCCGTATCCGAATCCGCCCGCTCGCTCGATTGACGTCTTGAGCATCGGGCGCAGGGCGCCCGCGACCCACAACGCTTTGCTTAAGATGGCGCGCGAAGACGGTAAATTCTATGTCTACGACACCATCGATGCTTTGAATAGCTACAATCTTGAAGAGCATCGCCTGATGATTGCGAACATGGCTAAGAGAAGCCGGTATTTCATCGTGAGTCCGGGAAAATTTGACAGGCCCGAGGAAACCGGCGGTGTAAGTGAATTCGGCTATCGGTATTTTGAGGCCGCGTCGGCGGGCACGCTTATGATCGGCATGCGCCCGTTCAACAATCCGGAATTCGACAAGATTTTCACATGGCAGGACGCAGTCCTCGAGGTGCCATTTACGACGGATGAGATTGTTTCCGCGATTCACGAATTCGACAAGGAACCGGAAAGACAAATGAAGGCGCGCCACACCAATATAACTCAGTGTCTCAGGAATCACGATTGGGTATATCGCTGGGAGTCGGTGCTGAAGCTCGTGGGAATGGAACCGTTGCCCATGCTGGAAAAGAGAAAACGAGTTTTGAGGGATTTAGCTGCGCTGGTCGACGAGGAATTTTCCGGGAAATACGCAGTACGGGACGGAGCCTCACTCTTGTCCGCGAGTCGAGCGCAGTAACGAAAAACAGGCCTTGTTCATTCCAAGGTCAGGTGAGCGGAGCTCAATATATGCAGAAGGTTACTCTCGCCGAAGGAGGGCACAAACCGCTAACGGTGCTATGTTTGGGATGCCACTCCGATGACATCGAAATCGGCTGCGGCGGAACAATCCTCCGGTTGATCAGAGACTATCCCAGCGTAAAGTTCTACTGGGTTGTCTTTAGCGCAATTGGGGTGCGCAGGGATGAGGCGCAGCGGGCCGTCGAACTCTTCGTGGGCTCGGAGCATCTGGAGCAACTCGTTCTCAAGGAGTTTCCCGACGGCTTTATGCCTTTCGTAGGCTCCGAAGTGAAAGCCATCTTCGAGGAATTGAAGAACAAAGTCTCGCCTGACTTGATCCTGACGCATCAGCGCCGCGACGCCCACCAGGACCACCGGCTGCTGTCGGAACTGACGTGGAATACGTTTCGTGATCATCTGATTCTGGAATACGAAATCCCCAAGTACGATGGAGATATGGGTCGGCCGTCTGTGTTCGTGCGCCTCGATTCTGACGTGTGGCAAACCAAGGTACGGTATCTGATGACTGCCTTCGAATCGCAGCGAAGTAAGAGCTGGTTTCACGAGTCGACCTTCCAGTCTCTAATGCGACTGCGTGGTATGGAATGCAACGCCCCAAGCGGCTATGCTGAGGCATTCTATTGCCGCAAGCTCGTGATCTGAAGCGACAATGGAAGTGGCAGAAATGGCTTGGGCTCAATTACTTCCGGGAACAGCCATCCTAAAGCCAAATCCAATAGTAACTTACCCACTTACCAAGGTAGTATTGCGTTGTTCACGATGGTGCAATAGACTCTACTCTCCACGTAATCGTTAATTAATCCACGGCCTCCCTACCCGCCGGGCGGGGCTGGCTAGTCGCCAGCTGAGTTCTGCGAGGGGTATCCGTTTGACCGAGCAGGCTGAATCACAAACGGCGGGCCCCTTATTGCCCGACCCCCAAAGAATTCAACTTCCGTCTGTCCAACCATCACTCAAGGAGATTCTTCAATGGCTACAAGAGGCGTTTTGTTCGAAGGTTTAGCTTCCATGCTTCGGTTGCGTGGTTCTGACGCCGGTTTCCGCCGCACTGCGTTGCGAGCGGCAGCCGGCCTAGGCGCGTTGGTCCTGTGCATCGCCGTTTCCTTGCCCGTACACGCGCAAGGTGGGCCTTCTGTCGGCCTCCAGGCTGCAATACCGTTGCTGGCAGGCACTCAGCCAGTTGGCCCGCAAGGCATCGCGGTAGATCATAGCGGCAATCTGTTCATTGTGGATTTTAGCAACAGCCGGGTAGTGGAGGTTCCGGCGGGGTGCACCAGCACCTCCTGCCAGACCGTAGAGCCAATCAGCTCCCTGCATGAACCAACTGCCGTCGCCGTCGATGCAGCCGGTGATCTCTTCGTCGCGGATTTCGGGTTTGCCACAGTGTGGGAAGTTCCGGCGGGATGCGCGTTGAGCAGCTGCGTGGTCCAGCTGGGAACTGGGCTTGGCGAGCCGAGCGGTGTAGCAACTGATTCAGCTGGCGATCTGTTTATCGCCGACTACGGCAACAAAAACATTGTCGAGATTCCCTGGACCGGCACAGCTTGGGGCACACAGACGACGGTTGTGAATTGGCTGAGTGGCCCTTTTGGGGTGGCATTCGATAAATCGAACGATTTCTTCATTGCGGACTTCTTAGGAGGCCAAGTCGTCGAACTCAAAGCGGGCGACACGTGGAGCAGCACTTCCCAGATCCTAGTAGCCAACCTGGCCCACTGGGGAGCGGAACCCAAAAGTGTCGCGGTCGATGGCTCGGGAAATGTATTTGTGGCCTCTGCTACAGGACGTGCCCCATTCTTGTATTTGGCGGCCGAAGTGCCGGCAGGCTCATACGGCTGCTCCAGCGGCTACTGCTTGACGGAGATTGGCTATGGGCTGAATTCGCCTGCCGGCATTGCGGTCGATGCGTCGGGTGACATCTTCGTCGGCGATTACGGCAACAACCGCTTACTGTTAGTGCGGCAGAATTCATTCAATTTCGGATCCGTCAATGTGGGCAGCACCAGCGGGACAGCTACGGCGTACTTCAACTTTGGTGCTGCCACCTCGACCACCCTTAACACAACGCCCTATCAAGTGCTCACCCAGGGCCAAACTGGTTTGGACTTTGCCGATGCGGGCGGTGAGGGAGGGAACGCATGCGTAGCGACGGCTTATACCGCCGATTCAGCCTGCATCGTGAATGTTGATCTCACCTCGCAATCCCCCGGGCTTGTTACCGGCGCAGTCACGCTTACCGATAACACCAACACCAGAATCGCTACGGCTTACATCGGTGGTACGGGCTCCGGGCCGGAGGTGACTTTTTTCACCAGCTCTGAATCCTTCCAGGGTCGCGGCGGGGGACTGATTTCGGGTCGCGGTTTGACGGTTGACAGGAAAGGGAACATTTTTGTAGCCGATTCAAGCAATCACTCCGCTGACGAGTTTGTGGCCGCAAGCGGCTACAGCCCGACGATCCTCAGCACGAGTTTCAGCGGCCCTTCTGACGTCGCTGTAGATGGAGCAGGCAATGTTTTCGTTGCCGATACTGACGACAGCAAAGTGGAAGAGCTTCTTGCGCCGGCTTACACGACACCCAATATATTGGGTACTGGCTTCAATGGCCCATCGGGAGTGGCGATCGACGGAGCCGGGAATGTCTTTGTGGCCGATACCAAGAATGGCGCGGTGAAGGAAATCGTTGCTCCCGCTTACACTGTGGTGAACACGTTGAACAACACCAGCTTCAAAGCCCCGTCTGCTGTCGCAATCGACGCAAGCGGCAATCTATTTGTCGCCGATTCATCGCTGGGCACCGTGAGTGAATTGACCGCAGCCAGCGGTTACGTAACAGTGACCTCGCCGATTATCGGCTTGGTTCAACCTGTTGGCCTGGCTCTGGATGCGAGCGGAAACGTGTATGTCGCCGATACCGGGGGTAACGCTTTCGATGAGTTCCTTGCCGCATCCAGTTACGCCAAATCAACGTTATCCTCTGACTTCACCGCGCCTTCCGGAATTGCATTAGACGCGGCTGGCAATGTTTACGTGACTATATCGGGCGCCAACCAAGTCGGAGAACTGGAACTGAGTACCGCGCCAACGCTGAATTTTGGCACTGTCTCGGGTGGAACAACCACCTCGCCGCAAACAGTTACCGTGTCAAACATTGGCAACTCGAATCTGACGTTTCCTGTCGCCGCGGCATTTGACCCCACAACCCAGTCGAATGGGTCATTTAAGTTGGATGCCAGCTCGACTTGTTCGACCAATCCTTTGAGTCTGGGGACGAACTGCACCGAAGCCATCGATTTTTCTCCCACTGCAGGACAGACCTACACAGGCACTTTCACTCTGACGGACAACAATCTGAACACGCCTTCCCCTTATGCCGCGCAGGCGATTAATTTGAGTGGCACGGGCGAAGTCCTCGCAACTATGAGCACCCCGACGCCGCCCGGCCCGTTGACCTCGGCTTCAACCACCTTCACCTGGAATTCAGGCTCTGGCGGCGCGACCGTCTACTACCTGTGGGTTGGCACAACTCCCGGCGCCCTCAATCTGGTCAACATCGGTCCCCTGTCCGGCAACAGCGCCACCGTGAATCTGCCCACCGACGGATCAACGATTTACGTGCGGCTCTGGACAGTCTTCAACGGCGGGACCGGCTCCTACAA
>Ga0182027_10000690_pt1 | contig 57786 bp, 52 predicted proteins | sample 712E1DmetaG_FD_121300 | JGI IMG/M metagenome (GOLD analysis project Ga0182027, IMG submission 121300) | Permafrost microbial communities from Stordalen Mire, Sweden - 712E1D metaG (Illumina Assembly) | ecosystem: Environmental > Terrestrial > Soil > Wetlands > Permafrost | place: Sweden...
ACTTTGATTAGCTCGCGGATTTCTTCGAGTGTCATGGTGCGGTTGGTGCTGTCAGACAAGCAGCAGTTCCTTCGATGTCGGCGTCAAAACATCGCATCCGGAAGAGGTTACCACAACTGTATCCTCAATGCGAATGCCTCCGAACCCCTCCAGGTAAGCGCCCGGCTCGACGGTGATCGCCATGCCGGTTTCGAGCGGCGTCTGGACCCCCTTCGCCAAGCGGGGGGCCTCGTGGATCTCGAGGCCGAGACCGTGGCCGGTGGAGTGCACAAACGCCCTCTCCAGGCCCCGGGCCCGCAATACTCGCCGTGCCGCCCGGTCGACGCTCCCGGCCGTTACACCCGACCGGACCGCATCGATCGCCGCCAACTGGGCCTCGAGCACGGCTGCGTACAGGTCCCGGACTTTCCGCCCGGGACGGCCCAGGAAGGCCATTCGTGTCATATCGCTCGCGTAGCCTTCCCGGCTAGCGCCCATGTCAATTAATAGTAACTGATTGTTCCGTATGGTTTGGGAAGACGGCTGGGCGTGCGGCATGGCGCTGCGCGGGCCGGCGGCCACGATGGTGTCGAAGGCCGGCCGCTCGGCGCCGAGCAGTCGCATCCGGTAGTCGATTTCCGCGGCCAGCGCCGATTCGGTCATGCCGGGCCGCAGACCCGCCAGCGCCTGCGCGAAAGCCTGGGAGTTGAGGTCGACCGAGCGCCGGATCCGCTCGATCTCGCCGGCGGATTTCACCGTTCGGAGCGCCTCGATCAAGCCCGACGCGGGCTCGAGCGCCGCCCCCAAAGGAAGGCCGGCCTCGATTTCCCGGCAGGTCTTCGAGGTGAGCCGGCCGTCCTCGAAGCCGAGGCGGCGGAGGCGGCGGCGCGCCGCGGCTGCGATCACCGCCACCTGGAGCGGGCCCCGGACCACCCGGACCGCGCAATCCACCTCCGCGGCGGCCTGTATGGCGTAGCGTGGGTCGGTGAACAGGCTAGCGCCGCCCTGCCACAGCAAAGCCATGCCCGCCGAGCCCGTGAAGCCAGTCAGGTAGCGCACGTTCGGCGCCGAGGAGACGATCAGAGCATCGATTCTTCGAGGACCGAACGCGGCGCTGGCGCGCTGGCGGCGTTCGGCGAATTCGGATCGCGTCACGGCGTTATTCCGGAATGATCAGCAGCTTGCCGCTGGTCTTCCGCCCTTCCAGGTCGCGGTGGGCATCGCCGGCGCCGGACAGTTTGTAGATGCGGTCGATGCGCACGCTCAGCTTGCCGGCGACGATCCAGCCCAGCACGTCGTCCGCGCGCCACAGCAGCTCCAGGCGCGTGGCCAGATAATGCGCCAGGGTGGGACGGGTCAGGAACACCGAACCCATCTGGCCCAGCACCAGGGGATCGATCGGAGGCACCGCTCCGCTCGATTGCCCGAAGGAGACCATCATGCCCCGCGGCCGCAGGCAGATCAGGCTCTTGGTGAAGGTGGCCTGCCCCACCGAATCGTACACCACATCGACGCCGCGGCCGTCCGTGAAGCGCCGCACTTCGGGCTCGAAATCGTGCCGGCTGTAAATGATGACCGCATCGGCGCCGGCCTCGACGGCCAGGTCGGCTTTGGCCTGCGTCGAAACCGTGCCGATCACGCGGGCCCCACGCATCTTCGCCATCTGGATGAGCAGCAGCCCGACTCCGCCCGCGGCCGCGTGCACCAGCGCAACCTCGCCTCCCTTCAGCGGATAGGTAGAGTGCGTGAGGTAGTGCGCCGTCATGCCTTGCAGCATGGCGGCTGCGGCAGTCTGAAAGTCGATCGCATCGGGGATTCTGACCAGCGCCGAAGCCGGAACGGCGGCGTATTCGGCATAGGCTCCCGGCCCGGTGGCATAGGCCACGCGGTCGCCGGGAGCAACCTCGCTCACGTCGGAAGCAACCTCTTCGACCACGCCCGCGGCCTCCTGGCCCAGCACCAGCGGCATCGAAGCCTTGTACAGGCCGGAACGCAGGTACACATCGATGAAATTCACACCGGCAGCGGCGATTTTGACCAGAGCCTGGCCAGCCGCGGGCGTGGGCGTTGGCACGTCCAGGACGCGGAGTTGTTCGGTTCCCCCCGGAGTCTCGACTACGATAGCTTTCACAGTACAAGTGTAGCCGAACGCCGTCCGCTCCCTGACGGTCGCGGTTCGGTAACGGGAGCTCGCCCGGGCCTCTTGACATGCAACCAAAAGGTTGCATATTATGGCACTGGTGGATATCGACGGGGTGTTCAAGGCGCTGGCCGATCCGAGCCGCCGGAAGCTGCTCGACATGCTCTCGGCCCGCAACGGCCAGACGCTGACCGCGCTCACGAAGGACTTGCAGATGACGCGGCAAGCCGTTGCCAAGCACCTGGCCATCCTGGAGGGGGCCAACCTGGTCTCGACCATCTGGCGCGGGCGTGAGAAGCTGCACTATCTCAATCCCGTGCCCATCCATGAGATCCACGAGCGCTGGATCGGAAAGTTCGAAAAGCAGCGCCTGCGGGCACTGCACGACCTGAAACGCAAACTGGAGGGAGGGAGCGATGGATAAGCCCGAATTCGTCTACGTGACTTACATCTTGTCGACGCCGGAGAAGGTCTGGAACGCGCTGGTGGATGGCGAGGTGACGAAACAATACTGGTTCCGGCGCAGGAACGCGTCCGACTGGAAACCCGGCTCGAAGTGGGAGCACCAGGACTATGACAACCCCGCCACGGTGGACATCGTGGGGAAGGTGGTGGAAAGCGACCCGCCCCGGCGCCTCGTCATCACCTGGGCCTTTCCCGCCGACGCCGGGTCGGAGGAAAAGCACTCGCGCGTCACCTTCGAGATCGAGCCGTATCAGGAAACGGTGCGCCTGAAGGTGACTCACGACCGGCTCGAGCCCGGCTCGCCCATGCTCGATGGCATCTCGAAAGGGTGGCCGCTGGTCCTTTCAAGCCTGAAGACGTTGCTCGAGACCGGCCAGCCGATGCCCATGGCCACGACGCGTACGATGCACCCGCCCAAGTGAGCGCCATACTGGGTGCATGATCAGAGTTGCGCTCCCGTTCGGGGTCGGCACGCCGGAGGAGAAGCGAAGATCCTACCGCGACGCCTTGCGGCAGGCGGGCATCGAACCTGTCGAAGGCGTCGCGGACCTGGGTGGCTTGGATGGCCTGCTGCTGGCCGGCGGCGACGACGTCGATCCGGCGTTGTACGGCGCGGCGCGCGAGGCCGAGACCGACGAGCCGGACCGCGTGCGCGACCTTCTGGAAGGCGCGCTTCTGGACCAGGCGCTCGACCGCGATTTGCCGGTTCTGGGCATCTGCCGAGGGGTGCAGTTCCTCAACGTGCACTTGGGAGGCACGCTGAGGCAGCACATCGACGGGCACAAGCGCCCGAAAGTGCGCGAAGCCCATCCCATCGCGATTGCGCCGGCCAGCCGCTTACACACCATCCTCCAGGCACAGGAGTACATCGTGAACTCGCGCCATCATCAGAGCGTGGACCGCGCGGGGAAGGGGCTGGTGGTGACCGCCACGGCGCCGGACGGCATTGTGGAAGCTCTGGAGCTGCCCGGCAAGCGTTTCGTGTTGGCGGTGCAGTGGCATCCCGAAGCGCGAACGGACGGCCGCGACGCGCGGCTGTTCGAGGCGTTTCGCGAGGCGCTCAGCGCGGCGTCCTCCGGTCGATGATGCTGATCGACGTTTCACGCTTCCGGGCAACGCGGATCAGATAGGCGCACAGCACACCGAGCAGGATTGTCAGCACCAGAGCCAGTGCCACCTGCGGCTCGTTAACAACGACAGCGAGGACGACCGCGGCGAGGCCTATCCAGAAATCGACCTTCTTTGGGTCAATCGGCCGGTGCAGCCAGTCCCGCCGGCCCAGGTCATCCTTCGTAAAGAGGTGCTCACAGCGGGGGCAGATTAGCTCTTCCGCTTCAAGCGTGTCGTCAACGTTGTCCTGCTTAAAGCTGGCGCCGCACCTTCTGCACTTCAGTTTTTCTTCCACGGCCGGGCTCTTGGAGAGTATACTCCGCCCGCAACGCGATCACGGGATCGACGGCGGGTCCTGGAGGACCGGCGCAGACCTGGAGGTCTGCCCCACTACCCCTCGAAGCGCTTGAAGATCAGGCAGCCATTCGTGCCGCCGAACCCAAATGAGTTCGAAAGCGCGTAGTCGATTTTGAGCGGGCGCGGGTGGTTGGGCACGTAGTCCAGATCGCACTCGGGGTCGGGGACCTCGTAGTTGATCGTGGGTGGGGCGAGTTGATCGCGCATGGCGAGCACCGTCAGGCCGGCCTCCAGGCCGCCGGCGCCGCCCAGCAGGTGGCCGGTCATGGACTTGGTCGAGCTCACCGCCAGCTTGTAAGCGTGCTCGCCGAAGCAACGCTTGATCGCGACGGTCTCCACCCGGTCGCCCACGTCGGTCGAGGTGCCGTGGGCATTGATGTAGTCGATCTGCTCCGGGGCGATTCCGGCGTCCTTGAGCGCGATGCGCATGACGCGGAACGCTCCGTCGCCATCCTCGGGTGGAGCGGTGATGTGGTAGGCGTCGCCGCTCATGCCGTATCCCACCACTTCGGCGAGGATCGGCGCTCCGCGTCCCTTCGCTCCTTCCAACTCCTCGAGAATGAGGATGCCGGAGCCTTCCCCCACTACAAAACCATCCCGGCCCTTGTCCCACGGGCGGCTGGCGCGCTCCGGCTCGGCGTTACGCGTCGAAAGCGCGCGCATGGCGGCGAATCCACCAATCCCCAATCGCGTGATGGTAGCCTCGGCGCCCCCGCAGATCATGGCGTCGGCGTCCCCACGCTGGATCATCCGGAAGGAGTCGCCGATGGAGTGGGAGCTGGTGGTGCACGCGGTGGCCGTCGCCGAGTTGGGGCCCTTCGCCCCCGACCGGATCGAGACGTAGCCCGAAGCCAGGTTCACGATCGTCGCGGGAATGAAGAACGGAGAAATGCGCTTGGGGCCGCCGCGCAGCAGGTTCTCGAATTCGCGCTCGATCACCTCGAATCCGCCGATCCCGCTCCCGATGTAGACGCCTACGCGTTCGGCGTTGTCCGGGCCCACTTTCAGGCCCGATGCGGACAGGGCAAAATCCGCCGCCGCGACGGCGTAGTGCATGAACCGCCCCATCTTCTTGATGTCTTTGCGGTCGATGTATTTCTCGGGATCGAAGCCCTTCACCTCGCCGGCAATGCGCGTGGTGAAGGCGGTGGCGTCAAAAGACGTGATGGGGCCGATTCCGCTGCGCGCACAGCGCACCCCTTCCCAGGTCTCCTCCGTGCCCACTCCTAGAGGAGACACCAATCCGATACCGGTGACGACGACCCTACGTGGCAAAGCTCCGCTCCATTTTTCGGAAAAGAAAGACGCGGCTCGTCGCTACTTTTTAGCCAGTTTTCCTTCGATGTAGTCGACGGCGTCCTTCACTGTGGCAATCTTCTCGGCCTCTTCGTCCGGGATGTCCAGATCGAAGGCCTCTTCGAACGCCATGATCAGCTCGACTAGATCGAGAGAGTCGGCGCCCAGGTCGTCGACAAACGACGCGGTGTTGTCCACCTGGGCCTCGTCTACTCCCAGTTGCTCGACGATGATCTGCTTCACCTTTTGCTCAACCGACATGAATCCTCCCACAGAGTCCGTAAACTGAATGATTCTAGCGACGATTGCGGCCCGCCGCAAGTGCCGTCACGATAGCCGCGTTACACGCACTCGAACCGCCCAAACCACAATACCGCACTCGGGACTTCATTTCCGAGTATGTCTTCCGCCGCCCGGGAGGTCCCGTGGGGCAGGCGGTTCCGCCTGCCGGGCTGCCCGTCTTTACCCCAAATCCAGCGTGGGCTGGCTGCCCGGATAGGTGACGCGCGAGCCTTCGACATGAGCGAACGAGGTCATGGAGTGCGGCTGGGACCGGCCGGGACCGACGATGTGCGTCACCTCCAGGCCGCGCGCCGTAAGGGCATCCGCGATCAGGGAGCGGTGGCAGCGCCAGGGGACGGCCTCGGCGCACACGATGGCGACGCGTTCGACGGCCGCCACGGCGATCAATTCCTCCAGGGCGCGGTCGAACTCGGGGGTCGCCATGTAGTCGGCAAAGCCGCGGAAAGACACGTTTTTCCAAGCCGTGTTCAGCGAATCCTTGCGCGCATGGCGCAGCCCGCCCAGGGCCGGAAGATGGGTGTAGACAACGCCGGCCCGCTCGAGCGCCGGGGGCAGCGCATCCTGGTTAAACTGTGGATTATGGCGCGAGCGCGGGATGGTGCGAACGTCTACCACCCGCGCGATGCGGTGCTCGACAAGGAGGGCCAGAAACTCGTCGATCGGCCGCGTGGAATGGCCAACGGTGAACAGGTCTGCCACCGCCTCTCAGCATAGCGCCCGAAACTGGAAGCGCGGCGTCCCATAATCGGACACCGCCGTCCGGGGCGGCCGTTGCCGCCTCTTGGCTGTCATGCAGTTGCCGGATGGCACCCGACGTGCAAACCTGGAGTCCAAGATGACCACGAGCGTAGAGATCGGACCGCTGCACGTGCTGGTGGCGGACGACCGTTCGGACGTGCTGGAGGCGCTGCGACTGCTGCTGAAAGGGGCCGGGCACCAGGCGGATCTGGTGGATTCGCCGCAAGGTCTGCTGCGCGCCGCCGAAGCCGCCGACTACGATCTCATTCTCATGGACCTGAATTACGCCCGCGACACCACCTCGGGCAGCGAAGGGCTGGACCTGCTGGCCCAGTTGCACGGCGCGGAAAGCCCGCCTCCTGTCATCGTGATGACCGCGTGGGGCAACATCGACCTGGCGGTTGAGGCCATGCGCCGCGGCGCCGTGGATTTCGTGCAGAAGCCATGGGACAACCAGCGGCTGCTGGGCATGGTGGAGAAGCAGGCTCGCGAGGGCGCCCTGCGCCGGCGGGCCGAATCGCGCGCGCGCACCGAGATCGAGATCGCGCGCAACGTGCAGCAGCGGCTCTTCCCGCCGGCCAGCCGTCACCTGGCTTCAACCGGCTACGCGGGCCGCTGCGCGCCGGCGCGGGAAGTCGGCGGCGACTACTACGATTTCTTCGACCTTGCTCCGGGTGTGCTGAGCTTCGTGCTGGCGGATGTTTCCGGAAAGGGAATCGCGGCCGCGCTGCTCATGGCCAACCTTCAGGGCTGCTTCCGCAGCCACGCCGCCATCGCGCTCGATAGCCCGCGGTCGCTGTTGTGCGCCGTGAACCGGTTGTTCTTTGACTCGACGCCTCCGGAGCAGTTCGCTACGCTGTTCTTCGGCCAGTACGACGAAGGAATGCGGCGGCTGCGATACGTCAATTGCGGCCATCCGGCGCCGGTGGTGATCGCCTCCGCCGATGGCGGGGTGGAGAGGCTCGGCACCACGGCCACGGTGCTGGGGGCCTTCCGCGATTGGGACTGCGAGGAGCGGGCGGTCCAGCTCGCTCCCGGCGACACGCTGGTGGCCTACTCGGACGGCGTCAGCGAAGCCGGCATCGAAAGCGGGCAGGAATTCGGCGAGGCCCGGCTGCTCGAGATTCTGCACGGCGCGGGGCGGCGGCCCATCGAGGAAGTCATCGGCGCCGTGATCGATGCGGCGCAGGCGGCCGATCCCGTACAGGGCGACGACATCACGGTGGTGGCGCTGCGGGCGGGGTAGGACCTCCGCTGCGATAATGGGGCGTGGCGGGCGCGGGGGGCGGACTGCCGGGCAGCGTGGGGACCAGGCTGCGCCTGTGGCTGGAGGAGTTCCGGCAGAGCGACACGCACCTGACGCTGGCCCTGAGCCTGGTGATCGGCGCCCTGGTGGGCCTGGTGGTTGTTGCGTTCATCCTGCTCACCGGCCGCCTGGCGGCGCATATGTATCCCGCCGGGGGCTCCGGCTGGCGCCGCATTTTCGTCCCTACCCTCGGGTCGCTTGTCACCGGCTATCTTCTGTACCGCTTCTTCCCTTTTGCGCGCGGCAGCGGCATTCCGCAGACCAAGTTCGCGCTCTTCGTCAATGACGGGCGCATCTCGTTTCGCACCGTGCTGGGCAAGTTCTTCTGCTGCTCGGCATCGCTGGCAAGCGGCATCGCGCTGGGACGCGAAGGGCCTTCGGTGCAGGTGGGCGCAGGCCTGGCGTCGGTGATCGGCCGCCGCCTGGGTCTTAGCAACGAGCAGGTGAAGGCGCTGGTGCCCATGGGCTGCGCGGCGGCGCTGGCGGCGGCGTTCAACACACCGATCGCGGCGGTGCTGTTCTCGCTCGAAGAGATCATGGGCGATCTGCATGCCTCCGTGCTCGGCTCGGCGGTGGTCAGCTCGGCGACTTCCTGGATGGTTCTGCACCTGTTGCTCGGCGACGAGCCCCTGTTCCACGTGCCCGCATATCACCTGGTCCACACCGCCGAGCTGGCGGTCTACGCAGTGCTCGGCGTGGTGGGCGGCCTGGTGTCCGTCTGCTTCGTGAAGCTGCTTCTGCGGCTGCGCGTGCGCTTCCTGCGGCTGCCCAAGTGGACGGTCTGGTTTCAGCCCGTGGTAGGTGGCCTAACGGTCGGCCTGATGGGCTATTTTCGCCCGGAGGTGATGGGCGTTGGCTACGACTACGTGGAAAAGGTCCTCAACGGCGACCTCACGATGCAGCTCGTCACGCTGCTGCTGGTGCTTAAGATCGTGGCCACCTCGGTCTGCTATTCCTCCGGAAACGCGGGCGGCATCTTCGGGCCGTCGTTGTTCATCGGAGCGATGACCGGCGCCGCGGTCGGCGGAGTGGCGCACGCCGTCCTGCCCGGCCACACCGCCGGGCCGGGCGCCTATGCGCTGGTCGGGATGGGCACCGCGTTCGCCGGCATCGTGCGGACGCCGCTTACCTCCGTAATCATGGTCTTCGAGGTGACCAGGGACTACACCATCATCGTGCCTCTCATGATCTCGAACCTGATCGCCTTCGTCATTTCCTCCAAGCTGCAGAAGGAGCCCATCTATGAAGCGCTGGGCTTGCAGGAGGGCGTCCACCTGCCCACGGGCGAATCCCGGTTCGCTCTGGGGCGTATGCGGGTGAGCCAGGCGATGCGGCCGGCATCGGACGTGCTCGCGGCTCGAACTCCGGTGCGCTCGGCCCTGGAGCGTGTGCGCGGGAGCGAGCTGGAGTCCTGGCCCGTGGTTCGAGGGGCGAGCTTTTGCGGGATGGCCAGCATCGCGGAGATGGAAGGCGCGGCCGCGGACGGACGGGCCGACCTCAGCATCGAGAGCCTGCTTGGCGACCGCCTCGTACCGCAGGCTGCGAGCCTGCTGCATCCGGATCACACGCTCGGGACGGCGCTCGAACGCATGGGGGCCTCGGGCCAGAAGGCGCTCCCCGTGGTGAGCCGCGCCAACGTACGGCAACTCGTCGGCGTGGTCACGCTCGACGACATTCTGGCGACACTCGGCGTGGCCAAATCCGCCGGCGAGCAGGCGACGAGGGAGTGATGGAGATCCGCTCTTCGCCGGTGCTCCGGACATCCGTACTGGTCTTTGCGGGAATGGCCGCGCTGTTTGCCCTCGACACGTTTCTGGCGAAGACGGACGAAGCGGCGCGCCAGGCCACAGCTCGGCGGCTTTTTGAAGAGGGCCAGCGGCTGGAGCGGCAGGGCTTTCTGGGCGAGGCCGTCGGCACGTTCCGGACTGCCCTGTCGAACGCCCGGAGTAACCGCCAATACCAGCTCGCGCTAGCCCAGGCCCTGGTGGCGGCTGGCCGAGCCCCGGAAGCGGAGGCGAGCCTGACCGAATTGCTGGACCAGGATTCGACCGACGGCGGCGCCAACCTCACCATGGCCCGCCTCCTGGCAGGAGAAGGCAAGATCCCGGAAGCGATCGCGTATTACCGCCGGGCGATTTACGGACGGTGGAGAGAGGACGCGGATGGGAATCGTGTCCGGGCGCGCTTCGAGTTGGTGGACCTTCTGGCCAGGCAGGGTGAGAAACGAGAACTGCTGGCGGAACTGCTTCCGCTCCAGGACGAGGCACCGCAGGACGCGGAGACGCGGATGCGGATCGGGCGCTTGTTTCTCACGGCGGGCGCGCCCAATCGGGCAACGGAGGTCTTCCGGTCGGTCCTGCGCCGCCGGCCGCAGGACGCGGACGCCTATGCCGGACTCGGCGAGGCCGAGTTCGCGCTGGGCCGCTACCGCACCGCGCAGGGGGACTTTCTGGCGGCGTTGCGGTCGCGTCCGGGCGGCGCGCAGATCCAGGCCCAGCTCGAGCTGTGCCGGCAGGTGCTGGCACTGGATCCGAATGGTCGCGGAATCGGGGCTCGGGAGCGCTACCAACGCAGCCGGAAGCTGGTCGACCTGGCGCTCGAAGGGGCACGGAACTGCGCCGGCGCCACGCCGCCGCAGCCGCTGGCAGAGGTGATGAAGAAGAGGCCGGGCCCCGATGTCGAAGGCAACCTGGATCTAGCGGAACAGCTCTGGCAGGCCTGGCACGGCGAGTGCGGCACGGCCACCTCGCCCCAGGACCAGGCGCTGGCCCTGGTGATGGCGCGCCTGGCGCAGTAGGGCTTTCAGTCGGACCGCAGCGACGCCAGCCGGGCGCGGTGGTAGTCGGCCAGCGCGGCATTGGCAGTGGCAATGGTCTGGACTTCGGCGGCTACGCGGAACACGTCCTTTCCAGGCACCACCACATACATCTCGTCGTCGCCCACTTCGGTGTAGACGCGATTGCCGATGCAGCCGTTGGAAGCCACCGCGCCGCCGGCCAGGGCCGCCGGAATCGCCATGCACGTGGGGCGGGCAAGCAGGGGGTGTGCAGCGGCCGCGCCGGCGCGCAGTGCCGCCTCCTGGAGCAGCATCATCGAGCTGGGCCGGCCGGCGAAGAGCACCACGTCGGGGTCAAGCGGAGTTTTCGCAAGCGGCGAGTAGACCACCGAGGCTGGAGTGGCGCTCAAGCGGGCGATTCCCGGCACCTCCTCCCAGCGTAGATAGCCGACTTTCACCATCAGGCCCAGCGTCTGCTCCAGCTCCGACTGGCGTTCCGCCGGCAGAGGGATGTTGTGCGTGTGACTGCCGATGGGACAGTTGTAGTGGTCCTGCGGCTTGGTGTGAAAAGTCTGGCCTCCGGCCGCCAGGCGCCAGAATCCGCATCCGGCCGGCTCGGAGCCCGTAAACGCCGCCACGCCGGTTGGAGCCTCGTCCGGAAAGGAGATCGCGATAGGACGGCGCTCCAGTCCCAGATGCTCGACGAAGAGATTCTCCAAAGCTGCGTAGTCCCGCATATGCCTCCTGAGTGACCGGCCGGTCGATCTGCGTATATTATGACTCTATATGAGATCGCCACTATTAGTCCTGGTTCTTGCGGCCGCATGCGCGGGCCAGATGCCGAACGTGTCCGGCGAGCGCATTCGCGCCGGCGTGAAGTTCCTCGCGAGCGACCTGTTGGAGGGCCGCGGACCGGGCACGCGCGGGGGGCAACTCGCCACCGAGTTCATCGCCACGGAGTTCGCGCTGGCGGGCGCCAAGCCGGCCGGCGACGATGGCACCTATTTCCAGAAAGTGCCGCTCGAGGGCGTGGAGACTCAGCCCGATTCCGAGCTTGCGGCTACGGCCGGCAACCGCACCGTTTCGCTCAAGTTCCTGGACGATTTCGTGGGGACCAACGAGCGCCAGCGCCCGCTCGAGGAATTCGACGCTGAGGCCGTGTTTGTGGGCTTCGGGATCGTCGCGCCGGAATACCACTGGGACGACTTCAAGGGCACCGACGTCCGCGGGAAGATCCTGGTGCTGTTCACCAACGAGCCGGATTCAAATGACCCGAAGTTCTTCGGCGGCCGCACGCTCACATATTACGGCCGCTGGACCTACAAGTATGAAGAGGCCCTGCGCCACGGCGCCTTGGGAGTGGTCATCCTTCACACGACGCCCACGGCCACCTACGGCTGGGACGTGGTGCGGAATTCCTGGGGACGCGAGCAGTCCTACGTGCGCGTGGGCGCGGACGAGCCGGCGCTGGCTCTGGCCGGCTGGGTTACCGAGGAAGCCGGCGGCCGGATTCTCGGGCTCTCGGGCCACACCGTGGCGGAGTTGCTGGCCGCCGCGAACACGCGCGACTTCCACCCCATCCCGCTCGGCTTCCATCTGCGCGGGCGGCTGAACTCGAAAATCCGCGACGAGGATACGCGGAACGTGGTGGCGATGGTGGCGGGCAGCGACCCGGAATTGAAGTCCCAGGTCGTCATCTTCAGTGCGCACTGGGACCACCTGGGCATCGGCCCGGCCGTCAACGGCGATTCGATTTACAACGGGGCGGTGGACAACGGGACCGGCTGCGGAATGCTCCTGGAGATGGCGCGGGCCTGGGCGGCGCTCGAGCAGAAGCCCCGGCGGACGGCCCTGTTCATCGCGGTGACGGCGGAGGAGGCGGGCCTGCGCGGGAGCGAATACTACGCCGGCCATCCGCTCGTCCCAACCGGCAAGACGGCCGCGGACTTCAACGTTGACGCGGTGTTTCCCTACGGGCGCACGCGCGACATTGTGCTCACGGGCGCCGAACGCACCACGCTGTGGCCGCTCGTTCAGGATACGGCCCGGCGCTTCGGTTACGTCATCAAACCCGAGGCCGAGCCCGAGAGGGGCCACTTCTATCGCTCGGACCACTTCTCGCTGGCCCGCGCGGGAGTTCCCTCGTTTTCGATCGGGGAGGGCGACGAGGTGATCGGCAAGCCTCCCGGCTACGGCCTGGCCGTCATCCACGACTACGACGAAAAGCACTACCACCAGCCCTCGGACGAATACCACGAGGAGTGGGATTTCTCCGGCCTGGAACAGTTGACGCGATTCACGGTGGCGCTGGGAATCGACACGGCCAACCTGGAGCGGCTTCCGACATGGAACAAGGGCGACGAGTTCCTGCCAGCGCGGGAGAAGAGCGGCGTACGGTGAAAAAGGTCGCGAGTCAGGACATCTATCAGATCAAGGTCACCCTGCTCGGCATCACGCCGCCGATCTGGCGGCGGCTGCTGGTGCCCGCGAGCCTGACCCTGGAACACCTGCATCACGTGCTCCAGTTCGCCATGGGGTGGAGTAACTGCCACCTGCATGACTTCCGCATCGGCGGGCAGCGGTTCGCCGAACCGGATGCGGACGACCCGATCGCGGGCCCGGGAGCCACCACCGACGAAGCGTCCGTGCGTCTATCCCGCGTGCTCGGCAACGCCGGCACCACGGCGGTATACACCTATGACTTCGGTGACGGCTGGGAGCATGAGATTGTGGTCGAGAAGATCCTGGCCCCCGAAGCCGGGCGCGTCTATCCGATGTGTGTGGGCGGCAAGCGTCATTGCCCTCCGGAAGACTGTTGCGGCGTGCCTGGTTACACCGACCTTCTGAAGGCAATCGCTGACCCGGAGCACAACCAGGACAACCTGCTGCTGATGTGGCTGGGTGGAAGGTTCGACCCCGAGGAGTTTTCGGTGGACGCGGTCAACCGCCTCCTCGCGCCATCGCTCCGCCGTCGCAGGGTTACCGAACCGCGACCGTGAGGGAGCGGACGGCTTGCCACCGGACTACGCGGTCTCGACCGTCGCCACTGCCTGAGCCTCGGCCGAAAGGCCTTCGCCAACGGGGCCCAGCTTCTCGGCCGTCTTGAACTTCACGGAGACGCGGTCCAGGTCGAGGCCCAACGCCTCGGCGAGCGAGGCGCGGATCGCCTCGCGATGGTCCTTCAACTTCGGTGTCTCGAGGATCACCGTCGAATCCACGTGCACCAGCCGGAAGCCGCGCTCGGCAGCCAGGGCGACGGCGTGACTGAGGAAAACCAGGCTCCCGGCGCCGGCCCAGCGCGGGTCCGTGTCCGGGAAATGCATCCCGATGTCGCCCGCCGCCACCGCGCCCAGGATGGCGTCGGTGATGGCGTGGGAAAGGACGTCGGCGTCGGAGTGGCCCTGGCATCCGAAGTCGCAGGGAATCCGCACTCCGCCCAGAATGAGCGGCCGCCCGGCCACCAGTGGGTGGACGTCCCAGCCGATGCCGGTCCGGAATTCGCTCACAACGCCTGGCGCTCGGCCATCTCCTCGGCCAGGAACAGGCGGGCCAGGTCCATGTCGGAGGGCTTGGTGATCTTGATGTTGCGGTCGCTGCCGAGCACCACGCTGACCTCGCCCTGCTCCAGGCGCTCGATCAGGCTGCTCTCATCGGTGGCGATGAAGCCATCCTCGCGCGCCTTCTCGAAGGCCTGCTTCAGAAGGGCGTAGCGGAAGACCTGCGGGGTCTGCGCCAGGGCCAGTCCCTCGCGCGGAACCGTGCCGATGACCTTGTTCTTGCGCAGGGTCTTCACCGTGTCCACGGGAACGATGCCGACGATGGCGGCGCCGGCCTCCGCAGCCTCGTGGATGACCTTGTCGATCGTGGGCAGGTCGATGAACGGCCGCACGGCATCGTGCACGGCCACCAGGTCGACGTCCGGCCCGATCACGGCCAGCGCGTGCTCGACGGATTCCTGGCGGGAATCGCCGCCCTGAACCAGGCGCACCGGCTTGGCCAGCGCTTCTTGAGCCAGCAGGTCGCCCACCCAGCCCAGGTCGTCGGCGCGCAACGCTACGACGATCTCGTCCACCAGCGCGCTGGCGACGAATTTACGGATGGTATGCAACAGGATGGGGGAGCCTTCCAGCAGCATGAACTGCTTGCGGCTCGTCCCGGTCTTCTCGGCAGCATGGCGGCCCATCCGGGTCCCGAGGCCCGCGGCGGGCAAGATCACGGCGACTCTTATAGTGGAGATTTGATTGTATCCCCGATTCCGGCCCGGCGCTGTGCCCTCTAGCTGGTCGGGGGAACCGAGGCTGTGGCAGACTGCTCGCGGTGCGGCCGGTCATGCTTGTCGGAGTGCTGTCCCGCGGCCAGCGGCTTATCGTACACCGCATGCACCCGCTCGTCGAAGCGGCCGAAGATCATCTTCCCGGCCGTGGTCTGAAGCACGCTGGTCACGCTGATATCGATGGTTTTCGAAATCAGCCGCTTGGCGTTGTCTACCACCACCATGGTGCCGTCGTCCAGATACGCGACGCCCTGGTTGTATTCCTTGCCTTCCTTCAGGATGAACACGCGCATCACTTCGCCGGGCAGCACAATCGGCTTCAGCGCGTTGGCCAGCTCGTTGATGTTTAAGACCTCGACCCCGTGCAATTGCGCCATCTTATTCAGGTTGAAATCGTTGGTGACGACCTTGCACTCATACACCTTGCCCAGTTCGATCAGCTTCATGTCGACGTCGCGGATGTTGGGGAAATCGTCCTCGACGATCTGAACGTTCAGATGGGTCATCTTCTGGATGCGCTGCAGGATGTCCAGACCACGGCGTCCCCGGTTCCGCTTCATGGAGTCGGCCGAGTCGGCCACCAGTTGCAGCTCTCGGAGAACGAATTGCGGGATCACCAGGGTGCCATCCAGGAAGCCGGTCTCCGCGATGTCGGCGATGCGCCCGTCGATGATGACGCTGGTATCCAGAATCTTGAACGCCTGTTTGCCTGGCATTTCACCGCCGAAAACCCCGCCGAAGGCCGCCAGGTTGAGCATGTCGCCCTTGTTGCCGCCGATCACCAGGCCGATGTACGTCATCCAGAGCAGAATGACGATCTGAAGGAAGCGGAGAGCCGTGGTGTGGTCGGCGAGCGCCCAGCCCAACACCATCGCCATCAGGAAGGCGCCCATGATGCCCAAAGTGGATCCGATGGCGGCGCCGATCAGGCGCTTGAGGCTGACTTCCTTCAACCGCACTTCGAACAGAATGACACCCAACCCAAGAACCAGACCCGCAATGCCTCCCAGGACCGGAACAGGGTATCCTTGGAAGCTTTTGAACGGAGATAGAAAGTAACCGGAACAACCCAGTAGAACTACGAATAAGCCACGTAGTATCAGCATGTTGATCATTAAATTCACCCTCGCCCTTTTGAGAAGGGCCGACGACCGCGCTACGCGCGCAACACTACTGGTTGCAGCATAACACGAATCGCCGTTCCTACCCTTGAGCGGCAGCAGACCAAAAAAAGGAAAACCCGCTTAGCGGGTGATCAGAGGAGGGAACAAACCGGCGGAAAAAATGGCACCCCGGGCGCCGGAGCTCGTCCGCCGGCCACGGAGGCGAGCGATGTGTGTCTAGAGAGCCTTGGCCAACTCGGCGGCGAAGGCACTCTTGGGCACCTCGGTACCGGGTCGGGTGGGTCTCTTTATGTGGCGCTTTTGGGCGCCGCGGTCGTCGGGCTTGCCGTTGCCGTAGACTCTCGGCTTGGGCGGTTGAGCGGGATTGGCGCGAAGCAGCTTCCCTTCGAGAGGAGCATGATCAAACCGGCGGATGATCGCTTGCATCTCTTCTTGATTGGGGGCATCGATGAAGGCGAAGCCCTTCGACTCTTGCGTTTCGGGATTGCGGATTACCTTGATCGCATCGGCGACCAGGCTTTCCGCGGTGAGCCAGGATTGGATATCGTCGGCAGTCACCCAAGCCGGCAGATTGCCGAGAAAGACTGTGAAACTCATTCCTTAGTGTTATTCACTCCGTTGGATGGAAATTTGGGGGTGCAACTCGTGGGGTCCGTCCAACAACATCGTAGCAGACGCCCGCTGGAGATGCAATGCACCTCAGGCCGCAATTCGCTCAGGGCACGAGGTTTTTTGTGCGGAGGAATGCGTGAACGGGATTTCAGTTCCAGTACTGCCACTGGCCCGAGAGCAGGACGTAAGCGGCCAGCGCCGCATTGGTGACGGCGTGCGCCAGAATGCAGTCGGCCAGGCTCCGAGTACGAATCATCCACCAGTTGTAGAGGACGCCCGCCGCCAGGCCAACGTCCCAGTAGGCCCCATGCTCGCTGGCAAATAACACCGCGGTAGTCCAGAAGGCTGGAGCGCTATAGGCGCCGAGCGGTACCTTCGAAAAGGCTGGCGAGATCAGCCAGCGCATCACCCACGCGCGCCAGAAGAGCTCCTCGACCACCGGGACCAGGAGGACCGACGCTCCCACCCGGAAGGACAAGAACCACAGACTCGTCCGCAGGCCGGGGGCGGGCAGATTGCTCGCGGACGCGCGGACCAGCGGGTTGTCAAAAAGCCACAGATGCCGGTACGCGGGAAAGAGCACGTCAGGCCCGATCCAGATGGCGAATACTCCCAGTCCAAGGAGCAGGCTCGCGACTGGCCGCTCCGGTCGAAGGCGGATCACTCCGCGGGAGAATACCAGCAGGGCCGCCAGGACCGCGAGGGCACGCAGGGACTGCGTCAGGGCGGGGCCGATGCCAAGGTAAGGCCCCAGCCCCAGCAGGGCGATCAGCACCGCGAACGGGAGGACGTATGGCTTCCAGTCCGGGCGTGTGCTCTCGAGTTCGGACGCGGCGGAAGGCATTGTTGTCCCCACCTTGGCGCTCTGACCGCGGTGTCCGCTCCCTTACGGTCGCGGTTCGGTTCTGGTACGGAACCGCTAGCCGATCTTTCCTAGCAGCTCCTTGATCTTCACGGCCTGATCCGGCGCCGGCTTCCGGTCGAGCGCAGCCTTCAGTTCCTTCCGCGCCAGCGGCTTGTCTCCGCTTTGGGCCAGGGCAATCCCGTAGTGATAGTGGAAAGTTGCGAATTCGCTGGAGGCCGACTGGGCCGGCTCCTTGGCGATCAGATCGCGGAAGAGATCCACGGCGTTCCCATTGAGCTTTTTCTTGATATAAATCCAGCCCAGCGTGTCCGCTATGCTCGGATTTTCCGGAAGCTTCTGCCGGGCTCTCTGCGCCAGTTGGAGCGCCTGGTCGAGGTCGGAGGCCGAACCGGTTTCCGCCAGCAGGTAGGCAAGGTTGTTGAGCGCGACGGCGTTATCCGGCTGCCGTTTCAAAACCTGTTCGTAGAGCGGACGCGCCAGAGCCTGCTTGCCCGTCCGCTCCAACAGAAGCGCCAATTGGAGGGAAGGCTCGGGATCGTCGGGCCGCATCTGCTTGGCCTTTTCGAAAGTGCGGGTCGCGCCCGCGAAATCGCCTTTCGCTGCCTGGGCCTCGCCGAGTTGAACGTAAATCTCCGCAGCGTCCGGCCTGGCCACCAGGATCGCCTGGAACTGTTCCACGGCCAGATCCCATTTATGTGCCATGATCGCGACGTTTCCGAGGGCGTTCCGGAGTTCCAGCCGGCCGGGGTATTTGGCCAGCTCGCCCTGAAGCAACTGTATGCCTTTGTCGTGCTGGCCCTGCAGGGTGTAGGTCTCGACAATTCCCATCAGCGCACGCAGATCGGCCGGGTGCGCCTTGTATACGTCCCGAAACCGCTGTTCGGCTTCTTTGTAGCGTTTCTGCCCCAGATCGAGCGCGCCCATTTGGAGCTGCGCCTCCGCCGAGGCAGGATACTGCGCAATGGTCACTTCCAGCTCGGACCGCGCCAGGGCGGGATTCCCCATCGCCGCCAGGCCGCTGGTCCGCACCAGTCTCGCCCCCAGGTTGTGGGGATCGTAATCCAGAACCTCCTTAGCGGTCTGGACCGCGCTGCCGTACTCGTGGTTGATGATGAACAACTGCGCCAGCGCCAGCCGCGCGGGCACGTACTCCTTCCGGATCTTGAGCGCTTCCTGGAACTGGACCCGCGCCTGTTCGAGAAGGTTCTTGCCCAGCAACGCCCGCCCCAGGTTGAACCGCAGCACCGGGTTATTGCTATCGCGCGTAACCGCCGCCTGCAGCTCCGTCACCGCCTGCTGGAGTTGCCGCGGGTCACCGGTTTCGATCATCAGCGACGAACGCATCGCCTGGGCTCGGTCGTCCTTCGGGTTCTCCTTCAGGATCTGCTCGAGCAGCCTGAGCGCATCTTCCTTCTTGTCTTGCGCAACCAGGACCTGGGCGATTTCCTTCTGATAATCCGCCTTGTGCGCGGAGTCCGTGCGGACGCCTTCTTCGAGCAGCTTCAGCGCACCGTCGAAATCGCGGATGGCCCCATAGAACTTGGCGGCCTGGAGCGGGCCCAGCGGGTAAAGCTGGCGGTTCGAGAGCAACCGGTCGAGCGCCTGCTGCATATCGGCTCGCCGGTCGAAGCGGTAGTAGTGCTGGGCAAGCTGCAAGAGATACGCCGGCTCTTTGGGATTGTTGGCGGCCTTCAGCTTCAGGATGGCTTCCGCTTCGGGGAGTCGCTCCGCCTTGACGAAGCTCATGTAGAGCACATCGTACATGGCGATGAATTCCGGGTGCTTCTCGATCAGACTCCTGCCCAACTGCTCCCCCTCGGGCGCCTGCCCGACGGCTTGCAGGGCCTGCACCAGGGGCAGAACGATCTGGGGATCGAAGGGGCTCAACTGATTGGCAAGCCGGAAGTCGGCGACGGCGCCCTCCGGATCCTTGTCGGCGAACATCTTGAGGTACCCTCGCAGGCGCAGGCCGTCCACCGACTTGGGGTTGTGCTTGAGCAACTCGCCCGAGAGGCCGCGAAGCTCTTCCTTGAGGGCCGGAGGGTGCGTCTCGTTCAGGACGTACGCGGTAGTAACCAGATTGCCTGCCTGCACGCGCGAGTCCGGATTGGTGAAGTTGGGGTCCGTGTCGGCGGCCCGGCGCATATCGCGCAACGCGGCCAGGGGCTCGCCCAGACGCAACTCCGTCAGCCCCGTGCGATAGTACGCCTCGCTGTAGCGAGCGTCCTTTTTGAGGGCGTTGCGGTACATGATGTAGGCTTCTTTATACTTGCCTTTCTCGAAGTACCGGTTCCCGTTCTGCAAATACTTCTTCTTAACCACCTCGGGATCCCGACTGCACGAGACGCCCGCAAACAAAACCAGAGCGATACAGATAATGCGCCGCACGATGGAGCTCCTCATGGTTACTTAACCACAAAGCGGGGTCAGCCGCAATCCTTAACGTTCACCTCAGGGCCGCCATCAACTCACCGGCCTGGCGCAATAGAGCCCAGCGCGCCTTCTCGGCCGTGGCAGCCGCGCCGTAAAAGGCGATCCACTTGTCAGTCTCCGCGGTGCGGGCATCGTCGACCTGGCGCACCGAGGCCCGGCCCTCGCCCATCTGGGCCAGAAGGAGGGACACCTGGTCGCGGGCCACATCCAGGTCCATCTTGGCGACTTCCTTGCCGGTCTCGGCCTGCTTCATCTCCTGGTAGGCCCTGCGCGCGTCGGCGGCGACCCGGCTCTGCGCCGCGCGGAGTTGCAGACGGACCTGGGCCGCCTCCGCGCCCGCCTGGGCCACGGCCGCGCTCACCGCCGGCCCGCTGAACAGCGGGACCTGGAAGGATATCCCGAGTTGCCCGTTGTTTCTCTGGAACGAGTTGAAGAACTTCGCGTAGTTATTGAACTTGGAGAGCAGCGCGTATTGGGCCACCAGGTCCATCCGCGGCAGCCGCTCGGCCTGCTGGGAGCGCACGTCGAGCTGTTTGGCCAGGAGCTTCGATTCGAGCGACCGGATTTCCTTGCTGGACGCCAGCGCGGCCGCGACCGCCGCCTCCGCCGATTCTGGAACGGCGGCTATCGTGCGCTCACCCGGCGCCGGCGCCACCTGGTCGCTGGGCTCATACGCCAGCAGCGTCGCCAACGAAATGCGGGCGGCCTCCGCGTTGGACTCGAACACCTGGGATCGGTATCGAGCACGCGCCAGATTCAGCTCCGCCTTCTTGACCTCGATAGGCAGCTCCCGGCCCTCGCCGGCACGGGCCCGAACGGTATCGAGCACGCGCCCGAGAGCATCCGCTTCCTGGCGGCTCGTCTCGGCGATGCGCGCGGCGTTCTCGGCATCGAGGAATGTCTCGGCGGTCCGATAGACCACTTCTTCCTGCTTGGCGTTGGCGTCGATTTCGGCCCCCCGGCGGCTCTCCCGGGCGGAGGCCACGTGCAGGCTCTGAGCGCGGTTGAAGACGCTGCCGATGGCATTGGCCTGGAAGATCGAGGGAGTGGCCCCTTCGATGCTCATGGGAAGGCCGCTGCTGTACGCGAGGCCGCTGCCCACGACTACTCTGGGAACGAAGACCGAGTGCGCCAGGCGGGCGGCTTGTGCCGCCCGGTCCGCCTCCAGCCTCGCCAGCACCACGTCGGGGCTCTCCTTGAGCGCCCGCTCGACGGCTTCCCGCAGGCTCAGCGTGTGCACTTCCGCCTGACACAGGCAGAGAGTGAAAACAACCAGGAATCCAGACTTCCGCATAGGTCCAGCTTAGCCTTTACGGAACCGCGACCGTCAGGAAGCGGACGCCGTCAGCGGATCCTTGCGCTGCTCGGCCGCTCCCTGCGCGGCCCATTCCGCGCCGGCCAGGATCACCATGGATGCCAGAAAGGTCCACAGCACGATGGTGACCGAGTAGTAAAAAGGGCCGTATTCCGCGTGCAGCTTCCGGCGCCACAGCGGCCAGGTGAGCAGGTTGATGTACTTCAAAAGCTCGAGGGCCAGACCCACGAAGATCGCCGGCGGCAGCACGAAGCGCGGCGAAATCTTCGCGTTCGGCAGCAGCCAGTAGATCAGGAACAGCATCAGAATCGACATGGGGACGGCCGCGGTCTTGAAGAAGACCAGGGTCATGAATCCCGAGACCGGATCGCCGCCGAGCTGGCGCATGCCGATGCCGGTCAGCAGCGAGGAAATCAGCGCCAGCGTGCCGCAGACGAAGATCAGGCCCAGGCTCACCATCTGATTGCGCACGAAGCTGCGATTCTTCTTGATGCCCCAGGCACGGTTCAGCGCGATCTCAAGCGGCTCGAAGACGCCATTGGCCGTGAACAACAGCAGGAAGACCGAGACGAACTGCAGGGTCTTGTGCGGCAGGCCGCTGCTGATGAACACGCCGAGCTGGTCCGGAAAGTAGTCGCGGATGGCGATGTTGATGGCGTCGCCGGCGGTCTTCCATCCGAGCACCTTGTGGCAGACCGAGATCATGACGATCAGGAATGGAAAGAACGAGAGCAGGACGTTGGCGGCGATGGAGAAGCCGAAGACGTGGACCTCGGTATCCATCCAATAGTGAAAAGTGTGCGCCAGGCGGCGCTTCAGAACGGCCCCACGGACCTGGGTGGCCAGCCCTGTTTCTTGCATCAGGCTTTCAGGGTAACGCCGTTTGGCGGGCGCCAGATACTAAAGCCCGCAGACCGGCACGTCCGTCGCCGCAAAGTCGTTGCCGGTCGCCAGCACCGACTCTCCCAGCAAAGCCGCCAGCGCGTAGACTGCGCAGTCTCCGAAGTTGAGCTGCGCCGGATGCCCCATCCCTTTGCCGAAGCGTCCGAACGCAGTGATCGCCATCCGGGCCTGGCGGTCGTCGAACGGAACCACCTCGCTCGCCAGTTCCTCCACCAGTTGGTACAAGAGCGTGGGCGCGATTGCACCCAGGCGCGCTCGGAGGACGATGCCCGCCTCGAGGAGCGACATCGAGGAAACGATCCGCCGGCGCTCCGGCTCCAACACCTCCAGCAGCCGCCCCCGGCACGGCTCACCGAGAGCAATCGCGACTAGCGCCGACGTGTCGATAACCATCAGCGCGGAATCCCGAAAGCGTCATACCCGAGAATCTCGTCGGGAGTTCGGGCGTCAATGACAGGGAGCGCAGCCAGCTTGCCGCAAACCGCGTCGATCGCCTTGCGATTCAATGGCCCTCCCGCCTTCTGGAGCTTATCTTCCAGCGCCGAAATGACCGCTTCGGTTAGGGTCACCCCCAACCGCCTGCTCACCTGCTCGGCCAGCCGGTGAGCTTCGGGATTCTTGACATACAGGGTGCGCCGTTTTGCCGTCTTTCGCGTCCTCACGATTCTTATTATAGGGCAATCCCGAAGGATATACCACCCTACACCGAACCGGTGCGGGCGCGCTCCAGGGGCCGGGAGGAGTCTGCCAACACCTCGGCCGAGACCGGCTCGCGGCTGCGGATCCACTCCTGGGCAGCGTCGCGCTCCTCCTCCGGGCGGCCCAGGACGAAAGCCGCTACCAGATGGCCGGCGGCGAGCCACCAGACGCTGAAACTGGCGGAGGCGGGGCTGCCGCGGGTCACGATGCGGTCGGCCGCGGAGGAATCGCCCCAGAACTCGTAGGAGAGGTCGAAGACGTCGGAGAAAAAGTAGGGCACGTGCTCGAAGGGCTCGCGGAGGCCGGTCATCACGTGCGCGGCGTGGCGGCCCTGCGCCACCGCGTTGTCCCAATGCTCGACGCGACGCTGGCGTTCGAACAGCACGTCGCGGTAGTTGGCCACATCGCCCGCGGCGTAGACGCCCGGCACGCTGGTTTCGAGAAACTGGTTGACCAGGACGCCGTTGTCGATGGCCGCGCCGGTGTTCTCGAAAAGGGCGGTCTCGGGCGTGACGCCGACGCCGGCTACGACCAGGTCGGCGGGAAGGCGCTCGCCCTTGCCGGTAGCGACGGTCTCGACATGGCCGCGGCCGTCGAGAGAGGCGACCTCGGTGTTCACCAGAACCTTGACGCCGCGGGCTTCGTAATAGCCGCGGAAGAACGCCGAGATCTCAGGGGTGAAGAGGCGCTGCCACATCCGCTCCTCCGCCAGAACGAGCGTGACATCGAGTCCGCGCTGGACGAGCGACGAGGCCGCTTCCATCCCGATGAAACCGCCTCCGATGACCACCGCGCGCTTGCCCGAGGCAGCGTGATCGCGGATGCGCCGGGAGTCGTCGAGCGAGCGCAGGTAGAAGACACCCTCGAGTCCCGCGCCGGGAATCTTCAAGGTGCGCACGCGCGATCCGGTGGCGATGAGCAGCTTCTCGAATCGCCATTCGCCGCCGCCCTGCACGCGCAGTTTGTGGTTGATCAGATCGGCCCGCTCCACAGGCGTCTTGAGGCGGACCTCAATACCGTGCGTGGAATAGAAGGCGGCATCGTTGATGAACACGCTCTCCTCGGAGTCGGCGCCCTTGAGGTATCCCTTGGAGAGCGGCGGCCGCTCATAGGGCAGGGCGTCATCCGCCGAGAGTATCGCGAGCTCGCCCCGCGCGGCGCCGCGTTCGACGAACTCCTTGGCGGCATAGCCGGCGACCATGCCTCCGCCCAGGACAATGTACTTGAAAGAATTCACAAGCCCCTCCTGGACCCATTATCGGCCTGTGAGGGGCGGCCTATTTTCTGAGGCGGGCGGAAAAAGCCGCCGCCGCTTCAAACGCACGCCGCATCTCATCCGATATGAGGCCGGCGCGGAGGCGCTGGAGTTGCTCGATAGCCGCTGCCAGCGCGGTATCGACGGGTCCCTGGTTGGTCTCGAGGATATCTCGCCACAGGTCGTAGGAGCTCGATGCCAGCCGGGTCATATCCGCTAAGCCAGGCCCGGCGGCTTTGAGATGCTCGGGCGCGGTGAGGCGGGCCGCCAGCGTCGAGGCGAGCGCCGTAGAGAGCAGTTGGGGCAAATGGGAAGTGAGCGCGACCACGCGGTCATGTTCTTCCGGAGACAGGACCACGGGCACCGCGCCGATCTTCCGAATCCAGAACAGCAACTCGCGCGCGGCGGGCGTGTCCAGTTCCGCCGGAGTGGCGGGCGTGAGAATCCAGGTGCGCCCGGCGAACAGAGACGCGTCCGCTTCCGCCGCGCCGCGCTTCTCCTTGCCCGCCATGGGATGCCCGCCCAGGAACTGCGCGCCGCGTATGGAACGGCGAGCCTGCTCTACAATACGCGTCTTGGTGCTGCCCGCGTCGGTGACCAGGGTTTCCGGACGCAGGCAGGGGCCGATCACGCGCAGGGTTTCGAGGATCCGCCCGATCGTCTGCGAGAGGTAGACCAGGTCGGCCTGCGCCACGGCCTGCACCAGCGGCAGCGCTTCGTCGATGGCGCCGCGCTCCATCGCGTCCTTGACCGCGGGCGCGGAACTGACCCCCACAATGCGGCCCTCGAACCCCGCGGCTTTGAGCGCGAGACCGAAAGAGGAGCCGATCAGGCCGGTGCCAACGATAGCGACGGTTTCAATCATGAGGGGCGACAGGGCCCGCGATGGTGCGGTTAACCGCAGGCGCGATGATGCGGAGTTGGGCCATCAGCTCGGCAAACTGATCGGGCCACAGCGATTGGGCGCCGTCGCTGAGCGCGCGGTCGGGATCGTGGTGCACCTCGATGAGCAGGCCGTCGGCGCCCGCTGCCACGGCGGCGCGCGCCATGGGAAGGACTTTGTCGCGCCGACCGGTGCCGTGGGAAGGGTCGGCGATGATGGGCAGGTGCGAGAGCTTCTTCACCACTGGGATGGCCGAAATGTCGAGCGTGTTGCGCGTATAGCTCTCGAACGTGCGGATGCCGCGCTCGCACAGGATGATATTGGGATTGCCGGCGGCCAGGATGTACTCCGCGGATAGCAGAAGTTCCTCGATGGTGGCGGCGATCCCGCGCTTGAGCAAAATAGGCTTGGTCTGCCGGCCGAGTTCGCGCAGCAGATTGTAGTTCTGCATATTGCGCGCGCCCACCTGCAGGATGTCGGCGTAGGCCGCCACCAGCGGGATCTGGGTCTGGTCCATCACCTCGGTGACCACCAGCAGGCCGTTGCGGTCGGCGGCTTCGCGTAGCAGCGTGAGCCCCTCTTCGCCCATTCCTTGAAAGCTGTAGGGCGAGCTGCGCGGCTTGAATCCGCCACCGCGGAGGATGACCGCGCCGGCGCGCGCGACTGACTCGGCAACCGCCAGGATCTGGTCGCGCCCTTCCACGCTGCACGGCCCGGCCATCACCACCACGGCCGGCCCGCCGATTTCCAGCCCGCCCACCTTGACCACCGTGCCCTCGGGACGGAAGCTGCGGTTGGCCAGCTTGTAAGGCGACATGATGCGGTGCGCCTCTTTCACGCCGTCCAGCACTTCGAAGTCCGCGGGCTCGAACTGGCCGATGGGCCCGACCCCGCCCAGCACGGTGTGAACCGCACCGGTGGATTTGTGCACGGTGAAGCCGAGCGTAACCAGGCGATCGATGACGTATTCGATCTGCTTCTCGGTCGCGCCCTCTTGCATTACGACTAACATTGGAGAGTCCTCTTGGTCACGGCTTGCTGTCCTTTTCCAACATGCGAAGCCGTTGGATGTTGCGCATTTCGTCGATGATGCGTTCGAAAACCCGTTTGACGCTGTCGGCGGTCAGCGGGCCGGGATTGTATCCCGTAACGTTTTCGAAAACCTCGTCCTCGCGCCGGGGCTCGTAGATGGGGAGGCTGAGGTGGCGCTTCACGCGGCCGATTTCCTCGACGATGCGGGTGCGCTCGCTGAGCAGGTCCAGGATGCGGCGGTCCAGGTCGTCGATGCGGTCGCGGAACCCGGCCAGGGCTTGGAGGCCCTCTTCGGGAGTCATAAGGGCCTCGGCATGTCGAAGCCGCTCTTGAGGGCGCGGGCGAAGGTTTCGAGTTGCGCTTCGAGATCGGGGTCCGATGCATGCTGCTCGATCAGCCGCACGATGGCGCTTCCCACCACCACGCCGTCGGCCACCGCGCCGGCGGCTGCGACGTGCTCGGGGGTGGAGATGCCAAAGCCGACGGCGAGCGGCAGCTCCGTAACGCGGCGCATGGCCGCGACCAGCGGACCGGCGGCGGCCGAGAGCGAAACCTGTTCGCCGGTGACGCCCGTGCGCGATACCAGGTAGGCGAAGCCGGTGGAATACTGCGCGACCAGGCGCAGGCGCGCCTCCGTGCTGGTGGGCGCCGCCAGAAAAATGGTGTCGAGGTTCCGCGCGTGCAGGAGCACGATGTGCGGTGCGGCCTCTTCGACGCTCAGGTCGGTCAGCAGGACGCCGTCGATTCCCGCTGCGGCGGCATCCTTGGCCAGCGCTTCAACGCCATACCGCAGCACCGGGTTCAGGTAAGTGAACAGCAGCAGGGGCACTTCAGATGTGCGGCGGATCTGGCGGGCGACCTCCAGGACGCAACGCAAAGAAGCGCCAGCGCGCAGCGCGCGTTCGGAGGCCCGCTGGATCACCGGACCGTCGGCGATGGGATCGGAAAACGGCACGCCGAGCTCGATCAGGTCGACGCCGCCGCGAACCAGCGCGGCGACCAGCGCGGGCGTCCTCTCGAGCGACGGATCGCCGGCGGTCAAGTACCCGATAAGGGCCTTGCGGTTGGCCGGTCGAAGAGTGTCGAAGAGGCGGCTGATCCTAGTGGCCATGGGACACCCGTGTTCTAGTCCAGGTCCGGGAAGTTTTCGCGATAGATGTCAATATCCTTGTCTCCTCGGCCGGACAGGTTTACCAGGAAGATCTCTCCCTTGGCTTGGGGTGCGCGGCGGACGGCTTCCGCCACGGCATGGGACGATTCTAACGCGGGAATCAGGCCCTCGGTGCGCGAGAGCAGGCGGGCGGCCGCGAGCGCCTCGGCGTCGGTGGCGGAGGTGTACTCGGCCCGGCCCTGGTCATGCAGCCAGGCGTGCTCCGGGCCGACCAGCGCATAGTCGAGGCCCGCGGAAACGGAGTGCGTCAGCGAGACCTGCCCTTCCTCGTCCTGCAGCAAGTAGCTGTAGGCGCCTTGCAGAACGCCGGGAGCGCCGCCGGAGAAGCGCGCGGCGTGCTGGCCCAGCGCGGTGCCCGAGCCGCCGGCTTCGACTCCGATCAGGCGAACCTCCGGGTCTTCGATGAAGCGATGGAAAATACCGATGGCATTCGAGCCGCCGCCTACGCAGGCGAAGATGGCATGCGGCAAGCGCCGCTCGACGGCCAGGATCTGGGCCCGGGCTTCTTCTCCGATGACCGATTGAAAGTCGCGGACCATGAGCGGGTAGGGGTGCGTGCCCAACGCCGAGCCGAGCAGGTAGTAAGTGGTCGAAACGTTGGTCACCCAGTCGCGCATCGCCTCGCTGATGGCGTCCTTCAAGGTGCGGCTGCCGGAGGAAACGCCTTCGACCCGCGCGCCCAGCAGGCGCATGCGGAAGACGTTGAGGCTCTGCCGGCGCATGTCCTCGGTTCCCATGTAGACCGTGCAGTCCAGGCCGAACAGGGCGCAGACGGTGGCGGTGGCCACGCCGTGCTGGCCGGCGCCGGTCTCGGCGATCACGCGCCGCTTGCCCATGCGGCGGGCCAGCAGCACCTGGCCCAGGCAGTTGTTGATCTTGTGCGCGCCGGTGTGGAGCAGGTCTTCGCGCTTGATGTAAATCCGTGCGCCGCCCAGGGTCTCGCTCAGCCGGCGGGCAAACGTAAGAGGCGTCGGACGGCCGGCGTAGTTATGGAGCAGGTCATCGAGCTCGGCCTGAAAGGCGGGGTCAGCGCGAGCGGCGCGGTAAGCCTGCTCGAGTTCGTCGAGCGGCGCCATGAGAGTTTCCGGGACGTAGCGGCCGCCGTAAGGACCGAAGTGTCCGCCGGCATCGGGCAGAGAGTAGGTCATGATCGAGCCGCCTTCAGGAATTGCGCCATGCGCCTGTGGTCTTTACAGCCCGGAGAAGATTCCAGGCGCGAACACGCATCCACGCCCCAGGGTCGCGCTTCTTCGATGGCCCGGCGAACGTTGGTTTCATCGAGGCCGCCGGCGAGAATGACAGGGTGGCGGGCGCCGCGAGCGAGCGACCAGTCGAAGCTGCGGCCGGTGCCGCCGTAGGCCGCGCCGGATGGCACATCGAGCAGAAACGCCTCGGCGGGAAGTGAAGCGAGCGACGCGACGTCAAAGCCTGGGACCACCGGAACGGCCCGCCACACGCGCAGCCCGGAGGGGATTTCAGGCGATTCGCCGTGGAGCTGAACGATATCGAGTCCAAGCTGCCCGGCGATCGAAGCCACCGAGTCCGCGGGCTCGTTGGCAAAGACGCCCACCTTGAGCACGCCCGGCGCGAGCGCCGCGAGAATGGCCTGGGCCGCCTCGGGGGCAATGTAGCGCGGGCTGGGCCGGTAGAAGTTGAAACCGAGAGCGGAAGCTCCGCCGTCAACGGCGGCCAGGGCGTCGCCGCGGTTTGTGATTCCGCAAATCTTCACCATCATTGCTTGGCGGAGGCGGGCGGTTTGGGCCTGGGGTTCACACCCGGGAACAGATTCTCGAGAGCGTGCCGGCGGTTCTTCGACCGCATCAGGTGCTCCCCGACCAGGAAAGCCTGAAAGCCCGCCTGCTGCAAACGGCAGATATCTTCGGCGGAGCGAATGCCGCTCTCGCTGACCTTCACGATGCCGTCGGGAATGCGCGGGGCCAGGGCGAGCGAGGTCTCGAGCTTGACCTCGAAGGTGCGCAGGTTGCGGTTGTTCACGCCGATGATCTGCGCTCCGGAATCGAGCGCCGTGGCCAATTCGGTCTCGTCATGCACTTCCACCAGGGACGCCAGTCCGAAGCGGGCGGCGTACTCGCGCAGCTGGCGCAGCCGCGGAGCGGGCAGAATGGCGGCCAGCAGCAGGATGGCGTCGGCGCAGCGGGCCGCGGATTCGGCCACGTGGTACTCGTCGAAAATGAAATCCTTGCGCAGCACCGGCAGGCGGACCGCGCCGCGAGCGATATCCAGGTCGTCGAAGCTGCCCTGAAAAAACTTCTCGTCGGTGACCACCGAAAGGGCCGCGGCGCCGCCGGCTTCATAGTCGCAGGCGATGGCCCCCGGGTCGAAGTCGTGCGCCACCAGCAAGCCCTTGCTCGGCGACGCCTTCTTGATTTCGGCGATGATGGCGGGAACGCGTCCCTGGAGCGCGGCGGTGAAGTTCCGCCGGAAAGCGCGGTTCTCGAAGGCCAGCGACTCGAGCTCCGAACGCTGCATCACCGCGTCGGCAAGCTCCGCCTTCTTGTAGTCCACGATTCGCGCGAGGATGTCTGGGACATTGCCGGTCATGGTCGTCGAAGAAGATCTTATCGTAACACGACGCCCGTCGCACGTCGCCTATTGACAATCGCACTCAGGGTGCGCCATAACTGCTTATTTACCTCCACTGGGGGACGCCACGACTGTACTCAAAGCCGCCATAGTCCGCGCCTCCTGGATTTGGCCGCTCGCAGCCTATTTCCTAATCTGCATTTTGGTGCAGGCCTCTACCGGCGCCTGGGACGCTCCCTTCACTTCGTATCCCGACGAGCCCGCGCACATGGTCGGTTCGGTGCTGGTGCGCGACTATCTGGCCTCTTTCCCCGCGGCTCCGCGACCCTTTGCCGAGAACTACTACCAGCACTATCCCTATCTCGGGATCGGCATCTGGCCGCCCCTGCTCTACTTCGTGACGGGGGTCTGGTTCCTGATCGCCGGGGTCGGTCGCTTCCAGGCGCTGATGGCAATCGCGATCATGACGGCGGGAGCGGCGTCCATCATCTGCGCCCTGGTGCGCAAGCGTGCGGGCCTGGTGTGCGGGTTCTCCGCGGGGCTGCTGTTCCTGAGCCTGCCGGAGACGCAACGCTGGCTGTGCGCCGTGGTGGCCGACAACGGGGTGACGTTATTCTGCCTGGCCGCGGCGGCGTGTCTCATCCGCTACTTCGAGCGGGAGAGTCTCGCCGGCGCGATCGGTTTCGCGTTGTGCGCGGGCTGCGCCATTCTCACCAAGTACACGGCTTGGTTTCTTTTCCTCCTGCCCTTTGCCGCCCTCGTCGGCCTGCGGCGGTTTGACCTCCTGCGAAAGCGCAGTCTGTGGGTCCAGCCCTTGTTGATTGCGGTGGTGGTGGGGCCGTGGGCGATCTGGACGGCCAGGTTCCTCGCCCGGGTCCCGGGGCTGCCGCTCGGCTCGCTGGCCGGGCGGTTGGGGGCCTTCAGCCTGTCGGCGGTCCTGGTTTTCCCCCCGGTTCTGGCGGTGGCCGCGGTGGTTGGCGTGCTGGTCCTCGCCTGGAAGCCTGCCATATGGAAAGCGGACGTGTGGGTGCTGGTGGCTCTGGTGCTGGGTCAGATTGCGTTTCTGTCGATCGCGCCACCGGCTTCCGTGGAAGCCCGGTATCTTCTGCCGGTTGCAGGCGCGGTCCTGGTGCTGTCCTTCGCGGGTTGGAAAGCCGCCTTCGAGGCGTGGACGCGCAGCGGTGGAACGTGGGCGTTTCCCGTGTTCTCCCTGGTGCTGGCGGTCCTGTTCGCCGCCACGCACCTCGGCGCCTACCGCCGGCCGCCGCAGTATGCGGTGCGGGAAGTGGTGAAAACAATGGTGGCAAACCGTGCGTGGACGGGCAAGCGCATCCTGGTGCCTTCCGATCTGGAGGGACCGGTGATTGCCGAGTTCGCCATCGAGGATCGTCATGGTCCCGAACATTGGCTGCTGCGCCCGAGCAAGGCTCTCGCCTCCTCGGATTGGTATGGCATGGAATATGCCAGCCACTTCCAGTCGGCACAGGATCTCGGGGCGTGGCTGCACCAGGGCCACCTGGCCGTAATCGTCTGGCATCACCGAAACCGGGGCAGAATGCTCCCTCACGAGGCGCTTTTAGCTCAGGTACTGAGCAGCCAGCCGCCCTGGTTGCGCCTCGCCGCCAGACTCGATTCCGGGACCTGGGAGATCTGGGAATACGTGCCGGGGCAATAGGCACGGGAACCTGCGCCGCCCGGCCGCTAGTTGATTTCCAGTATTGGCGAAACTCCGGCCGGGGTTTATTCTTGAAACGGTCAGGGGCGACGGGTCTGCCCCGGGGTCAGACCAGAGGGGACTATGGGGTTTCGCGGGCTCGACAGGTGGGTTGCCGCTGGCTTTCTGCTCTTAATCCTGAACAGCGCCTACATCTGGGCATTCGCATCGCCCACGGTCTTCTACATGGGCAACGTGCTGCTGCACGTGGCGCTGGGCGTGGCGGTCGGGGCCGGCGGGTTGCTGATGCTGCGAGGACGGTGGCGCGAGGCACCGGTCGAGGCGGCCGGCCCGCTGGCCCTGGCGGCGGGACTGGGCCTGTTCCTCACTTTCGCGGGCGCAACGCGCGACCACAACTGGGCTCTGTGGGGCCACGTGGCGGCGGCGCTCGCGGGACTGGCGTTGCTCGCCCCATTCATGCGGCGGCGGGCGCGCTGGCTCGAAAAGCCCTTCTACGCGGCACTGGTGGTGCTGGCGGCGCTGCCCTTCGCATCGCATGCCTGGCAGCGGGCTTTTCCCGACCCCGACGACCGCATCGTCAACCCGGCCAACGCCCCGCTTTCGATGGCCGGCGAGGGCGGCGGCCCCAACTCGCCGTTCTTTCCTTCCTCGGCCAAAACCAACGTCGGCGGAATCATCCCTTCGAACTTCTTCATGGATTCCGAAAAGTGCGGCGAGTGCCACAAGGACATCTACGCGCAATGGAAAAGCTCGATGCACCACTTCGCGAGCTTCAACAACCAGTTCTATCGAAAGTCGATCGAATACATGCAGAGCGTGGTGGGGACCAAGCCGAGTAAGTGGTGCGCCGGATGCCACGATCACGCCGTGTTCTTCAACGGGCGATTCGATAAGCCCATCGTGCCGCAGATCGATACGGCCGAGGCGCAGGCCGGCCTGGCGTGCACGTCCTGCCACTCCATCGTTCACGTCGGCGGCTCCATGGGCAACGGAGACTTCACCATCCAATACCCGCCGCTGCACAAACTCGCCAGCAGCCGCAACGCCGTCGTCCAGGCGCTCGACCACTTTCTGACCTATCTCGATCCCGAGCCCCACCGCCGCACCTTTCTGAAGCCGTTCATGAAAGAGCAGCCCGCCGAATTCTGCTCGGCGTGCCACAAGGTACACCTGGATGTGCCGGTGAACGGTTACCGCTGGGTCCGCGGCTTCAACGACTACGACAACTGGCAGGCCAGCGGCGTTTCCGGCCAGGGCGCGCGCTCGTTCTACTATCCGGCGCAGTCGAAAACCTGCGTGGATTGCCACATGCCGCTGGTCAATTCGCAGGATCCCGGCAACGTCGATGGCCGGGTCCACCTGCACCGGTTTCCCGCGGCCAACACGGCCGTGGCGTACGCCAACCAGGACGCGGAGCAGTTGAAAGCTGAAGAGGCCTTTCTGACTTCGGGATTCATCACGGTCGACATCTTCGCGGCGGCGCCGGAGCAGAATAGCGCCGCGCCCATGGTGCGGCGGGCGGAAGGGCCGCAGCTCAGCTCGACATTTGCGGTGGGCGAGGAGGCGGAGCAGACCGGGCAGGCTTTCCTGCGCGATGTAGGCCGCATCTCCGCGCCCCTCGATCAGGCGGGCGCGCGATTCCAGCCCGGAACCACGCTACGGGTCGACGTAGTGGTGCGAACCCGGGCGATTGGACACTTCTTTCCCGCCGGCACCGTCGATGCCTTCGACGTCTGGCTGGAACTTCAGGCCAAAGACGCCACGGGCAAGACCGTCTTCTGGAGCGGCAGGGTGGAGGACGGCGGGCGCGGCGCAGTGGAGCGCGGCGCGCATTTCTACAAGAGCTTTCAGATCGATGGCGAAGGAAACCCCATCAACAAGCGCAACGCGTGGCAGGCGCGCAGCACGCTTTACGTCCGCCTGATTCCGCCCGGGGCCGCGGATGTCGCGCACTTCCGGGTGCGGATCCCGCCCGGCGCCAAAGGCCCCATCACCCTGACCGCGCGGCTCAACCACCGCAAGTTCACGCGCTACTACACCGAGTTCGCGTATGCCGGAGTCCCTCGACCGGGGCCGGTCGGCGCGGGATTCGATAACCGCGAGTGGACCTTCGAAAAAGCAAACGTGCCGGCCAATGTTTCGGGACGGATTCACGGCGAGATTCCCGACCTGCCCATCACCGTGCTGGCCCGTTCCGAAGCGCGGCTGGAGTTGGGCGACGCGAAGACGGCGGCGGCGTGGCAGCCGGTCATCAGGCGGCAGGATCGCGAGCGCTGGAACGACTGGGGCATCGGTCTGCTGCTCCAGGGCGACCTCAAAGGAGCCGAGTACGCGTTCGCCAGAGTGACCGAGGCCGAGCCGGGATACGCCGACGGGTGGCTGAACGTCGCCCGCGCACTCATCCAGGAAGGAGAGACCGAGGCGGCCAAGCCCTACATCAAGCGCGCCCTCGACACCAATCCGCGCCTGGGCCGCATCTACTATTTCCAGGCCCTGGCCCAGAAGGCGGACGGCGACTACGACGGCGCGCTGCGGTCGCTCAGGACCGCCGAGGCCCAGTATCCACGCGACCGCGTGGTGCTCGACCAAATTGGCCGCATTCTGTTTTTGAAGCGCGATTACGCCGGCGCCGTCCGCGCGCTCGAAGGCGCGCTGGCTGTCGATCCCGAGGATTTGCAGGCGCACTACAACCTGATGCTGGCGCGGCGCGGGCTGGGCGATCTGGCCGGCGCGTCCAGGGAGGAAACCTTGTTCAAGCGATTCAAGGCGGATGAGTCTGCGCAGTCGCTCACCGCCAGGCCGCGCCTGCTGAGTCCGGAGGACAACAACGAGCGGGAACCGATCCACGAGCACGAGAGCGTGCCGCTGGTGGCGCGATGAGGATCGCCATCGCAGTCCTGGCCGCGCTGGCGGCGATCCTGCTGGCTTCCGCTCCCCAGATTCCCCCCGTTCACTTCACCGACGTGACCGCGAAGGCCGGCATCAAGTTCGTCCACAACGCCGGGAAAGCGGGCAAGAAATGGCTGCCGGAGACGATGGGTGCGGGCTGCGCTTTCTTCGACGCCGACGGCGATGGATGGCCGGACATCCTGCTGATCAACGGCAAGAGCTGGAGCGCACCCGGGCGGCGGACCACCGCGGCGCTCTACCGCAACAATCACGACGGCACGTTCACCGACATCACGCGCGGCAGCGGTCTCGACATCGAGATCTACGGGCTGGGCGTGGCCGTGGCGGATTACGACAACGACGGGCGGGAAGACGTCTACATCACCGCGCTCGACGGCGATCACCTGTTCCACAACGAAGGCGGCGGCAAGTTCCGCGACGTGACGCGTGAGAGCGGAATCCACAACGCGGCCTTCGGCGCCAGCGCGGTTTGGTTCGACTACGACCGCGACGGCAAGCTCGACCTGTTCGTCGCGAACTACGTGCAGTGGCACGCGAAGGACGACCTGTGGTGCTCGCTCGATGGCGCGACCAAGTCGTACTGCACGCCGGAATCGTATAAGGGCGTGTCGTCGAAGCTGTATCACAACCTGGGCAACGGCAAGTTCGAGGACGTGACCGCCAAGGCGGGGCTCGCCGACGCGTCGAGTAAATCCCTGGGCGCGGCCGTGATCGATTACGACAACGACGGGTGGCCCGACTTGTTCGTCGCCAACGACACCCAGCCCAATAAGCTCTACCGCAACAACCGGAACGGCGGGTTCACGGAGGAGGGACTGCGGGCGGGCGTGGCCTTCAGCGAGGACGGCGTCGCCCGCGGCGCTATGGGCGTCGATGCGGCGGACTATGACCGCAGCGGCCGCACGCACCTGCTGGTGGGCAACTTCTCGAACCAGATGCTGGGCCTCTATCACAACGAGGGCAACGGCCTGTTTGTGGACGAGGCGCCGCGCTCAACCGTGGGGCGGGCCAGCCTGCTCTCGCTGACCTTCGGCTGCTTCTTCTTCGACTACGACCTGGACGGCTGGCCCGACATCTTCGCCGCCAACGGGCACATCGACGAGGAGATCGGAAGGGTGCAGCCGCGCATCGCCTATCGCGAGGCGCCGCTGCTATTCCGCAACGCCGGCGGCGGCAAGTTCGAGAATGTCTCGGCGGCGGTGGGTCCCGATTTCGCCCGCCCCATGGTGGCGCGCGGCGCGGCCTATGCGGATTTCGACCACGACGGCGACCTCGACATCCTCATAAGCACTAACGGCGGCCCGGCGTGTCTGCTGCGCAACGACGGCGGCAACCGCAACCACTGGCTGACGCTCCGACTGGTGGGCACGCGATCGAACCGCGACGGAATCGGCGCGGTGGTGCGCATCGAGAGCGCTTCGGGGCGGCAGACGCAGACCGTCCACAGCGGGTCGAGCTATTGCTCGCAAAGCGATCTGGCGCTGACGTTCGGTCTAGGGCAGGATCCGGCGGCAACGGCGATCGAGATTGCATGGCCCAGCGGCGCCAAGGACCGGCTCACCGGCGTGGCGGCGAACCAGTTCCTGACCATTCGCGAGGGCGGAGGCCGCTAGTCGTGGCGCACACCCCCCACCTCGCCGTGCTACCTTTTTGGCTGGTATGAAGGTCAAACCAAAGTCTTCGGGAACCCTGGCCGCGCTGGTCCTGGGCGCCGTCCCGCTGTTTGCCCAGAGCCACGGCATCGCCCCGGCTAACATGGACGCCTCGGTCGCCCCAGGCGACGACTTCTATCGCTACGCCAACGGCGGCTGGATCGGCCGCACCGAGATTCCTCCCGACCGCGGCCGCATCGGCGTCTTCTCCGCCCTCGACGACTCGAGCAATCAGCGCACCGTCAGCCTGATTGAAGAGGCCGCCAAGTCCAACGGCAAAATCGCCGCACTCTATAGCTCCTACATGGACGAAGCCGCCATTGGAGCCAAAGGCCTGGCCCCGCTTCGCCCCCACCTCGCGTCCATAGCCGCCATCCGCGACAAGCGCGAGTTGGCCCGGGCCTTGGGCCAGACCCTTCGATCCGACGTCGACGCACTGAATAACGCCATTTTCCATACGGCGAATCTGTTCGGCCTCTGGGTCGCACCCGGCTTTAACGAGCCCGGACACTACACGGCCTACCTGATGCAGGGCGGCCTCCAGATGCCGGACCGCGAGTACTACCTGGACGCGAGCGATCGTATGCGCGACATCCGCGCGCACTACCTCGCCCACGTCTCCGCCATGCTCAAGCTGGCCGGATTCGCGGACACCGACGCACGCGCCGCGCGCATCGTCGAACTCGAGCACGCCATCGCGGAGAAGCACATAAGCGTGGCCGAGAGCGAGGACATACATAAGGCCAACAACACCTGGACTCAGGCAAACTTTCGCTCGAAAGCCCCCGGTCTCGATTGGGAGGAGTACTTCCGCGCCGCCGGCCTCGCAAAGCAGGCGACCTTCATCGTGTGGCAGCCCACCGCCTTCACCGGGGAATCGGCGCTGGTCGCCTCGACGCCGCTCGACACCTGGAAGGACTGGCTCGCGTTTCACCTCATCGATGCCTACGCCGGCGTCCTGCCCACGGCCTTCAATGACGAACGCTTCGCCTTCTTCGGCAAGCTCCTCCAGGGCACGCCGGAACAGCGCCCGCGATGGCAGCGCGGCGTCGCAGTGGTCAATGCCCTGCTCGGCGATGCCGTGGGTCAACTCTACGTGCAACGCTACTTCCCGCCGGCCGCCAAGCGCGAGGCGCAGGCTATGGTTGCCAACATTGTCGCCGCTTTCCGGAAGCGCATCGAGGCGCTCCAATGGATGGATCCCGCCACCAAAGCCGAGGCCCAGGCCAAGCTCAACACGCTCTATATCGGCATCGGCTACCCGGAGACCTGGCGCGACTACTCCAGGTACGAAGTCCAGGCCGACGACATCTTCGGCAACGTCTGGCGCGGCTCCCTGTTCGACTACCAGCACGACGTGGCGCGCCTGGGCAGCGCCGTGGACCGCAAGGAATGGTGCATGACGCCGCAGACCGTCAACGCGGTCAATCTCCCGCTGCAGAATGCGCTCAATTTCCCGGCCGCCATCCTGCAACCGCCGTTCTTCGATCCTCAGGCCCCCGCGGCGGCCAATTATGGCGCTATCGGCACCGTCATCGGCCACGAAATCAGCCACACCTTCGACACCGAAGGCGCCGCGTTTGACGCGCAAGGGCGCGTGCGCAATTGGTGGACGGCCGCGGATCTCGCGCATTTCAACGCCGCCACCGCCCGGCTCGCCGCCCAGTACGACACCTACAAGCCCTTCCCCGACCTCTCCGTCAACGGCCGCCAGACGCTGGCTGAAAACATCGCCGACGTCGCCGGCCTCTCCGCCGCCTACGACGGCTACCGCGCCTCGCTGGCCGGGAACGCCGCACCCTTGCAGGATGGCTTCTCCGGCGATCAGCAGTTCTTCATCGCGTTTGGACAGAATTGGGCGTCAAAATCGCGGGAAGCGGCGCTCCGCCAGCAGGTGGTGACCGATCCCCACGCCCCCGGCCAGTTCCGCGCCGCCACGGTCCGGAACATCGACGCGTGGTACTCCGTCTTCGAGGTCCAAAACGGATCAAAGCTGTACCTGCCCGCGGCGGATCGCGTCCGCATCTGGTGAGCGGGTTCACTCCGCCGGTTACTCGTCGCGCAGCACACGCACCGGCTCCAGGCGCGCGGCGCGGATCGCAGGCAGGAGCGAGGCCACCGCAGCAATGGCGACCACCAGTACAATTGAAAGCGCCATGACCCGTTCCCTCGCTTTCCTTTTGTTCTGCGTGCTGCCGGCCGCCGCGCAGCCATCCTTGGAGCTCGACCGCAAGCTCTCCGCCACAATCGCCGACGCTTTAAAGGCCAGCGGCGCGCCGAGCGTTTCCGTTGCCGTAGTGCAGAACGGAAAGATGGTTTACGCCCGGGCGTTCGGAACCGCCGAGGTTGCGAAGAGTCGGGCCGCCGATGAAGCCACGCGCTACGCGATCGGCTCGGTCAGCAAGCAATTCACCGCAGCCGCGCTGCTGCTTCTCGAGGAACAGGGCAAGCTCTCGCTTGACGACAAGGTGTCGAAGTACTTCCCCGCCCTCACGCGCGGCGCCGACATCACCATACGGCAATTGCTGTCGCACACCTCGGGCTACGAAGATTACGCCCCGCAGGACTACATGATTCCCGAATGGAGCCGGCCCACCACGCCGCTAGCGATCCTGGACCGTTGGGCGAAGAAGCCACTGAACTTCGATCCCGGGACCAGGTGGCAGTACAGCAACACCAACTTCGTCCTGGCTGCCGAGATTTTCGAGAAAGTCTCGGGGCAGCCGTTGCTCGATTTCCTGGCGAAGAGGATCTTCCAGCCGCTCGGCATGAGCACCGCGGGCGACTGCCTGGCGGCGAGACCATCCGACGCGGTGGCCTATACGCGCTACGCCGCGGGGCCCCCACGGTTGGTCGACCGCGAGGCCAGCGGCTGGTATTTCGGCGCCGGCGAGTTATGTATGACGCCTTCCGACCTGGCCCGGTGGGACATCGCGTTCCTCGAGAAGAAGATCCTGTCGGCGCGTTCCTACGCCGAGTTCACGCGCGAGGCGAAGCTCGCCAACGGCGATTCCAGCCACTACGCGCTGGGGCTCCAACTGGGAGAACTGCGCGGCATTCCGATGATTTTCCACGGCGGCGAGGTCTCGGGCTTCCTGGCGTCGAACAGCGTGTTCCCGAACCGCGACGGCGCGGTCATCGTGCTGTCGAACGAGGATGGCGTCGACCTGGTCGGACCGGTTTCGCGCCAGGTGGCGGAACTGGTATTCCTGCCGGATCGGCCGCAGGCGCCAGAGCGGGAGATTGCCCAGGTGCGATCCATTCTCGAGGGGCTCAGCCAGGGCAAGATCGACAGCGAGCTGTTTACGGCCAATGCCCGTGCCTATTTCGGAGAGACCGCGCTGGCGGACTATCGGGCTTCTCTCACGGCGCTAGGCGGGCTGAAGTCGGTGAGCAGGCTGAACGAAAGCCTGCGCGGCGGCATGATCCACCGCAGCTACCGCGCGGAGTATGAGAAGAAGACCGTCTCGCTGAACATCTACGTGATGCCCGACGGCAAGTACGAGCAGTTTCTGGTGGTGGCGCAGTAGCGGGCGGGCCTCTCCCACCTCGTTCGTTATACTGGAACGTACATGATACGAGTCCGCTTTGCGCCTTCGCCGACGGGGTTTCTGCACATCGGCAGCGCGCGCACCTTCATCTTCAACTGGCTCTACGCCCGGCACAATCGGGGGACGATGATCCTGCGCATCGACGACACCGACGTCGGGCGCAACACGGAGCAATCGGAGACCTCGATCTTCGAGGGCCTCAAGTGGCTGGAACTGGGCTGGGACGAGGAATACCGCCAATCGGAGCGGCTGGACCTGCACCGGCGGCTGGCTGAGGCGATTCTCGAAAAGGGCCTCGCGTACCGCGACTTCACCCCGGCTGCGCCCGAGGAGGAACGGTCGCGGGCGAGCGGAGCATGGCTGTTCAACGCGGACATGCGCGAGATGAGCCGCGAGGAGAGCGCGCGGCGCGCCGCGGCGGGCGAGCCTTTCGTGATCCGCTACCGGGTGCCGCGCGAAACCGTGCGTGAGATCCGGTTCCGCGACGCCGTCTACGGTGAGCAGGCGAAGGCGACCGCCGACATTGAGGATTTCGCGCTGCTGCGCTCGAACGGCCTGCCGACGTACCACATGGCCTCCTGCGCGGACGATATCGACCTGCGCATCAGCCACGTCGTTCGCGGGCAGGACCACCTCACCAACACCTTCAAGCACGTGCTGATTTTCGAAGCGGCCGGGGCGGCGCCGCCCGAATTCGCACACCTTCCGCTGCTGGTGGCGCCCGACGGAGCCAAGCTTTCGAAACGCCGCCACGGGCCAGTGGTCAGCGTGACTACCTACCGCGACGCGGGCTTTCTGCCGGAGGCCTTCATCAACTTTCTGTGCCTGCTGGGCTGGTCGCCGAAAGACGATCGCGAGAAGATGACGCGCGAAGAACTGGTGGAGACGTTCTCCTTCGAAGGCATCAACCGTGCCAACGCCGTGGTGAACTTCCACGAAGACGATCCGTTCGATCCCAAGGCGGTGTGGCTGAATTCTCAGCACCTGATGGCCCTTCCGGCCGAGGCGCTGGCCGATCGGGTATTGCCGTTCCTGTGCGCGGCCGGTTTTGCGGTCGACCGCGCCAAAGTACTGCCGGTGGTCCCGCTGATTCAAGAGCGCATGAAGCTGTTGCGCGACGCGGCCACGGTGGCCGATTTCTTCTTCGCCGAGGAACTCGCGCCATACGACAGCGCCGAACTGATCCCGCAGAAGGGCGACGCGGCGCTGGCGTTGAAAGTGCTGCGGCGCGCGCGCGAGGTGCTGGCCCAGGCCGAATTCACGCACGACGGCCTCGAGGCCGCGCTACGGGCCGCCGCACAGGAGACGGGCGTGAAAGCCGGCCAGATGTTCCAACCGATCCGTGTGGCAGTGTGCGGGCGCAAGGTAGCGCCGCCGCTGTTTGAAACCCTGCAAGTCCTGGGCCGCGAAACCTCTTTGAAGAGGGTTGACCAGGCGATCGAGAAGCTGCAATGACAGAATCCAATCCAAAGCCGCCGGTGGAAGCCGCGGCGCCATCCCATTTCATCCGTGAAATCGTCCTTCACGATCTCGAAACCAATAAGTATGGCGGGCGCGTGCACACGCGATTTCCGCCCGAGCCGAACGGCTACCTGCACATCGGCCATGCCAAGTCCATTTGCCTGAATTTCGGGCTGGCGGCGGAATTCGGCGGCAAGACCAACCTGCGGTTCGACGATACGAATCCGTGCAAGGAAGAGACGGAGTATGTGGAGTCGATCATCACCGACGTCCGCTGGCTGGGCTTCGATTGGGAAGACCGCCTGTTCTACGCCTCCGACTACTTCGACCAGCTTTACGAGTGGGCGGTGCAGTTGATCAAGTCCGGTAAGGCGTACGTGTGCGACCTGACGGCGGAGCAGGTGCGGGAATACCGCGGCTCGCTGACTGAACCGGGGAAGAACAGCCCTTACCGCGACCGTTCGGTGGAAGAGAATCTGGACTTATTCGAGCGCATGCGGGCGAGCGAGTTTCCGGACGGCGCGCGGACGCTGCGCGCCAAGATCGACATGGCCTCGCCGAACCTGAACCTGCGCGACCCGGTGATGTACCGCATCCTCCACGCGGAACACCACCGCTCGGGCGATAAGTGGTGCATCTACCCGATGTACGACTATACCCACGGCGAATCGGATTCGCTCGAGAAGATCACGCACTCCATCTGCACGCTGGAGTTCGAAGACCACCGGCCGCTGTACGACTGGTATGTCGAGCAACTGGGTATCTACCATCCGCAGCAGATCGAGTTCGACCGGCTCAATCTGACTTACACGGTCCTGAGCAAACGTAAGCTGCTGACGCTGGTGCAGAAGGGCTTTGTGAGCGGGTGGAACGACCCGCGCATGCCGACCATTTCCGGAATCCGGCGGCGGGGCTACACGCCGGAAGCGATCCGCAATTTCTGCGGGCGGGTAGGGGTGTCGAAGACCAACGGCTCGACGGAGCTCTCGCTGCTTGAATACTACGTGCGCGAGGATCTGAACAAGCGGGCGCCGCGGGTGATGGGCGTGCTGCGGCCGTTAAAGTTGGTTATCGATAACTATCCGCTGGATTCGGTGGAGCAGATGGAGGCGGTCAACAACCCCGAAGACGCCTCCGCGGGGACGCGCCAGGTGCCGTTCTCGCGGGTGCTCTACATCGAGCAGGAGGATTTCCGGGAAGATCCGCCCAAGCAGTTTTTCCGCCTGGCGCCGGGCCGCGAGGTGCGGCTGCGCTACGCCTACTTCGTGACCTGCACCGGGGTGGTGAAGAACGACCAGGGCGAGGTGGTGGCGGTCCACTGCACCTACGATCCGGCCACCAAGGGCGGCAATGCGCCCGACGGGCGGCGGGTGAAATCGACCATCCACTGGGTCTCGGCCGCGCATGCTGTGGACGTGGAGGTGCGGCTCTATGACCTACTGTTCACGGTGCCCAATCCGGGGGGCGAAACCGAAGAAGGCGGGGACTGGACGGACGACCTGAATCCGAATTCGCTCGAAGTCCTGCGAGGGTGCAAACTGGAGCCGGGCTTGAAGGGCGCCCCGGTAGGCAGCCGCTACCAGTTCGAGCGGCTGGGATATTTCTGCGTGGACGAGGATTCGCGGCCGGACGCGCTGGTGTTCAACCGGACGGTGCAGCTTCGCGACGCATGGGCGAAAATCGAAAAGGCGCAAAAGAAGGCGTAGCCACGAATGCACACGGTAGTCGTGGCCGGAGGAATGCGGGCTGAGCCCGCGAAGGCAAGACGAACACAGCCCCGTGGTCGCGAATGAGACACGAATCCGAGAGAGTGCTTTATTCGTGTGCATTCGTGTCCATTCGTGGCTAGAACTCTTTTCAGGACAAACATGATCATTCTGGGAATCGGCGGCATCCTCGGCGACGCCGCCGCGGCGGTGTTGAAGGACGGCGAACTGGTGGCCGCGGTAGAGCAGCGAAAGCTGGGGCGGCGGGCGCGGCCGGACGGGTTGCCGGAAGAAGCCATCGCGATGGCCCTCGGCCTCGCGGACGCAACACCCGAGCAGGTGGATACAGTGGCCATCGTACGGCCGCTCGCGGCCGGGCCCGAAACGGCGCTGCACCTGGCCTTGCGTGCGCAATTCCCGAATAGCCGCGTGGCTCCGGTGGATCACCACACGGCGCATGCGGCGTCGGCGTTCTACGCGTCGCCTTTCAGCGAAGCTACCGTGTTGACGCTCGACCGGGCGGGCGACTTCCGCTGCGGCGCGCGCTGGGCGGCCCGCGGCAACCAGCTCACGCTCGAGCGCGAGCTCTACTATCCGGATTCGTTGGGCGATCTCTACTGCCGGGTGGCCGAGGCGGTGGGTTTCGATCCCGAGGCCGATTCGCACAAGCTGCAATGGCTGTCGGCGGCGGGCGAGGCGGGCCTCGAGGACCTATTCCTCGAAATCCTGGGAATGAAGGACGGGGGCTGGCCGCGGATCGACCGGTCCTTCTTCGACAGCGACCGGCTGAGCCACGGCGGGTTCAGCGCGAAATTCTACGGGCGGCTGGGCCTGGACGAAGAGGCGGCGATTCCCGAGGCGATGCATGCGGCGCTAGCGGCCGGAGTTCAGCGCGCCATCGAGAAATCCGTGATCGAGATGGCGGGCAGCGGCGAGAACCTGTGCCTGGCGGGCGGCCTCTTCCTGAACGCGCTTCTGGTTTCGACCATTGAGCGTTCGGGGCGCTGGCGCAACGTGTTCGTGCAGCCGGCGGCTGGCGACGCGGGGACCGCGCTGGGCGCGCTTTTCCACGCCTGGCACACCATCGGCCAGCGCACGGAGCGCGTCTCGATGGGCAGTTTGTGCCTTGGCCCGGAGTTCGACGCCGAGCAGGTGAAGAAGGTGGTGGAGAACTGCAAGCTGCGGTTCCGCTACCTGCAAACCTCCGATGAGCTGATCGAAACGGCGGTGCGCGAGATTGACGACAACAAGATCGTGGCGTGGATGCAGGGGCGCATGGAGTTCGGACCGCGGGCGCTGGGCAACCGCAGCCTGCTGGCCTCGCCGCGCAACCCCTACTCGACCGAGAACCTGAACGTGTTCATCAAGCACCGCGAGCCGTTTCGCAAATTCGCGGCGTCGGTGCCGGCGGAACTGTGCGCGGAGTATTTCGATGCCGCGCCCAACGCGCGCTTCCTGGCGACGGTGAGCCGCGTGCGCCCGGCGCATCGCAAAACGTTCGAGAGCGCGGTTCTGTGCGGCGACTTGGTGCGCGTCCACACCGTGAGCCGGGAGGACAACCCGCTTTACTGGCGGCTGCTGCATGCCGCGGGCGCATCGACCGGGCTGCCGGTGCTGTACAACACGTCCTTCAACCTGTTCGGCGATCCGCTGGTGTGCACCCCGCGCGACGCGGTGCGGAGCTTCTACTCGTCGGGGATCGACGCCATGTTCGTGGGGAATTTCTTTTTGCAGAAGTAGGAGCGGGCCGCCGGTGGCGCCGCTGGCTACAATGAGTCATGAAGACCACCGGCAACACCATCCTCATCACCGGCGGCGGCTCGGGGATTGGCCGCGGCCTGGCGGAAGCGTTCCACGCTCTGGGAAACCAGGTGATCATCGCGGGGCGCCGCAAGCAGGCGCTCGAGGCGACCACGGCCGCGAATCCTGGGATGGCCTCGCTTCCGCTCGACATCGAAAACGCCGCCAATATCCGTTCGTTTGCGGCTGAGGTGGCGACTGGCTACCCTTCGCTGAACGTCCTCATCAACAATGCGGGCATCATGCGGGTCGAAAAGCTACGGGCCCAGCAGGAGAACCTCGCCGACGCGGAATCCACCATCGCCATAAACCTGCTGGGTCCCATCCGTCTGACCGCGGCGCTTCTGCCGCTGCTCGAAAAACAGCCGCACTCGGCCATAATGAACGTCTCCTCGGGCCTGGCCTTCGTTCCGATCGGCCTGACGCCCACCTATTGCGCCACCAAGGCGGCCGTCCACTCTTACACGCAAGCGCTCCGCTGGCAGCTCCGAGACTCCACGACGGAGGTGCTCGAACTCATCCCTCCTTACGTCGCCACGGACCTGCTGGGCGGAGCTTCCGACCCGCGCGCGATGCCGCTCGACAAGTTCCTGGCGGAGGTGATGGAGATCCTGACCACGCAGCCCGCCGCGGTTGAGATCTGCGTAGAAAACGTGAAGCCTCTGCGCTTCGCTGCCGAGAGCGGCCGCTATGACTCCATCTTCCGGGGCCTGAACGCTGCAATGGGTGATTAGCAGGCCTTAAACACTTATATCTCCGCCTTTTGCGCGCGCGGTTTCTTGGAGGATAATCAGGACTCGGGTCTGAAGTGCCTAAAAGGCTGTCTCGGCAACTCGTTCTGTCGCTAACGGTCATCGTGATAGTCACCGCCGCCGTCTGGGGCGTGGTGAACATCCAGGCGCAGGAGCGGCAACTCCTGGATGGCATGATCGTCGGCGCCGACCAGCTTTCGCACGGCATTACCAGCGCTACCTGGCATGCCATGTTGGGCGACCACCGCGAGTCCGCTTTCCAGGTCATGCAGGCCATCGCCCGCACCCAGGGCATCGACAGGATCCGGATTTTCAACCGGACCGGCCGGATCATGTTCTCCACCGATCCGGCTCAAGGGCGCGACCTGGACAAATCCGAGGATCCGTGCACCCGCTGCCACGGCGGATTCCCGCCGAAGGTGAGAATCGATTCGCGGTCCCGCGCGCGCGTCTTCCAAGGCAGCGGCGGGCACCGCAGCCTGGTCATGGTCACGCCGATCTACAACGAAAAGACGTGCAGCGACTCCGCCTGCCACGCTCATCCCGCCGACGTGCGAGTGCTCGGCGTCCTGGACCTCGCCCTCGACCTCAGCCCCGTGGACCAGGAAGTGCGCGCCATGCAGGCGCGGGTTTACCTGGTCACCGGAATTCAGATTCTGCTGCTGAGCCTGTTTGTTGTGTTCTTCACGCATCGCTTCGTGACGGTTCCCATCGGCAAGCTGATCGACGGCACGCACGCCGTGAGCGCCATGGAGTTGGACAAGCCCGTAGAGCCGATCGAGACCAGTGAGGAGCTCAACCAACTGGCCCACTCGTTCAACAAGATGCGCGAGCGGCTGCAAGCCGCGTTGGCAGAGATCAATCAGGTTAATCAGGGATTGGAAGAGAAGGTGGAGCGCCGCACCGAGCAGCTCAAGACCGCCCACCAGAGGCTGCTGCAAAGTGACCGCATGGCCTCGCTCGGCCAGCTCGCCGCCAGCGTGGCTCACGAGGTCAACAATCCGGTCTCCACCGTTCTGAATCTCTCCATGCTCATGCAGCGCATGGTGCAGGACGACGGCGTTCCGCCGGCCCGCCTCGAAGAGTTCCGGCGCTACATGTCCATCGTAGTCGGCGAGACCGGGCGGGTCGGACGGATCGTCTCGGATCTGCTCTCGTTCGCGCGCCGTTCGAAACCGCAGCGCAGCGAGGCGGACCTGAACAAGGTAGTGAGCAAGACGCTGTCCCTGGTGGCGCACAAGCTCAAGCTGGCCGGCGCGCAGGCCGACCTCGATCTACAGTCCGATTTGCCGCTGGTGCAGTGCGACAGCGCGCAGATCCAGCAGGTCATCATCAATCTGCTGCTGAACGCGGCCGAGGCGGTGCAGCGCCGCAGCGAGGGCCGCATCGTCATACGGACCCGGACGCGTGCGGATGGCAGCGCGGTCGTGATCGCAGTGGAGGATAATGGCGAAGGCATCGCTCCGGAGCACTTGGCGAAGGTCTTCGACCCGTTTTTCACCACCAAGCCCGAGGGCAAGGGAGTGGGTCTGGGACTCGCGGTAACATACGGAATCGTGCAGGCGCACGGCGGCGACATCGAAGTGACGAGCAGGACGCGGGAGGGCACCTGTTTCTCGGTCATTCTGCCGCTGGCCGCTCACGCCGAGCCGGCGGGCCCCGGGGAAAGCAGCGGCCCGGTAGCGAGTTTGAGGCAATGAAAGCAAACTGGGAAATCCTGGTCGTCGATGACGAGGAGCTGATGGCGGAATCGCTGGCCGCGTGGCTGCGGGAGGATGGTTACGCCGTCGATACCGCGGCCTCGGGCCGCGAAGCCATCGGCAAGGCGCGCTCGCGCCCGTACGCGATCTACTTCATCGACCTGAGAATGCCGGGCGGCCTGGACGGCATCGAGACCATGATCGAGATCCGTCGGCTTCAGCCCGATGCTTCCGTAGTCATCATCACCGCCTATGCCACCGTCGATACCGCCGTGGCCGCGATGAAGGAAGGCGCGCAGGAATACATCGTCAAGCCGTGCAACCCGGCGGAGATTTCGCTTCTGGTCGGCCGCATCATCAAAGTCAAGAATCTCCAGCGCGAGAACGCGATCCTGCGCAAGAAACTGACGCGCCAGTACCGCTTCCAGGACATCCTCAGCAAGAATGCGCGGATGCACGAGCTGATGCAACTCGCCGCCGACGTCGCCAGCCTGAAGAACACCGTATTGATTCGCGGGGAAAGCGGCACCGGGAAGGAACTCATCGCGCGCGCGATCCACAATTCCGGCATCCGCGCCGGCAAGCCGTTTGTAGGCGTCTCCTGCGCGGCGCTGGCGGAAACGCTGCTCGAATCGGAGCTGTTCGGCTACGAAAAGGGCGCCTTTACCGGCGCGCTCGACCGCAAGAAAGGCAAGTTCGAGCAGGCCGATGGTGGCACGATTTTCCTAGACGAGATCGGCGACATTTCGCCCAAGCTCCAGGTAGACCTGCTGCGCGTGCTGCAGGAGCGCTCGTTCTACCGCGTCGGCGGAGCCGAGGAGGTACAGGTGGACGTGCGGGTGATCGCGGCGACCCACGTCAACCTGGAGCAGGCAGTCGCCGCGGGCCGCTTCCGGGAAGACCTGTTCTATCGCCTGAACGTGATCGAAGTGCGCATTCCGCCGCTGCGCGAACGCCGCGAGGACATTCCGCTGCTGGCCGGCCACTTTGTCGAACGGATCGCGGGTGAACTGCGCAAGGACCCGGCGGATCTCTCCGAGGGCGCGCTGCGGGCGCTGGTGGACCACGAATGGCCCGGCAACGTCCGCGAGCTCGAGAACGCCATCGAGCGCGCCGTGGTCACCTGCCGCGGCCGAACCATGACCGAGGACGATTTCGCCTTCCTCGGCCACGCCGCCGACGGCCGCAGGCCCTGGTCCGTGCCCACCAACCTCAGCCTTCAGGAGATCGAGAAGCAGGCCATCGAGGCCACGCTACGGCGCCACGGCGGCAACATCACGGAGACCGCCGCGACGCTGGGAATCGAGCGCTCGACGCTGTACGAAAAAATAAAGAAATACGCCATCGAGCGTTGACGGCCCGCTATTCGTACCGCAAGGCCACCATGGGAGCGACCCGAGTGGCCCGGCGGGCGGGGACCAGGGTGGCGATGAGCGCCACGGCGGCCAGCGCCAGGGTCACCCCGATCAAGGTGACCGGGTCGCCGGCGTTGACGCCGTAGAGCATGCCTGCCATGAGGCGCGTGAGCCCGAACGAGGCGGCAAGGCCGATGGCCAGGCCGGCGAGCACGGGAAGCATCGACTGGGTGACGACAACCCTCAGAACATCGGCCCGACCGGCCCCCAGCACCATGCGTATGCCAAGCTCGCGGGTGCGCTGCGCGACGGTGTAAGAGATAACCCCATAAATCCCCACCGCGGCCAGCAACAGCGCGAGGCCCGCGAAGATCCCCAGGAGCAGCGTGGAAAAGCGCCGGTCCGCAATGGACGCCGAGACGATCTGATCCATGGCCCGCGCTCCGTAGACGGGCTGGTCAGTGCCGGCCTGGAGGACCGCGCCGCGCACCGCCGGGAGCATGGCGAGCGGATCGACTCCCGTGCGCACCACGAAGGTGCAGGAACCGGCCGTGCTCTTCATGAACTGATCCGGGATCTGCGAGAGCGGCAGGTAGAGCTCGCTGCGGACGCGGGAACTGGCGTCCCTATCGAGGCCCCACTGGCTGACGTGGCCCACGACGCCGACGATCTCCATCGGCACGGACGCTTCGGGGCCGAGGTCGCCGCTCAAATCGGCGATCACGATGCTCTGTCCGATGGGGTCCTGGTTGGGGAAGAAGGTGCGGGCCATGACGTCATCAATCACCACCACGTGGGAGCCGCGGTGCATGTCCTGGGGCGCGATGTAGCGGCCGCGCAGGAGCGGAATGTCCATGGCCTTGAGATAGCCGGGGCTGGTTGCGTACAGGAGCGCCCAGGACATATCGCCCTGGGATGTGGGACGGGGCCGGCCCTTCACGTAGAAGGGGATCTCGCTGTCGCTGCCGCCCAGTGGCATCAGCGAGGTCACCGCGGCGCTCTTGATTCCGGGCACAGTGTGGATGCGATCCAGGGTCTGGTCGAAGCTCTGGAGAATGCGATCGCTGCTCGCGGTATTGGCCGGAGACAGGCCCATCGAGAAGGTCAGGATGCGGTTGGGGTCGAATCCGGGGTTGACGCCGCCGAGGCTCCACATGGTGCGGAGCATCAAGCCGGCGCCGGCCAGCAGAACCAGCGCGGCGGCCACTTCGGAGACTACCAGCAGATTGCGCAGGCGGCGGTGTCCGGCCGTGGAACCGCGGCTGCCCTCCTTCAACGTCTCGTGCAGATCGTTGACGGAGACTTGCAGGGCCGGAGCCAGACCGAAAACGATGCCGGTGAGAATCGAGATGCCCAGGGTGAAGGCGAGCACCCAGCCGTCCACTCCGATGTTTTCCATGCGGGGCAGACCGCCCGGCACTGCCGCCAGCACCGCCTGCGTGCCCCAGCGAGCGATGGCCAGCCCGGCGATGCCCCCGGCGAGCCCCAGTACCACACTCTCAGTGAGCAGTTGGCGGACCATGCGCAGGCGGCCGGCGCCCATGGCGAAACGGATCGCAATTTCCTTCTGGCGCCCGGCGGAGCGGGCCAGCAGCAGGTTCGCCACGTTGGCGCAAGCGATGAGGAGCACGAAGCCCACCGCGCCCAGCAGAACCAGCAGGGTGGAACGGACATCGCCGACGGTCACCGCCTCGAGCGCATCGACACGGACGCCGTGCTTGGTGTTCGATTTCGGATAGGCCTCGGCCAGGCGGGCCGCGATGGCATTCATTTCCGATTGCGCCTGCGCTTCGGTCACGCCCGCCTTGAGCCGCCCCACGACGAACATGCCGGGATGCATCTCGCGCGACCTGGCCAGGATGTCGTCCCACTGATCGATCAGCGTGTAGACGTCGGCATTGCCTTCGAGCTGAAAACCGGCGGGGACGATGCCCGCGACAGTATAGCTACGGCCGTTGAGGGTGATCTGACTGCCGAGCACGCTGGGTCTGGACCCGAAACGCCGGCTCCACAAGCCGCCACCGATGAGGACCACAGGGGAAGCGCCGAGCCGGTCTGCACGGGAGTCGAAGTCGCGGCCGAGCACGGGATTGATACCCAGGACGCGGAAGAAATCGGCCGAGACCATCTTGCCGGTCAAGTGCTCGGGCTGGCCTCCTCCGGTGACGTCGTAGTCTTCCCAGCGGAACGCCGCCAGGCCCGCGAAGCTCCGGCTCTGGTCTCTCCAATCCACGAAGTTCGGGCAGGCGACGGACATGCTCCCGAAGTCGGGAGACGTCTCGCTCAGCCGCATGAGGCGGCCGGGATCGCGGTAGGGCAGCGGCTTAAGCAGCACGCCATTAACGACGCTGAAGATGGCTGTGTTGGCGCCAATCCCTAGTGCCAGGGCGATGACCGCCACCGCCGCGAAGCCCGGGTTCCTGGCCAGCATGCGCAAGCCGTAACGAAGGTCCTGGATGAGTGTCAACATCGAGCCGCCCTCCCTTAAGGTCCGCTCCCTAACGGTCGCGGTTCAGATACCGAACCGCGCGCGTAAGCAAGCGGACACTAATCAGTACGGACGGCGGCGCGGCGATGTTCCTAGCTATCCCCTAAGGTTCGAGCAGCATCGCTCCGCAGACCGCCCCCCACTCGTTCTTCGGTAGAACGGCGCCGATGTCCGCCACCGGCGCTCCGCCGTCGGCTAGCGCGGGGCAGGGGCCGGCGGTCAGCAGTTGCAGGCGGTCCAACTCCCGCGACATCCAACGGACGGCCTCTCCATCGCGCAGCAGGTGCCGCGTGTTGGGTTCCGGCATGTCCGGCCGCAGTTTCAAGTACCAACCCTGCTCCGGGCCGCCCGTGGCCACTACCGTGCCATCCATTGGCGCCAGCACCCGCACGGAAGCGCCGTTACGCCGCACGGACCATCCCGTGCCGTTGGCATAGACGCGCCGGCCAACCTGGGGAAGGTCGATCCGCTCCGGGGCGCCGATCAGGCGTGCGCCGAGTTCGTCCAGTCCCACCTCCAGCGTGCCATCCGCTTCCGGACGCACCCAGGTATGGCCGCGGTGGTATTGCCGGTCGAGTGGGAATGGGAACGCGAACGGGTTGCCCCGCGGGAACGCCGTTTGCGCCTTGGCGGCCTTCTCGAACACCGGGTGCGTGGCGCAGCTTCGGCAATCGAATCCGTTCTCACAGAGGCGCGAGTCCACTTCGCCGTTCAGTTCGTGGCGGCAGCGGCGGTCGCGCGGCGCCAGATCGTGGAAGTCTTCCCGCCACTGGATCGCCGCAGCCTTCGCCAGGCGGAAATCCCGCCTGGTCCGCGACAGTGCACGGATGAGCGTCGCCAGAATCACCATCACAACCGCATAGAACGCGCCCAGAAAGATAACGTGGCCCGCGTCCCACTTAAAGCCGCTCACACCAGGAAACATTTGGATTTCACCTCGCGCCCAGGTCCCGCTCCTGCGGAAACAGCGTCAGGTAGCGATAGGAAAACGAATACACCAGAACACCATACGCCACCACGGCCAGGAATGTCCCAATTTCCTGCCAGCTCGGCCGGTAAGAGAGGAAGCGGTCGAACGGCAGAGTCGGCAGCGAGAGCGTCTGTATGGTCATGACGAAGCGGTTCAGCGCGATTCCGGCGCAGGCGAGCGCGGCCGCCGTCAGCAACCAGGCCTGCGACGCCCGCTTGCGCGAGTCTAGCAGAATCAGCGCCGGCAACAGGCCGAACACCACGATTTCCGCAAACAGAATCCAGACCCCGAATGGCTCGAACCCGTAGAACTGCTGCGGGGAAAAGCCCGCGGCCGGCGAGGTGCGGTTCATCCAGACCAGCGTGTCGATGGTCTTGAGGAGCACGTAGACGATCAGGAGCACCCCCGACAGGCGCCCCAGCTTCTGCATAACCGCGCGCTCCACCAGCCGGTGGCCGGCGATCTTCTCCACCAGCCACGTGGTCAGCAGCACGAAGCTCGGTCCAACGGCCGCGGCCGAGAGCACGAACAGGAAGAACGTGGAAGGCCAGACGCCCAGCGCTTCGCGAAACGCGAACGGCCGGCCGCGCAGCACGCCGTACAGGCCGCCCAGCGAGCCCTGATGGAAGAACGAGAGAAACGTCCCCACGCCCGCCAGCACGTACATCACGCGGTGCAGCTCGAACTCGAATACCAGGAATGACGGCACCTGGCGCAGCCGGCGGTTCTTCAGGAGCAGCGGCAGGTACTCGATCGCCAGCACGGTCAGATAGCAGGTGATGCAGAACGTCACCTCGGTCAGCATGGAGTGGACGTTGGGGTGCCAGAAAGTGAACCAGGCCCGCAGCGGCTGCCCGACGTCCACCATCAACGCCGCCACCGCGCCGCTGTAGCAGACCAACCCGATCACCACGGCGCTGTTGATCACCGCCTTCAGCTCATTCATCCGCAGAATGTAAACCAGGAAGCCGGTGAAGAACGCGCCCGCGCCGAAGGCGATCACCGTCAGGTCGAGAAAGATCCAGAGGCCGAAGGCGAAGCGGTTGTCCATGTTCGTCTGGTTCAGTCCCTTGACCAGACACAAGCCGGCGGCATATAGGCCGAAGGCGAACAGCAGTGTCCACGGCAGCAGCCAGAGGAGGAACCGGCGCGGCGGGCACCTCTCCAGTCCCCGTGCGATGTAACTCCTATCCACGATGCTGCTCCTTTCCGATTCCCGAAGCCACGGCCTGGTGCACCCAGGGCCGCTCCGAGTGGTAATACACTTTCGACTCGGTGCCGAGCTTTTCGAGCAGACGGAAAGCGGCGTCGCTGTGCGCCAGTTGGGCCACTTCGCTCCGCTCGTCGTCGAGGTCGCCGAACGTGATCGCCTTGGCCGGGCAGGCCTCGACGCAGGCCGGAACATAATCCTGGCTGGCGATCTCCCGCAGACCTTCGGCCGCCGCCTTCGCTTGCGCGCGGTGCAGCCGGCCGTGGCACAGGTTGCACTTCTCGACGACGCCGCGCATGCGCGGGGCCACATCCGGATTGAGCGCCTTCTCCATGCCCGCCGGCCAGGCCGGATCGAACCAGTTGAAGTAACGCGCATGGTAGGGGCACGCCGCCATGCAGTAGCGGCAGCCCAGGCACCGCTGCGGCATCTGGTCCACGATACCGGTCGCGGGATCCACCTCGACCGCGTTCTGCGGGCACACCGCCACGCACGGCGTCTCGTGGCCGCACTGCTGGCACAGGATCGGGAAGAAGACCGCCCGGCTATCGGGAAACGGCCGGCCATTCCCCAGGCGGTGCACGCGCATCCAGGTGATGCCGGTGCGCTCCGTCACCGCGGGGTTCGCGGGCGGCACGTTGTTCTCGACCGCGCAGGCCACCATGCAGGCGCCGCAGCCTGTGCAGCGGTCCAGGTCAATCACCATTCCGTATCGCGCCGATCGTTTCGCAGCCATCGCTCAGGCCCTCCTCAGGCTGGCACGCGCCAGGCGCCAGGTGCCATCACCGGCGACGCCGCAGGCATTCAGCAGCGCCTCCGGCCGGCAGTTCCGATTCGCGGACGGGCCCACCTCGGCCTGCAGGACGCCGGGCATCACCGCGTCATTGATCCGCACCTTGCGCGTGCAACCGCCGCAACGCGTCTCGACGATCGCCACCTCGCCGTCGGCGACTCCGCACCGCCGTGCCGTATCGGGGTGAAGCTCGATCACATCGCCGCCCATCCGCACGGTGGATTCCTGGTACAGCTTGCTCATGATCGGCGAGGCCGGTCCGCCGCACCATCCGTAGGGAAGCAGCGCGAGCGGAAACTGCGCGTCCGGTGTAAGCCGGCCGGCCGCCGCCTGAAGGACGCGATCGGCCGCTCCGCCCAGAATCTCGAGGCGCACCTTGCCGCGCGGCCCCGGCTGGCGGTCCATCCAGCAGCCGCCCTCTTCGAGCGCCTTCCACAAATCGTCGGCGGACTTGACGTCTCGAATCGCGGTGCGCGTGCCATCCGCGTAATGGAAGACCTCGCCCCGGCGCGAGGCGTGGATCGAGGCCACGCGCTGTTTCAGCACGTCGGCAAGCGGGGCCCCGCCACCCGCTACGCGGTTCAGGAAGTCGACGCCATCGACCACCTGCGGCGGCTGCTTCGCAATCGCCCCCGCCAGGCTGAACATCGCCGCGGGAACATCGGGCGGAGCGGGCGCATCTTCAACTGCCTCGAGATACGCCGTCGTGGGCACGGCGAAATCCGCGTGCTGCGCGGCGCCTTCCAGAAACTCTGTCATGGCGACCACGATGTGCGACCCGGCGAGTTTCCGTTCAATCGCGCTCCAGCACCACGTCCCCGCGGCGCGGCTGTCGTCAACGATCAGGATGCGGATGGAGCCATCCGGCGCCTCCGCGACCGCGTTCTCCGGCGCCAGCAGGGATTCCTCGAACCCAACAGGCCGCGGCGCTTCTCCACGCGCCAGGAATCCTCCCTCGCGCCCGACACTGCCGGTAAGTACGTTCAGGGCCGCGATGGCGATCCGCTCACCCTCGCCCAAAGGCCCGCCGCCAGGATCGCTGCCCGCGATCGCGATCGCCGGACCGTGTCCGACGAAATCGTGCGCAGCGGCAACGATGGTGCCGGCCGGAATGCCGGTCAGCTCGGCTGCCCGCTGAGGCGGAAACTGGGCCGCCAGGGCCGCATACGCCGCAAAATCGGAGGCGTTTCGCGCCGCCCCGGCGTCGTAGAGCTTCTCGCCGATCAGCACGTTCGCAATCCCGAGCGCGAGCGCGGCCTCGGTTCCCGGGCGAATCGGCAGCCATCCGTCGGCGAGCAGCGCGGTCCGCGATTGGCGCGTTTCCACCTGAATCAGCCGAAACGTCTTGCGCGCTTCGAGCACCCGGCCCGGCGTGCCCCAGCCGTCGACGACCGGCGCTCCAAAGCTCAACACAGTGCCGGTCTTCTCGATGTCGATTCCCATGGGCGCGCCAGCTTCCACCGAGGGCGCCAGCAGATACATGCCATTCGGCGCCGATTTCAGCCAGCGCCGATAGATGAGCGAAGCCGTCCGGCCCGGGCGGGCGTCGAGTACCGCGACCCGCTCCCTGGACCCGCTCTGTCGCATGTCCGCCAACGCGGCGGCCACCGCCCCCGCGACGGTGTCGATTGAAACCGGCTGAAACCCATTGCTCCTCCGCGCGAGTGGCTCGCGCACGCGGCCCGGCAGCAGCGGCAGGTGATGGCCGCACAGTCCCGCAGGGCAAAGCACGCCCGCGCTGGCCGGATGCCCCGCCACTCCCGCCAGGCTTACCGGCTGGTCCGCAACCGACCGCACGCGCACGCCGCACGCGGCAGGGCAGAGCGTGCAGGTGGTGTACCTGGTGTGGACCTCGCCCCGCGGCGGAACCGGAACCCCGGGCCAGGTCTCGGTGCGGATCGCTACGCCGTCGAGCAGCCTCCACGGAACCGGCGTCAGGAAGAATCCCGCAGCCCCGCCGCCCACCAGTTTCAATAAGTCGCGTCGGCCGAGTCCCATGGCATTCTCCTATTTGTGGCAGGCCAGGCAACTGTCCTGGACCCCACGCCGCTGGTGGCACGCCACACAGTCGCCCATCTGCATTCCCGGCCGCCTATGCGCGACGGGCAGTGCGTTGTCGCCCAGGATGTCGCGGCTATAGCCGCTGACGCGGTCGCGCTCGAACGCGGGAAGCGAGTCGGAATCGCCGTGCGCCTGGTGACAACCTTCACAAGGGAGCTTCGCCAGCTTCAGGTGATAGACGTGCGAGAAGCTCACGTTCTCCGGCTGGCGCGCATAGACCAGCCACGGAATCTCGCGATTCGGCTCGATGTACCGCTTGATCATCCGCTTTTCTTCTTCCGTGTTCCCCATCGGCGCGGCGTGGCATCCCGCGCACTTATCGACAGCCGGAATGCCGCTGAACGTTCCGTCCTCGCGCACCGCGTGACAGTCTTCGCATTTCATGCCCGCCTTATCGCGGTGGACTTTATGGCTGAACTGCACCGGCTGGTTCTGCTTTTCATACGCCGCGCGCGGAAAAGCGATCCAGCCCGCGGCGAGCGCGCCGGCAAAACCGAGCGCAAAGAGGACCGATCCTCGATAGCTCTTCATTGGCAGAACTCCTGAAACAAGTTGAGCGCTTCTTCGGGATCGAGGAGGCCCAGCAAGCCTTCCTGGAACGTCCGGCTGCCCAGCCGCTGCGCGATGCGCTCGAACTCGCGGCGCATCCATTCGACGGCCTGCTCTCCCGCGATGAGCCCGGCTGCCGCCGTGCGGTTCAATGCGCCCAACCGGCCCGCGAATAGCCAGCCGCCGCCGTAGGGCTCCGCCGTGACGCATTCCGGATGCGCGCGGAGGTGCGGGTTTCCGCCGGCATCCGGGATTGGGTTCGGAAAAGCAACCCTCCAGTCGAGGCGGTGCGCCCGCAGAACCGCCGCCGGGCACATCGTGCCGCTGGACCTCACCGCGGTGACTTCGTCGACGCGGCCCAGCATCCTCGCCAGAAAGCCGTCGATACCGGCATGGCACGACCCGTCCTCGGCCTGGTCGAGCCAGAGATGGCTGGCCGCGTAGCTCCGGTCCGCCGGCACGCGTATGCCCTCGACTGTGGGGCCGTTGCCAACCGTTCCCAAGTGGTCGCGGTACTGGAAGCAATACCGGAAGTAGCCGCTCTCACAGCTCGATGCCAGCGGACGCCGCGGGATCGGCCGCGTTTCCGCCGCAGCCGAGCAGTATTGTGCGGGGCACGTCTCCAGGTGCGGGCAGACAGGCGCCTGCGCGCCGCCAGGCGGCTGGGCGTAGACCCTGCAGGTGGCGTAAGAGGACGTCGAGCATTTCTCCTCGAACCCGCCAGCACCGATCCTGGCAATCAGCTTCGGCGCCGCCGAGATCCGGCAGAACCTGACCTGCGCCTCTTTGAGATACGGGCAACGCATATCGGCGTCTATCGTTCCGTCTCTTGCCGATGGCGTCGGCGCGGCATCAACTCATCGACAACCGCTTTCAGAATCGCCAGGAGCGTGATGGCCGTGACCATGCCAAGCGCGATGTTGGTCAGGTTGAGCCAGTAGATGTCGGAGTTCATATCGTTCCGGGGCTGAAGAGAAGCAATTTGTGGGCCTCGCCGGCGAGGTGTGCGTTTTCAATGGATAACGCATTGCCGACTGGCCGCCATGGAGCGTTTCAAGACAGTCACGTCCGGATTTCGAACACCCCGTCGGAGGGCCGATCGCTGTAGGATTGAGACAATGCCTGGCACGATGAAAGCGCTGGTGAAGAGCAAGCCCGAGCGAGGCTTGTGGCTGGAAGAAGTGCCGATCCCCGAAATCGGCATCAACGACGTTCTCATTCACGTGGACCGCACCTCCATCTGCGGCACCGACGTTCACATCTACGATTGGGACGAGTGGGCCCAGAAGACCATCCCGGTGCCGATGGTGATCGGCCACGAGTTCACCGGCGAAGTGGCCAAGACGGGCTCGAACGTCGCCGACTTCTTTCCCGGAGACCTGGTGAGCGGCGAGGGCCACGTGGTGTGCGGCCGCTGCCGCAACTGCCTGGCGGGCCGCCGGCATCTTTGCGCGCGGGCCATGGGCGTGGGGGTGAACCGCTCCGGCGCGTTTGCCGAATACGTGGCGCTGCCCATGGCCAACGTGTGGCACCACCATCCGGGCGTGAGCCGCGACATCGCCTGCATCTTCGAT
>Ga0182027_10000694_pt1 | contig 57733 bp, 50 predicted proteins | sample 712E1DmetaG_FD_121300 | JGI IMG/M metagenome (GOLD analysis project Ga0182027, IMG submission 121300) | Permafrost microbial communities from Stordalen Mire, Sweden - 712E1D metaG (Illumina Assembly) | ecosystem: Environmental > Terrestrial > Soil > Wetlands > Permafrost | place: Sweden...
GGAACGCCACCGTGGCCGGTTACGCTGAAGGTCCGGGGCGTGTTGGCGACGAACTTGCCCGACAGGCCGACCCCGGAGCGGGTGTCGAGCAGGCGGGCGGGCGTGAGCGGGACGTAGGTGGCACCGCTGCCCGCGGGTGTGACGGCCGGGGTGACGCTGTTTGAAGCGGCGGAGGCGGGCCCCGTCCCGGCGCCGTTCGTCGCGGTCACGTTGAAGGTGTAGGCCGTGCCATCCGTCAGCCCGGCCACCGTGCAGCTCAACGCTCCCGTCGTGGTGCAGGTCTTTCCACCGGGAGTAGACGTAACCGTGTAGCCGGTTATCGCCGAGCCGCCATCGGAGGCCGGGGCGGACCAGGAGACCAGGGCAGAGGAATCGGAGCCGACCGCTGCCGCGCCGGTAGGGGCACCGGGCAACCCGGGCGCTCCCTGGATCACCAGCCCGGGGCCGTAGTAGATCTGCAGGATCTCCTCGCCGGTCTGGCCCGCAAGGGCACAGTTGAGGGCGCTCCGCTGCATCAGGTAACTGCCGCCCAGTGTGTGCGCATCGGATCCGCAGGCGACATTGGTTCCGGGTCGGTAGCCCGTCAGCATGAAGGAGCCGTTGGCGGCGATCGACTCGGACCAGGTGCTTTCGACCGCCTGGATGTGGCTCGCCGCCGGCGTGTACGTTTCTGGCCCGTAGACCTGGTCGCTGGAGTTGTCGACAACGTCATAGCAGCCGCCGGTGCCAGTTCCGCCTCGCCAGTGGATCGCGTAGTACCAGGCGTATTGCTTGATTGCCACCGCACCGGCTCGGAGTGCCTCCATGGACCAGGCCGGCGGCCACTCCGCGGGCATTACGACATCGACGTAGGTCTCGAAATCGACCACCTGGACCGTGCCGGCCTGGGGGCCGCTCGTCCGATAGACGCGGATCGTGGGCGGCGGCGTGGTCGTACTGGACCAGCCGGTGCAGGTGGCGGCGTGCACGATGGGGGGATGCACGACCGTCGGCAGCCAGAAGGTGGCGGCGAGCAATGCCGCAGCTGCTAGTCGACGCATGCCCGGACGATGCGACATCTTGTCTGGCTCATATCGCATTCCTCGCTCGCCGCCTCGCCACAGAAAGTTCACCTCACGGAGCGAAGTAGCCGGTCACATCCAACACGAGATCCGTCGTGCTGCCGCTGTTCGATATGTACGTTGCGCTCAGAGTTCCACCTGAGCCGAGACCGACGGTCAGCCCGTTGCCCATGACCACGCCCGGCGGGAAGTTGACGGTGGACGCGCCCGGGCTGGCGACGGGGTCCGGTCCGACGTAAGCGGCCCAGCCTGCGGTTGAGTCCGCCGCCGTCACCTGGCCCGTGACCGCGTCGGCATTCGACGGCACCCCGCCCAGGCCGCTGACCTGGAATGTCCTGGGCACGTTGGCGGAGAACGCGCCGGTCAGGCCGTTGCCCGCCCTGGTGTCGAGCACCCTCGCCGGCACGACGGGTACGTACGAAGAACCGCCCAATCCGGGAGCAAAGTAACCGGTGACGTCGAACACGAGGTCGGTCGTCTCGCCCTTGGTCGATATGTACGTGGCGCTCAGCGTCCCCGTCGAACTCAGGCCCACGGTCACGCTGTTGGCCAGGACCTGGCCGGCCGCGAAGTTGATCGTGGACGTCGTTGGGGTTGCGGTGGCGTCGGGCCCGAGGGCGACCGCCCACGACTTGGTCTGGTCCACGATTGTCAGGTTCCCCGTGACCGCGACCGCGCTCGCCGGGACGCCGCCGCGTCCTGCAACCTGGAATGTCACCGGCACGCCGGCCGACAGGGGGCCGCCGAGCCCGTTTCCGGATCGCGTGTCGAGCAGTCGCGTGGGAGCCAGCGGCACGTAGGTGGCGCCGCTCGCAGCCGGCACGAAGTAGCCGGTGACGTCAAAGACCAGGTCGGTGGTGTTGCCCGCAGTCGAAATGTACGTGGCGCTCAGCGTCCCGGTCGGACTCAGGCCCACCGTCTGGCCCCTGCTCACGACGTCGCCCAGCACGAAGTTGAGGTTCGAGGTCGTCGGGGCGGCGTTTGAAACGGGTCCAAGGTAGACGGCCCAACCACTCGTCTCACCGACGACCGTCAGATTGCCGGTGACCGCGGTCGCATTCGCCGGCACGCCTCCCCGACCGGTCACCTGAAACGTCTGGGGCACGTTCGCAGACAGCTTGCCGGATATGCCGTTCTTTGCTCGAGTGTCGAGCAACCGCGCTGGGGTGATAGGCACGTAGGTGCCGCCCTGCGCTCCCGTCTCGAACGTGGAGGCGATGGCGTTGGTGAGATCGCCGTCGCCGTTGTTGTTGTCGTAGCCGAGGGCCCAGATTCCGGCGCCGCGGAGGTTCCAGCCGTCGATCGCGGCAAGCCTCGCGGCGAGTGCCTGGGAGTCGTCGAAGTAGAGCTCACGCCAGCTGTTCTGGGTGCCTCCGTAGTTGCCGTAGTACGCGGTCCAGGCAGTCTGCTCGACCGGGTCGTAAAGCTTGCCAAGCACGCATGGCTGGGGCCACCCGGCCTGGCAGGTGGTCGTGGCGGGATTCTCGGCGGCCATGCTGGCTGCCGTTGAGTAATAGACCTCGGCCGGCTGCCCGTACGTGGCCACGGCCGCCGGCGGCACGTTGCCGGTGTTGGCAGTGCCGGTGGACCAGGCCTCGCCGTACCAGGGCAGGCCCAGGATGACCTTCGAGGCCGGGGCCTGGGCCAGGAACGCATTCACCGTGTCGGTCAGGTCGTAGTTGAGAAGAGGACTGGTCAACGGGTCGATCGATCCGGTGACTGCCGGACTTCCGCCCCGGAGGTTGTAGCCCATGATGAACACCGCGTCTGCGGCGCCCGGAGCCAGGAGGCTGGTCAGGTCGTAGGTGGTTGGCCTTCCGGTGGCGCAGAAAGTCAACTCGTAGCCCGGGTGCACCTTGTCCAGCTCGGCCCGCACAGTCTTGACGAAGGCAATGTAGTTGGCCGACTGACCGGGCGCGATCGGCTCGAAGTCGAGATCGACGCCGTCGACCCCTCTGCGACCGACCTCTGCCGCGATCTGCTGGGCGGCGGTCAGGCTTGCCGTTGGGCTCGAGAGGAGATGCGTCTGAGCGGCAGCTCCGGCGCTGTCCCAGGCGAAGCTCTCGATCGTCAGCACGACCCGTGTGCCGTGGGCATGCGCGCTGTTGATCATCGACGTCATCGTCGCGCTGGTCCAGCCGTTCCAGCCGTTACCGGCGCGATAGAGAGTGCCGTCGACGGTGGGATTCGTGCCGGTCAGGTCGACGTTGATGCCGACGCCGAAGTAGGCAATCGTCGAAAGCGTGTTGTAGTCGAGCGTGGTGCCCAGCTCCCAGTAGGGCAGGAACCCGAAGACCTCGCGACGCAGAAGATTCATCGTTCCGTTCGGGGTGACGGTCCCCGGACCGGCGGTCAGGTCGGGCGCCGCCGCCGTGCTCCCCTCGGCGGCCGGCAGCGCTACGGGTGCCGCTCCGTCGACGATGGCCGAATCACCGGGGCGCGGCTGAAAGGGAACGGTCACGACGCCGCCCTGAGCGAACGAGTAGCTCTCAGCGGCGTGAGCAACGGCCTCCTGGTACTGGACCGAAGTCCCGGCCGTCGCCGGATCGGCCGCGTCAACCTTCGCGGGCGGCGTGACAGCCAGGCTCGCGGAGACAGCCAGGACGACGGCGAGTCCCAGAGGGAACAGCGGCACCGACAAGCGATCGAACATGACCGTCCTCATCCGATCGCGCGGCCACACTTTGCCCGGTCCGGGCAAGCGACGACGATCCGCGCGATTCGCTCTAGTTGACCAAGCGACTGACTAGTTGACGAAGCGACTGACGGCGTCAGCCTGCAGGTTGTCGAACGATAGATTCGGACCTTCTTCGGGCAAGACTCCCGCCCCTATCCTAGCATCGGGCCGCCAGCGTCTGTCGCTCGCCTTACCCTACGCATGCCGGACGTCCATCCGGCAGCCCCTCTAAGGTACCGGAGCCAGGGGCCCAGCTGGTGCCTCGGCGGGAGGATCGACGGGCCGAAAGCCGCCTCGTCCGCGGGCGCGTCGGCCGGCATTGGGCGGTCGGACACGTTCAGCCCGGGCCCGTGGCCGCCTCCGAGACCTGCTCCACGTGCCAGTCGAGCATGGGGCGGACCACGCCTGGAAACTCGTTGGCATAGACCCCGCGGACACCGTCGCCCTCACTCCGGTCAACGACAACGAAAGCGACGGCCTCCTGCTCGATGGCGTGCACGATCGTGGGGTTGTACGTGCTCACGACCGAGGTGACGATGACCCGGCCTTCGGCCAGGAAATTGCCGGGGATGTGGCACGTCGCCCGGACCACACCCGGCCGCCGCGACGAGCTCCACCACCCGCGGTCGTTCCAGTCGTTGTTGATGAACAGGCAGACGCCTTCGTCGTTGTAGAAGTGAAGGTTCACGGACGGTCGAAGATCGCCCGGCGCTGCCGTCCAGTACTCAACCTCTATATCTATCGGGTATCGAATGTCGATCTCCTCGGCGGGGCCACCGCCGACGGGGACGACCCGGACGCTCTTCAGGCGAGCCACGTCATCGCCGGGCGCACTTACCGGGTCGGCCCATTCGCGAGAGCTCGTGTGCCCGGAGCCCGACTCCAGGTATCGCCGAACCACCTCGTGGGTTGGACCGTTCAGGACCACACGGCCGTGATCCAGCAGGATTGCGCGATCGCACAACCTCTGGATCGCCGGCATGCTGTGAGAGACGAAGATGACCGTCCGGCCCCCTGCGCCGATCTCCGACATCTTGCCGAGGCACTTCTTCTGGAACTCGGCATCGCCGACTGCCAGGACCTCGTCGATGAACAGGATCTCGGGCTCCAGGAAAGCCGCGACGGCGAAGCCGAGCCGCACCTTCATGCCGCTCGAATACCGCTTGACCGGCGTGTCGAGGAACTGGCCGATGTCAGCGAAGTCGACGATCTCGTCGAACTTGTGCAGGATCTCCGCCCGCTTCATGCCCAGGATCGCCCCGCTCAGGAGGATGTTGTCGCGGCCGGTGAGCTCCTGGTGGAAGCCGGTGCCCACTTCGAGCAACGATCCCACGCGTCCGTGGAGTTCCGCACGGCCCAGCGTGGGCTCCGTGATACGCGACAGGATCTTCAGCAGGGTGGACTTGCCGGCTCCGTTTCTGCCGATGACCCCCACGACCGAGCCGCGCGGCACCTCGAGGGAGACGTCCCGGAGGGCCCAGAAGTCGTCCTGTCGATCCTCGGTGCGCCTCCGTCGCAATGAGTTTGCGAGCGCGTTCCACAGCGTTTCGCTCAGCCGCCCGTAGGGATCGCGCCGCACGCCGATCTGGTACTTCTTCGCCAGGCCGCTGGCGGAGATTGCGATGTCGTCCATCAGATCACGTCCGCGAACGTGCGCTCAACGCGGCGGAAGTAGACGAGGGAGCCAAGCAGGACCAGAAGAGACGCCACGGCCGAGACGAGGATCAGGTCGTCGGGTCGAGGGCCACCGACGAGGGCCCAGCGAAACCCTTCTACCACTCCGGTCATCGGGTTCAGGGCGTAGATCACCTGCCACTTGGCCGGGATTAGCGTGCTGGTGTAGACGACCGGTGACGCGAACATCCACAGCTGGACCAGGAACGGCACGACGTACTTGACGTCTCGGTACCTGACGTTCACGGCGGCGAGGAAGGTGCCCACGCCGAGGGCCGTTACCACGGCCATGACCGTCAGGGCGGGCAGCCAGACGATCGCCAGCGAAGGCGCGGCACCGAAGTACAGCATGACCACGGCGAGCGCCCCGAGCGAGATCGCGAAGTCGAGCAGGAACGACCCGACGGAGGCAAACGGCAGCAGCAGCCGCGGGAAATAGACCTTGGTGATGATGGCCTCCCCGTTTACGAGGCTGTTGGAGGCGCCGGCCAGACTCGAGGCAAACAGGGTCCAGGGAACCAGGCCTGCGAAGACGAAGAGCGGGTACGGAAGGCCGGCCGGACCGACACCGGGCAAGCGGCCCAGCGACGCGGAGAAGACGAGCATCAGGAGCACCGGTTGCAGCACGGCCCAGCCGGCCCCGAAGGCTGTCTGCTTGTAGCGAACCTTGAGATCGCGCCAGATGAAGAAGTACAGCAGCTCGCGGTGGGCCCAGATCTCGCCCAGCCCGAGCTCGCGCCAGCCGTGGCGCGGTTCCAGCACGACCACGTGACGACCCCAAGCCCCGGCGGCGGATGCCGTCCTGCGGTTCTTGATCAGTGCCATTGCGCGAAAACGGGCTCCTCCCCGAGTGAACCACTGCGGGCCAAAGATACCTTACCGGCAACGCCCGCTCGCCCGGCCGGGATCGATACTATGACCCAATGACAAACGAGACCATCTCAGACGTGTCCGAGCTCCCCGACCGACCCTCCGACACGCACATCGCGATCATCGGATTGGGCTACGTCGGTTTGCCACTCGCCATCAACTTCGTCGAAGCCGGGATCGGTGTCTGGGGCGTGGACGCCTGGGATGCCAGGGTTGCCCAGCTGGCGGCGGGCGACTCTCCAATCGACGACGTGGACGACGGGCGACTCGCCGCGGCGCTGAAGGCCGGCCTCAGGGTGAGCGGACTCGACGTGGATGCGATTGCGACCGCGGACGCAGTCATCATCTGCGTGCCGACGCCCATCGACGAGTCGCGCGATCCTGACCTGGCGCATGTCCTGGACGCCGCCCGATTCGTCGGCAAAGCGCTGCGCCGCGGTCAGCTGATCGTGCTTCAGTCGACGACCTTCCCCGGGACCACGTCCGGCCCGCTGCGCCGGACCCTGGAAGCGGCCAGTGGGCTGGAAGCGGGCCGCGACTTCGATCTGGCTTTCGTTCCGGAGCGGGTCAACCCCGGCGATCCGACCAGTTCCGGTCGAGCCATTCCGAGACTGGTCGGCGGGATGACCGGGGCAGCCACATCGAGGGCCGCGGACTTGTTCCGCCACATCAATGACACGGTGATCGAGCTGTCCTCCCCGGACGCGGCGGAGATGGCCAAGCTGCTCGAGAACATCTTCCGCAACGTCAACATCGCCCTCGTTAACCAGCTGGCGATGCTGTGCGAGCGGATGGGGCTGGATGTCTGGGAGGTGGTCGACGCGGCCGCCACGAAGCCATTTGGATTCATGCCGTTCCGGCCCGGACCTGGCGTCGGCGGTCACTGCATCCCGGTCGATCCCTACTACCTGGCCTGGCGGGCTCGACAGTTCGGATTCGTCGACAGGTTCGTCGAGCTTGCCGGCGACATCAACATGTCGATGCCCCGTCACGTCGTTCAGCTGGTCGCCGAAGCCCTCAATTCGCGCGGCCGCGCGATACGTGGTTCGCGTATCGGCATCATCGGCGTGTCCTTCAAGCCCGACGTGCGAGACTCTCGCAACTCGCCGGCTGCGGACGTCATGGCCTTGCTCGGCGAACGCGGCGGCGAAGCCCTCTACCACGATCCTCAGATCGCGCGGTTCAAGGATTCGAGCGGCCGGGAGTTCGAGTGCCAGCCGCTAACCCAGGTCCTCGAAGGTTCGGATGTCCTCGTCGTGCTGGTAGCTCATCGCGCCGTGGATTGGGAGATGGTCTACGAGCGGGCCGACCTGATCGTGGACACGGCCGGGACGGCGCGCCACCGCGAGCTTCGTCCGAACCAGGTGCTACTGCTCGGACGGGGTTGGATCGGGTAGCGGGCGCCTCCGACGTCGCCTGAGCGGCGGCGCACCGGGCCGAGGCCCATCTGCTAAAGGCGGAACGACCTTGGCGAGACGATGACCTGGCCCCTGCGGAGTCGCCGTACGACGTCGCGCGGGCTCAGATAGGGATGCCTGATGCCGCGGGACCTCCGTGTCGATGCCGCCCGTGACCGAATCAACCGGTCCGCAGCCCGCAGCTCACGAAGATAGCCGCCATACAACCAGGACCTGAGGCCGGCGTCCATGGGCCCGTAGGGGTCGAGACCGACGTCCCACAACCCCGGCCCCACGGGCTTGAACCCCTGGAAGTGGTCGAAGACCAGCGGCTGGCCGTCCACAGTCGGCGGGTTGGGCGTCAAGTCTATCTCGTACTGCATGAAGTTCCAGGGCGCGAGATCGACGCCGAGGTGCTCTATCACCCGCACCCCGGGAAGCCCGGGCCAGCCATCCAGGTAGCCCTGGTCGGCAAACTTGCCGTCTTCGGCTCGGTCGTAGCACCACTCCAGGCATTGCTCGCGCCATGTTCCAAGTACGGCCCGGCCCGGGCCGTCGTTGCGGAAGGCCAGCATCGCCACGTTGTACGTGCCGTATATGGACAGATTCCACAGGTGGGGTGCGTATCTGTGCGGGACGATGACGACCGATCCCAGGGCGAGCTCGTCGAAGATCGGCTGAGGGCTCGAGTAGAAGAGCAGGTCCGCATCCAGGTAGATGATCGAGTCGATGCCCGGCACTCGATCCAGGAGGTAGAGAGGCAACGCAGGGGACAGGGTGAAGTAGTACTCGATCGTCGAGCGGTTCTCCCTGGCTTCGACCAGGGCCGGGTCCGCATCTTCCAGGTCGGACAGCCGGACCGGGCGCAGCGACTCCAGGTTGAGCGCCGAGACCGCCCGGTAAGCGTCGTCGTCGAGGCACAGAGCCCATAGCGTGAACGGCGGACTGTGCCGCACAAGGGACCGGTAGAGCGCCACCGCGCGCGTCAGGTAATGGCCATCGAAGTAGGTGCAGAAGTTGATCACGAGGCGGGTTCCGGCTCCGCCGCGATCAGCGGATGGCTCCCCGCCCACTCCAGCACAGCCTCGGCGACGCGGTCCACTTCGTCGTCCGACAAGCTCGGGAAGATGGGCAGGCTGGCGATCTCTCCGACGATCCGCTCGGTGACCGGCAGTCCGACCACTTGCGGCAGTCGTCCGGCATAGGCCGGCTGCAGGTGGACCGGCACCGGATAGTGGATCGCGGCGGCGATGCCTCGCTCGCGCAGCCAGGCCATCAGCGCGTCGCGCTCGCGCGTTCTGATGACGTACTGGTGGTAGACGTGTTCGACGCCGCGGCCGACGACCGGCCTGACCACGACCGGTCCGCCCAGTCGGGCATCGTAGCGAGCGGCGATCGCGCGCCGGCGAGCGTTGTCATCGTCAAGGTAAGGGAGCTTCGCTCGAAGGATGGCCGCCTGGACTTCGTCCAGACGGCTGTTCATTCCAACGACGGCGCTCACGTAGCGGTCCCGCCAGCCGTACTGGCGCAGCTCTCGGGCCCGGGCCGCGAGCGCCGCGTCGTCCGTGGCCACGAGCCCGCCGTCGCCAATCGCGCCCAGGTTCTTCGTCGGATAGAAGCTGAACGCCGCGATGTCGCCCCAGGTTCCGGCCAGCCGACCGTCACGCCGGGCGCCGTGAGCCTGCGCACAGTCCTCGACCACGGGCAAACCCGCGGCGCGGGCAACGTTCATGACCTCGGCCATGGCCGCTGTCTGGCCGTAGAGGTGGACGACGACCACCGCGCCAGGTCGGGCTCCGCCCGGCCGCGGGTCCGCGGCGATCGCGGCCGCGAGACTGGCCGGATCCATGGTGTAGGTGTCGCGGTCGATGTCCACGAGCACAGGGACCGCCCCAGTTCGCTCGACAGCCACGACCGTCGCCACGGCCGTGTGCGAGACCGTGTAGACGGCGTCGCCGGGACCAACGCCGAGGGACCTGAGGGCCAGCTCGATCGCATCCGTTCCGCTGGCAACCCCGACGGCTTCGCACAGCCCGAGATACCGGGCGAACTCGGTCTCGAATGCGCGGACCTCCGGCCCCAGGATGTACCAGCCGCCATCCAGCGCTCGGCGCAGGGCGGCGTCGATGTCCGCTCGATGTCTCTGGTAGTCGCGGCCGGGCGACGCCTGGGGGATCGCGGCGGACCGACGCCCCTCAGACATACTTGTCGAGATGCTGGCGGTAGAACTCGAGCGTTCGCGCCAGCCCGATGGCGAGGGGTATGCGGGGCTCCCACCCGATCGTATTGCGGATGGACGTGTAGTCGGCGTAGTAGTCCCCGATGTCGATGCGTTTGCGCTCGGCCGGGAAGCTCCGCGTCTCGTAGGTGCCGCCGCCGTTCACCTCGATCAGGAGCCCGGCGAGATCGTGAAGGCTTATGACCTCGAGGCCACCCAGGTTGAAGGTTCGGCCGTTGGCGTTCTCATCTCGCGCGGCGGCCAGGAATGCGTCAACTGCGTCGCCGACGTAGGTGAAGTCCCGCAGCTGGGATCCCTCCCAGACTTCGAACGGCTCACCGCGAACAACCTGGCGGATCCAGATCCCCAGAAACGTCTGGCGGGCGTCGCGAACGCGCATGTGCGGCCCGTAGGTGTTGGTCAGCCTGAGGGCGCAGGCGCGGATTCCATACACGTCGTTGTAGAGGATGTGGTAGGCCTCGCCGGCGGCCTTGTTGATGCCGTTGACGTCCACGGGTCGTACGAGGTGCTTCTCATCAACTGGAACGTAATCGGGGCGGCCGTAAATCTGTCGAGTGCTCGCGAATACGATCTTGATCTCGGGATTGAACTTGCGACAGGTCTCGAGGATCGCGAGCTGGGCCCTGCAGTTGATCTCCAGGTCCGTCTCCGGCTCGGTCATCGAATCGAGGTGGCCAGTCTGCCCGGCCAGGTTGAACAGGAGATCGTGGCCGCGGATGAGGTAGCGCAGGCCGTGCTCGTCGCGAACGTCTGAGATATTGATCCTGATCCGGTCGGCGAACTCCGAAACGTTGAACAGATTGCCACCGTATTCCGGGATCAGGCTATCCACGACCGTGACGTCAGCTCCGTCATCCACGAGTCGGCGCGCGAGGTGGGAGCCGATGAAACCGAGACCGCCGGTTATCAGGACCCGCTTGCCGACGAAGTCGCTCATCGACCGCACGCGGAGAAGAGGGGTTTCTGCGCCTCGCACTTCATGCGGCGGAGTCCGGAGGCTCTGACGGAGGTCATCGAGCCACGACCCCGAGCCCGGCTTCGTACCACTCGATGGTCGCACGCAAGCCGTCCTCGAACGACGTGCTGGAGGTGAACCCGAAGGCCTCTCGCGCCCGGCTCGTGTCGAGGGCACGGCGCGGCTGGCCGTCGGGCTTTGACGCATCCCATCGGATTTCGCCGGTGAAGCTCGTTAGACGGGCTATGAGCTCGGTCAGGTCTCGGATGGTGATCTCGCTGCCCACCCCGAGGTTGATCGGGTCTCGGCCGTCGTAGCGCTCGGCCGCCAGGACGATGCCTCTCGCGGCATCGTCGACGTACAGGAACTCTCGAGAGGCCGAACCGGTCCCCCATGCCTCGATGAAGCTATCGCCTCTCTCGCAGGCATCAACGCATTTCTTGATCAGAGCCGGGATGACGTGTGAGCTTGACTCGTCGAAGTTGTCGCCCGGGCCGTAGATGTTGACGGGAAGCAGGTAGATCGCGTTGAAGCCGTACTGGTCCCGATACGCCTGGGCCTGGACCAGGAGCATCTTCTTCGCAAGGCCATACGGCGCATTGGTTTCCTCTGGATATCCATTCCAGAGATCCTCTTCGCGGAATGGGACGGGCGTGAACTTCGGATATGCACAGACGGTGCCGATGGCAACGAACTTGGCCACGCCGGCGAGCCGGGATTGCTCCATGAGCAGAAGGCCCATGATGGCGTTGTCGTAGAAGAAGCGGCCCGGGCTCTCGCGATTGGCACCGATCCCGCCCACGACGGCGGCGAGATGGATGACTAGGTCGGGTCGCCCATCGGCCAGGGCACGGTCGACACCGGAGAGCTTGCGCAGGTCGTAGTCGGCCGTGCGGGGCACGAAGACCTCCGTCGCGCCGGCCTCGCGCAGTCGCCGAACGACTGCCGAACCGAGGAACCCCGCACCGCCCGTGACCGTAACCCGGCGGCCGGCCCAGAAGGAGTTCATGTAACTCCCTTCGTGCCGGAACGCATCGTCTCGGCTCGGCGATCGACTGCGGCAACCTTCAGATCAAACTCGACCATGATCGACCCGGACTCCTCGAACTTGACTTCGGCTGTCGGCTCACGGGCTGCACGACCCTGGGATCGCCGCGGCGCGCGGATTCTCGCACATCGGCCGAGTCGCGCGCTTCAGGCCCGCCCGAGGATCATGGGCGTCCACGACCCTCTGAGAACCGGTGCAGCGCGAACACTAGCGACGTGGGCCGATGACGACCCTGCGCACGGCGCCACGGATAAAGCGGCCGATCGCGTTTGGAACGCGCCCAAGGATGGGTCCCAGGTAGGCCTTCCGCAACAACTCCACGCCGGCCTGGCTTCGCCAGGGCATGCCCTGGCGGCGCCGGGCCCTGAGGTCCTCCCTGGCCGAAGCTACGGCCAATCGTTCCGACTTGGCCCGGGCGTGGACTCGGTATCTGGCGAGCACGCGGTCCGGCAGCACGACGTAGCGTCCCTGCCTCGCCAGCTTGAGCCACAGATCGACGTCCATCGCCAGGTTGAAGCTCACGTCCAGGCCCCCCGCCGCACGGTAGGCGCTGGCTCTAAAGAACGTGGAGGGCTGCGGAGGATTGAGTCGGGTCTTCACCAGGCCATCGATCGTAGGCACCGGGGGCGTCGCCATGGCCCCGATCACTTTGCCGGCGGCATCGATGAAGAGACAGGCTCCCGAAACCATCACCACGTCCGGCTCGGAGACGAAGACGTCGTGGACAGGCTCGAGAGCGCCCGGCTCCAGCACATCGTCGGAGTTGAGCCAGCCGAAGAGTTCACCGCCGGCGCGGTCGAAACCCGTCCTGAGGGCTGCAGTCTGCCCATCGTCCGGCTCGAGCCAGAGGCGGTAGCCGAGGTCCTCGTGGCTCTTGAGCCACTCGCGCGATCCGTCGGTCGAGCCGCCGTCGAGAACGAGGTGCTCCAGCTCGAAGGCCGCGGACTCTCGCTGAGCGGCCACCGAATTGATGGCCTGGGGAAGCCAGGGCATCCCGTTGAAGACGGGGCTCACGATGGTGAATCGCACTGGGAGTTCCATCTCCGATCCGGCCCGGGTCTCGGGCGCCGCCGCTCCGTGGGCCACCTAGATGCTACCGTTTCGGGGCCATGACACGAGACCTCGCCGACAGGCCGTACCCGGAGGCCGCCGAATTGGCGGCCCATATCGCATCGCTGTACGGCCTGCGGGACGTCGTGGATGTCGGCCTCTCGTGGACCCGGGAGCTGGCAGCAGCCTACCCGGCCGTGAGGGTAAGGGGGCTCGCCCTGCCCGTGGAGGCTGCTGAAGCGCGGCCGCGCTACCCATTCGGCGGCATCCTGGACCTCCAGGATCGCGAGATCGCGCTCAAGAGGGCCCCGGCCGACCAGCCCGGGAGCGCCGCACTGGTGGCCGGTCCATGTGAACTGCTGTGCGGGCCCGACGGCATTCTGCAGACACTCGCCGTAGCGGTATCTGGAACGCCGCTCCTGGTCATAGCTACCGACGAGGCCGAGCCCGTCCTGGACCATCTCGCAGGCCTCGGGCTTCAGCCGGAGTTCACGGGCCGTACGCGCGCCAGCGCCCGAGATGAGGGCAGGTCGGCCCATCTGCTCGTCTTCGACAGAGTGCTGGCCTCGGCCAGGCCGGAGCCCAGCCGCGCCCCGGATAGCTTCCGAGTCATCGCGATCATGACTGCGTACAACGAGGAAGACGTGATCGGGCCGGCGATCGAGAAGCTGGTCGGCGACGGCGTCGGCGTATACGTCGTGGACAACTGGTCCACCGATCGGACCAACGAGATCGCCCGCGGCTTCGAAGGCCGAGGCCTCGTCGGAATCGAGAGGTTCCCCGAAGCCCCCAGCGACCGATTCGTCCTGAAGGCCCTGCTCAAGCGCGTGGAGGCGGTCGCCGCAGGGCTCCAGGCGGATTGGGTCATTCATCACGACGCAGACGAGCGGCGCTGCGGGCCGTGGCCCGAACTGGGCCTTCGCGACGCGCTGTGGAGAGTCGACCGATCAGGCTTCTCCGCCGTCGATCACACCGTCGTCAACTACCGGCCGATCGACAACGACTTCGCGCCCGGTGACGACTTCGAGCGGCACATTCGACACTTCGAGTTCGGTCGGACCGGCGACCTCATGCTCCAGATCAAGGCCTGGAAGAACGTCGGCGAAGTCGACCTGGCGAACCAGGCAGGTCACCAGGTCATCTTCCCGGGCCGGCGGGTCTTCCCCTACAAGTTCCTGCTGAAGCACTACCCCATCCGCTCGCAGAGCCACGGTGAGCAGAAGGTGCTTCGGGACCGGGCAGCCCGCTGGGATCCCCACGAGCGAGGGCTCGGCTGGCATGTGCACTACGACGACGTCGTCTCGGATCGGTCGTTCTTGCGCGACCCCCACGAATTGATCGAGGATCGCGGTGCAGAGACGCGAGCGCTCTACCTCGCCGAGATGCTGACCGGCGCGGGTCTTGCGACGCGCACGCTGCCGGCCTGGGCGCTGGACGGAAAGCTTGGATGGGCGATCTACCTCCGATCGCGCCCGATGTCGCGGAGTCGCGGCTACCGGCGGCTGCGGCGACTGATGCACTCCGCGCGCCGGCTTGCTGGCAAGATTCCGACCGCGCGGACTTCGAGCTAGCCGGCCGCCGCGACGTCGGCCCCTGGCTCGCCGTTTCTCCGTCCGATCCAGCCCCGATTGGCTACTTGCCAGCCGGTGGCCAGGTGCCGTCCCCGCGGGCATATGCGCGGAACAGCGCCGCGACCCCTGCGAGGAGTCCGCGCGTCTCAGCGATCGGCCACGGTCGGCGGCCGTTGACTAGGCAGGCCAACCAGCGGCGCCCGGCTCTGACATACAGGGCCAGAAACGCCCGCAGGGCGGCCTGAGGTCCCTGCACTCGCCCGGCCACCAGGATCGCATTTCGGTAGTAGTAGTAGCCGGCCACAGCAGGCGCCACGCTGCCATGCACTGCATGCCGGATGTGCGCCACTGGCGCGACGCCCAGGTGCCAGCCGTTCGCCCGGAGGCGATACGAAAGCTCGACATCCTCCCAGTAGAGAAACAGGCGATCCCAGAACATGCCGCTCTCGGCCAGAGCCCGAGTTCGCAGGAACATGGCACAACCGGTCACGAAGCCGGTCGGAACGAGCAGGGCGTCCGACCCTACGAGATCGAGCGTATGGCTCGTCGTCACCCGGCGCAGGTCCGCGACGCCGCCCGCATACCAAACGCCGCGCGGCGATTCGGGGCCAATTGGAGCCTCGATCTGAGGGCTGCAGGCCCCGTATGTCGGATCCGACTCCATCGCCCGAACCAGCTCGGCCACGGACTGCACGTCAACGGTAGTGTCGTTGTTCAGCACCCAGGCGTACTCCGCACCGGCACGTAGCGCCCACCGCAGGCCGACATTGGCGCCGCCACCGTAGCCCAGGTTACGGTCCGTTCCGAGGACGTGGACTTCGGCAGGCATGGCCGCCGCAAGGGCAGCTGCCTCCTCCCCGCCTGAGCCATTCTCCACGACCACAACGAAGTGGCGCGGGTAGTCGACGGCCAGAAGAGAGTCCACGCATTCTTGCGTTGCCGCCAGGCCGCGGTAGTTGACCACGACAGAAACGACCGTCGGCGGGCCGTCGATCCCCTCCAGGCGATCCTCTCGCGGGGTCGCGCCGGGCCTGCTACCAGACGAAGCGTCCATCCTCTCCCCGTATTGTCACGGGCGCGGCCGCAGGCGGAGTGAGTCGGGGCATGATCGGGCGGCTCTCCGCGGACGCCGAACAACGATAGGCTAGCAGGGCGGACAGGTCGGAGCGGCGAGGTCGTCGCCAGATCCAGCTGAAGCCTCTTGCCCGCCAGCCGAGGTCAGCATGCCCAAGCGTCTGCTTCTTGACATCGGGCCCATCGCAGGTGGCCACGGTGCCCGCGGTATCGGCAGCTACGTACGAGGCCTCATCCAGGCCGTCGAGGAGTGGCCCGCGGAGCGCCAGCAGCAGGTGTGGGCCCTGACCGTGCCCGGAGTTACGCCCGGGTTGTTCGAGGGACGAACCGTTCAGCCCCGTCTGCTCGGTCTTCGGCCCGTGGACCTGGGCTGGATCCTGGGCTCCTCGGTTATGGGCCGGGCTGCGCGCACCGCAGGGGCAGACCTGGTCCACTCGACCGACCCTCACCGCCCTGCTCGATTGCCGGCGGTCAGGCAGGTGGTAACGGCCTACGATCTGATCCCGCTTCTGGAGCCCGGTGTGCTGAACTCCTGGCAGCCGCACCATCGCCATGCCTACCGGCTCTATCTCGAGCAGCTTCGGCGAGCCGATGTCGTCATCGCCATATCGAGGGCGACCGTGGCCGACCTCGTAGAGCGGCTCGGCATCCCGGAGAGTCGAACGTCGATCGTCTATCCGGTCATCCGCGCACCCCTCGTCGCCGGGCGGACGCCGGTCCCCGAGCCAACGTTCCTCTACGTTGGGGCCCTCGACGCTCATAAGCAGCCCGGGCTGGCGATCGGCGCCCTGGCCGAGTTCCGCCGGGCCCATGCTGGCGGCTCGCTGAGACTCGTCGGGCCCTCAACGTCCGAGCAGAGGACACGACTGAGACGGCAGGTCGAAAGCCTGGGCCTGAGCGGCAATGTGAGCTTCGAAGGGCGAGTCTCCGACGAGAAGCTCGACGAAGCCTTCGCCACTGCCACCGCCCTGTTGGTGACGTCTCGGATCGAAGGCTTCGGCCTGCCGGGCGTCGAAGCGGTGCTGCGAGGCCTCCCGGTCGTGGCGGTCGACACGGCGGCGGCCCGTGAAACGCTTGGATCGGCAGCGGTCCTCGTGCCGCCGGATGCCGGGGCCATTGCCGAGGCCATGGCATCGCCACAGCCGGTCCCCGACTCCGTGCGAAACGCGATGGCCTCGCGGTTCTCGAGCCGGGCCGCAGCCGACGCCCTGTGGGCCGCCTACGAGCGGGCCTTCGGCTGATCAGAGCGCGGCCAGGACATCCGCCAGCGTCTGCTGAAGTGGAATCTGGGGCCGCCAGCCCACGAGCTGTCGTATCAGCGTGGCATCGCCCCGGATCTCGGGAGGATCTCCGTCGCGCACCAGCGACTGGTCGATCTCGATCATGGGCGTCACACCGGCCAGCGCGCACAAGCGCTCGATCACCTGGCGGACCGTAACGACCTCGCCGGAAGCGATGTTTGCTACCGTGCACCGATCGGGCAGGGCGCCGCGCGCCGCCGCCTCGACCAGCAAACGGTAGGCCGCGACCACGTCACGGACGTCGGTCAGGTCGCGGCGCACATCGACGTTGCCCGCCCGGATGGCTGTCGCGTGCCCCCTCTTCACGGCCATCACGCGTTGGGCCATGGCCGGCACGACAAAGACGGGACGCTGTCCTGGGCCCGTGTGGTTGAACGATCTCGTCACGACGACCGGGAATCCGTGGCGAGCACAAGCCTCGACTGCCGCTCCCTCCTGGGCCACCTTGGACAGCGAGTACGGACCGTTCGGAGCCAGCGGAGCATCCTCGCGCAGGGGCAGATCCTCCGGTCGGGGCGTGCCGTACACGTCCGCCGAGCAGCTCACGAGGACGGGCGGCCGAATCCCGATGTCGCGAAGGGCCTCGAATAGCGCCACCGTGCCACCGACGTTGACGCGAAACGCCTCCGAGGGATCGGCGCCGGCGTCGGGCGCGAAGGCCATTCCTGCGAGATGGACGACCGCGTCGGGAAGCCCGCCCGGATCATCCAACCAGCGTCTCAGGGCGGTGCGGTCGGCGATGTCCAGGATGTCCGGGCCCGGTGTTACCACGACCTCGTGGCCGTTGCGACGCAACTCCGGCTCCAGCCACCGACCGACGAAGCCATTCGCGCCGGTGACGAAGACCCTCATCGGGATGTCAGGCGTGGCTGGTGGGAAGGGCCACGTCGAATTGCGGGATCGAGTGCCCCTGGAGTCGGGCGATGTCGGAATCGACCATCATCCGCACCAGCTCCTCGAACCCGACAGTGGGCTCCCAGCCGAGTTCCGTTCGGGCCTTTTCCGAGTTGCCGAGCAGATGGTCCACCTCGGCGGGCCGGTACAACCGCTGATCCACGACGACGTACTTCTCGTAGTCCAGGCCTACGTGCTCGAAGGCGACGCGGCACAGGTCCCGGACGGAGTGAGCGAGCCCTGTCGCGATCAGGTAGTCCGACGGTTCGGGCTTTTGCAGCATCGCCCACATGGCACGAACGTAGTCGCCCGCGAAACCCCAGTCACGCTGCGCCTCGAGGTTGCCCATCCGTAGCTCGGTCGAGCGACCGAGGTGGATTCGAGCGACCCCGTCGGAGACCTTGCGAGTCACGAACTCGAGACCTCGCCTGGGCGATTCGTGGTTGAAGAGGATGCCCGAGACGGCGTAGATGCCAAAGCTCTCGCGGTAGTTGACGGTCAGGAAGTGGCCGTAGGCCTTGGCGACTCCATACGGGCTGCGAGGGTGGAACGGAGTCAGTTCGGTCTGGGGTATCTCGCGGACCTTGCCGAACATCTCGCTGGAGGAGGCCTGATAGAAGCGAACCGACGGATCGACTTGGCGGACAGCCTCGAGCATTCGCGTCACGCCAAGTCCCGTGAACTCGCCGGTGAGCACAGGCTGATTCCACGACGTCGGCACGAAGCTCATCGCGGCCAGGTTGTAGACCTCGTCTGGCTCGGATGACTGCAGGGCGGCGACAAGGGACGCCTGGTCGAGCACGTCTCCCTGCACGAGCTCGATGCGGTCGAGCAGATGCTCGATGCGGTCCATCGCGCTGGTGCTGGACCGGCGAGTCATCCCGACTACTCGATATCCCTTTTCGAGCAGAAGCTCAGCCAGGTAGGAGCCGTCCTGGCCGGTGATGCCGGTGATGAGGGCCGTCTTCATGTTCGGGAGTATAGGGAGTCTCTCCGCTTCGCCGTCGGCCCATCGATGGAGTCCGGCGAGCGCGGCCGGGGCGTCTTCGACGGAGCGCAGCCGGGCGCTTCGCTCACCTGCGAGAATGACTGCCGAACCGCGACCGCGGCGCGGTGGTATATGCCGCGCCGCATACGGAGCCTGGACAATGGGCAGCGTTTCGCCTCGACTTCACATCGCCCCAACGGCCGCGAGCGAGGCATCGCCAGAGTCGATCGACATCGCCGGGATTCCGGTCCACAACGTCACCTTCAACGAGGCCGTGAAGCTGATCGTGGGTTGGGTTGCCGACGGAAGCGGCGGCACCGTCTGCACGCCGAACGTCGATCACGTCGTCAAGGCCCATCGTCTGGCGGGTTTCCGGGCCGCCCTCATGACCATGCGGCTGCGGGTCCCCGACGGAATGGGCATCGTCTACGGCTCGCGCATCGCAGGCTCGCCGCTCAAAGGCACCGTCACGGGGCGACTTCTGCCCGAGGCGCTGGCGGAAGCCCTCGGTCCCGCGACCGGGCTCGCCTTCTTCGGCGGCAGGCCGGGCGTGGCTGAGGAAGCGGCCCGCGCCCTCCAGAGCAAGGGCGCTCGTGTCGTCGCGGCGCTGGCGCCGGGGATGGGCTTCGTAGTTGGTTCAGATGAGGACGCCGAACTGACGCGCCGGCTGCGCGGCAGCGGGGCGGCCGTTATCTTCGTGTGCCTGGGAGCGCCGAGCCAGGAGCTGTGGATGGCCCGCCACGCCTCCGAATTGCCGGCCGTCCTGGTTGGCGTCGGCGCTGCCGTGGACGTCATTGCCGGCAGGTCGCCCTCGGCGCCGGCGTGGATGACGCGACGCGGGATCGAGTGGGCCTTCCGGCTCGTCCACGAGCCGAGACGCCTGGCCCGCCGCTACCTCTGGGACGACCCGCGCTTCTTCTGGTGGATGGTGCGGCAGCGGGCCCGCCGAGGGCGGGGCCGTCGTCGCACCTCGCGCTGAGCCTGCCGTCGGGGCAGCGGTCGCCGACCGACGAGTCCGCGTATCCGATCAGGGCTTCCCGGCGAGGCCCCTGAGATCGAACCACCCGCTGGCATCGAGGGTTCCTTGCTGCCAGTAGTCGATGGGCACGGCGCCGTCCATGGTCAACAGCCTGCATTCGTCGCCCCATAGCACGACCTCCCTGGCAGTCCTGCCGCCGAGCACGAGCGACCGATAAGGCGTCGCCCAGCTGTCGAGCATCGTTCCGTTGACGCCTGGAATGTTCTCCTGTGGGACGCACGCGGAGTTGGCGGTGCGGATGTCGTTCGCCAGCAGAGCATCCAGGCGTTGCACGCTCAAACCTTGCACGGCCATGATCAGCGCGAATCCTGCAGAGGCGGTCACGGCGGCCAGCTGACGCCAGGGCGAGCATGCCGCCGGTTCTCGCCAGCCATCGAGAACCGCGATCAGGGCCACGGGCAGAATAGCCACCGCGGCGAGAGTGCGAAACTCGATGGCGCCATCCCAGGCCCGGGGATCGCTGGCCCAGCCTACCAGGGCGGCGATGGCCAGGGCCAGGCAGGCCACACCGCCTGCGCCAAGGAGATTCCGATGCCTGGTGCGGTCCGCGACCGCGAGGAGCGCGGCGCCGGCGGCAGAACTGGCGATGGCAACCAGGGGAGCGCCGGCGATCGCCCGGTCGAAGCTGTACGTGACCACGTTGATCGTGATGCGATCGCCCTGATACGGGTCGGCAGTCAACCATGCGTTGACGAGGGCGGTCACGAGCAACAAGGCCGCGAGCGCTGACACCGATCGACGACGGTACAAGATACCGACGAGCAGCACGCCGCCCAGCAGTGGCACGCCGACTGGATGGGCCAGTGCCGCAAACAGGCCAGTCGTCAGGACGGCCAGCCAGGCAACCCCGTCGCGCCGATCGAGGCCGACGATCGCCGCCAGCAACAGGGGCCACACCATCTGAGAGGCTTGCAGCGCCTCGCTCGACGGGTTGATCTGCCCGGGCACAGTGGCGGCGCAGATCGCTATGACGGGCCAGACGAACATCTCCTCGCGCCGGCGGCGAACCACGAGGAAGCATGCCAGCAAGGCAAGAACTGGTATCGCCAGGTAGCTGATCCCGAACACGAGGCGAAGGACGCCAAGCCTGTCGGTGAAGGTTTGGGCCAGGAGTGTCGGCGCCTGGGTTATGACGTTCACCAGCCGGTCGTGCGGTGTGAATGGCTGCTGGGAGTCGAGGGCGTTGAAGAGGTAGGCAGAGCCATCCCAGGAGAGTGCCACGCCCGTCAGGGCCGCGATCAGCGCCCCAAACGCGCAGAGAGCCAGGACCATCCGCGGGCTCGACAAGAGCCGACCGGCGAGTCTGTGTGTGTCCACCCCGGCAACTCCTCGGCCGAGCACTCAGGCGATTGTGGGGTCCAAGAACGGATCGGAGCTCTGCCCTACGTCGCGACGGGCTTCGGGATCGGCGCCGGACCCGAGACGGGCGAGACCGCCAGGGCGGCAAGCGACCAGGGCAGCATCGCCATCTGGGGCTCCATCATCGTCGGCAGCAGGTAGCTGACGATCGCCATCGCAACTGAGAGCCCCAGCAGCGACAACCCGGCGAGCGAACGGCCGCGCCTCAGGGCGATCAGGGCGGTAAAGAACATCGCGAACGGCAGGAAGGCGGCCCAGGCAAGCCCCAGCCAGCCGAGGGAAACGCCCATGGTGAGATACCACGACTCGAAGATGTACTCCGGCCGCTCCGACGTCAGGGGGTCTGCGCGCGAACCCACGGTTCCGAGCCCGAGCCCCAGGGGATGAGTCTTGACTAGCGACCACGCGGCCGAAAGCGATTCCAGGTGGTCTTGCGTCGACGGATCGACCACCAGCCCGCTGGGCGTTGGAGAGGGAGTGGCGCCCGGAGCCAGCGACGGCGTGGCCGATGGCCCCCCAACGTCAGCCGCGGATGACGTGAGCGAGGCGATCGTGCTCTCGATGAGCCTGGTCCCTCCTCGCGCGTCGTAGACCACGCCACTCAAGAGGAGCGCCAGCACGATTGCGAGGGCAAGGAACGTGAACGTACGGCGCGGACTGGGCGAGAAGCGCCAGGCGGCGAACAGGATGAGGGCGATGCCGACCGCGCAGCCGACGATCGCGCTTCGAGAGAACGTCACCGCGAGCGCGACGAGGATGGCGAAGAGTGCGGCTGCCGCCCAGCGGCCCCCGGTCGGCCGGACAACCAGGAGGGAGACGGCCATCAACGCACAGGCCATCAGGGCGAATCCGAGCTCGTTCGGTGACGCGAATGTGCCGGAAGCCCTGGGGCCGACGAGGTACTGGGCGTTGAAAGTGAATGGGATCGGAAGACCCGGCTGGCCCCAGTACGAGTTGACGAAGGAGTAGCCGAAGAACGACGACTGGACGACGGCATAGACGGAAATGCCCACGGCAACGGCCACCGCGAGCTTCAGGTACCTGCCCGGATCGACGGGACTGAGCCGCAGGGCAATGTAGACGCCGATCGGGAACAACAGCAGACGAGCGGTGTTCACGGCGAGGGAGTCGCGTCGGATCGCGACGCCCAGGGCGACGAGCAGGATCAGCGCGACGGCGAACACATCCGTTAGCTCCGGCTTCAACCGCCAGCGGCGCCCCGCCCGGTAGCTGATCGCCAGAGCGACCAGGCGCGCCAACAGGACGGAGGCAAGCGCGACCTCCTTCCAGGCGGAGAACAGGAGCAGCGCCGCGCCGGTGACGCCGAAATTGACCTGGACCACCTTGCTGACGAGCGGATGTATGAGGAACAGGAGAAGAACGAGCCACAGCCCAACGTCCGGCATCGTGAGGCCGATGGCGGCGACGCTGAGCACGAGGAGGATTGCGCCGGCCAGGTGGAAAGGCGACACGAGCAAGACCAGGCCCACGACCGAGGCGACACCGGCAACCGACCCAACCCTTCGGGTCGTGCGCTCGTTCAACGTGTACACCTCCCAGTTCCGCCGAGGCTCCGCAACGAATCGTAAGGGCTGGAGACGAGCATCGCGCTATTGATCGACGTTGGCCTGCCGCAAGCCGCCGTGTCGGATTGCGGCTTGCGTGCCCGATGCTACCGCTTCGTCGAACTTCGCCACCGAGTGGTGCTCAGAAACGAACTGCCGTCCTGCCTCTGCGGTCAACAGCCACAGTCGATCGTCTGTAAGCAGCTGCACAACCTTGTCGGCGAAGCCGACCGGATCATCCTGTCTGAAGCAACCGGAGCCCTCCTGGAACTCGAGACCTCGAGCGCCCACAGAGGTGGAGACGGCCGGCAGTCCCCACGCCAGGCAATCGAGAAGCTTCATCCTGACGCCGCCCGCGATGCGCAGCGGAACGACCTCAACCCGTGCCTGCGCCGCGTGCGGCGCGACCTCCCGAACGTACCCGGTCACGCGAACCCCAGGCTCCCCCGCCAGGCGCCGGATCGCGGCCGGCGCGTGCGGCCCGACCAGTTCCCACTGCACGTCCGGCACGCGCTCTCGGACGAGCGGGAGCACGCGATCGTGAAACCACAGCAATCCGTCCGCTACCCCGTACCAGCTCATGGATCCGATGGAGATGATGCGCGGCGTGGCCGGAGGGCTTTGGCGTCGCTCCCAGAGACCTGGGGCCGGCATCGGCAGGACGGTGATCCGCTCGACTCCAAGTCGACGAAGAATGTCGGCATCCGCGGGCGCGACCACGAAAACCCGGTCGAAGCCGGGAAGGCGAGACGACTCGGCCCGCCGAAGCTTGCGCTCTTCGATCGAGGCGAGGAGCCGTCGGATCGGGCTGGTTTCCCGCAGGCGGGCCAACCGGTAGATGTCCGACTCCACGTTCTGGTCGGCCGTGGTCACCGGCAGATCTACCGGCGCCAGCTGGGCGTACGGGATCGTCCCGAACCCATCGCAATGGAGCAGGTCATAGCGGTCGATTCCGAGACGGCGCCGAACGGCAGCTTCGAACTTCCGGCTCCGGAACTTACGAATCCTGTAGGGCTCAGTGGATAGCAGGCTGCGCCCGAAGACAACCGACTGACGGATGCGATGCCGACCGAACGTGAATGGAATAGCGATCACTTCCACGCTTCGGCAGATCGACCTCAGGTATTGCAGGTCCGGTTCGCGCTCGGGATCTGCCATGGACACGAGGTCGACGTCGAACATGCGACACATGGCTTCGAGGACGTGGAGTGTAGCTATCCGTCCTCCGCCGTCACGAGGCCAGGGCAGGTCGGCTGCAAGGAACAGCGCCTGCCCGAGTTTTCCGGAGACGCCTCGCGCCAACTCAGGCACGGTCGTACATGCCCTCTAACAGTCTGACGATCTCGACCGCGGCGCGGGCCCACGTGAACTTGGCAGCCTGCTCGCGACCACGTCGGACCCGATCCTGGCGCAATGCATCGTCGCTCAGCACCCTCTCGATCTCGGACACCAGGGCGGCAGGGTCGTTCGGACCATGGTATCCGGCCGCATCCCCGAGCACTTCAGGCAGGGCTCCCGCGCTGGCCGCAACAACAGGGATGCCTCTTTGCATGGCCTCCAGCGGCGGATAGCCGAACCCCTCCGTGAGCGAGGGAAAGAGGAAGATCGAGGCGTGGCGATACCACGCCTCGAGGTCGGCCTGGTCGACTCGCCCTGTCAGCAACACGCGCCCCCCGCTGGCTGCAGCTAGTTCCGACAAGCGAGCGTGGTCACGCCCGGGCTGACCGACGATCGCCAGTGCCAGGTCGGAGCGCATCTCCGCCCACGCGTCCAGCAGCACTCCGACGTTCTTGTGGCGCTCGGTCGCACCGACGTAGAGCGCATACGGAGCGCTGATCGGCCGAGGGAAGTCTCCCTCGGGAAGCGGCTCGAGTCCCGGATAAACCACGGAGATGCCCTCGGGGTCGACCTTCAGGTGGCGGCTGATCTCGGAGCGGCTGAACGCCGAGATCGTCACGAGGCAGTCGGCGTCACGAACGCTTCTGCTCGCCACCCATGACGCGTAGCGGGCGAACAGTGGCTCGTAAGTGCCCGGTTGGGTCAGATAGTTCACGTCCAGGATCGCGACGAGCTGGGGTATTCGGCCTCGCCTGGCCGCGTACCCGGCCGGCATGAGAAGCGCGTCCGCCCCCCATCCGCGGGCAACATGCCCGATGCCGAACTCATACCACCAGCGCTGGAGCGCAACGTTGATGGGCCGGAAGAGCAACCCGTTGCCAACACGCCGAGGGCCGTCGGCCTTTCCGACCTCGAGCGCCGGAATCCCGTCCAGAGCAGCCAGCAGGCCGTTGACCCAGCGCGCGGTGCCGGCATGGGGCCGCCGTAGCACGGCGGTATCGACAGTGACCCTCACCCGGCGATTCTCATTCGGCCTTCGATGATAGCCGCGGATCCTCCTGTCCGCGCCGCGGAACCCCTCGCGCTTGGGGCGCTCAGCCGACCGCGCCAGATCACCGCGCCGAATCACCGGGGCACGCCACGAGGACCTGTGACCCTCCGGGCGGGTTACGGGGACGCAGACCGTCCGGGGCCAGCCGGCCTGGCTGCTCGATCCTCGGCTATCCTGTTACTTAACCCCGCCCACGGAGACCTTGGACAAGTGATTGAGCGCATCTGGACCGGTCACCGAGCCCTGATAATCGCGGTCAGCGTGGTGGCGATCGTCGCGATCGTGGCGACGGGCTTCGCCGCGGTGGTGAACTCGAGCGGAGCCGCAGCCCAGGCCACGGCCAGCGCCACGCTCACGGCCGGAGCCCTGGCCTCTCAATCAGGCGCGCCGACATCCGGTATATCTACGCCGCTGGCCTCACCGTCTGCCACGCTCGAAGGCTCTCCAACTCCTATGCCGTCGGGCTGGGCCTATTCGGACCTCGACGGCGTCGCGGCGCCCTCTGCCCTCGCCCATCGGCTGCCCATCGCGATCATGGTCGACGACAACATCGTCGCCCGTCCTCAGTCGGGCATCAGTTCGGCCTCGATCGTCTACCAGGCCCCTGCTGATGGCGGCGAGGACCGCTACATGATGATCTTCCAGGAGGGGACGGCCACCGACATTGGACCGGTGCGGAGCGCTCGACCGTACTTCGTCTATTGGGCTGCGGAGTACAAGGCCGGGTTCGGCCACTTCGGCGGCGACGTCACCTCCCTGCAACAGGTGATTCCGTCGATGGCCAGATACATCTACAACATGGACGACCTCGGCGGCGACTCCTGCCCTTACCACCGCATCACAACGCGGCCCGCACCGCATAACGCCTATACCAACACCGCCGCTCTGCTGAGCTGCGCTGCCAAGATCAACCAGCCATCGACCTATCAAGGGCTTCCGGATCGAACATTCGTCGACGCGGCTCCCGCCGCGGAGCGGCCCACTTCTGCCTCGATCTCGATCGCATATCACACGGGTACGGTGAGCTACCAGTACCAGCCGGCGTCCGACTCCTATCTGCGCTCCGTCGACGGCGCGCTGCAAATCGATCCAGCCAACAACCAGCAAGTCGTTGCCAGCGACGTGATAGTGCTGTACCAGGCCCTGTCCTACGACTCGGTCTCCGACCCTGGCCACAACCGGCCGATCCTGGCCACGGTCGGGTCCGGTCGCGCGATTGTCTTCAAGGATGGCACGGCTATCAGCGCGACCTGGAAGAAGCCGTCGAACACCGCTCTGACCCGGCTGTACGACTCCTCCGGCAAGGAGATCCCACTCGTTCGCGGCGAGATCTTCATCCAGAGCGTGGCGATCGGGACTGCAGTCACCTACAAGTAACCCGGCTCGGGCGGTCGGCGGCCGGCCCCGGCGGGAGCGGCTCGTGGCGCGATCACTGCGCGCGTCCTGCTTCCCGCAGGCCGCGGGCGCGACTCCGACTTACACGGAATGCCGGCTGTCCCCGCCGGCTTCGAGATGGACGGGTTTGCGAGGCGAGCAATGACCAGGCGGCTTGTCCACATCCCAGCGGTCGTGGGGCTGTCCGGGTGGTCGCTATGCGGCGGCCCAAGAACGCAGCTCCCGATGGAGGCGACGTGCTGGCCCGCGGACCGTAGTTGCGGGGGTTCCTGAGCCGGAGGCCCGTGGCAATCGTCTTTCCGACGAGCGCCCTCCGGCCCCCTGCCCTACATCATCACCAGGCCGCCGTCCACCGCCAGAACCTGGCCGGTGATATACGCGGCCTCATCGGAGACCAGGAACGTCACCGTCGCCGCGATCTCCTCGACCGTCCCGAAGCGCCCCAGCGGGGTCTGGGCCTTGATCTGGTCGGTCAGGTTCGCTGGGAGGTCCTTGGTCAGCTCGGTGACGATGAAGCCCGGGGCGACGGCGTTGCAGGTGATGCCGCGCGACGCCACCTCTCGGGCCGTGGCCTTGGTCAAGCCGATGAGGCCGGCCTTGGACGACGAGTAGTTGGCCTGGCCCATCTGGCCGGCCTGGCCCGACACACTCGACATGTTGACGATACGACCGGCATGGGCCTTGAGCATCGGTCGAATGGCGGCCTTGATCATGTAGAAAGCGCCGAAGAGGTTGACCTCGAGGACCTTCTTCCAGTCGTCGATGGGCATCCGCATGATCAGGTCGTCCCGGGTGATGCCGGCGTTGTTGACCAGGATGTCGATCTTGCCGTAGGCATCGACGGCCGCCCCCACGGCCTTCACGCAGGCGTCGGGGTCGGTGACGTCGGCCGCGATATAGATGGCGCGCCGGCCAAGCGCCTCAATCTCGGCGACGGTCGCCTCGGCGACCTCGGGCCGGCCAACGTCCACGAAGGCGATGTCGGCGCCCTGGCGAGCCAGGTTCAGGCAGATGGCCTTGCCGATGCCTCGGGCGCCGCCCGTCACGAGAGCCGACTTGCCGGTCAGATCGATCATTTCGCTCCTCCTCGTGGAGACGGCGCCGACACCAGCCGTGGCAGCGCCTCGATTGTCGCGGTGGCAATCTCGTTCAGGTCATCGACCGCTTGCACGAGACGCGGAGCCGGACCGGAGCCACTCGAGGGCCGGCGGGAACGGGTTTACTGGCTCCAGGTAGCCGGGCATGACGGATACGTCCTCGGGCCCGATGCCCTCGGCGCGGGCGGCTGCGGCGGGGTCGGCGGTCCACTCCAGCGTTATGGCGCCCGACGTCAGGCCGGAGCCGAAGGCGACGAACAGCAGCCGATCGCCCTTCTTGACCCGGCCCGCCGCGACGGCCTCGGTAAGGGCCATGGGAACGGACGCCGCGGAGGTGTTCCCGTAGCACTCGACGTTGACGAAGATCCGGGCCATCGGGAAGTCGAGCGACCTGGCCAGCGCCTCGATGATGCGGATGTTGGCCTGGTGGGGCACGACTAGATCGACCTCGTCGAGCTCGATCCCGGCCTTGGCCAGCGACGCGAGCGCCGTCGAACCGAGGGTGCGGACGGCCATCTTGAACGTCTCGGCGCCCTTCATCTTCATGAAGTGCTCGCCCGCCGCCATGGTGGAGGCTGTCGGCGGCCTGGCCGCGCCCCCGCCCGGCAGCCAGATGAAGTAGGCGCCAGATGGTTCCGTCGTCATCTCGATGCCGAGCGCTCCGCCGGGCTCGTCCGAGGCGGAGAGGACTACGGCCCCGGCGCCGTCGCCAAAGAGGATGCACGTGGTCCGGTCGGAGAAGTCGGTGTAGCGACTGAGCGTCTCGGCGCCGATCACGAGCACATGCCTGGCCATGCCGCTGGCCACGTAGGCCTGCGCCGTGGCATACCCGTACACGAACCCGGAGCAGGCAGCCGCCAGGTCCATCGCTGCGGCGCGCCGGTTGCCGATGGCGTCCTTGACCAGGGCCGCCGTCGACGGCATCTGGTAGTCGGGCGTGAGCGTGCCGACGATGATCAGGTCGATGTCGTCAGGCTGAAATCCGGCAGTGGCGATTGCTCGAAGCCCGGCAACCGCAGCCATGCTGGCCGTCGTCTCGTCCGGCCCGGCGATGCGGCGCTCGCGGATGCCCGTCCGAGAGACGATCCACTCGTCGTTGGTATCCACCATCCGCTCGAGGTCGGCGTTGGTCAGGACCTGGCTCGGGGCGTAGGAACCCCAACCGGTCAGGTGGACGCCGGAGGTAGGACGCGGCTTCACGGCTCGATCTCGATGAGCGGCTGCTTCGCCTTCACGAGCTTGCCCGACTCGGCGACGATGCGAACCACCCTGCCGGCCTGGTCCGACTTGATCTCGTTGAAGAGCTTCATGGCCTCGATGAGGCCGATGACGTGGCCGACCGCGATGTTCTGCCCGACGCTCACGTAGGGCGGCGAGCCCGGCGACGAGGTGGCGTAGTAGATGCCGGTCAGCGGCGCCCTCACGAACCTGGTCGTGGAGGCAGGCGCCGGCTCCGCGGCTCCGGCCGCGGCGGTCGCCCCGGTGCCGCCGGCGGCCTCCATACCCGCCCCGGTTGGGTTGAGGGACGAGGTCGTGGCCACGGTGATCAGGGCCGCAGGCTTGCGCAGGACGATCCCGGTCTCGCCCGCCTCGACCTCGATCTCGTCGAGGTCGCTCCGCTCGAGCAGCGAGCCGAGCCGGTCGATCAGCCCCAGGAGCGAGGCCGTGTCCGGCGACATCGCCACCTGACCGACCGGTCCGTCGGCCGCCGGGACTTCGCCGGACGGCGAGCTGACGGGTTCGTGATCAAGATCGCTCATCTCCCGCCCCCTACTCGGCCCAGCGCCGGAGGACCAGGGCGCTGTTCTGGCCGCCGAAACCGAAGGAGTTGGACACCGCCACGTCGATCTCTCGCCGCCGAACTTCGTTCGGTGTCAGATCGAGACCGGCCGCGGCGACGTCCGGGTGCTCGAGGTTGATCGTCGGGGGAACGAGCCCGGTTCGGATGCTCATGATCGTCGAAATCGCCTCGATCGCGCCGGCGGCGCCGAGCGTGTGTCCGAGCATGCTCTTGTTGGCGGTCACGCTGACCTGGCCGGCCCGCTCGCCGAAGAGCGTCCTTATCGCTTCCAGCTCACGCGGGTCTCCCTCGGGCGTGGAAGTGGCATGCGCGTTAACCATCTCCACGTCGTCCACGCTCAGACCGCCCTTCTCCAGGGCTCGGCGGATTGCCCGCACCGCGCCCGCGCCACCGGGCGCCGGCAGGGTGATGTGCAAGGCATCGGCCGTGGCCCCGTAGCCGACCAGCTCGGCGAGCGGCTCGGCGTCGCGGGCCCGCGCGCTGGCCAGCGACTCGAGCACTACCACGCCGGCGCCCTCGCCGATGACGAAGCCATCTCGATCGGCATCGAACGGCCGGGAAGCGCGCTCGGGTTCGGCGTTGCGGGTGGAGAGAGCCCGCATAGCCGCGAAGCCGCCCAGGAGCGACTCGTGGCCGGTGGCCTCGGTCCCGCCGGCGAGCATCAGGTCGGCGTCGCCGCGCCGGATCGTCTCCCACGCCTCGCCGATGGAGTGGCCGCCTGTTGCGCAGGCGGAGACGACGCCGAAGTTGGGGCCCTGCGGGCCGAAGACGATGGCGATGACGCCGGCCGCCAGGTTGCCGATCGCCATCGGGATCAGGAACGGCGACATGCGATCCGGGCCCTTCTCCGCCATCAGCAGGATCTGGTCGGCCAGGGTCCGGATGCCGCCGATGCCGGTGCCGACGATGACGCCGGTCCGCTCGGCCAGCTCGCCTTCCAGGCGACGCGGCAGCCCCGCCTGACCCATGGCCTCGTGAGCCGCAACGAGGGCCAGCTGGACGTAGCGGTCGTTGCGGCGCTGATCCTTGCGGTCGAGAACCGCGGACGGGTCGAAGCCCTTGACCTCGGCCGCAATCCTGGTCGTCAGGCGCGACGGATCGAACTGGGTGATGGGTCCGACGCCCGAGCGGCCGGCGACCATCCCGCTCCACGTGGATTCGACATCGAGCCCGAGCGGGGTGACCGCGCCCATGCCGGTGACGACGACGCGAGGCAGGCCGTTGTTGATCGGGCTCATCGGACGAGCTTCCCCGTGCGGATGGTCGCGGCGCGATACACGTCGCCGGGCAGGCCGCGCGCCGTCAGGGCGTTCGAAGCCGCCATGACGTCGTAGCTCGTCCGGTGGATTTCGGCTGTGACGCTCTCGTCGCCCATCTCGATCAGGGCCCAACTCGCCGTCGGATCGCCATCGAACACGTAACCGGCGCTGCCGTCGTTGACGATCGTCCGCCAGCCGACCTCGCGCACCTCCGGCAGGTGAGTGTGGCCGCAGACGATCACCTTCGCATCGGTGCCGCTCACGCGGTCGACGGTCACGACCGGGTCGAGATCGGCGCCCAGCCCATCCGTCAGCGAGCCGGGCGAGGCGTGGCAGAACAGGACCAGGTCCTCGCCCACACGCAGCCGCCGCTCCCACGGCAGGCGGCGCAGGTAATCCACGCCCTCGTCGCCGATCTGGTCGCGGGCCCATTCGGCCGCCGCCAGGACCGAGTCCGGCGGGCCATCCATGAACCACGGGAACGCCGCGGTGAAGTCACCGTCGGCCACGGCGACGTCGGTGTTGCCCAGGATGACGAACGCTCCCGCTCGCTGCAGCTCCTGGACGATGGCCAGCGTCCCGACGGGATCGGGGCCGTTGAAGACCAGGTCTCCGCAAACGGCCACGTAGTCCGGGCGCGCTGCGTCGATCGCCTTGCGGACCGCCTCCAGGGCGGCCCGGTTGCCGTGAACATCGGACAGGGCGGCGATTCGAACCATCAGCGCAGCGCACTCTCGGGGGCGATGATGAAGCTGATCAGGGCTTCGCACGCGACCTCGCCGTCGACAGTGGCGACGCCCCTGCCGCGCCCGAACTTCTTGCCCAGGCGCTCCATCGTGACCTCCAGGCGGAGCTGATCACCGGGCACGACGATGCGCTTGAACCGGCATTCGTCGATGGCCGCAAACAGACCCAGCCGATCGCCGAAGCCTGGCTGCTGGGCGACGAACAGTCCCATCGTCTGGGCGAGGGCCTCGACCTGGAGCACGCCCGGCATGATCGGCTGGCCCGGGAAGTGGCCCTGAAAGAACCACTCCGTGGCCGTAACCGACTTCAGGCCGACGATCCGCCTGGCCTCGACATCGTATTCGACTATCCGATCGACGAGGAGAAACGGCCAGCGATGCGGCATGAGCTTCTCGATCTGGCTGGTCGTCAGGATGGGCTCGTTGGTCGCGGTCTCGGTCACGGGGCGCTCCTGGTGGCGATGTGCGGCGGTCAGCGGATACCGGCGGAGACGAACGGAGCGCTGCCGACGCGGTCGAGCAGGGCCGTCGTCACCTTGCCGTCGATGAAGACCTGGTTGGCGAGGATGGCGCGATGCAACTCGATGTTGGTGATGACGCCATCGACGAGGAGTTCGCGCAGCGCGGCGTCGCCTCGCGCAATGGCACCGGCTCGGTCGGGGGCCCAGACGCAAAGCTTGCCGAGAAGCGAGTCGTAGTAGGACGGGATCTCGTAGCCCGGGTACAGGTGAGAGTCCATGCGGACGCCTGGGCCGCCCGGGGCGAGGTACGACACGACCTGCCCGGCACCAGGCCGGAAATCCCTGGCGGGGTCCTCGGCCAGGATCCGGAACTCGATCGCGTGGCCTCGGGAGACGACGTCGGCCTGGGTCATGCCGAGGGGCTCTCCGGCCGCGATCTTGATCTGCAGGGCGACCATGTCGATGCCGGTGCAGAGTTCCGTGATCGGGTGCTCGACCTGGATGCGGCAGTTGATCTCGATGAAGAAGGCGTCGCCCTTGCCGTCGACGAGGAACTCGAGCGTGCCCAGGTTCTCATAGCCGGCGGCTGTGACGGCCTTCACGGCCCGATCGGCCAGATCCTGGCGCGCGGCCTCGGAGAGGGCCGGGCTGGGCGTCTCTTCGATCAGCTTCTGGTGGCGGCGCTGGACGGAGCAGTCCCGCTCGCCCATGTGGACCGCGTTGCCGAAGCGATCGACCGCGACCTGGATCTCAACGTGGCGGTTGTCCTCGAGGAACTTCTCCAGGTAGAGCGAGTCGTCGCCGAAGGCGGCCTTGGCCTCCGAGCGACTGACCTTGAAAGACGAATCGAGCTCGCGCGACGTTCGGACCAGACGCATGCCCTTGCCGCCGCCGCCGGCGGACGGCTTGATGAGGACGGGGTAGCCGATGCGCTCGGCCTCCTCCTGCGCATGGTCCTCGTCGCGGAGCATCCCGGAGCCGGGGATGGTCGGCAGGCCGTGAGCACCGAGCAACCGGCGGGTCGCCTCCTTGGAGGCGAAGCACGCCAGGACCTCGGCCGGCGGGCCGATGAAGGTAAGGCCGTGGGCACGCACGACGTCGGCGAAACCTTCGTCCTCGGCGAGGAAGCCGTATCCCGGGTGGATGGCGTCGCAACCGGTCACGACCGCGGCCGAGACTATGGCGGGGGCCGAGAGGTAGCTGCGTCTTGCGTCGGCCGGGCCTATGCAGATGGCCTCGTCGGCGAGCTGGGCGGCGAGACCGTCTCGGTCGGCCTCGCTGTAGGCGACGACCGCACCGATGCCCAGCGTCCGGCAGGCGCGCAGGACCCGCAGGGCAATCTCGCCGCGATTGGCGATCAGGACCTTGGAGAACATCAGACGCTCCTCGCGACGGCGGCCGCGTCGCCCACCGGCCGGCCGGGTTCGCCGTCCGCAGCGGTCTCGGGCAGATCGATACGGACGAGTTCCTGCCCGTATTCGACGGCCTCTCCGGCCTCGGCGAGACTGGATCCGATCAGTCCGTCGACAGGCGCGACCACGTCCTGGTGGACGCCGAGGACGTCCACGAAGCCGATGCGGTCACCGGACCGGACACGCATGCCAACGGCCAGGTCGCGGCGCGGATGGTAGATGCCGACGGCCGGAGATGTGGCCGCAACCCTGGTCGGCTCCTCCACGACCTCCTCTTCAGGGCGCAACCGGCGGTCGCGCTCCTCGGGTCGGCCGTGGCCGACGGCACCTCGGGCGGCGATGCCGTGGGCCGCGTGGCTTTCGACCGCCCTGGCCGCCATCCGTCGGGCCTCTTCTGATATGGCCGGCTTGCGCAGTCGGGCCTTCCATCCGCCTTCCCGGACCTCGATCTCGCCAAGACCGCTCGCTGCCAGCTTGGCGATCAGGGCCGGAAGCAGGTCGTCGGCCAGGCGCGCGATCGCCTCGCGGTCGCGCCGGGACCGAAGGGCTTGTGCGCGGTCGACACCGCCGGGATTCGCGCCTTCTGCTCGGTCGGGCATCGTCTACTCCTCCTCGCGGCCGGGCAGACCGGGCAAGCCCGGGCGACGCGGCCTGGCGAACGGCGGCATCGACGGCCTCGTGTTCAGCAGACCGCGAAGCCGATCCGTGAGGCCGGGCCTCTCCTGCGGAGCGGTCGGCCGCTCTGCGACCGTGTACGGGCCGTAGGCTCGGTAGCGCCTGTAACGTGCCTCCACGAGCTCTTCGACGGGCATGCGACCCAGCTCATCGAGGCGCTCGAGCACTGCTTCCTTGATTCGTCTGGCCGTCTCGGCCGGGTCGGTGTGGGCGCCATCGCCAGGCTCCGGGATCACGGCGTCCACGATGCCGAGTTCAACCTGCTCCTGAGCCGTCACCTTCATCGCCACGGCAGCCTGCTGGCTCTGCTCGGCCGACCGCCACAGGATGGCGGCGCAGCCTTCGGGGCTGATCACCGAATAGATGGAGTTCTCGAGGGCCAGGACGACGTCGCCGACGGCGAGGCCGAGAGCACCTCCCGAACCGCCTTCGCCGGTTATGACGACCACGATCGGAGTCCGCAGGCGCGTCATCAGGCCGACCGACCGGGCGATCGCCTCGGCAATGCCACGCTCCTCAGCCGCCGCGCCCGGGAAGGCGCCCTGGACGTCTACGAACGTGATGATCGGCATCGCGAACCGCTCGGCCAGATCCATGGCTCGCATCGCCTTCCGGTAACCCTCCGGATGCGGTAGTCCGAAGTTGCGGCGAATGTTCTCGTCGGTGTCCTGGCCCTTCTGGAAGCCGATGACGACCATCCGCCGGCCCGCGATCCTGGCCAGGCCGGCCACGATGGCCGAGTCGTCGCCGAAGAGGCGATCGCCGTGCAGCTCGACGAACTCGTCGGCCATGACTTTGAGCAGCTCGAGCGTGTGCGGGCGTTTGAGGTTTCGAGCCTGCTGGACGTGGGCCCAGACCACGTCGGCAGGGCTCCCGGCCTGGTCTTCGACGCGGCTCTCGACGCGGCCGTCGGCGTGGCTCCGGCCCAGAAGTCGATCAACCATGGGGCGCCTCCTCGCGAGACCCACCGCCCTCGCCGTTTCGCGAGTCGCCGCTGCTGTCGCCGCCCAGCGCCCCCGTCAAAGCGGAGAGGAATGAGCGCGGCCTGGATGGGGCCACCGCCAACGGCTCGCCCGTGCCGTTGAGAGATGGCGCGACCAGGAACCCGAGCAACGAGATGATCTCGTCGCGAAGGTGAGCCCGAGCCACGATCCGATCAACGAACCCGTGGCTGAACCAGAACTCGGCGCGTTGGTAGCCGGGCGGCAGCTCCTCGCCGATCGTGCCCGCGGAAACCCGGTCGCCGGCGAAACGAATCAGGGCATTGGGCTCGGCGATGTTGACGTCCCCGACAACCGCGAACGACGCGAAGACACCGCCCGTCGTCGGGTCCGCCAGGACGGAGATGAACGGCACGCGGGCTGCCCTCACTCGCTCGACGACGCCCATCGTCTTGACGAGCTGCATCAGCGAATAGGTGCCCTCCTGCATTCGGGCACCGCCCGACGATGAAACGATGATCAACGGAATTCGCTCGGCCAGCGCAGCTTCGGCGGCCCGAGCGACCTTCTCGCCCACGACCGAGCCCATCGAACCGCCGATGAAACCGAAGTCCATGACGCATAGCGAAACGGGCCTCGTGCCGATCGAGGCTAGCCCCCAGACCGCCGCGTCGCGCAAACCCGTCGAGAGCTGGGCGGCCACGAGCCGGTCGGGGTAGGACTTGAGATCGACGAAGCCGAGGGCGTCGATCGGCTCGAGATCGGCGTCGCGCTCCACGAACGAGCCGCCGTCGACCAGCTGCTCGATCCGAATCTTGGCCGGGATTCGGAAGTGATGACCGCAATGCGGGCAGACGCGCAGCGACTTGTCGAGCTGCTTGTTGAAGAGCATCTCCGTGCAGCCCGGGCACTTGGTCCACAGGTCCGGTGGATAGGCGTCGCGACGTGGCCGGAACGGCAATCTGACCGGCATCAGGACACGACCCCGAGGATTTCGTCGACGACCCTCTGTCGGCGGCCCCGGCCGAAGTGCGCCGCCCGGCCGTGGGCCTCACGCGCTGCTCGCCCCATCGGAGTCACCGCCGGATGCGAGTGGCGCCACGCCACGTACACGGCGCCCAGCGAAATCGCCGCCGACGCAACCCCGACCCCAACGCCGCCGACGATGAGCGGTCGCGGCTGGCGGATCGCCACCTCTGGAAGCCGGAACGGAGAGGTCGGCCATATCCCGCGAAGGTGGCCACCGGGAGCCTGTATTGCACTCGCCCCGGCCGGGTCTCCGGGGGGCATCGTGGCGCCATCCCCCGCGGCCGCCGCCGCAAACGCACTGAGAACGACCGGGACCGTGCCGGCAACCGCGGCGTCGGCTCCGCCGATCGAACGCCCCCGGAACTGGGCCACGGTTCCAGCCGCTGCGGCTGCCGCGGGTTCCTCCACGGGGAGGCCGGCCGCCTGACGCGCCGCCGCCGCCGCGAGACGTGCCGCCAGGGCCTCCTCGAAGCGGAACGACGGATGGACACGAGTCAGGCTGTCGCGCAGCTCCCGCGCCGCGAGTCGAACGGCCGGGTCCACGTCCACGTCGACCGGCACGTCGGAAGCGCGCCGATCGTCGGCGGACGTCAGCCCATCGAGGTATCGCTCCGTTCGCCGAGCGTCACGCGTTCCGCTGCCCAGCATCAGCTCAACCGGCCGCGCAGGTCGTCGGCCACGGATCGGAGGGCCCGGTGAAGCAGGACTCTGACGGCTCCCTCCGACCGGCCGAGGATCGCGGCGATCTCGGCGGTGGACATCTCATCCACGAACCGAAGGACGACCGCCCGACGACGGTCCTCGGGCAGCCGCGAGACGGCGGCCCAGGCCGCGCTGACGGCTTCCCGAGCCGCCGCGGCCTCGGCCACGTCGTCCGGGGCCGAGAACTCGGCCGCGTCCTCCAGCGAGGAGACCGGCCGGCGGCGATCGCGACGCCGCTCATTGGCAACCACGTTGCGGGCGATCCGGAAGAGCCAGACACGGAACGTGGAGAAGTCCGCCGAGTCGGCCGCTCCGGACGGCACCCCCGGCGAAGCGATGAAGGCGTCGACGCGCTCCTCGAAGCGAGGCAGGCCGGCCAGCGCCTGCATGAAGACGCGCTCGGTCGCATCCTCTGCCGCGTGGCGATCCCGAAGTTCGTAGTAGGCGAAGCTGTACACCTGGGCCAGATACTTCCTGTACAGGGCGTCAAAACGACTTGGGTCGCGCCGGGCTTCTTCGACAAGGCTTCGGTCGCGATCGAGCCGGGCGGGACGGGCTCGGTCCTCAGCTTTACTCAACACCGGCCTGCTCACTGCGTTACACCCGCGGCGCTGTCGCGGACCGCCCGGGCGGTCGCCGCGAAACCCGGTGCAGGCTCCCCGCGGACTTCCCCGGTGGCGGAACCGAGCCGGACGTGGGTTACCTCGCCAACCAGGAGCTCCCGCTCGACCCCGGCCCCGTCGGCGACGAGCAGCGCACCAGTGGCGCCGTCGACGCCGACCGCCGTCCCTCGCTGGGTCGACCCGTCGGGCATCTCGATTCGGATGGCTCGGCCGGTGGTGACCTGGCGCGAGTGCCAGCCGGCCACGTCGAAGTGCCCGTCGCGCAGCGCCAGCACTCGCGGCTCAAGGCGCAGCAGGAACTCGTCGAGGACCACGACTGCGTCGACCGGGCGACCTCGCGAGACCTCGCGCAGGCTGGTCATGGTGGCGGCCAGCTCGGCCGGAAAACGGTCACGCGGCCAGTCGGCGTTGACGCCGATGCCGACCGCCGCCCTGGCGCCGGTCGTGCCGGCTCCTTCAGTCTCGCCCAGGATGCCGGCCACCTTACGGATGCAGGCCGCGGCCTCCAGGGCTTCCACGACGATGTCGTTGGGCCACTTGAGCTTGAGCATGCCGACCGGCAGGCCGGCCGCCTCCTCGGCGGCGTCGACCATCGCCAGGGCCACGACCGCTCCCAGCCGCCACAGTCGGTCCGGTTCCAGGTAGGTCGGTTCGAATCCCAGCGACAGCAGCAGCGCAGCTCCGCTCGGGGCAACCCACGATCGACCGGACCGCCCACGACCGGCAGTCTGCTCGTCGGCGACGGCCAGACACACCTCAGGGGTTCCTTCGGTCATCCAGGCTCTGACGATGTCGTTGGTCGATGAGACCGACCGGAACCGCTCGTGTCGCGACAGGAAGGCGACGCTGGTCGTCACGCGCCCGACTTCGAGGCCTCGCCGGAGCCGGCCTTGACCGGCGGCTCGCCCTGCAGCAGGGGCTCCGGCTCCTCGAGCGCGAAGGCCTTGTGCAGCGCCCGGACGGCCGTCTCGACCTGATCCTCGGCGATCATGCACGTGATCCGGATCTCGGACGTGGAAATGATCTCGATGTTCACGCCGGCATCCGCCAGAGCTGCGAACATCCTCGAGGCGTAGCCGGGCGCGTTCTGGATCCCGGCCCCAACGATCGAGACCTTGGCCATGGCCGAGTCGGTCGTCATCTCGCGGAAGCCAAGCTCCCGCACGATGGGCTCCAGGATGCGCTTGGTCTTGGCCAGGTCGCCCCGGGTGATGGTGAAGCTCAGGTCCGTCGTGCCGTGGTGGCCGACGTTCTGGACGATCGTATCGACGTTGACGCCGGCTTCCGCAAGCGGTGCGAAGACGGCGCGCGCGACGCCTGGCCGGTCCGGAACCTCGACCAGCGTCACCTTGGCCACGTTGCGGTCGTGGGCCAGCCCGCGAACCTTGTTGCGCTGCTCCACGAACGGATCCTCCTTGATGAGAGTGCCGGGGACGTCCTCGAACGAGCTCAGCACCTCGATAACGACATTGTTAACCCAGCCGAGCTCGACTGCTCGGACCTGCATCACCTGTGCACCCTGATGGGCCAGCTCCATCATCTCTTCGTACGAAACGACGGCCAGCTGGCGGGCATCGGACTGGAGCCGCGGGTCTGCAGTGTATATGCCCCGGACGTCGGTGAAGATCTGGCAGCGGAAGGCCTCGAGGGCGGCCGCCAGCGCGACTGCCGTGGTGTCGGAGCCGCCGCGGCCGAGCGTGGTTATCTCCGACAGGTGGGGATCTCTGACACTCTGGCCCTGAAAGCCGGCGACGATCACGACGCGGCCGGCGGCCACCTCCGCGTGAATGCGCTTCGGATCGATGCCGGCGATGCGTGCCTTGCCGTAGTTGCCGTCCGTGGTGATCCCGGCCTGGGCGCCCGAAAGAGCGATGGCCGGCACGCCCAGGGCGTGGAGCGCCATCGATACCAGGGTGGCGCTCTGGTGCTCTCCCGTCGCCAGAAGCATGTCGAGCTCGCGTGGATCCGGCTCGTCGGTCACGGCCCCGGCCAGAGCCAGAAGTTCGTCCGTGGTTTCGCCCATAGCGGAGACGACGACGACCAGGTCACAGCCAGTCGCCCGCTCACGGGCGATCCGTGCGGCGACCCGCCTGATCCGGTCGGCGTTGGCCAAGGACGAGCCGCCGAACTTCTGGACGACCAGCGGTTTGGACATGGCGGGCATTCTAACCCAGGGCCCGCGCGTCTCGAAACCGCGAGGCGCAACCGGCGGCCTCATGGAACACGATCGCCGGCCGTTCCCGCACAATACAGTCCAGACCGCTATGGAGCCCCGCCACATGTGCTTCGATCTGGACAGCGACCCGCCGATCCAACCCCTCGCCGGCACCGCCGTCGACCACGAGCCGCTGACCCTCCGTGCCGCCGACGGCAATTCATTCCGGGCGTTCCACGCCTGGCCCCTCGAAACCAGGGGCAAGGCGATCGTCATACTGCCGGACGTCCGCGGGCTCCATCGTTACTACGAGGAACTGGCCGTCCGTTTCGCCGAGATCGGCGTCGAAGCCGTGGCCATCGACTACTTCGGCCGGACGGCAGGGATCGGCGATCGCGGCGACGACTTCGATTTCGGCCCGCACGTGGCCCAGACGACATGGGCCGGGCTCTCGGCAGACATCGAGCGGGCCGCAAAGTACCTGAAGGACGACGCCGGTCACGGGGCGCGGTCGCTGTTCACGACCGGCTTCTGCATGGGCGGCCGGAACGCCTTCCTGTCCGCGACGCTCGGCCTGGGCTTGTCCGGCGTGATCGGCTTCTACGGCTGGCCGGGGGGACCGTCGCGCAACGACACGCCGGCACCGACGGACGTGGTCGGCAAGTTCGAGTGTCCGGTGCTGGGTATCTTCGGCGGCGCGGACCAGGGCATCCCGATCGCCTCGGTCCAGCAGTTCCGCGACGCCCTGGCGGCCGTTCCGATCGAGCACGAGATCGTCGTCGAGCCTGACGCCCCGCACAGCTTCTTCGACCGAAAGCAGGCCGAGTTCCAGAAGCAATCCGACGACGCCTGGGCCCGAGTTCAGCTCTTCATCGAGGCTCACGGGGCAAACTAGCGGCCCTCCGGCAGGCTTCGAAACCCGACAGGACGCCTCGCCCGCGGCTGTGCGACCATTCGCGAGCGCGGAGCTTGCGCCGGCAGCGGAGGAATCGATGTTCACGCGACGCGATCGGCGCGACGAGGCGGATGATTCCGACCGGGCCCGAGCGGCCGACCCCGACCCGACCTTGGACGACTCCGAAGACGACCTCGAGGAGCAAGGGCTCGAGGATCGGCCGGAGGATGTGACGGCCGATTTGGAGTCGCAGGCGGCCGACTACCTGGCCGGCAACGACGTCTGGATGTACGGCCCGAACGCCGAGGCCGTGCTGGCGATCCTCGACCGGCTCGAGGACATGGTGCCGGACGAGGCGCGGCCGCTCGCCGAGGCCTGGCTGGCCATCCCCAAATCGGACCGCGACCGTGCTCGCAAAGCGGCCCGGAAGCTGGCCGAGGATGACGAGGAGATCGCCCTCCACCTCCAGCTCGTCCGCGAAGCCGTCGGCACGTGGATGGCGGTGACCGGCCCGTACCCGGAGTTCGTGGCTGCGGTCCCGGACTGGGGCCGGGTCTGCGCTCAGGCCGGGGAGGCCGCCCTGGACGCGGCCACGGCCGTGATCCTCGAGGGGAAGATCGACGAGTTCCACTACGAAGCCCTGCTCGAGCCGTGGTCGGAAACGATGGCCGATCTCGACGCCGCAACCGATGCCTCGCGCCTCGAAGGCGGGGCCGAGAGCGAGTCCGGCACCCGAGGGCAGGACGAGGCCGAAGAGGAGGCCGAAGCCGGCGAGGACGGGGAGGACCTCGAGGGCGAGTTCGGGCCGAACTCTGACGCGGTGGCGGACTTCCTCAACCGCCTCTGGCTGCTGACCCCCGAGCAGGTCGGTCGCCTGGTCAGCGGCTGGCAGAACGCCCCGTGCGAGGAACTGAAGGCGGCACATGAGAGTCTCAAGGCCCTCGTGGACGAGGACCCCGAGTGGCGCGACCAGGTTCGGCGCGCCCAGGAGAAGCTCACGCCCTGGCTCAACGCGGGGCGCATCCAGGAGACGTCCGGTTTCCTGGGCCAGACCGGACAGGGCGAGTCGCGCAAGATGGCCGGCCCGGCCCTCGCCGACGCCGTCGCCGCTCTGGCAGTGGGCGACCTGCTGGAACCCCTGGACGCGGAGACCCTCTATGCGCCGTGGTTCAATCTGATAGGCGCGCCGCCGCTTCCCGACGGGGGCAGCGAAGACGCCGCCGAGGCGGAACCGGCTGGAGACACCGCCGAAGGTGCCGCGGCCGACAGTGGCACCAGGGAACCGGCTGCCGGCACGGGGGCCGGCCCCAAGAAGAACGCCAGGCAATGACGCTTAGCCCGGGCGAGCGCCCGGGCGCGGAGGGTCGATGGTCGGACGAAGCAAGCGCAAGATCAACAGGCCGGTCGCCAACCAGCTGAGCGGCGCAGCCGAGCCGAACGTCCTCAGCACCGGCGACAAGCCGGGCAAGTCCGGCAAGACGGGCAAGCCCGCCTGGGACTGGACCGCTGAGGGCGCGGTCATCGGCACGGAGCCAGACGACGACTTCGAGCTGGAAGAAGAACTCGACGCTGACTTCGACGATGAAGCCGTCGACGAGGAACTCGACGATCGAACGCCCGAGCAGCGCCAGGCCGACCTCGAAGCCGAGCTCCAGCGCCAGGCAGAGGAGTTCGGCCTGACCAGTGACGATCCAAAGGCCCTCTACGGCCCCAACGGCGAGGACGTGGCGGCCGTGCTCGACACCCTCGACGAGCTCGACACCGAGTCGGCCGAGCGATTGGCTGAGGCCTGGGAGCTGGTCGACCCGGCCGAGCGCGAGGTGGTCGAGCGGATCCTGGGACGCCGCCACCGGGGCGGGGAACACGAGTACGAGCTCTCCGCCGCCGAGGAGGCCGTCGCGGCCTGGTTGGCGGCGCGGGCTCCGGCCGACGACGACGAAGAGGAGCTCTGGCAGGAAGTCGCACAGGCGGCGATGGACGCCATCACCGCGATCATCCTGGACGAGGACCTCAGCGATGCGGACTACGACACGCTCTACGGCCCCTGGGATTCCGCAATGGAGACGGAGGACGACTCCACGCCCGGCGCTACGAGCCATACCGCCGTGCCGGTCGCCGGCGAGTCGGCTCCGAACGGTGGCGACGATGCCGCAGGTGCCCGGGAAGCGGAGGTCGATCCCGAGACCAGGGCGAAGGACGAAGAGGAGTACGGGCCGAACGCGGAAACGGTCATCGCTTTCCTTGCCCGGCTGGACGAACTGACGACGACCGAAGCCGAGCGCCTCGCCCTGGCCTGGGAGGCGTCGGACAAGGACGCACTGCAATTCGCCCACGCCTCCCTCGAGGAGGCCCTGGCGGATGACCGCAACTCGCGCCGCCAGGTCAAGCGAGCCCAGGATCGGATCGTAGAGTGGGTCCAGGGTCAGATCGGCATATCCCGCGCCAGTCGGACCGTTGCCGGTCAGACGGTTGCGAGCAAGGCAGCCGGCCGGCTTCGACAGAGGGTCGCCCCGACACTAGCCGACGCCGTCGCCGCCCTCGCGATAGCCGACCTGCTCCCGCCGGAGGATGCCGGGACACTGTATGCGCCCTGGGCGGAGATAGTCGGCGAGCCGCCCCTGCCAGAGTTCGAGGACGAAGGGTCGAGCTAGCGGACCGGATGCCGGTCCGATGAATCTGCCCGGCCTAGAGTTCGAAGACGCGCGCCGGCAGGTTGCGGGTTCCGACGACCCGGATCGCGCCCGTCAGGCCCCCCGCTTCGGCGGCGGCCGCCATCGCCAGGCCGATCGCGTCGGCCGCGCCGGGAGAATTGCTGAAGGCAACCACCGTGGATCCGGCCCCGGACAGGCACGCGCCGAGGGCCCCGGCCTCGCGAGCTGCGGCCACGAGCGAGGGCAGCTCCGGAAAGAGCTTCGCCCGGTACGGTTCGTGGAGGACGTCGCGGGTGAGCCGGTCGAGCACCTCGAGGCGGCCCTGGCACAGCCCGGCCACGCCCAGCGCCACGCGGCCCAGGTTGGCGGCGGCATCGGCCAGCGGAACGCTCTCCGGCAGGCATGCTCGCATCGCTTCGGTGGAGAGCTGCCGGTCCGGGATGAAGAGCACGCAACGGAGCGCCGACGGCGCATCGAACCGAAGCGCAGACGGTGCGCCCTCGGTGCCGTCGACGACCACGAACCCGCCGAGCAGGGCGGCAGCCGCGTTGTCGGCATGCTTCTCGAGCTCGGCCGCCATCGCTAGAAGATCTGCCGTCGTCAGAACTCGATCGAGAAGGGCGTTGGCAGCGACCAGGCCGCCCACGGTGGCCGTCGCCGACGAGCCCAGACCGCGCGCCAGCGGCACATCGTTTCGCATCCGGACGCACCAGCCCAGGCCGTCGGGCAGCGCATCTCCCGAGCCCCCGAGCCCCATCTCGAGCGCGGCGACGAACCGGTTCGATCGATCCGCCGGCAGGTCGCCCGCGCCGGCGCCTTCGACGGTCAGCTCGATTCGCCCGCCCGAGTCGGCCAATGGCTCGAGTTCGGTCCGGTTCACGATGTCGAGCGCGAGCCCCAGGCAGTCGTAGCCGGCGCCGAGGTTGGCCGTGGTCGCGGGCACCTCGATGATGAGTCGCCGTCCCGGCAGCCGCTGAATCCAGCCCATCGTCGCTCCCCTGCCCCGGCCCGTCGCGCTCACCAACCGAGGGCGTGCATGACGCCGGCCGTCGTCGCGCTCGCTTCGACTATCGAGCCCGCGCCGCCGGCGGTCCGTTCGGCCGTCTCGGGATCCTTCAGACCGTGGCCGGTCAGGACGCAGACGACGGTGGCATCCGGGTCGATCCGCCCTGCCAGCGCGAGCCCGCAGACGCCCGCCAGGCTCGCCGCAGAGGCCGGCTCGCAGAAGATACCCTGGCTCACGGCCAGCTCTCGGTAGGCGGCGACGATCTGGTCGTCCGTGACCGTTTCGATGAGGCCTCCGGACTCGTCGCGAGCTGCCTCGGCCTGACGCCAGCTGGCCGGATTGCCTATTCGGATGGCGGTGGCGATCGTCTCCGGCTTCTCGACGGGGTGGCCGAGCACGATCGGCGCTGCCCCCTCGGCCTGGAAGCCGAACATACGCGGGAGCGAATCGATCCGGCCCGCGGCCCGGTAGCGGTTGAAGCCGGCCCAGTAGGCGGTGATGTTTCCGGCATTGCCGACGGGGATGGCCAGGATCTCCGGGGCGCGGCCAAGGTCGTCGCAGACCTCGAACGCGGCGGTGGTCTGCCCGTCGATGCGGTACGGGTTGACCGAATTGACCAGCGTGATCGGATGGTTCCTTTGCTCGGCCATCTCGCGAACGACCCGCAGCGCGTCGTCGAAGTTGCCATCCACGGCGACAATCCTCGCTCCGGCGGCCATCGCCTGGATCAGCTTGCCGAGTGCGATCTTGCCTTTGGGCAGGACGACGATTACCTCGAGCCCGGCAGCGGCGCCGTAGGCAGCGGCGGACGCCGACGTGTTGCCGGTGGAGGCGCAGATGACCGCCTTAGCGCCCTCCTCGACGGCCTTGGAGATGGCCACGACCATGCCCCGGTCCTTGAACGAGCCGGTCGGGTTCATGCCCTCGTACTTGACGTACAGGTTCGGCAGGCCGAGCCGCGCCCCTATGTGGTCGATCCGCACGAGCGGCGTGTTGCCCTCGCCGAGGCTGATGATCGGGGTGGCAGCTGTGATGGGCAGGAACTCCCGATAGCGCTCGACGAGACGCGGGCGGGCTGCCGGTCCCGCGCCGGGCGGGCTTCCTGGGGGCGATGCGGACAACTTCGACTCCGGCTACGAGGTCAGGATCGGGTAGATGGGCACGTCGCGGTCGGCGGCGATGAGCGGAGCGATCGCATCTCGAACCTCGTCCAGCGGCACGGGTCGGGTCCGAATGGCAACCCAGGTGCGACTTCGATGACGCGGCACCCTGCTCGGAGGGGGCCCTGCCACCTCCTCGGCGAGGCGACCGGGAGCTTCGTCGGGCAGAACGCCCGGCAGGCAGACAAACCACGGCCGCCGGACGGTAGCCCTATCGTCGGCCAGGACGACCAGCTCCGGCGCCGCCGGCGGCAGATCGGCCCATGTGCTCAGGCCGCTGCGGACGATTTCGAGCAGGTCGGCCAGGACCGCGCTGCTCGTGGCAGGACCGCCCGCGCCGGGCCCCTCCAGCGAGACACGCCCGACCGGGTCGGCATCGATCTCGAGGCGATTCAAGACTCCGTCGGTGCGACCCAAGGGCGCGCCGACCGGCACTGCCGACGTCATGACCGAACCGGCTAGGCCGAAGTACGGCTCGGCCGTGCCCGGGGTACTCGCTGTGGCCACGAGCCGGATGGCCAGGGCCAGGCTCACGGCCCCGGCTATGTCGGTCGTCGAGACGCCGGAGATGCCCGGCTTGCCGTCGCCGCGGAGCGAGGGCGGGCAGGCGATGATCGAGTCGATCTCCGGCCAGGCACCGAAGGCAAGGCGGGTCAGGACAGCGAGCTTGTTGGCGGCGTCGCGGCCCTCAACGTCGGCGCCCGGATCGCGCTCGGCGAAGCCCTGCGCCTGGGCCGCGGCGAGTACCTCCTCATAGCTGCGGTGGGCCTGCATCATCTCGGTCAGGATGAAGTTCGTGCTGCCGTTCACGATGCCGCGAACACGTCGGACGCGGTTGGCGGCCAGGCCTCGGGCCATCGTGTCCAGGACGGGAGTGCCGCCGCACACGGACGCCTCGTAGCGGAGAGCGGTCCGCGCCGCGCGGGCGATTGCCTCAAGCTCGGCACCATGATGGGCCAGGACCTGCTTGTTGGCCGTGACCACGGGTTTGCCGGCCGAAAGCGCCTCGGCGATGAGGGTTCGCGCCGGCTCGTCGCCGCCGAGCAGCTCCACCACCACGTCCACGTCGTCGCGCCGGACCACGGCCGCGGCATCGGCGACGACGATCTCGCGCGGCATGCCGCGGTCCACGGCGCCCTGGACGTTGACCTCGGCGATGGCCACCAGCTCGAGCATGCGGCCGGCCGCCGGGCCGACGCGCCGGTCGGGGTTGCGAAGAAAGCCGCGGGCCACCTCCGCGCCGACGGTGCCCGCGCCGAGGATCGCCACGCGGACGGGTCGTTGCTCGGTGGGCATGGGTGGTCTGGCTGGGGCCAGCGACGCCGAGATGGCGTCACAGCCGACTGTTCGACGAACCGGGAGCGCGTCGCCGCGAATGGTACCCGAGGCGCAAGCGGCCGTGCGGGGGCGCGGAGAGCACAGAGCGGAAGGCGGGCGGACACTCGCCGACGGGAAGGCCAATCCCGTCTGCCGGGCCGTCAGCTAAACTCCGCCCCATGACCACCGCGCCCTCAGCCCGGACCACCCGGCCCTCGAGCCTGCCCGCGAAACCGCGCATCTTCAGCGGTATCCAGCCCAGTGGGATCGCGCACCTCGGCAACGATCTGGGAGCAATCCGGAACTATGTTGCGCTCCAGGACCGTGGGGCCCGGGAAGGCTTCGAGACGATCTACTGCATCGTCGACTATCACGCCCTAACCAGCGTCCACGACCCGGAGCGGCTCCGCCGCCAGACGCTCGAGATGGCGGCGACGCTGATCGCCCTGGGCCTCGACCCGGCCAAGTGCACGCTCTTCGTGCAGTCGGACAGGCCGGAGGTCACGGAGCTGTGCTGGCTCTTCAACACCGTGACGCCGGTCGGCTGGCTGCAGCGGACGCCGACCTACAAGGAGAAGCGCCAGACGCAGCCGGAGGATGTCAACCACGGCCTTCTCACCTACCCGGTCCTGCAGGCCGCCGACATCGTCCTCTACAAGGCCGCTCTCGTTCCTGTCGGACGGGACCAGGCCGCCCATCTGGAGCTCAGCCGCGAGATCGTGCGTGCCTTCAACGCCCGATACGGCGAAACGTTCCCAGAGCCGCAACCGGTCTACACCCAGGCGCCGGTCGTCCTGGGAACCGACGGCGTCAGGAAGATGAGCAAGTCGGTCGGCAACACCATCGAGATCCTGGCCGAGCCAGACGTGATCCGAAGGCAGATCATGTCGATGGTCACCGACACGCAGCGCATCCTCCGCACCGATCCTGGGCGGCCCCAGGTCTGCAACGTCTGCCAGCTGCATCGCCACTTCGGCGCCGACTACGAAGAGATCTGGGAGGGCGAGCGCACCGCCCGGACCGGCTGCGTCGACACGAAGAAACTGCTGGCGCAGCGGATCATCGACCACTACGCCCCGGCGCGAGAAACCTACCGCGAACTCATGGCAGACCCGGGCCGGCTTCGTCGCATGCTCGACGATGGGGCCGAGCGGGCCCGGCCGATCGCCGAGGCGACGATGGCCGAGGTTCGAGAACGGATGGGGCTGCGCTAGCCGCGGGGCGTACCATCAACTCGACCAGCCGCCGCCGAGGAGGAGGATGAGCCAGCAACCGGCCACGACGCTGAGCGAGCTCACTCCGCGCGAGCATCGCTGGCTTACCGCGCTCCTGATTCTCGGCACCCTCGCAGTGGCGTTCGTCGTCGTCAACTTCGTCACCGCGCTGCTCGCCTACTTCAGCGACGTGATCATGATCTTCTTCCTGGCGTGGCTGTTGGCCTTCATTCTGAGCCCGCTCGCCAGCGCGCTGGTCCACCTCATCCCACGTCTGCCGCGGGCGCTGGCGGTCATCCTCGTCTACGCCCTGCTGATCGTCGGGTTGATCGTCGCCATCTTGCTCGTAGCCCAGCAGCTCTATGCATCAATCAACAACCTGGTAAGCAACTGGCCGTCCGACCAGCGGCTGCGAGAGATCCTCCAGCCCTGGCAGGACCGCCTCAACTCCATCGGCGGCAGCCAGATCAGCCTCTACGAGCAGTTCAACCAGCTGTTGGCCAACCTCAAGACAGGTGCCGGGCAGCTGGCCAAGCCGCTCGGCGACGTGGCCGTCGCAAGTCTCGGCGTGTTCGGCAACCTGCTCTTCGTCTTCTTCCTATCGCTGTACATGGCCGTCGACCGGGATCGAATAGTCAGCTTCCTGTTCCGGATCGTCCCGCCAGCGTACGACGACGAAGCGAGGCTGCTCGAGCACAGCGTTGCCCGATCATTTGGTGGCTTCCTGCGCGGCCAGGCGCTCTCCGGCTTGATCTACGGCTTGATCTCAATGATCGCGAGCCAGCTCCTCGGTCTGCCGTACGTGCCGGTCACCGCAACCTCGTCCGGCATCCTCCAGGCCATCCCGTTCTTCGGCCCGTTCATCTCCTGGATGCCACCGGTGCTCATGGCCATCTTCTTCAAGCCGGACGCGATGCTGCCAGTCCTGATCATCATGGTCGTGGGCTGGTTCGTGCTCATGAACATCATCCAGCCGCGACTCATGGCTGAGGCCGTCGGCCTTCACCCGGTGGTCGTTCTCGGCTCGGTCATGATTGGGACCAAGATCGCCGGCATCCCCGGCGCGATCTTCGGCATCCCGGTCGCCGCGGTGATCGCCTCGTTCTTCTTCTTCTACCTGGTCCACAACCGCGACACGGAGCCGCTGGCATCACGTGCAGCCCGCCGCGTCGAGGAGCGTGAGGGCCGCCCGGTCAGGGTTCCACGGCTGCCCCAGGCCGGCCTCGACGAAGAGGTGGAGGCGGACCTGACGACCGAGGGTCAGCCCAACCTGGAGAGACGCCGCCGCACCCAGCGACCGGCCACTGCCGCCGAGACCACTCCGGCCCATCTCGTAGCCCAGGCCCACGTCATCGGGCCGGCCGCCGACATGAGCCCGGTCTCACCGGTCTCGGCGGAGAACGGTTCCACCTCGGCCGAGTAGCGGGCGGCGTTCACGCGATCGGCACCGAGATCGCGGTGCCGAAGATCAAGACTTGGGGACCTTGATCAGCGCGGCGACGATGCTGACAAACGTGGCCTGGGTGACGTTGGTTCCCGTCGCGGTGTAGCCCGCAGTCGTGCCGGGGTTGACGTAGATCGCGAAGCCGCCGCCGGAGAGGGTGTCCAGGGAGCCTGCCAAACCGCCGAACTTGGCGGATCCCACGACAGTGTCGTGCGGCGAGCAGGCGCTCGAACCTGACGTGCAGAAAGCGCCTTCCTGGATAACGATCTGGGCGCCGCTCAGGTTCTGATACGTAGCCGTAACCGTGCCCGTCTTGCCGTAGGTGCTGCTGGCCGTAACGAAGTACCAGGGCTTCGGCACGGCGCCGCAGTAGACCGTGAACGGCACATTGTTGGCCGTCACTGCCCAGAAGGCCTCGTTGTCTGGTTTGGACGCCCCGGAGCATCCGCCGGCGGGTCCACCTGGACCGGGCGTCGGGATAGCGGTGGGCGATGCCGCAGCCGTGGCCGCAGCCGACTTTGCAGGCGTCGACGACGCGACCGCCGGAGTCGCGGTCGGCGTCGCGGTCGGTGCCGGTGTCACGTAGATGATGATCGGCGTGGGCGGTACCGGCGTGGGGGTCAGCTGGATGTAGGTGGGCGTAGGAGCCCCCGCCGAACATGCCGCAGCAACGAGCGCGAGGCCCACTGCCGTGCCGACGATCGCAGCGGCGCGCATGAGTCGACTGTTCACGAGCATTCCTCGGTGGTTCACGTTCGTCCCCCAGTCTCCATGTCAGGCGCCGAGGGCGGGAGCAGATGCTCGACCGGAACGCCTATTCGGATCGGCGACCGTCTCAGGCAGGAACGGCCGGCTGTGCGGTGAAGATGGATGTCTGCGCGGTTTCGGGGAGCATCACGCCCAGTATCTTCTGCAGGGCGAGGACGTGAACGCAGGAACCCCAGCTCTCGAAGAAGTGGCAGGTGCACTGCCAGGCTTCGCCGTCGAGTCGAACCGTGTGGGTGTCGTTGTCGCCTTTGAACGTTACCGCGAGCTCCTGGAACGAGATCCGATCAAGCTCGCGGGCGTAGCGGTTCGCCTTCTCGACCTTCCCGATAAGAGAGCTGTGCATCTTCGAAATCCCTCCGTCGCCCTGCCTGCCCCGAAGAGTTCACCGCCCGGCCACGGGGTCGCGGCCATGAGCAGCCAGACCCACTGTACAGCTGCGAGCCAAGAAGGGCGGGGCCGGCTCCGGCTGCCCCGGTGGACAACTCGCGAACGCGCAATGGGGGCGGCCCGCACCCGGTACGGAGCGTCGGGTGGGGGCTACGCGCCGCGAACGATGGCCTCTCCCGTGGCCAGATTCGCATCCACTGCGGCATCGGAGGCGGCCTCCGTGTAGACGCGGACGAGGGGCTCGGTGCCGCTGAAGCGAATCAGCAGCCATGAACCGTCGTCGGCGAAGAACTTGAAGCCGTCGTTGGTCGACAGCGTCTGGGTCCGGACGACAGACCGGCCGGCAAGATGGTTCGGAGCCTTTTGAGGCAGCTCGACCAGGAGCCGATCCTTCAGCGCCGGATAGACCGCCCGATCGAAATGGACGTCAAGTCGGCGGTAGCTCGAGGGCCCCGCGATCTCGTGGAGGTGAGAGATCGCCCGCGACGCCGGCCACCGCCCGGCCTCCTTCTCGCACAGGAAGAGGTCGAGCAGCATCAGGTCGGCGAAGATCCCGTCGCGCTCCGGGAGGTGCATGCCGAAGCCGAAGCCGCCCGACTCCTCGCCGCCCATCATCGCACCGGTTTCGATCATCTTAGGCCCGACGTACTTGAAGCCGACCGGGACCTCGTGGACCTCAACGCCATACCGCTCGCCGAGCCGCTCGGCCATCGACGTCTCATTGACCGTCTTGACGACCGGCGCCCGGAGACCTCGATGCTCGATCAGGTAGTACATGAGCAGGGCGAACACCTGCAAAGTCGTGATGAACCTGCCGCCTTCGTCGGCGGCTCCGGCGCGGTCCGCGTCGCCGTCGAGGAGCAGGCCCAGGTCGTAGCGGCCTCCTGCGATCGTCCTGAGAGCCTCGTCCACGTTCGGCGAAATCGGCTCGGGGTTGATGCCGCCGAAGTACGGGTTCCGCTCGGAATGCAGCTCTCTGACCCGGATTCGACCGCCGGCCAGGAGGCGCGGAATCCACGTCGCGCCGGAGCCGTAGAGCGGATCGACGAGCAGATCCAAGTCCGCGGCGCGGAGGCGATCCAGGTCGATGTTTCGGCCCAGGAAATCCCGATAGCCATCGAACGAGTGGTACCGCTCCACCAGCCCGGCCGCTTCTGCATCCGCGAACGGCCGGCTTTCGATGGCCTGACCTGCTCCGGCGGCGATCAGGCCCTCGATTTCGGCCAGCATCTCCGGGCCGGCCGCGGCGCCCGTGGGCGACTTGACCTTGAAGCCGTTGTCTGTCCAGGGATTGTGGCTGGCGGTAATGACGATCCCTGCCGCGGCCCGCCGCTGGACCACCTCGAACGAGGACATCTGGGTCGGCACGGCCTCGGCGGCAATGGCGACCGGGATCCCGTGGGCAAGGACGACCTCCGCGGCCGCGACCGCGAAATGCTCGCTTGCGAAACGCCGGTCATAGGCGAGGACGATGCCGCGAGCCCCTTCGTCCCGGGCCACGACGTACTCCGCCACCGCGTGGGCGCACCGGCGGACGTTGACGAACGTGTAGTCGTCGGCGACCTTCGCCCGCCACCCGTCGGTTCCAAACACGATCCGCGTCGGTTCGATGGCGGCGTTCGGGCCGACCGATGTGTCGCTCAAGACTCCTCCCCCTGTTTCGATGCACCGCGGCCCGCGCCCGCGAGTTCCTCGGCAATCCGGCGGACGTCCTGCGAGTGCTCGGCTGAGCAGACGAGCACGGCCTCCGGAGTGTCGACTACGATCACGTCGTTCAGGCCAATGGTGACCACGAGGCGGTCGCCGGCGAGAACGAGGCTGCCCCTCGAGCCGATGTCCCGGCGATTGCCCAGGCCGATGCCCGCGTCCGCGGCTGCCTGGTCGGTGCCCAAGGCCGGCCCGGCAGTGGAAGCGGTGGAAGCGGCCGCAGCGTCCCGCCAGGCATCCCGAAGCGCCGCCCAACTGCCGAGGTCGCTCCAGCCCACACTCATGGGCACCACGGAAACGTCGCCGGCAACCGAGGCCGGCTCCATCACCGCGTAGTCGATTGAGGTCGCCCTCAGCGAGGGATACGCCGCGTCCAGGTCGGCCGGCGTGCCGGCCCGCGAGATGGCACGGATCGGGCCCACGATGTCCGGCGCGTAGCGGGCGAGGCGGTCGCGGATCGTGGCCCGGGTCCAGGCGAAAATGCCGGCGTTCCAGCTGGCCATGCCCGTCGCGATGAGCTCGACCGCCCGCTCGGCGGATGGCTTCTCGACGAACCGTTCCACGGCGTAGGTCGGACGCCCGGCCACCACCCGAGCCGGCGGCCTCGCGAGGACGTACCCGTAGCCCGTCTCGGGGCGATCGGGTGTCACTCCGAGAGTGACCAGCGATCCGCCCTGTGCTACTTCCCCGGCTGCGGCCAGGGCAGCGCGGAAACCGACTTCGTCGGCCACGTGGGCGTCCGCCGGCAGGACGAGCATCACTTCGTCCTCGGGCCGGGCCACGGCTTCAGCAGCCAGGGCCACTGCCGCGGCGGTGTTGCGGCCGATCGGCTCGCCGAGGAGATTCGCGGCCGGGATCGCCGGCAGCTGCTCCACCACGAGCGCGAGGTGGCGCCGCTCCGCTACGACGTAAACGTCTTGCGGCGAAATCAGCGGGCTCAGCCGGGCGACCGTCCGCTGGATCAGAGTCTGATCGCCGAGGAGCGGCAGGAAAGGCTTGGGACGTTCAGGTCGGCTGAGCGGCCACAACCGCGTTCCGCTTCCGCCGGCAAGAACGACGGCGTACATGGCGGCTTAGCGCCCCTGCCCTTCCGGCAACGCCACCCCGCACTCTTCGGCGAGGGCGGCCGCCTTGTTCGTCCTCTCCCATGGGAAATCGTGGTCGGTGCGGCCGAAGTGGCCGTACGACGCAGTTGGCCGGTAGATCGGCCGGCGCAGGTCCAGGGCGTCGATGATCCTGGCCGGGCGCAGGTCGAAGTGCTTAGCGACGGCAGCCATGATCTTCTCGTCCGAGACCTTTTCGGTGCCGTAGGTCTCGATCGAGACCGAAACCGGGTGGGCCACACCGATGGTGTAGGCGAGTTCAATCTCGAAGCGGTCGGCCAGGCCTGCAGCCACGACGTTCTTGGCCACCCAGCGGGCGGCGTAGCTGGCAGATCGATCGACCTTCGTCGGGTCCTTGCCCGAGAAGGCGCCACCGCCGTGGCGTGCCATGCCCCCGTACGTGTCGACGATGATCTTTCGGCCCGTGAGACCCGCGTCGCCCATCGGGCCGCCGATTACGAACCGGCCCGTGGCGTTGACATGCATGACCGGGTCCTTCACGCGTAACTCGGCCGGGATTATAGGCAGTATCACCGACTCGATGATGTCGGACCTGAGCTTCTCGATGCTTGCGTCGGGGTCGTGCTGCGCGGCAACGACTACGTTCGCGACTCGCCGCGGGACACCGTGGTCGTACTCGACCGTGACCTGCGTCTTGCCGTCGGGCCGGAGGTACGGCAGCTGGCCGCTCTTGCGAACCTCGGCCAGGCGACGCGCCAGCCGATGAGCCAGGGCGATCGGCAGCGGCATTAGCTCGGGCGTCTCGCGGCAGGCGAAGCCGATCATCATGCCCTGGTCGCCGGCCCCCAACTCGCGCCTGGCCGATGAGGACTTGCCGTCGCCGCGCGTCTCCAGGGCGTCGTCGACACCCATCGCGATGTCGGGCGATTGCTCCTTCACGGAAACGAGCGTGCCGCAGGTCAGATAGTCAAACCCGCATTCCGCGTTCGTGTAGCCAATCTCCTTGACGGTGTCGCGGACGATGGCCTGGAAATCGACGTATGTCGAGGTGGTGATCTCGCCGAGCACCAGCACGAGGCCGGTCGTGGTTGCCGTCTCGCAGGCCACGCGGGCGTCCGGGTCCTCGGCCAGGATGGCGTCCAGGATCGCGTCGGAGATCTGGTCGCACATCTTGTCGGGATGGCCCTCTGTCACGGACTCCGACGTGAAGAGGTACTGCGGGTCATCGAGAATGCTGGTCATCGTTCTCCCAGGACGCCCTTCGGGCGCTCGCGCGAATGAGTCCTGACTTCGAGCCCGAAGCGTAGCACGCGTAAAAGGCGTGGCCGGAGCGCCACGGCTCCCGGTCGCCGTCCGAAGGCCGACGGCGATCGGATCAGGTGCCGTGTCGCCAGGAGCGCAGGTACTCGGCCTGTTCGGGCGTGAGCGGATCGAGAACGATGCCGAAGGCCGCGAGCTTGAGCCGGGCCACCTCCACGTCGATCTCCTCGGGGACGTCGTAGACGCCGTTGGCGAGATCCTGATGCTTGCGGCTCAGGTACTCGGCGCAGAGCGCCTGGTTTGCGAAGCTCATGTCCATGACCGCGGCCGGGTGACCCTCGGCGGCGCTCAGGTTGACGAGCCGCCCCTCGGCGAGGACGTGGACCTTGCGGTCGCCGAGGTCGTATTCCACGACATGTTCGCGGACCGGCCGGATGCGGTCGCCGGCAAGCAGACGCAGCGCCGGAAGGTCGATCTCGACGTCGAAGTGGCCGGAGTTCGCCAGGATCGCTCCGTCGCGCATGACCTTGAAATGCTCGGCTCGGAGGACGTGGATGTCGCCTGTTGCGGTGACGAAGATGTCTCCCCAGGCCGCGGCTTCGCCGATCGTCATGACCAGATTGCCATCCATGAGCGCCTCGAGTGCGCGGACCTGGTCGACCTCGACGACGGCCACCTGCGCACCCATGCCCCGGAATCGGGAGGCGATGCCCTTGCCGCACCAGCCGTAGCCGGCAACGACGACGTGCCGGCCGGCGATCAGGAAGTTCGTCGCCCTCATGATGCCGTCCACGGTGGACTGACCGGTGCCGTAGCGGTTGTCGAAAAGGTGCTTGGTGAGCGCCTCGTTGACGGCCACGACCGGATATCCGAGGGCGCCGTCCGCGGCCATCGCCCTGAGCCGGATGACACCGGTCGTCGTCTCCTCGGTCCCGGCCACGATCTCCGACAGCTGGTCGCGGCGCTCCTGGTGGATGAGCGTCACCAGATCGCAGCCGTCGTCCATGGTCATGTGGGGCCGGGTGTCGGCGGCGGCGTTGAGGTGGCCGTAGTAGGTGTCGCGGTCGGCGCCGTGGCGCGCGTATGTCGAGATGCCGTATTCGACGACCAGCGCCGCGGCCGTGTCGTCCTGAGTCGACAGCGGGTTGGATGCGCACAACACCACGTCCGCGCCACCTGCCTTGAGAGTTCGGGCGAGATTGGCCGTTTCCGTGGTGACGTGCAGGCAGGCCGCCAGGCGCAGCCCCTCGAGTGGACGCTCATGCTCGAACCTTTCGCGGATGAGCCGCAGGACCGGCATCTCGCGCTCGGCCCATTCGATTCGGCGCACGCCCTCTGCGGCGAGAGCGAGATCTGCTACGTCGTGGCGGGGCAAGCCCGGCTGGCTCGAACCCGGCCCAGAAGCCGGGGTTGGCGGTGATGTCCGAGTGGCCATTGGGCTCAAGACTCCTTACGACCGAAGAAACGGTGGAAAGCTCCACTCCAGCCGCTCCAGGGCGGCTCGCTGCGATGGATCAGCCTCTCCTCGAACGTGACGCTGAGCTGGTAGCCGAGGTGCCGGTAGGCGGCAAGCGCGGGCGGATTGTCAGCCCGGACGTTCAGCACGACCTGATCACAGAACCGGAGCAAGTCGCCGGTGACGGCACCCGTGGCCGCCGTAGCGTAGCCGCGCCCGCGAAAGTCGGCGTGCGTCATCACGTTCCCCACCACGGCCAGCTTCGCGACCGGGCTGATCACGTGGGTGCCTGCGGCCGAGACGAGGCGGCCGCCGACTCGCACGCCATAGTACAGCCCCTCGATGATGGCGCTGGCCGGCAGCCAGGCGGCGAAGCCGAGCTGGTAGAGGCGGTTCAGCTCGCCGATGTCGACCGGCAGGAGTCGCTCCACGTCGGCCGGGAAGGGCCGGAAATGCTCGGCATCGACCCACATTCGAAGCATGGCCGGCCCCGACTCGATTCGATAGCTGGCCGCGATCGCGGCCAGGTGTTCCCGTCGGGCAGCGACATATGCGGCCCGTGGCTTTATGACGTTGGCCAGGATTGCCGCCACGCCGGCGTTCTCGCCCATCACGAAGACCGGCTGGGGCGAGTATCCGGCGTACTGGAGCACGACTGCGACCGGCCGGCCGGCAACGAGCGCCACTCCCCAGCGAGTCCGGAGGAATTCGCGGTCGTCGAGGTCGCACAGGGCGTAGGCCGAGTACAGACGGTCGGTCTCCAGAAAGCCCCTCAGCAGCGATCGATCGGACGTCTCCTGGATCACGAGCGTGCGATCGCGGCGGGCCAGGACTCCGGTCGTCACGGTAGTCGACTCGTCGTGCGGAGCACTCGACGGCCGTCACGGGCGATCAACCGATGACCGGGCCGCCCGACGCAAACGTGCCCGCACAGATCGACCGCTTGACCAGGCTTGGCGATGTCGGCGCCGCCCTCGATCCCGGGGAAACCAGATCCGACGCCGCGACCCAAGACTTTCACGACACCGTCCGTGGATCAGTATTGGATGACGCTGGTGGCCTTGTAGCCCTGCAGACGATCACGGCCCTTGAGGAACAGCAGTTCCACCAGGAACCCCAGGCCCACGATCTGGCCGTGCAGCCGCTCGACCAACTCGATGGTTCCGCGAACGGTCCCGCCGGTGGCGAGCAGATCGTCGACGATAAGCACGCGCTGACCGGGGCGAATTGCGTCCTTGTGAATCTCGAGCGTGTTGGAGCCGTACTCGAGCGCGTACTCCACCGATGCGGTTTCGGCCGGAAGCTTGCCGAGCTTTCGGACGGGGATCAGCCCGGCGCCAAGCTGGTACGCGATCGGGCCCGCGAAGATGAAGCCGCGCGACTCCATGCCCGCGACCAGGTCCACGCCGGCCTCGCGGTACGGCTCGATCATCAGGTCGATCGCTTCCTTGAAGGCGCCGGGATCCTTCAGGAGAGTCGTGATGTCGTAGAAGAGGATGCCCGGCTTGGGAAAATCGGGAATCTCTCGAATCTTGGCGCGCAGGCCCTCGGCGGACATGGTCGAGGCGGTCCTCCAGGCAAACGACGGCTGGTTTCGGCAGGCGAAGTCTACCGCAGCGCAAGGTCTGGTCCAGCCCCGTGTCGACCTCTGGGGCCGGCGATCCGATCGTGAGCTACGGGGATATCGTCGGGCTGGCCCAGGCGTTTAGGATGGCGACCAGCTGAGCGTCGATGGCTGGCCCCAGGCTGGTCGCAAAGGTGGCGGTCAGATGGTGCTCGTCGCGCCACACGATCATGTTGTTGATCACGACCGGGCAGTTGCCCGTACCGGGACAGATGGCCGCGGTCAGGTCGATCAGGCCGGCGCCGGTTGCCTTGGCCGCAGCCTTCTCGCGCGTGCCCATGGCCGACCCGAAGCCAACCCGGCGGCTGTAGGCGCACTTGCGGTAGTCGGACA
>Ga0182027_10000695_pt1 | contig 57715 bp, 41 predicted proteins | sample 712E1DmetaG_FD_121300 | JGI IMG/M metagenome (GOLD analysis project Ga0182027, IMG submission 121300) | Permafrost microbial communities from Stordalen Mire, Sweden - 712E1D metaG (Illumina Assembly) | ecosystem: Environmental > Terrestrial > Soil > Wetlands > Permafrost | place: Sweden...
CCCTCTTGCTTCTCCCGCTGCCTGCGCGTGCCCATTGCCATGCGCCGATTCTACGAACAAACCCTGTGCATTCTTCAAAAGTTTTTGCTCACGAATCCAGACTTGCACCACGGGCTGTTAGGCATTGCTGAGACTGAGTTACTTGTTTGGTCAGGTCAACGGCAACCAAAAGAGAGCGCGTTGCCGATTGAGGAACAGGTCTTGATTCTCATGCTTTTGTGGCTACCTATAATTGCCTTTGTGGCTGCTACGGTCAGCCACGGCGGAATGAAGGACCGATATATGCTGCCAACTGTTCTTGGCGGCGCTCTGGCAGTGGGCTATTTGACCAGCAAAGTGCCTACGTTATTGAGGACACTGCTGTTGGTGCTTTTGCTGATGACTTATGGCCTGGCCTCAGTGGGCATCGTGAAAAGCGCTCTGCAGGGTTCCTTACTCGAACCCCGAGCGGCTGCGACTCGTCAAGTGCAAGCCATCGTCGCCGAATATTCCGAGCCCGGCCTTCCAATTGTCATCTCGTCCGGGTTTCGATATTTGCCAATGGCCTACTATGCACCGGCTGGCGCAAACCGCAAGCTGTACGCAGTGGCGGATCCCCGCGCAGCGGTTACGTTCGCAGGCACCGACTCGATCGATCTCGCCCTTCTGGTTCAGCGGCGATACTTTCCACTTCAGGTTGAAGAGTTCGGCAATTTTGTGTCCAGCCACCGGGAGTTCTTCCTGGTCTCGGAAGGAGGAGACTTCGACTGGCTGCCGGCACGCCTCTCGCATGATGGGCATATTGCCAGGCTTCTTTCGGCCGGGACAACCACAGTCTATAAGGTGACTTTGAGGCCCTAGCAGAGTGTGGCGCTGGTCTCGCTACCGGAAAGGAACGACTGTGTGATTCAAGAGGATATGAGAGTCTGTTCAAGCAAACGCACAGGAGGCAACCGGGGTGTACAATTCTCGACGTTTTCGAAATCAGAAAAGAAATCCGTACTGACTCCTCTTTGCTGATACTGAATCCCAATAGTCCGCGCGATCAATCCAGGCATAAAGGTTTCTGCCTGAGGAGGTTCTTTTGACGTCACTACGTTTTGTTGCATGTCTCGCAGTGCTGGGCGCTGCTCATCTCACTTTTGCGCAATCGGCGCAGACCCCGCCCGCCGGGACTTCCCGTCTGGCTGGCTACTCGGCGCAATCCTCGCAGACAGAGCGCGACTGGGAGAAGAAACTCCAGGCTGGCATCGTCCCGGAAAACCTGCGTCAGTACATGCAGCGTTTGACTGCGCGTCCGCACCACGTGGGCTCTCCCTACGACAAGGAGAATGCGGACTGGATCCTGTCCAAGTTCAAAGAGTGGGGATTTGACGCCCGCATTGAAACCTTCCAGGTGCTTTTCCCGACGCCTAAAGAGCGAGCCGTCGAAATGATCGAGCCGACTAAGTTCCGAGCCAAGCTGCAGGAGCCGGCTATCGCGGGCGATCCGACTTCCAATCAAGTCGCGGAGCAGTTGCCCACCTATAACGCGTATTCCATCGACGGAGACGTGACCGCCCCGCTGGTCTATGTAAACTACGGCAACCGCGAAGATTACGAGCAACTCGATCGTCTGGGGATTTCCGTCAAGGGGGCAATCGTAATCGCGCGCTATGGCGAAAACTGGCGCGGCATCAAGCCCAAAGTTGCCGCCGAGCATGGCGCGATCGGTTGCATCATTTATTCCGATCCCAAGGACGATGGCTTCTTCCACGGTGACGACTATCCCAAGGGCGGCTGGCGGCCGCGCGACGGCGTTCAACGCGGCAGCGTCATGGACACGGACTATCCCGGCGATCCTCTAACCCCTGGAGTGGGCGCCACTGCCGACGCCAAGCGGCTCGACATCAAAGACGCGAAAACCATCACCAAGATTCCCGTGCTGCCGATTTCTTATGGCGATGCGCTGCCGCTACTTTCCGCCTTGCAAGGGCCGATTGCGCCGGAGGCGTGGCGAGGAGCCTTGCCGATTACTTATCACGTGGGCCCCGGCCCCGCGAAAGTTCATTTGAAAGTATCTTCGAACTGGGACTTGAAGCCGGTCAACGACGTGATTGCCACCCTGCGCGGGTCGGATGCGCCCGAGGAGTGGGTAATCCGCGGAAACCACTACGATGCCTGGGTCAATGGCGCCGAGGATCCGATCTCGGGAATGGTAGCGGTATTAGAAGAAGCTCGCGTACTTGGCGAGCTGCATAAACAAGGATGGAATCCGAAGCGGACGATCATCCTCTGCGCGTGGGACGGCGAAGAGCCCGGCCTGCTGGGCTCGACCGAGTGGGTCGAAACCCATGGCGACGAACTTCAGAAGCGGGCCGTCGCTTACATCAATTCCGACGGCAATGACAGGGGCTTCTTCTATGCCGGCGGTTCGCATGACTTACAACACCTTATTAACGATGTAACTCGCGACATTCAAGATCCGGAGAAACACATTTCCGTCCAGCAACGAGCGCGTCTGGAGCGGATTGCCCACGCACCCAATGCCGAGGAGCGGGCCGAGATCAGAAAAAGCGACGATGTGCGAGTCCACGCACTGGGAGACGGTTCGGACTACACGGCGTTTATGGACCATGCCGGCATCTCTGCTCTCAGCATCGGCTACGATGGTGAGGACGATGGCGACTCCTACCATTCGATCTATGACGATTTCTACTGGTACACCAAGTTTGTGGATACCGACTTCTCTTACGGGCGCGCGCTGGCACAGACTGGGGGAACCGCGGTCATGCGGCTGGCGGATGCCGACGTGATTCCGTACGAGTACAACGCCGAGGCGGAGACCATCGAACGGTATGTGAAAGATCTGGAGAAGCTGCTCAAAGACAAGCAGGACGAAATCACCGAGCGCAATCTGGAGTTGAAAGAAGGCGTGTTCACGGCAACGGCGGATCCACGCAAAACATCTGTCCCGCCGCCCGCAAAGCTGGATCCACCGTTTATGAACTTTGCGCCGCTGAAGAACGGAGTGGAGGCGATCAAAAAGAGCGCGGAGCGTTACCAGTCGGCGTTTGCCAAGTGGCAGACTGGCGGAGTCGATTTGCCGGCCCCGGCCGCCGCAGCTCTAAATGCAGAGCTGATTCAGATTCAGAGGACGTTTCTCACCGAAAAAGGCTTGCCGGAGCGCCCATGGTTCAAGCATCAGGTTTATGCTCCCGGCGCCTACACCGGTTACGGGGCCAAGCCGATCGCGGCGGTGCGTGAATACATGGATCAGGAGAAATGGAAGGAAGCGGAGGCCCAGGTTCCCATCGTTGGCCAAGTGCTGGAAAATGTCGCGGCCGCGATTGGCAAAGCCGCGGACGATCTGGAGAAGGCGGCGGAACCGGGCCGGTAAGTTCAACCGGCCGGTCGCGAAGACCCGCATTCTTCCTCAGCAGGCTGCGGGGAAAGGCTGTTCCTGACCAATTCTCGGAGTGTGATCGGAGATCACAGACATGTGATCACAGATCACAGACAGAGGACTGCCCGAAGCCGGAAAATATGGACGGGATTGAAGAGTCCTCGCATTATTGGGAGGCATATGAAAAGAAATGTTTCTCTGTTTATCGCATTGACCGCGGCTTTCGTCATCATGGCTACCCAACTGGCGTTCGTGCAGGACAAAGCGCCGGTCAAGGTGACAGGATCGCAGGTGGTGACCGGGGTTGTGATTGTTCACGTCCAGAAGGATAAGAAAACTCTTGACCTGCAATGCAACCAGGGCGTGAGCAGTTGCAAAGCTCTGCAGAGCGGCAGCTACCTGATGCTCGAACTTCCCCCGAACTACGGGATGTACGACTGCAAGAACGTTGAGATGTATCAGGGGGATCCCGACAAACCAGACGATGCCGAGAAGGTTGGCTCGTACTGCCTGGTTGAGAAGTGAGAGTTGAGAAGTGAGGGCCGTGCGTGGATCGTCCAGAGGGCAACCGTGGACGGTCCCGTGCATCGCCGCGTGACCCGGGGGTAAGTGTATGACCGTTGTTCGGGACGCAGTGCGGCCGAGCCAAGCGGGAATCGGCTTGGTGTTGGACGGGCATTCGTTGAAGATTGAAGATGTCGCCGCGGTCGCCCGCCATCGTCAACCCATCCAATTGCATCCGGACGCGGTCGGGCGAATCAACAAGTGCCGGGGGCTGCTCGAGCGGAAGATCCAGGCCCGCGAAGTCATGTACGGAGTCAACACGGGCATTGGTGAACTGGCGGAAGTCGTTCTGACTCCGGAGCAGGCCGAACAATTCCAGAAATACTTGCTCTACTCCCATGCCGCGGGTTGTGGAGAACCCTGCCTCGAAGAAGATGTGCGCGCGGGCATGCTTTCACGCCTGAACACTCATTGCTGGGGCCATTCCGGGATTCGCCGCGAGGTCGTAGAAATCCAGATCGAGATGCTCAACCGCGGCGTCACCCCGGTGGTGTGCCAGAAAGGGTCGGTGGGCGCATGTGGGGATCTTTCTCCGATGGCGCAGATGGCCATCACGCTCATGGGCGATGGCGAGGTGTTCTACCAGGGGAAGCGATGGCCGGCGAAAGAGGGACTGGCGGCTGCTGGCATTTCGCCGATTGCGTTCCGCGAACGAGATGGATTGGCCACCATCAATGGCTCCGATCTCACCACCGGCATGGGATGCCTGGAACTCCACGATGCGGAGCGATGGCTCAAGACGCAGGAAGTCTGCCTGGCAATGACGCTTGAAGCCCTCAACGCCAACATGGTGGCTTACGATCCGCGGATTCATAGCGTGCGCGGCTATCCGGGAGCGCAAACCTGCGCCGAGAACATCCGCAGGCTCACCGCGGGATCCGAACTCCTCAAGCTGCCCGGCAAGAAAGTGCAAGACGCCTACTCGCTCCGTTCCAGCCCGCAAGTCATCGGCGCCGCCAAAGACGCATTCCTTTGGAGCCGGCACATGCTGGAGATCGAACTCAATCACGCCGCCGACAACCCGGTTTTCTTTCCGGACGAAGACCTGGTGCTCACCGGCGCCAACTTCCAAGGCACACCGTTGGCGTTCGCGCTCGAACTGGTTGGCATGTCAGTAACCACCGTTGCGGCTCTCTCCGAACGCAGACTAAATCGGCTCATGAATCCTCATTTGTCGATGGGGCTGCCAGCTTTCCTTACCAAGGGCGCCGGAATGTTCTCCGGCCTGATGCTTACCCAGTACACGGCTGGAGCATTAGTTTGCGAGAACCGTGTGCTGTGCCACCCGGCGGCGACCGGCTCGATTCCAGCCGCTGCCGATCAGGAAGACTTTGTCTCCATGAGCATGACTACGGCCATCAAGACCCGGCAGATACTGGAGAACGCATGGCACGTGGTCGCGATCGAACTGATGGCGGCGGCTCAGGCCTTCGATTTGCGGGCGCCGGTCAAGCCCTCGCCAGCATCGGAGGCCGCGTACCAGGTTGTGCGCACTCATGTGAAGCGACTCGATCAGGACCGGCCCCTGTTCGACGACATCAACACGCTCACGCGCGTGGCCAAGGACGGCAAGATTCTGGAGGCTGCGGAGAAAACTATCTCCAGACTCAATTGAAGACAGTTCGAGATAGCATCGCCGGTTACCTAATCGCCTCATTCGAATTCAAACGCGACGTACTCGAGCTTGCTGTCCCGTTCGATCTGCAAGACCACGGCATCCCCAAATTTCAGAGGCCTCACCGCATTCCGCAGGTCGTCCATGTTATTCACCGCCGTTGTATTGATCGAATGAATGACGTCACCGGGGCTGAGTCCAGCCACAACGCTGGCACGATACGCGGTCCTGGCCACCACAATCACGCCTGACTTGAAACGAAGGTCCGGCAACATTTCGGCGATTTTGCTATCCACGTCCATGCCGAGCACGCCCAGTCTTCCAACCAGGTTCTTCTCCGGATCAACCATGTCCAGCAAGCGATCGACATCATGCTTTTGCTGAATAACCGGCACGTAGAGCGTTAACTTTTCTTTGCCGCGGAGAACTGCCAGCGTCATGACCTCATCCGTGGGGTGCAGGTAGAGGCTGGCCTCGAGCATGGGCAAGCTGCCAATGGGCGTGGTGTCCACCGTGAGCACAACGTCTTGAACCTTGAGACCGGCAGTTGCCGCGGGGCCGTCGGGCAGGACGTCCGCGATGATCACTCCCGAATTCACCGGAAGATGCAGCCCCTCCGCGAGCGCTGGGCTGATGGCCTGCGCCGTGGCTCCGATGTCGCTGCGATCCACGTGACCAACCTTGCGCAGCCGGTCATAGACGAATTTCACCGCCTTGGCTGGAATGGCGAACCCCAGCCCCTCGCTGCCCCCGCTGGATGAAAATATAAAGGTGTTGATTCCCACCAGGTAGCCGTCAATGTCCACCAAAGGACCACCGCTATTGCCGCGATTGATCGGCGCATCGGTCTGAATGTAGACCATTGCACGCTGGGGATCCGCCTGTCTCGCCACTGCACTGACGACGCCCATGGTCACCGAATTATCCAATCCTTCCGGGCTGCCTAGGGCAATCACCAGTTCACCTTGCCGCACGGTGCGCTTGGGATCCACCAGCAGGAAGGGCAAGCCGGCAACGTCGATCTTCAGCAAAGCCAAGTCGCTTTCGTTATGAATCCCCACTAGCTTGGCGTCGAAAGTTGACTTACTGCCAGCGTCCGGCGCACTTGCTGGCGATGCCGGAGATCGGTTCAGAGTCACGCGTATCCGCTGCGCAGCCTCCACCACATGGGCATTCGTAATAATGTATCCATCGGGATCGATAATGACGCCCGAGCCAAGCCGGTGCTGGCGGACAATGTAGGCAGCCGCGTTTCCGCTCCCGTCTTCGACCGGCCCATAGCCCGCGACCTCGATCTGCACTACGGCAGGCGCTACCTTGTCGGTCAGCGCTTCCAGGGAATCGTTGAACTGCTGCAGGAATCCAGCTCTGCCATGGGGCTTCGCGGAGCTGTCCTGGCGGACCTCAGCTTCGGCATCTTTCGCGCGTTGAGATTGCGCATTGGCGGCCAGTGCGGCCATGAAAGCAAACCAGCAAATGGTGACGGTGAAACCCAGCGACTTTTTCCAGGAAGTCATTCAGCACATCCTCGGCAAAAGATTTCGACATGGTCATCATACCGTGCGGGCTGCAGGTGGAGGCGCCGACGGCCTGCGCGAGATGCAAGAAATGTTCACTCCTGCGCAAATGCCTGCGCTTCGCGAACTCCCGTAACTAACTATACTATTTCAATAGACATTGTTGACATGGTGGGGATTGCCGTGTTACAAAATCCAGGTAGTAAAAAACTTGAGAAATTATTTCCAATCGCGCGCAACTGTGCTACCATCGCGCCACTTCTTTCAACGGGCTGGCGTCGTCGCGAAGTCCGCACTCAAGGGCGACACGTCAGTTCAATGTCGCAACTGTCACAACCAATAAAGTCCTGGAGCAGACCGGCCAGGCATCCCAAGTGCATTAGCTCCTCAGTTTGAAAATACACAATCTTCCAGGAGGAAGTAATGAACAGACAGAGCAAGACGTTAAATGCAGTCACTAGTTTCAGATGGCTCAGTGTCGTAGGCATGATCGCAGTCAGTTGCGCGTTCTTGTCGGCCGGTACCGTGGGCGGCCAACTGGTTGCGCACAACACACCGGGCTTCGTCTCTACAGCAAAGGTTCTCGGGAGCGAGGATCCGGCCAAGACCATCGAGGTCAGCGTCTGGCTGAATCCGCACAATCGCAGCCAGTTCGATGCTTTGGCAAATCAGCTTTACGACAAAACCTCTCCCAACTATCGTCACTTCCTGAGCCGATCCCAGTTCGCGGCGCGCTTTGCCCCGACCGCGGCGGAAGCCAAGACGGTCCAGAAGTTTTTCGCAGCGCACAACCTGAAAGTAGTGAAGGTCGGCCCCCACAACTTTTTTGTGAGAGCGCGAGGCACCGTCGGTGACGTCGAGTCGGCGTTCCACGTGCAACTGAACAACTACCAAGTCAAAGACAAGGTCGTGCGCGCCAATGACCGGGATCCCTTCGTCGACGGTGCGGCCGCGCCGCTGGTGAGATCGGTTGCCGGTCTGGACACGGGCGTGTTTGAGCACCCGTTGAGGGCTCGTCCAACCCCTCCTTCCGTCTCTAACTCGAAGGCCGCAGTGGTGAGCGCGAGCATACGGCCAAGTGACAGCGGTTTCTACACCAACAATTGCTTCAATGGTCTGGAGACCGAGACTTTCTCCACCAACAACGACGGCGAGTACCCCATCGGCACCTTCTCCGGAAATCACTTGAATCTGCAGAGCCTGACCAGCGCGGGCTGCGGTTACACGCCGCCGGAGATTCAAACCGCCTACAACCTTACCGGCGTCTACGCGGAAGGTTATGATGGCACCGGCCAGACGATCGGAATTATCGACTGGTGCGGTTCCTCCACCATCCAGGACGATGCCAACGCGTTCTCCGCATATTTCGGATTGCCGGCGCTGACTTCGTCGAACTTCGCTATCACTTACATCCCGGCGCCGAGCCTCTGTGTCTCCGCCGATCAGGTGGAAATCAATATTGACGTCGAGTGGGCGCACGCCATTGCTCCCGGCGCCAACATCAACCTGATCGTTCCACCCTCGGCCTATTTCCAGGACATCGACGAAGCATGGTATATCTCCATGGACAGCGGCTTGGCCAATGTCATCTCCGGCAGCTATGGGGCGGAAGAACTCTACGTCTCTACAAGCGAGTTGGACAACGGCAATCTGCTTTCCGAGATTGGCGCTATTCTGGGAATCTCGAGTAACTTCTCCAGTGGCGACTACGGCGACTTCACCTTCGGCTATCCCCAGTACAACCCTCCGTCGGTTAGCTATCCAGCGGATGCCCCCTATGCGACGGCAGTGGGCGGAGTCAGCCTGGCGCTAAACGCCGACAACTCGATCGCATGGCAGGATGGTTGGGGAACTAATGAAATTCTGCTGGCCGAGTCTGGATTCGTTCCCGACCCGCCCGAAAGCTTCGGCTTCGACTTCGGAGCGGGTGGAGGCCCCAGCGGTTACTTTGCCAAACCTAAGTACCAGAAGAAGCTGGCTGGGAAATTCCGTCAACTCCCGGATATCTCCTGGCTGGCCGATCCCTTCACCGGGGTCGTGATCCTCATTTCTATTCCCGGTCAACTTCCAGAGCAGGTATGGCAAGTCTACGGAGGCACCAGCGTCGCTGCCCCACAGTTCTCCGGGCTCTGGGCGATCGCAAACCAGGAAGCCCAGGCCGGAGGTGGAGCGCCGCTCGGTCAGGCTGCGCCCTATGTTTACTCACTGCCGGCGGGAGCGATCTTCGACGTCGTTCCCCAGACCTCAAAAACTAACGTCAAGGCAAGCATTCAGGAGTCAGCCACCACCACCACCAAGTACACTGCGGCGCAAGTGGCCGGGGTCACCGGACCATTTGTCGATGCGATCTGGGACTATCCCTTTTACGCGGACACCGCGCTGGCCATTACATTCGGTACCGATTCCGGCCTGAAAGTGAAGAAGGGCTGGGACAACGTGACCGGCGTGGGAACTCCGAATGCGCAAGCGTTCGCCGATTCCTTCTACGGAAAATAACCACGGATAAATGCTTCAAAGTTACCCTGCCATCTTTTAGATGGCAGGGTTTTTTATTGGGAATCGCACGACGGGGTTGCGGTGGCAAACCCTGTGCGGTTGTGATTACTGCATGGAGACGGTGGCATCGAGCGGCAAATCGCGCGATGAGCCGCCAACCATCACGTCGCGCGAACCGGTGGCCTTGACCCACTTGCCTTCCGCAGTGGACCAATACTGCAGGCTCCGCAGCGGCAGGTGGAGGGTGACGGATTGCGGTTGGCCGGCATCGAGATGGACGCGGTCGAACGCAGCCAGCGCATGCACGGCGAAGTCGGCCCCTTCGGGCCTTTGCGTGGGCGCGCCGAGGTAGACCTGAGGCACCTCATCACTGGCGACGCTGCCGGTGTTCTTCAACTGGAAACTTACGTCGAGGCCGCCATCGCTGGCGGGCACGGTCTTGAGTTCCGAGTAGGCAAAGGTGGTGTAGGACAATCCATAGCCGAAGGGAAACAGCGGAGCGATTTTCTGCTTGTCGAACCAGCGATAGCCGACGTGGACTCCCTCGCTGAATGTCGTAACGCCTTTAACACCTCGGGATGAGCGTTCGGGGTGCGACGGATCGGTCGCTGCATAGTCTTCCAGCCGTTTGCCCCAAGTGAATGGCAGACGTCCCGCGGGGCTGGTCTTGCCCAGCAGAATGTTGGCCGTCGCCCATCCACCTTCGTCACCGGGCCACCACATCTGCAGTACGGCCTTGACTCTATCCAGCCACGGCAGCGCCACCGGCTGGCTTACGTTGAGCACGACAATCGTGTTGGGATTCACGCTTGCGATCTCTTCGATCAACTTGTTCTGACCGCCAGGCAGCACGAAGTCGGGACGGCCGCGAGTCCAGGCAAACACCACGACTGTCCTGGCCGCTTTCGCGGCGGCAATTGCAGCCTGGTGGTCTTCCCTTCTCTGGGCGGGCGTCATCCAGGCCAGCCGAACCTGCTCGGGATCGTTCGAGGTGTCGCCCTCCACGGTGACGCGAACGGTGTGAGCTCCAGCGGTGAGATGGACTGCGGTGCGCAAATTATCCAAGCCGTCGGTGGTGGGCATCAGGCCATCCTTGCCGCCGAGGACGGTGTCGCCGTGCACTCCGCCGCGCATGCCGTTCGCGCCCGCCACACGCTTGCCGTCGATGCTCACGTTACCCGCGGCACTGAGCAACTGGAGATAGATCCAATAAGAGCCGGTAGAAGGCACCGTGAGCGTGCCGGTCCATGTGGCTTTGGAGTTTGCCGGCAGCGGACTGCCGCTCTTCTTTGTGAAATCGAGGAGTTGATCGACATGGGTAGCGCCGGCTTCGTCGGTACGCAGCAGACCAGGCTGACCAGCATGGGAGAAAGCGGAGGCTGGGATCGGCGCGCCCGTCATGTCGTCTTCCACAGCGTAGGTGATCTTGGCATCGGGTGCGAACTCTTTCAGCGCCGGGTAGGGGCCGATCTGCCGCCAGGGCCAGCCAAGAGATCGTTCGCCCGCAGTGCCGATGGCCACCACCTGTCCGGCGCCCGGTCCGATCATGGCCAACGACGCCAGATCGGCGGTCTTAAGCGGCAGAATATTTCCTTCGTTCTTCAGCAAGACCGCCGCATCTTCGCCGGTCTTCTCAATCATGCGCGCGTTCGCCTCGGTTTCGTGCGGCTGAATCTGGTGACTGGGCGGATGATCGAGATAGCCGAACTTGTCGATCTCGTACAGTACGTGGCCGGCCGCCTTCGTGATTGTCTTTTCTTTTAGCTCGCCCGATCGCAGCAGGTTCCAGAAATTTATCTTGGGATCTTTTGCGGTGCCGAAGTCGGAATGAGATGGCTCCCGGCGCGGCTCTTCCGGCAAGGGCCCTCCTTCAAACTCTTCCATAAGGTCGACGGCGGCTTTCTTTTTGGCAGGCGGTTCCGGTTGCTCGGTGGTGAAAAACGAAAAGATCAGCGCGCCTAGGGGGCTGTCTTTGGGCCCCGGTCCTGGCATTTCCATGTCAAGGCCGTGGTTGATAAACGAAGCGGCATGCGTTGCGCCCCAATCGGAAGTGACAAATCCCTTAAAGCCGACCTCGTCGCGCAGAATCTTAATCAGCGTATCCGAATTGCCGCACGCATAGGTGCCGTTCACTTTGTTGTAAGAGCACATGATGGACGAGACGCCGGCATTTACCGCATCGATGAAGGGCGCGACGTAGATCTCGTGAAGCGCCTGGTTATCGACCCGTACATTGCTGGCGTCGGTGTCGTAGGCCACGTAGTGCTTGGCCTGGGACATGACGCCCTGCCCCTGTATGCCGCGAATCAGACCTGCGCCGATGACGCCGGTCAGCACCGGATCTTCTCCGTAGGTGTTGTAGCCGCGCTCGAAGGTGATGTCGCGATCAATATTGATAAAGGGCTCCAGCACCACGTCGATGCCGAGCGACTTGGCTTCGCGCCCGATGACCGCGCCATTATCTTCGGCGTCCTTGACGCTGAAGGTGGCGGCGAGGCCCATGGTAGCGGTCTCAGCCTGGGATGGCAGACGCGTGAGCACTCCCGGAGGGCCGTCCGACATACGAATCGGAGGAATACCGAGACGTGGCATTCCGCGCAGATATCCGGCCTGCCCCTGGTTGGTGGCCGGGTCTTCGGAAGCGCCACGGATGAGCGCCATCTTTTCCTCGAGCGTCATCTGGCTCAAGAGCTTGTCCACCCGAGCGTCGCCAGTCACGACCGGAACCGTAGTCTGAGCCACGACCACCGTTGCCCCCGCGATTAACGCGGCAAGAAGAACGGCGGCCGCAAATCGCCGCAAGACCTTACCATAACTCCATCCAACACATTGCCTGCTGCTTTCCATAATTCCTCACTCCCTTCATAAATTCGTTCGCTGCCTCGAACAAACTCGACTGCATCTCTCGAACACGCAAGCCACTACAAGCTAGACCGAAGCGATCTGCTCTGCGCGCTTCGCGCCCATGTTACGGCGTCTTCAAAACTCACAACTATATCCGATCTGCACGCGCTTCGGCGCGTATCGTCCGACTGGCGGGCAGCGGGCGTTAGACCTCGGTCGCGTGAGCCGATCGTTCCAATTCTGCTAAGCTGAGCGGGGTAAACATCGACGACTAGAGGAGAAGACCATGCAAGTAGTGGCCGGGGTGGATCTGGGCGGAACTGCCATCAACTACACGTTAGTGAACCGGCAGGGACAGTTCCTCATCGCGGGGCTGTGCGAGCATCCTGCTCTTTCGAAGCAAGGACCAGAAGTCTGCCTGCAGCAGATCGCAGATGGTCTCAAGATCGCCAGCGACAAGGCGGGCGTTCTCCTTTCGGACGTGCTCGCCGTCGGCTTGGACACTCCGGGTCCGGCCAGTGCGGGGGGCCAGTTCAGCGCGCGCGGCTCGACGAACTTCGTGCATCCGCGGTGGGCGGGATTCGACATACGCGAGGGTCTGGCCCATAAGCTTGGCAAGCCAGTGTCCTACTTGAACGATGCCAATGCGGCTGCGCTCTGGGGACACTATTCGATCTTTGGCGCCGGCAGCCGCGAGACATCGATCTCAGTCGTCATCGGCACGGGCAATGGCGGCGGCATCATCCTCGAGGGCATCGTCGTGAAGAGCAAGAACGGATTCGGCGGAGAACTGGGCCACGTGCTGATTCCCTACCAGAGCATCGCCGGAACCGCCGGCATCAAGCCGCTATGCAATTGCGGACGCACCGGCGACTTGGAGTCGCTCTGTTCTCTAACCGGGATCGAACGGAACATCCTGCCGCATTTTCTGCCGCGTTATCCCGGCCACGAACTGGCAAAACTGGACCCACATGAGGCGGCAAAACTGGTACGCGGTCTGGCGGATAAGGGCGATCCGCTGTGCAAAGAAGTTTTCCGGGTTCAGGCCCACGCCCTGGGACTTTTCTTCGACGAAATGATCAATACTTTCGACCCCGATGCGTTAATCGTCGGCGGCGGCGCGCTCGAAGCGAGTCAGGATTTCCAGCATTGGTTTCTGGCAGAGATCCGCGCGGGAATGCCAACTCAGCGGGAGGAGCAGGCGGGAATTCCAATCCACGTGATGCCGAATGGCGATACCGCTGGGGCGCGGGGTGCGGCTTTAGAAGCGCTCAAGCTCGTGCAGATGTAGTTTCAGCGCGGGCGGCGGCTCGCTGACATTATTTCCTGACAGTCATTTCTTGACCGTGACCTGGTCGGCAATCTTGTCATATTCGGCCTTCGGCATGATGCGCCGCTTTACGACGTCGCCGGGTTCGTTATAGGGACGCCCCGCAATAACTCGGTCCGCTTCTGCCGCGGTCACGCCCGGCAGGCTCAGCAACTGCTCTTTTGTGGCGGAGTTCAAATCGAGCTGCTTGTCGTGGCTCCAGCCCTCGCGCACCCCGGCCGCCACAGCCTCGGCATCGCGCTTTACCTCCGCCGTTGCTTGCGCAGTTTTCTCTTTCAGTTCCTGCGTGTTTTGCGTGTTCTGTTGTTGAGTGCAGCCCACAAGCGCCGCCAGCAGCACAATTGTGGAAACGTGCCAGTATCTGAGCCAGTGCATTTCGATCGGCTCCTCTCCGCTGCGCAAGTCGAGTCCGTCGCTTCACTAAATTGCAGAAAAACTGAGGCAGACGTGACGGTCGTACGTCGCCAGATCGGTCGACACTTACCCACGTCTGCCCCAAAGGGCAGTCCGCTCAGGGGACGCCACGTTAAGCAGTCCTTGTAACGTAGTCCTCCCGCAATCCTCTGGCTGTCCAAAATTGCTCAGTTTCTCAAATTATCTTGAGGGCTCGAGGGATGTAGCCGGGGCGTGGCTTGTCGCCACGACTTGAACATCATATGTCTATATGTTGGCAGGCCGTTTCTTGACGCCGCCTAGGGTTGACGCGACAATATTCAGCTGGATTCGACAGTAATATGTTTGTAAACAGATACTTACGATTATAAGTCGACCCCAGGCGCCGCCAAGAAATAATCTATGCTTGTCTGAACATACATCCGTTGCATGTTACGATGATACGACATAAAATCCGAGGATGGTGGAGACGCGCCAAACATGCCCAACTCCGTCGAAGCGATTGATTCGATCAGCAAAGAAGAGCTGAGCCTTGCGCTAGACAGCAACAGTTTCGTGCCTTACTACGAGCAGTTAGTTGATCAAGTGAGGTCGCTCATCAAGGCCAGGCGGCTCAAGGAGGGACAGACCTTCTGTTCGGAAGGACACATTGCGCGAGCGCTTGGCATTAGCAAAATGCCCGTGCGGCAGGCGTTTCAGAAACTCCGTTCCGAGGGCTTGCTGGTCATCGCCAAAGGAAAACGGCCAGTGATTGGCTCCGGACGCGTGCCCTGGAATTTTCAGCAGCTGCGGGGGTTCAGCGAAGAGATGCGGCGCCGGGGCCTCGTGCCGTCGGCGCACATGTTGAGCATGGACATCGTGGAGCCGGAGATCGAGGTCGCACAGGCTTTGAAATTGACTCCCGGTGAACGCGTATACCGCGTCCGGCGACTGCGCAGCGTGAACGGAGAACCCGTCGCCATGGTTACAAGCAATTTGCCGGCTCGCATCTTCGCCGGGATTGATAAGTGTGATTTGGAGAAACAGTCTCTGTACCAGGTGTTCGAACAAGTCTACAAACGCAAACTGAAGTGGGCTGAGGAAGTGATTGGCGCCATGAACGCCGGGGAGGAAGAAGCGCGATCTCTGGAGGCCCAGCCGGGCAGTCCTCTTCTTGTCATCAAAGAAACAACCTACGACATCCAGGACGTGCCCATCGAGTACAGCGTATCTTTCTTGCGCGGCGACCGTTACACCGCCTCCGTGATCTCCGTCCGCAAAGGATAAAGGATAGGGTCGTTCTCGCTACCACGCGGTTCCGCTACGGTTTCTTCACCGGGGTGCTGGCCTCGTCCTTGTGGCCGAAATCGACGCCGAAGTGAGGTTCCGATTTCGTGCCGGTGATCGCAACCGGAACTTCCGTTCCGGCGCCGTCCTTGTTGAAGAACGGGTCCACCGGTTTCAGCAGTACCGATTTCCAGCCCGTCATCATCTGCGAAAGTTTCGCGTCCATGCGCGCCTTGCCATGAAAATCAAACTCGTTCCCGTCCAAGCTGTAGGTCCCAGTCAGATTCACGCGGGTGCCGGGAACCCGGAACTGCAATTGCGAAAAGGAAAGCAACCCGGTGGCAAGATTGAATGTACCCTGCATGTCGGAGTGGACGTTGTCAGGAATATTGTCCTCCGCCAACTTCGGTTTGCCTTGGCTTCTCATACTGAGCGCGTCGATCTTGCCCTGGATTTTTTCGTTGTTGAAGTGGACGCCAGACACTTCAAAATTACCTGCCAGCTTCAGGCGATTGGCAACGTCGGGCTCACCGGGCGGCAGGTCCAACTTCGTTTTCAAATGAACTGAGCCGGTCATAATCGGCGGGTCGGTTCGTACCGCCAGTTTCAGCAGGTCTTCGATCTTTCCTTTCTCAACCACCACGTCCAACTCCACACGGTGCCCTTTAGGATCTTTCGTCCTCACGACCGAGCCTTCCGCCACCAACCATGAATTCAGAATTCTTGCCTTTACCGGCTGCAGGTATGTGTCCCCGCTGGTTCCGTCCACGATAGCGTGAAAGTCGGTATGCAAGGGCACCGCCCGGCCGCTGGTTGCAAGGCGAAAATCCGGCGTGTCGGTCGCGCCGTCCACGACAATCTTGTCGAGAATGCCGTCATACTTTCCGGTGGACGAAAGAATCCCGCCAATGCCCTTGATCGTGCCCAGGTCTGCGTGGTCGAACGAATACGTCCCGCTCACCGGAGTGTCGCAAGGACTGTCTGCCCGCCAGGGGCCAAACCATCCACTGGAAAGGATGTGTCCCACGGGCTTGGGATTGGTCAGGTCCGCATCGAAATGCATTGGGGAACCGGGCCCGACGCTGGTCATGGTCAAGCGCTCGATGTCAAACTCCAACGGCAGTTTGCCCGGCCGCAGAGTATTAATGATCAGTTGTGCCTGGTCAATTACGAGCCGATTGACATCGATTTCTATCTTCCCGCCCTTGGGCCCCATGTTCTTCACTTCGCCGCGCTGTTCCCTGGGAGGCAAATTCAGCAGCAATCCTTTTATGTAAACCGTATCGACGTGCTTCGGGGAGCGAAAAAAATCCCGAATCCCCATGCGAAACCGGAATTCCGCAACACTGATGATCGGCTGCACTCCCGGTTCGTGATTGTTGGGGTCGGCGTCTCCAAAAATCCTGAGTCCGTTGCCCGAAACCTGCAACCCTTTAAGCGGCGACACCCGGAAACCGTCAAGCTCAACCTTGCTCTTGAATCGGGTAGACAAAGTCTCAATCACAATTGCGCGCAGAGTCGGCTCAGAGCGGTAGAACACAATGATGACCGCGACGGCCGCTACCATGAACAGCAGAGCAATTCCGCCGAGCCAGCGCCACCGGCCACCTGGCTTATTCCTTCGGAGCAAGTTGTGTTCGCTTTCTGCCATGAACAATCGTGTGCTTGAAGTATATTCGGTCACCTGTCCGGTGGCGATGACGGCAGAGCACGGCAAAGGTCGCCAAGACCACGATGTAATCCTCAGCCACCTCGCCGAAGCGCGATGGCCAGACTCGGCAAACGTTTTCTGCATTTGGCATCCCTGCCCCGAAGCTGGCCGCACGGCTATGGTAAGATGCACTTTTCGTCGGGGCGTGGTTCCCCGGCAAATCCCCATGGATATCCGTGAGATCGCGCGGAGAGCGAAGGTTTCCACTGCCACCGTGTCCCGAGCGATCAACCATGTTCCCACCGTCGATCCTCAACTTGCCAAGCGGGTGTGGAAGGTGGTGGACGAACTCGGCTACTTCCCCAACACCCAGGCGCGAGCTCTGGTTTCGGGGCGGAGCCGCATCTTGGGGCTGATCGTTTCCGAAATCACCAATCCATTTTTCCCGGAGATCGTGCAGACCTTCGAAAATCTCGCCGTCGAGAACAACTATGAAATCCTTCTGACCTCGACCGTGCATGATCCAAAACGGATGGAATCGTCGGTGCGCCGCATGATCGAACGCCGGGTGGATGGGGTGGCGATTCTGACCTTCGGCATGGAAGAAGGGCTGCTGGAGCACCTTCGTTTCCGCAAGGTTCCGCTGGTCTTCATCGACGTGGGACCCGACGTCCCGGGAATCGCCAATATCCGAATCAACTATCAAAACGGAATTCGTCAGGCGGTACAGCACCTCGCCGCACTGCGGCACACGCGCATCGCGTTTGTAACTGGCCCGTTGCATTTAAAGTCTGCCGCGGCTCGGCGAGAGGCTTTCCAGGCATCCATGCGGGAGATCGGGCTTTCTCCCGACTTGATCGTGGCGGGCGATCATGGCATGGAGGGCGGGATGCGCGCGCTGCTTGAACTGAACCGCTTAAGCAACCGGCCGACGGCGGTGCTATGCTCCAACGACATGACCGCCATCGGAGTCATGCGGGAAGCCTACGAGCAAAATATCAAGATACCGGATGATCTTTCCGTAGTCGGATTCGACGACATACGATTGGCCGAGTTCACCATTCCTCCGCTGACGACGGTGCAGATGTCGCAAAATGAGTTGGCGACGATTGCTTTCCAGGCCCTGTTGAGTGAGGTTGAATGCTCGTCGCCTTCGCATGAGAGCCGCAGATACGAACTGATCACCAGCCTGGTGCTCCGGCGTTCGACTGCGATGGCGCAGGCTGGAAGGCGTCCGCCGATGTCCCCTAAAGGAAAACGGGCCCGCGGCTCCGGCAAAACCTCGGCCACGGGCCTGCGTTAGAACGGCGTTTCTGGCTTTACGTCTCCAACCCTCTCCGCCTGCTCCCGACAAAATCGCTCATACCAATTTGAACGGCAACTGCCACTAGCGATTTAGAGAGCTCGCCTGAAGATGTTTCTCGTAGCCGGCGTGGTCCGGCTTAACCCATTCGTCCAGCCAATCCAGTACATTGTGATACCAGAAGATACTGTTAGCGGGCTTGAGTACCCAGTGGTTTTCATCCTCGAACACGAGCAGCTTTGACGGGACATGTTTCGCCTGGAGAACCTGAAACATAGCCAAACCCTGGCTCGGATCGACACGGTAATCGTGCTCCCCGTGAACGATCAACATTGGCGTGTTGAAGTTGTTGGCGAACGTCGATGGCGCTTGACTGATCAACGCCTGCGAGTTCTCCCACGGCGTCCCCTTGAACTCCTGCTGGATTCCACCCGCCAAATCCGACGAATAAAGCGACGACACCAGGTCATATAGGCCATCGTGAGACACGATGGTGCGGAAGCGGTCGGTGTGGCCCTCCATCCAATTCGCCATGTAGCCGCCGTAACTGGCGCCCGCGGCCGCCACCCGCGTCGGATCAATATACGGCCAGGTGAGCGCGGCGTCCACGGCCTTCATTTGATCTTCATACGGCGCCCCGCCCCACTGGCCCTTGATTGCGTCCATGAACTTGAGACCGAAGCCCGACGAGCCGTGAAAGTTGGGCATAATCACCACGTAGCCAGCGGCCGCGAACAACTGCGCGTTCCACCGATAGTGGAACAGATTGGTCCAGGAGTTCTCCGGTCCGCCGTGCATCAGCAACAGCAGCGGGTATTTCTTGCTCGCGTCGAACCCCGGCGGGGTTACTCGCCAAGCCTGAATGTCTTCGCCGTTCCAACCGCGGAATGTGAAACTGGAAGCCTCGCCAAACTCGATGTCTTGCAGCGCCTCAGCGTTTATACGAGTCAGAGGCGTGGCAGAACCGGCGGCGGCCGCGAGGTTCAGCCGAAACAGTTCCGCTGGATGGGAGAAATCCGTGTTCGAGAAGACGAGGAACGTACCGTCGCGCGAAACGTCCACCGCTGCGGACGTGCCCGCCGCGTCGAGTGGCGTCACTTTCAAGGTGTCAATGTCCAGCCGCGCCAGAGGTTCATGGCCGCGGTCTTCGAAGGTCACATACAGACTCTTGCTGTCTGGCGCCCACACGTACGAATCAATGGACCGATCGGTCGCTTCGAAAACATTCTTGTGTTCTCCGCTCGTCCGATCATAGAGGAAAAGACGGGTGAGGTCGGTCTCCTGCATCGGCCGCAGCGTGGCGCTGTAAGCGATGTAGCGGCCGTCCGGAGAATAGAGTGGCGTGCTGTCGGTGGCTTTGTTGGTGGTAATGGCCTTCAGCGCGCCCCCACTTATCGGCATCACAAACAGGTCACTGTTGCCGGTCAACGCCTCATTCTCCACATAGCGGGAGAAACAGATTTCGCGGCTGTCGGGAGAAAACGAAACTTCCTGCGTCCCATTCTCCGTCCAGATCGGTGAATCGACATCGCCCGGCGTAACATCCTTGGCGGCGCCACCGTCGGCGGGGACAAGGAAAATATGATTGCGCATGCCATCGACCCACGTATCCCACCGCCGGAAAGGGACCTCGGTAATTACGCGCGCCTTCACCGGGTTGTCAGCGCGCTCCTTCGCCATTTTCTCGTTGCAGGCCATGTCCGTACATGATGGGAAAACGCTTGCCGTAATGGCGATAGTCTTGCCGTCTGGAGACAATACGTAGGCGTCGACTCCCGTGGGAACACTCGTCACCGGTTTCGCTTCGCCTCCGTTCACCGGCAAGCGAAAGATCTGCCGCTTGTTGTCCACACGCGTGCTGACGAAATACAGGTAGCGGCCATCGGGCGACCAGCGCACTTCCCCGTTGAACCCCTGCTCCCCAAACGTTATTTGTTGCGGATCGCCGCCCGCTGCGGAGATCCTCCAGATGTTTGTGACCGACCGATTCTTCTCGACATCACTTCGTGTCACCGTGAAGGCGACCCATTTCCCGTCGGGGGACAAACGGGGCTCTCCGACGCGCGACAGGCGCTGCATGTCTTCCACATGGAAGGGATGCGCAGCCCACGCGGTGACCGCAAATGACAACAGAGCGAATGAACAAATGAGAGTTTTCATAATTCCTCGCAATCTCAAGATCTGGATCTTTGCTTCGTCATCGTCTCATCAGGGATTGGGTTTGCAGACCGACGGAATGACACTTGGAAAGATACCACCGAGCGAGGATCGAGGCTTCGATACATTCACAACGGCGGTGTTCCCACCGAACATCTCGCGGTGCCGCTGGCTTTTTCACCAAAGTTGCGGGTTGCCCACGGATATCGGACTTCCGGAACCGCGAAAAGATCGCGATTCTGTTTCAACTGCATGCGATGGCGATAGTGTGTCGCGCAGGTTTGATCGCCGTCAGTTGGTAGGCAGAAGCCGGGCGCGACCTCCGTAGCGAGCCTGATACCTTCGCAAGTGTGCAGTCCAAGCATCGCGTGTCGTAATGTCGAACCAGTCTGGCAAACTCGAAGTCAAGATATCCGGTTCGGCGAAGAAGTCAGGAGCAGTGATCACATCTCCGAGTTCTGGGTCTTGCATGATGGTGTCTTTCGCCAGCCCGTCGATCTGGCTGCCACGAAATGCCGGCAACAAATTCGGGTTATCGTGCAACGCGGCTTCTTGAGCCGGCGTCAAGCCCACTTCGTTGGCGTACCGATGGATGGCCTGATCCACATGCATTTGCAGGCGTTGGCGTAGCCACGCTAGGCGCTCGGCTGCAGGCGCTGTGTCTGGCAGCCGCGGCGCAGATCCCTCGGGTGGAGACCACTCCTCTCGCGGGGTTAAACGTGCTTCCGCTCGGTCCGCGGCCATATCGTCTGCTTCCCGGGTATTGGCCGGAGCGTCAGGTTCGCCAGCGCCCAACTGCATAGCGCGGTCTTCGGGGTCCACCATCGGATCGTGGATCTCATCGGCTTCGGTGGGCAACTCCTCGTCCCGCACTGGCGGACGTTCAAATTCACTGGACGTGTCACCAAAGTTGTCGGTCGACGACGCTGCAGGTTTGCCGCTTCGCCGGCCCTTGACTACCTCGCGAGGCGGAGTCTCAGGCCGCTACTCGTAGCTGAAAGCCTTGCCCTCTCCGCCCGCGTGCGCGGTGTGGCCAGGCCTCTTCGGCTTGCTGCTTGAGCGAGGACCTGGCGCTTCGGTTGGTGGTTCGACGGTTGGGGCGGAGGCTGCCGGCTTGGCTACCGGCGCTTCCACAGTGGCGCTGGCAACGGATTCTACGGGTGCGGGCTTGACTGAAGCGGCGACCGGCTCGGCGGCCTCCTTCGGCTGCACAGGTTCGGGCGTGGTCTTCACGCGCACCGGTTCTATTTCTCCGGTTCGAGTCGGTGACTTGCCCCCACCCCCGCTGCTCCCATGTGCGTGCATGAGCGCGCCGAGGAAGAGCTGCATAGCTCCGCCTTCGATCATCTCCTTGATCACCAGGCTGGTGAACTCGCGGGCGCTGGGAAACTTTGCCTGCCCGGCGAGGCGGTTGACAACGATGGACACGGCTGTGGTCAGCGGTGTGCTGCCTACGCCGCCGAGGAAGTTGGCGATCATACGCTGTCCGCTGGTGAGGAAGAAATCCCGTGGCAGAGGACCTTTCATTCCCAAAGACTCGCCCAGTTCAAGAAGTGCGTCGTCGCCGATCTTCGAAAGATACGAGCCGAACATCCGGGTGGCGTACTTGGAAAGCGCGCCGCCCGCGAGGGCGCCGACGAAGTTGGTGATGGCGTCGGCGGCCGCGCGCTTCAAGATCGGCGCCACCTCGAAGTGCTTGCGCGTGCCCGCGGCTTTTTCACCAACCTGGCCGCCGAATTCCTGGGTGGCGCCGTAGGTTCCGCCAGCGACCCCGACCCCTGTGGACGTGCCCAGCAAGCCCAGTCCCGCTTCGGCAGCCACGCCGCCGGTTGCGATGGTTGCAGCGATCGCGCCGGCCACTTCCAATCCGTGCAAAACGGCGATGGAGCGGTCTCCACCCTTGCCAATCTTGTCCAAGTATTCGTTGAGTAGCTGCCAGTGCTCGGTCGTGGCCGTGGTCGCTGCCTGCAGGAGTTTCGCGCTTTCCTCCACTTGTCCTTTGGCGATGGGGCCGTAGGCATTGTTCAAGTGTTGCCAAGGTTCTTTCCAATCGTCGGAAGGCAGCGAGGTCAAACCAAAAACCTCAATCGTGCCGCCGATCAGCCAATTGGAGAAGCTTTCGGCGCGCAGAGAAATCAACTCCCTGATCCTTCCCTCCCCGCTGCTAATCCGTATGCGGACAAAAGTCTGCCACCTTTTTAAGACTTTGATCGCGTCGCCCTGGGATAGCGAAGGTATATTCTTGACGGCCTCCTCCAAAGGCATGGAGTCGACGTTCCTGCTCGCGGACGCAGGCGCCGCCGCGCGTTGCAGTCCCGATGCGGGGTGCGCGGGCTCGAAACGCGCCATCTCACCGGACGCAACCTGTGTGGCGATTCGATCGGCTTCGTATTCCGCTCGCGGCGAATCTTCGATGGAAACTGGAGAGGCCACGACCCCTCGCGCAGACTGCTGCACGACATGAGTCAATTCGTGGGCCAGCAACCGCTGCCTCGCGCTCGAACCCGAAGCGTACTGCCCCGCCCCGAACACTAGGTTGTGTCCGACTGCGTACGCTATTGCGCCGACCGCCTTCGCGGACTTGGCCGCGTTCTCGTCGGCATGTACTCTCACCTGGCTGAAATCGCGTCCGAAGCGCGGCTCGAAGAATTCGCGGCTGGACTGGTCGAGTGGCTGCCCGGGTGACCGCAGCACCTGATGCACGATGGCAGGGACACCTTCCGCAACGGGCCCTGGGGCGAAGACGGGAACGCCGGCCAGGGATGTGGCGGCCGCGGCGGCGCGGGAAGTTTTGGTTTCGGGGGCTTCTGTTTCTGGAGGTTTTGCAACTGGAGCCGTGGCATTACGCTGGACCGGCACGCGGTGCGCGGGCGTACGGTCTTGCGCCGCACGGCTTGGCTTCCTCGCCGACTTTTTCACCAATGTTGCGGCTCGTTCACCCATGTCGTACCCCGGTCACGCTAGTGTGGTGTCCCATTAATTCGCAATATAAATCTGCCCTGTCATCCTGAGCGAAGCGAAGGACCTATGTATTTGAATTCGCCATGCATGCGATCCTTCGCATCGCCCGGACAATCACCTGAACTTATGTCGTGAATTAATGGGACACGACGCTAGAAGTTCGCGAAGCACACCTCTTCACTTCGGAGGCCACTTGCCCATCTTCTTGAGAGTTTCCTCCGCGGCCCTCCCGAAGTCGGGCATGTACTTGCTCCATCTGCCTTCGTTGGCTGTCGTATAAAACTCACGGAGAGCCTCATAGATCTCGTCGGACGTCATGGTTCGAAACGCTGCGCTCGGATTGTTGTAATTGAATACGCCACCCTTCCAATTCATGAGCTCGGTGTGGAAGACATCGTGTTCCAGACCCGAGAGTTCACCGAGCGTTTGTTTCTCGACGCCACCGAGATATTCGGGCCAGAAATGATGCATCTCAGGTTCACTCAGGCCGCGGACGAAGTCGAACGGTGTAAACATGCCCGGCGGCTTGGCGCTCGTGTAATACCCGGATTTCGGCCGCGGTTGGTCGTATCCGAGGCTTTCCAACGGGGTTTGCGTTTGCTTCTTTTGTGGCAGCGGCTGCTGGCTTCGTGGTCGAGCTTCCCATTCAGGGTGAGCGCCTTGGCCCGTCGCCTCGGGGTTTCGTGTTCCTTCTACTGGGACGATGTCCTTTCCCTGTGTTTCCAACGGGACTCCCCGCTTGGCAACATTTGCTTCGAGCTCAGGGGTCATGGTCCGGGCCTGCGCAGCGAACTCGCGCTCGCCCGTGAGTTCGAGCGACCGGGCTTCGGACGACGTCAACTCTTCCAACCCTGCGCCAGCCGCAGCACCTTCCGCCAGCATTCCAATGGGCGCTTCCAATGCCAAGACGATTGAGTAATAATCGATGACCGTCATAACGGCGCTCAGAATCACATGCCGCTGGTACCTTTCTCTCTCCTCCGCCGTGACTGCGTGGTATTGGGTCAACAAGAAACGTTCGCCCCCTCCATCGATTCCGCCCTCTCGCATGATCCCCATGCAAAGCGACCGTTCCTCCTGCGTCTGCTTTTCGTCCGGAATGCCCAGGAGCCCCTGAGCAACGATCTTCGCCTTTCTCAAGTTGTCTTTTGTAGGTGGCAGCGGCCTTTGTTCGAATGGCTCTGGCTCAGTCGATTGGGATATTTCACTCGCCTCCACGCCCTTGAACTCCACGGCATAGTGATCGCGTATGTCCCGGACTCTCGCGGCTAGATCCCGGTCGTCAAAAAGCATGTTGTAGTAGTTCGTGGTTGTGGTTGCCAGAATCCCCTTTTCTTTTTTGGAATTGCGAAGCCTGCGAAACAGTTTGTCGAGATACAGATTCCTGACCCGGCCGCTTTGAAATGGTTCCTGTGCCCAGTACCAGAGGATTCCCCAAATCTTGTCGTCGTTCGTATAAAGAAAACTGTCCAGTTGCTCCTTGATTTCCTGCACATCCTTATCGAGCTGCTGATCAAGTGCGGCATCGCGATTGCCGGCGGGCGTGGCCTCCGCTTGCTGCACCCGTTTTTCCCGCCATGCCGTGTGAGCTTCGCGCTCAGCCCGATCGGCCTTTTCGTCGACAGTCGACAGTCCCCCTTGGCTCGCAGATGTGGGCGTCGTCGCCATTCGCGGATGAAGCCGGCGCCACTCCTCTTCGAGCTCCGTTTCTGTAATCTTTTGCACTGAGCCTGGCCAGGCTGCCCCAGTTCCACTCGATGCACCTGCAATCCCAACACCCGAGACTTCGCTCGCTTCACTCTCCAGGCTTGCGGGCGAAGCCAGCGGCATTCCCGCTCTTCCTCTCTCTTGCTGGACTACGTGGGTCAGTTCGTGGGCGAGGACGCGCTGGCCAAGGTCGGTTGTTGGATCGACACCTCTACCCAGATACACCTCGCTCCCAGTGGCGTAGGCCGCCGCGCCGTGCGCGTGCGCCCGCTCCTCTGCGTATAGTCCGCTGTGGATCTGAACTGCTTCGACGCCAAGTTTGCGGCGGATGGGCAAACGAAGAAAAGGAGAGGCGGGCGCGCTTGCGTTGACGCTTGCCGCCGGCGCAAAGACTGGGATGCCGGCCAGGGATTTGGCGGGCGCGGTGGCGTGGGAAGTCGTGGTTTCTGGCGCTTCTGTTTCTGGGGCGTCCGCCTGCGGAGCACGGCCTTTGCGCTGGACCGGCGCGCGATACGTTTGCGCGGGCGCGGCCTCTTGCAACTCCCGGCTAACCTTCCTCGCCGCCTTTTTCACCAACGCTGCGGTTTGCTCGCCCATGTCAGGCTCCCGGTCGCGCGAGAGGTTCGCGATTCTGGGTTAGCCACACGCAATGGCGATAGTATTTCGGGTCTTCGCGCTGCACGCGTTGCTCCAGCCGGCCTGCGATATGCGGGTCTTTCTTGGAGGGTCCGAGCAGATGGGTGAAGCCCAGGCGGGCAGCAATGTTCGCGCTATACGCATCCATGAAAGATGGAAACAAGTAGCGGATGTCAACGTCCGAAAACGGGGATTCACGATGCGCGCGATGATAACGGACGAAGGCCGACAGCGTGAATTGCTCGATCACCGGATTGAAGCCGGATTTTTCGGGAATGGCTGCCCATACGGAAGCATGGGCCGGACTGGTGAGCAAGTCCATCGCCGCGTTCGCGTAGTAACGAATGAAGTCCGTGTGCGTTGCGCCGAGAATGCCGCAATTTTCCTGGCGGGCATCGTAGTGGTCGCACGCGCGCACCCATTGCCACTCGACCGGCAATGACAAGCCGCGTTGGGCGAACGCATTCTCGATATCTCGCGCGCCACACCATTCATCGACGGGGTGGTGCTCCTCGGGGCACTGCGCGAATACCGGCGCATCGGTCAAACTCCGCGGCAGAGGCTTCCACAGAAAAACGTCGGTGTCGAGATGAACGAAGGGGCGGTCTTGAAGACTGTAGGCCAGCAGTTTGCCCATGGTCCACCAACCGATGTCGACTTTGCGGATGCGTTCGAGTTCGGTGGAGACGTGGGTGAAAGACAATCCCAACTGGTCAACGAGAAACGCAGCTCCGGCGTGGTCGGTGACCAGCATGGTCTCGTGGTAATGCCGGCGCGCGAGGCGGAGCGAAAGGCCCCAGGCGAGACAATGGTGCAGCGGATTGAGCCAGGTGCGTCCCATGTAGCCATGGAAGGGCTTACTCCAGAATGACCAGACGGCGCGCATTTTCCACTTCCTCCTTTCTTCGGAACTTCATTGGGGCGGATGATCACCCAAATTGAAAATTAAAGGACCCGAATCCCGAGAAAAACTCACCGGTACCAGATTCCAACTGCGGTGTCGCGGTGACGGTACAAGTGAATGGCCCTCCGGATGTGCCTGGAGCCAGTTGAATATTTACAGTAAAGGTCGGAGGAGTTGAAGTTGTGTTGCCCGCGGCAAAGGTGAGGGTCGAAGGTTGGAGCGTAACCGTCGCGGGATTCGCATCCGCCACGAGACTGACTGTGGTTGCGGCGACTGGAGGGGCTACCAGTGTTACAGAGCCCGCGATTGTTCCAAATCCATTAGCGTTCAGCGTTATGCTTGCCCCACTACTTTCTCCATTAAATGTGACTTCGTCTACCTCAGGCAAGGGAGCCAGATAGAACCAGCTCTCAAAGTCACTGGCCATGGCGCTGTTGCCAGACGGTAATGTCAAGTCGATCCTCGGCGTGTTGTCGCTGCGTACGCCAGGCTTCCCAAAACACTGGCCGTCCAAGAAAAGTGTTTTCGTCTGTCCACATTTGCCGCTGGTGGTCGCTGTTTGCAAATACACCAGGCGCCCAAACAGCCGAACCCGCGCTCGCGGGTACCAGTAGGTGCCCTCAGCGTAGGCCAACCCCAGCAGGTCGTTCAGTTCCTGGACAAAAAGCCTGTAATAGCGATCGTCTTCCCCACCCGACGGCAGGCTCCAGGTAAGAATCTCGCTTCTCAGCTCGATGACACCATCGAGCACGTATTCCTGTCTTATCACTCCCGTCGCTGCGGGGCCCAGCGTCATTGCGTTGGAAGACGCTGGCGGGGCCACGCTGGCCGGTTGCTGGGGCGGCGCTGGCGAGAGAGTTCGCTCGACGATTATGTGCTCGGTCAGCGATTGTGGTATCTCCAATGAAACCTGGAATACCGACGCATCAATTCGGCTGGTTGGATTGCGATCCAAAAGCAGCTCCAACCCCCTAGCCAGGAGGCGATCCAGAGTCATCAAGTCATCATTGATCCAACCAAGTCTTTCGATGTGCAGCGCGCTCGCGGACAACGGCGCGAAGAAGCTGCGCAGATCCTGGACCAAAGGAGCCCAGACCTCCGTCAGTCGCAAATCTATCGTTTCAACAGAATAAGACGAGGTAATCAGGGCCAGTGGCGCGGTGTAGATGTGAATGTAGTCGGCGGGCTGGAAGCACCCTCCACTGCTCCCACAGGGCGGCCAATCGATGGTGCCGGATGCGGTGCGCGCGGGAATGAGCCAATAGTCGCCGCTCCAGTAGCGGCCGGGAGTGAAGGTAACCCGGATTCCGTTCTCGATATCGATCGGCGCATTGAAAGAGGGTGAGAGCGGCATATCGCCTGCAGTGCCGGTCCCGGGCTGGTCCCAGCGGCGCACGCGGGGATTGTGCTCCAGGTTGACGGGGGAGATTATGGTATTGAAGGTGATTGAAGGCGGTTGGCCGGCGGCACTGACGCTCGCAATTTGCCAGAGTTGCCCGGGCTGATTCGGGGTGTCTCCGAACTCGTTGCTATCGTCGGCGATCTCAACCCACTGGTTGGCCGCAAAACCGAGGTTGGCGTCTCTGCCGAGGCTGTCGACAAAGAGAACAGTCTGTCCGTTGACTGTTGAGGACCCAGTAATCGCGGCGACAATCGAGGCATTCTCGCGCGACCATTTAAAGGTGGCCGTGGTTTCATCCCCACCCTGGTGGATTTCAACGCGATAGAGCTGGTTCTCCAAGCCTTGATAACCGGCGGGAGGAATCGGCTGACAGGAGCAATCATCGCCTGTGTTGCCCAGCGTGGCGCAGAGTTTGCCTGGCTTCTCCACTTCTAGCGCGGAACTTCTTTTGACAAGCGTGAGTTCTTCCGCGGAACTTCTCTTGACAAGCATGCTGACGGGAGAAGCGACCACCCGCCAGACAGTTTGCAGACGCGCGGTTGTGTCCGCCTGACCGAGGGCGGACTCCAGCAGACAGGAGTCGTCGAGCGCGGTGACCAGGCGCTGCCAGACCTGCAGCTCCACGCAGATCCCATCAATCTTTCTGGTGCGCAATTCTTCGAGAAGCTCTTCATCCATCACGCTGGGAGTAACGAAATAAGGCTGATCCATGTAATCAGTGGCTGAGCTCTCGCAGAGCAGGCCGTGGACGTAATAACGGCCTCCGGAGATGTGGATGCGAGCGGAAGAATCCTCGACGGTAATTCTGAATCCGGCGTCGTCCCTCGGACCGCCAACGCCGCCGATGGTATCGATGGTCTGCGTGCCGCGCAAATGCTCGTCAATGGCACACTGTTCGTTCGCGTCAGCGTCAAGCGAGACACGTCCCTGTTGTTGCAGCACGGAAGTAAAGTGCTGACCGGGAGTGAAACGTATGCGGCTAAAGTCACCTTTCATCATCCATCTCCATGCCCGGACTGCCGGGCGAGGTCGTACACCGCGAAATGGCTGGGGCTAGAGCAAGCCCACGCCGATGCCAACTACCTGTATGTCTTCGCCGTCGTCACAGACCGGGCGGGTGCTCCGCTCGCCGTAGCCATGAGCAACACGGGCCACCGGCTGCGACGCCGAAGGCACCAGAAAAATTCCCGCTTCAAGCGCAAAGGGAAGATATTCTCCCAGTCGAATCTGAACATTTCGTATGGCCTGCCACTCTTGCGTAAGGTGGTATGCGCCCATCTCCACTCCATCGTCGGCGCCATTCATCATGCAGACCGGAACATCGCCGCTGAGCATGGCATAAGAGGGCCTGCCGTATTCCAGCGTGATGAACTTGGGCAAGAGCGCGGCAGCATCGCTGGCCGTGTCCGGCAGACACTCGTAAGTCTGCGGCGTGATCGCCGGCGTGGGCAGCGAGCAAAAGCGGACGCATCCCGCCTGTCGGCGCTCACACCAGAGCGCGGCGGGCCACGAGTCGAGCCCCTTCAGCCGCGCATAAAAGATAGTGTTCGAAGCCAGAGTTAGTGTGTGCGCATGAACCTTGCCGATGATGGTGCTGTCTTCGACGATCAGGTCCGCGCCAGCCATCAAATCGGCTGCGGCGTAGGCCACCGCGCACGGTGAACCGGCGTCGATAATGCTGTCGCAGATGCGAACCGAAGCGCCCACGGTGGAGATGACGGGTCCGGCAATGACACGCTGCAACACCAGTGTGGCGGCAGGAGAAGTGACGATGATGCTGGGCTCACCGGGTTGCTTCGCGTGTCCGTTGATATGCAGGGCGACGCCCGGAACGACGGTCGAGTCGCAGACAAATACATTAGCAGCGTCACCGGCGACGTTGCCTGTAACTTTGAGCCGGCCCGAAAGCCAGATGCCGTTGATGTAGCAATTGCCCGGCAAGGGCGGCGATGCGAGATTCTCTCCCGGGATTGGTTGGCCGCTGATCTCGATGTCGCCGTGGAGCACAGCCAGAGAAGAATTGTAGATGGGGACATTTCCGTTGGCGCTGCTTACCTGCGCGGCGGCAATCCACAACTGGCTGGTCGCGGGCAGCAGGATGGCGTTCGCGCCCGTCAGATCGCAACGCAACGCGTTGACGTTTTCGAGAACGATCAAGCCGGTTGTGCCGGCGGGCTGCGTGTTCCATGTGGCAACCGCCGCTTCGAGTTCAACGCCGGAATCGACTGCGGCGTAGAAGCCGGGCTGGAGTGAGCTGAGTTGGGACAGGTTGGCGGACCTGTCGTAGGGGCCACCGCCGATCGGCACCGGAAAACCGTAACAGTAAGTGATGCGAATCTCGTTCGGGACCGGAATTTCGCTTCCCAGTTGAATGCGGCCCAGTTCGGGGTCGATGCCAACTTTGCCAGGCGGAGTGTCGCCCCATGAGTGGGCGCCGCGATCCGACAAATTCTGGCAGCAGATTTGCGAGACGTCGACGGGAACGCCATCCAGCAGAATCTGGATGCTGGTTGTGGAGGAGATCGCGGTTCCATCGACCGTGAAGGCGATCGAGTCGGCAGCGGAGTAAAACCTTTCCTTGTGGCGAGCGAATTCCCGGCGTCCAATCGGCTGTGCTACGTCGTAACGGGTCGTCAAGCGCTCGAAAGATACTCGATCGGCGCGCGTATTGAAGAGCGGAATGTTCTGTCCCAGCGGGCTGCACATGCAACGGCGCTCATCGATACGAAGGCCGGGCGCATTCTGCAGGCGATAAGCCTGCCAGCGCCACAGATACATGGCTAAGTCTGGGATGTTGGACTTGCCGCCGCCATGCAGGACGATGTCGAGCGGAGTCGGGTCGGGAGATTTGGGAACATAATTGCGCGGCGCGATGCGGCGCACGTCGATGGTCCGGTTCAACGTGTCGAAAGCGGTCCCAAAACGATTGAGTTGCTCGACTCGGCGAAGATCCACAGTGGTGTCGTGATGCGGGCGCACCAGCCTCATGCTTTCGGTGGTGATGAGACGCTTGAACTCTTCCACGCCGCACGCCGGCATTCCGGAAATATCCATCGCTACTTGTTCGAGAGCCAGCAGCGTGCCCTTGCGGCGCCGGTAGCCGATAGTGTTCGCGACTTCCGCGCGGCTGCCAAAAGCGGAGGCGGAGCTGATCTCGTAGATCCCGTTGCTTCCGATCAGATCGCCGATGTACGGAATAACCCACGAGGCGCAGGTCTCGATAAATTCGTCCGCGTAGAGCTGCTGCAGATTGTCTTGGATGAGCGCCAGTTGCTCCGCAAGCACGGTCATGAAAGCCTGCAAGGGCGCGCCGGCTTGCTGGTCGCGCGTCCGATAGACGGCCGGCAACAACGCGTAGAGTTGGTCGGCAGTCAGACTCATGAGGATTTCACCAGATTTGCTTGCGATGCGGGATCAAGGGTGAGCAGTTCAGCGCCCTGCGGCAGCGGCGCGGTCGCACCGGTATCAAGCCCACTGATCGGCGAAGCAGCGCCAAGGACTTGCGGCAGAAGCAAGGTCGCCGCCTGATCCTGCCGGTTGAACTGCGTCAGTTCCAGCGCGATGACGCCGGGGATTTGTTGAATGGTCTCGATGATCTGGCTCTGCGCGACTCCGTAACCTAACTGCCGGCTCTGGAAGTTGTAGGCATTGGCGAGCGCCTGCCATGCCGCCGCGAGCACCAGTTTGGGATCGTATTGAGAAGTATCGATCTGGATTTTGGCGCCTACTTCGAACAACACCGGCGCGTAGGAAACTACTTGAATGGGAACATAGGGACTGCCGTTGGCAATGAGCGCGTTGATCAAATTGATTACGGTCTGGTCGGTTTGGCTGTAGATTGCGCCGTTTGCGCCGGCAATAGTCAGCAACACTCCACGCGCGTTGCCGAACCACGTCCAGGTGGCGAGGGCTTTGGAAACGCCGGCGAAGGCCAGCGCAAAGTTCTGATAGTCCTCGAGCGAAACCACGCGGCCGATGGTCTGCACCTGGAGCGGAGCACTGACCCGCGCATCCGCTGCTGTGTCGGGGTCCGCTCCTCCCGACGCGGGCTGCGGATTTGTGACCGTCTTCAAGCCTTGCGGCCGGTCGAGCGGGAGCGAGAGCTGTCCGGTAGCAACGTTGCCGGCCGATCCGATTCCTTTGCGATAGACGACCCGGGTGTTCATCAGGCCTGTGGGCGGACGGCCGCCAGTTTCGCCGTTGCCGAACTCAACGTTTACCGTGCCATCGGCATTGACCGAGGTCACAAAGACGCGATCGGCCGGGCCGGAGTTGAGGAAGTTCGGCGCCTCGGACCAGCGCAGATTGTTCACCCACACCTGCAGTGTGGAGGCACAGCCCGAGGCCAGCGAGGAGGGCACGTAAGTCAACGGTTTCTGCCTAAGGGTGAATTCGAGAGCGGAATTAGTTGCGTCTCCGTTGCCGAGGATTTCGTTGGTCGTTTCGCCGTTGGTCGCGGTCGCAACATTGGCGTTTACGGTGACCGTACTGCGGTCGTAGGCGCGGGTGAGCGTATCGGTGAGTGTCAGTGTGGTGATGTCACCCGTGGTCGATACGCTGCTGATGATCGCGGCTTCGCTGGCGAGCGGGTCGCTCTTGGCGTCGGCGGGGAGCAACGTAATCCCCCAATTCGCCGCATTCAAAAGACCGGCAACGCCTGTCGTGGTCAGCACCTGCCAGATGGGGTCGCCAAACGGATAGCTGATTGGCGGAAAGGCGTCGATGAGGAAGACTTGTCCATCGTTCGCATTCAAACCGCTGGCGCTTCCTGTGGGCGAGAAGACCGCTTGCAGGGCGCTTGTTCCCATGCTGATCTTCATGCGCAGGCGGTTTCCATTGATGGCGATGGTCTGGCCCGCGGCGAGTTGCTGGCCGTCGACTATCTCAAGTTGCTTCTCAAACACCGGCAGCAACAGCGTGGAATCGTTCTGGTAGTTTGAAAACGGCCAAAGCGCCGCCGTGGGCAAGTAGGGAGGATCAACCGGAGTGAGCCGGGTACTCTGCACGTAGACGGTTGTGTCCCGGGTATCGATGACAACCGAGGTCAAATACCCAGAGCCAACCTGGACTGGCGGATTCTTGATCATCAATCCGTTGGCCAGCTTCAACTGTGTGGTTTTACTGGTGACAAGGAAAGCATTGGGTGAAGTCTCGGCGGCGGATTGCACATTGAAGACGGCAGGACCATCTGCCAGGTTTGCCGCGACGATCCACTGCGGCTCGGCACTGGGATCCTGACTCGGCGCGAGACCGGGATACGAGGCATCGAGGTTGATGGCCGGGGCGGTGAAGGGCGCGGTGAAGTTCCAGTCAGTGGTCGCAGGGTTTTCCTTCGTGGTACCGAATGTTGGCCAGCCCAACACGTTCGTGAGGCCGCTGCCCGCGACTACCGCCAGCGATCGGGGATCCACGGATTGAGCGCCGAAGAGCGCGGCGCGCTTCCGCAATACATAGATGTAGGCGGTCGCATCGTTGGACGTGGGCCACACGAGGGGCTGGTCCCACACCACCAGCGTCTGTTTCGCTGGCGCATCGATCTGCACCGCGGAAACAAAATGGAAGTCGGCCTGTGCAGACGAATTCACTGTTCCGCTCGTGACCTGCTGGTGAAACGCCTGGTTGACGAAGAGCAACGCATCGCCAGGATTGAGGTTGTTGCTGACGCCGTCGATCCAGATGGAAGTTTGACCATTGCTGAGTCCCCACGCGATCGAGGTCTGGACCGCCATCTGGTTCTGCTTGATTAAGGCGACGATGGCGTTCGAGGTTTCAAAAACCTGCGGCGTTTGGCCGGGACCAGGAACGCTCTGCACGCGCGTGCCCGCGGGAATGGTTACGTTATCCGGCGCGCCCGGCGCGGGGTTGAGCGAGAAGGCAAGGTAAGCGGAAGCCGCGACCCCCGGCGATGGCTTGTAACCCACCAGGGCTGCCAGTTCCATGACCGAGCGATCGTCGATGGCGCAGCGCAGATAGTTTTCGTTGGCGAGGCGCTCCTGATAGAAAGTGAGTATGTCGCAGACCACGGCCCAGGTGTCGAGGAAGGCGATGGAGAAGTCCGAGCTGTCGCGAGTACGCAGCGCTGCCAGCGCCGGCAGATCGGAGTCGGAGAGCGCAGCCAGCATGCTCGCGTAGAACGTCGCGTAGCGCCCGATGCGATAGGAGACCGCGGTCAGCGCAGGCCGGTTGGTAATGGCCTCGGGCGTTTCCATCTGCACGCCGGCGCAGCAGCCGCAGAGTTGCTCGTTGTTGGGCGGGCAGGAGCAGCTCATTTGCCACCATCCATGGTGAGAGCAAACTGTCCGAGGTCCAGACGATTGGGATTGTTGTCGCAGTGCGCGATCTCCAGCCGTCCCATCTTCAAATATCCTTGCGCGATGCCGTCGACCAGAGGATCGTCCAGACCGGATGCGTCCATACGGCGAAACTTCAGCGGCGTCACCGAGACCACTCCTTCCACGCCTTGGGCCGCTGCAATCAACGGGCTCAGGTAGATGGTCTCGCCGAAGGTGAAGTTGCTGGGCGCGAGCAAGCCGGGTTGGCCATCGCACTGATTGCCGGAGATGAAGAGCTGCAACAAGGCGTCGTGAACATCGCTGCGGAAATGATTGGCGGCAACGCAGATCTCGAAGGCAATGTCGAGGCCAACCATTACCGCGCCCTCAACCTGCAGATCGGTCCCGGCCATGCGCAGCAGGTTCAGTCCTTGTTTCACGGTGCTGACCAGCGCGGCCGTAGGTTCATTGCCGCCGGTTGCTTCGACGGAGACAAATGCCGTGTACCAGCTTCCCGTCCAGCGAAAAGTTCCGCGCGCTTCCTCCACTCCCGAGATCAGTTCCGCCTGATTGCCGTAGTCGTCTTCGGTGACACATCGTTGCTGGGTGTTGAAGGCAAAAGGAGCAGTTTGCTGAATGTGCTGGATGGTTTCTCCGTCCACACCTCCGGCGGCAGGCAGTGGATTGCGCACCATCGCGATGAGGATAGGCTGCGCCAGCACGTGAACGAGCGTGTCGCGGCCGACATTTCCCGCGCCTCCGTTGCCCACGCGATAGGTAGCAACAAAGTTTTCTCCCTGGTCCGCAGGCGCTCCATATTGGCCGTCGCCGAAGCGGAGAAAAGTGTTGCCGCTGCTGTCGATCTCCGGTACAAAGTTGGTCTGGTCCGCGGAGCTGGAGAGCAAGTCCTCTTGCGGCGTCCAAGGGTTGCCCGCGCCATCGATCAGGCTGATGACCGGGCTCGCCGTCTGCCCTGTCTCCGCCAGTTGCGAAGCGGGCGCCAGGGGATTGAACACGGGCGCAAAAGTAAGCGGCGACTGCGCCAGATGCGGGAAATAACGCGGGCGCGGCGTGTCGACGATGGACTGCGTTCCGCAACTGCAGCTCGCCGCGGTAATGGGAGCCAGAGGCGGCGCCCCGACCGTTGGCAGTTGCTCGCCGTTCACCCAGCGTCCGTGATCGGCGGGGACAATGTTGCCGCGAGCCACGCTGACGTCGGTGAGCTCAGTTTGAGGCGCAGTGGTGGTGGCAGAGAGGCAGAGCGGGAAAGGCAGCGCGTCGGCTTGATCCCATCGCACGTATGTGATGGGGTCGAGCGTAAGCGGATCGCGGAGAAAGTCGCTGCCACTGTAGTTTAGAGAATTGACGTGGGTCAAACGCACAGCCCAACGGTTCGCAGGATTGGCATCGCCGGGATCGCCGGTGTCGGGCCCGACGATTTCCTCAAAAATAAGATAGCTGCCCACCGCGAGCGACGTCAGCGTGCCGGCGAAGGTTGCTTCGGTCGATCCGGGCGGCAGGCAGCAGTTCGCGTCGCTCCAGGTATAGAAGCTGATCTTGTTCTGCTCAAGACAAAGAGTGGCCGGTTGCAACGTCAAAAACTGAAGGCCAGTGGCCGCGAGCTGTTGCAAGGTCTCGGAAGGCGCAGTGGGAGGAATGACCGGGGGCAGTCCCGGCACCAGCGGATAAACCGCCGTGCCCTGAGGCAAGCCGACTCCATCTGCGATGGTGTGAAAATAGAGCCAGACGCGGGCATTGGAACCTTCGTTGACGGAATAATCCACCAGCCGCGCATGACGGCGGGCAGAGATGCGGCTGCGCGCGGTTCTCAGGTAGGCTTCTGTGCCGATGGCGTCCTGCTGGTAGCTGATATGGTCGGCGGCATAGGCCATGGCTTCCAGCATTGCTATGCCGTTGTCGGGAATGTGCCTCTCCTGCCATCCCGGCACCAGCACGGCGAGGCGGTCGAGCATGGTTTGACGGAAGCTGTCGTAGTCGCGCGCCAGGTAATTAATGTCAGGGGGAGTGGCAAGGCTGGGCGGACAGCAACTGTCGGGCAGGCAGTCGCTGTTGGTCGGGCATCCCGCCTTGAACGAGAAGGAGACGCGCGCCAGCGCAGGGTCAATGTTATCGGGCGGCTGCCAGGTGTCGGCATTCGCGGTGAGGGTCAAGTTGTAGATCGAGAAGTCGCCCGACTGGTTGAGGTTGATGACGAACAGATTGGGATTTTGAGCATTCGGTGGAGTAACGCAGTCGACCGTAACTTGTGCCGTCGATGACGAACCGCCGCTGATGCGAATCTGTGCCGCGTCCAGCGTGACATTGGTCGCGGGCTTGAGCAGCCAGAGCAGCAGTTGCTTGCATCCACAATCTGTCCCGCTGGCGCCGACCTCGAGGAAGTCGATGCCGTTCAGCGTGGGATGCTGCAGCACCAGCGAGCGCCGATTTTTCTGGGTGCAGAAGAAAATCATGCGGTCACTCCAAAACTGACTTGCTGGGTTTGCTGCTGCTGCGTTTGCAGGATGGTGTATTGCACGACAATGTTCAGCGTCGATTCCTGCACGGTGACCGTAACCGCCTGCACCTTGACCAGATCGGAAAGCCACTGTTGCAGCGAAGCCTGGATGAGTTGCTGCTGCGCGGCGGCCAGAGAATCGTTGAGGCCGGCGAAGACGAGCTGCGCCGTGCCCGTCCCAAAGGTGGGACGATTCACCCGTTCTCCGGCTGCGGTCAGCAAGAGCTGCTCGATCATGTCCGCCACGTGCGTCGCAAGATCGGTTTGCGCCGTCCATCCGTTCGGGCTGAAGCCGTATGGAAACTGAAGGTTCATGTCGTCCTTAAAGCGCAGTCCTTATTACGCAGTCCTTTATTTATCCCCACTTAGGTAGCAGTTACGCGTGTCTGCATAACTACTGGAGTTAGTGGCGTACTTGGTGGCACTCCGATTCCCTGGCCGCCATCGATTACCAGGGGCGTGCCATTCGAGGTCACCCGGGTCGTACCCACAATCCATTGGCCGGTCACACAGGGCGGAATGGAGGGAGGAACTCCGGGACAACCGGCCACTGTCCAAGGGTCGGACAACAGCGCGGTAGGCTGATTGTCAACCAGAACCTGCGAGTTGGGCACGGCGGGCGTCGCCTGTCCCCCATGCGAGCACATCACAGTGGCGCCGACATGCAGCAAAAAACCCGGCATGGCCTCATCCCCTCTCTTCTTTTTTCTAAGTCACCTGCAATGCACCCTGGTTGACGCTGACACTTGGTCCGGACATGACTATGGACGCGCCCTGCCCGTTGTCGATCGTGATCCCCGTGTCATTGATCGCGATGTACGCTCCGGTTGACGACGTGAGAATGATTCCTCCCGTAGGGCCGGACATATCGCTGATGACGAAGGTGTTCATCTCCACGGTTTGCATCACCACTTGCTGCGTGTCGGGCGTGGCGGCCAGCGCCTGCGAGGGCACTTCGTCCGAGGAACCCCAGAAGCAGCCCACCCAAATGGGATAGTCCGGGTTCCCCTGCTCGAACTCGATCCACACGCCGGAGCCGACTGCGGGGGTCACATAGAATCCGTTCTGACTGCCCGCGAAAGGCAGGCACGGCATGGCCCACGAACTGGGTATGACATTGGACACGTCCGCCACTTGCACCATGAGCCGGCCCATCTGCATGGGATCGGTGTTATCCAGCACTGTGGCTCGATACTTACCGAAAAGCTTGTCCATCCAAATCCTCCCCAGAAAGCTAAAAGGCGACCGCCGGAACCACCGGCACGGTGGAGACCAGGCCGTTGCGCTTGAGCGTAAAACTTTGCTTGTACTGCCCGAGCTTGATGCGATGCGTCGTGCTTTCGACGTAATGCAAACCATCGAATGCCATCCCCGCGCCGCGTACGCCTACCAGTCCGCGCGCTTTCAGCGGTTGCCCATAACGCAGCACGTCGAGCGTGCCATCGCCCGAAACTATGTCGGAGGTCTGCGAACTGCGGCTGATCGCGGCCATCAGCGCATCCGCGGCAGTCAACTTTGCCGTGTCCTTTATCTGCTCGATCTTCTGCGGCAGCGGAATCAGAGCGCCGAGAGGAGGGTCGAGCGGATTGACCGACGGCATCGTTATCGGTATGGTGCTCTTGCTGTTCGGTTCCTGGATGTAGACCAGCGGCGTCACCGACGACTGCGGCTCGTAACGGAAGTTCAGACTCTCCACGTTGGTCCACGTATCCATATTCACGTTGAGCGCCGGCTGCGGAATGCCGATGCGCACCTGCGGACCCCAATACGCGGTGCTGGTACCAGGCGCGGGGCCGGGCTCGATGTAGAAAACGTAGCCAGCATCGCTCGCGAGCTGTTGAATGTAACTGAGATCCGTATCCTTCTGCGAGGGAGTGCGCTCGACAGGTATGGGCGCATCGGGCGAGACCACGGGCAGGACGACCGGGATAATGCCAAAAGCGGCATATTTGGCGAGGATGGTCAGAACGCGAAGGTCCGGCGTCATGGCCGGATAAGGCAGACCGGAAAAATCCACCAGGTCCATGACCGCGGTAAGATCTTCGCCAATGATGGTTAGCTGGGATGAGCCGCCCATCGCGTCGGGCGTGATCTCGTGATGCTTGATCACGCCGTCGGCGATGACCTGTGGAAGCCCGCCGAGCGTGACCACGAGAATCACGCGCAACAGGGGAATGGGCGCTCCGCCGGTGAGCATGAAGAGCGTCTGCAACGGAGACTTATTGGCCAGAGTGAAGGCCAAGGAAAAGCCGCTCTTGCCCACCGCCGATACCGTCACCTCCGCCGACACCAGGGCATCGATCAACGGCTTCGGCGCCGGCACGGCAACCATGGGGCCGATGAGGATGGTGAGGTAGAGCGGGCTAGCCATTACGCGCCCCCGCCGGAATGCCTGAGCCTAGAGGTATCTGAATCGTGGAGCCGGGCTGCGCGGCGAGGGCATCTGGATCCATCGACGTATTCGAGTCGCAGATGAGCCAATAGAGCGTCGGATCGCCGAGATATTTAGCCGCAAGGTTGTCGATGCGGTCGCCATCCGCCACCGTGTAATTCTGCAGCGACTTGTAGATACTCGCGGACGGAATGATTCGCCGCTGCAAATACTGCACCATGGTGCCGTTGGGAAGCACCAGGCTCTCAACTGTCGCTCCGTAGTAGCGGCTGTTGGGATTCGTCGGACCGCCGTTGCCGGCAGCGGCCAATACCAGGGATTGAATCGCGCTGCTCATATCACATTCGCGGTGCAAGCGCCGCGAGCGTCTCCTTCGTTGCCTGATAGGTCATGTAGAGTGAGCCCGCAGGGTTCCCGAAGCCCACGTCGTTTACGTTGAGCACGCGCATGCCAATCGACACCTTGGCATGGATGGGGTTGAGCTGTGGATCGAAGAACTCTTCGGTAATGTCGAGGTCGGTGATGCGTACGGGCGTGACGCGGCTCTTGCTCCACACAAAAAGCGTGAGCGACGATTCCATGGGCAGGATCTCCAGCGTGCCGGCATTCGTGAGAGCTTCATTCGTGTTCAGCTCCGAGGTCGATGGATAGACAAGCAACTCCAACACCGCCAACTGCGGCTGAATGCCATAGGCGATCGTGTTGGAGTCTCCGGCGGCGAGCAACTCGGTGGCGTCGATCTCCGCCGTGCACCTGATGGTCTCGATCGGCGGCGCTTTTAAGCGCAGAACTTCCGAGCGGTCCGGCTCCTCGCTCACGGTCTGCGGCTGCAGGGAGCGGGTGATCGACTCCGGGTTATATTGCAGAGTAATGGTCTTCTGCAATGCGCCCGTGTTCGGGTCGACGGCGAGGATGGCGCCTTTTACCAGGCGTGGCGAAACGTTAGGCATGGTCGTTATCCTTTCCTCCACGATTCATCCGGAGAGTGGTTCTGTTTCGAGCCGGGCTGTGAAGGTTGGCCTTCGGAGCGGAGTTCTTCGGAGCAATTCACGAAAGATGGCGCTTGCCGCGCGCTCACCCATCCCTCGCGCGTCCAACCCCGAAGGCAGCACCCCGCCGTCGATGCGGCGAATGGTTGAGGTCCGTGGTCCGGAAACGAAGTGGGACCAGGGCTCGCCTTGCGCTGCCGCTTGCGTCAAGGTGTCGATCCGAGCCTGGAACGCCGCAATGAATATGCCCTGCTCGCTGGGGGCAAGGCCTTCCACGTTCAGACGCTTGATGTGCAAGTTCAAACGCCGAGGGTTCAAGCGCGTGCGCGAATTCGCTTCGCCTGGCCCGGACGACTTCTGCGCTGCATTGGCCGGCGTCGAGGATGGCGCGGCGGCAAGCTCGGTTTTTACAGACTGCAGAATCATATCCAGCCTCGCGTCTCAGCCGGGGTAAGCGAACGCTCGAGCTTGCCGTATTCGCAGCGCGCGCCTTCAAGGATGTGTTTCATCCCAATCGGTTGTTTCTCTTCGGCCGCCAGGAAGGCGGCTTGCAACGCAATGTTGCGGATCACTCCGCCGGGGACATTGAGCTGGGCCAGTCGCTCGTAGTCGAGCCGCTCGACTGGAGTTCGCGCCGGAAAAATACGCTGCCATATCACCGCCCGGCGCGCCGCATCCGGATACTGGAACTGCACGATAAAGCGAATGCGGCGCACGAAGGCGGGATCGATCACCTGCTTCATGTTGGTCGTAAGGATGGCGACTCCCTGATACGCTTCCATCCGCTGCAGCAGGTAGCTGACTTCGAGATTGGCGTAGCGATCGCGGCTGTCGCGCACGTCGGTGCGCTTGCCGAAGAGGGCGTCGGCTTCATCGAAAAGCAAAACGGCGCTACTCTCTTCCGCGGCGTCGAAAATGCGGCGCAGATTCTTTTCCGTCTCGCCGATGTACTTGCTGACCACGGTCGAGAGATCCACGTGAAACAGGTCGAGATCGAGAGTGCCGGCAATGACTTCGGCGGCCATGGTTTTACCTGTGCCACTGGTGCCGCTGAACATCGCGGTTACGGCGAGTCCGCGCGCGGAGCGTTCTTCAAATCCCCATTGCCGATAGACCAGCGCGCGCTCGCGAACGTGGGTCACGATCTGCCGCAGGGTCTGCTTTTGCGGCTCCGGCAGGATGAGGTCGTCCCACTGCGCGCGGGTCTCAATGCGGCGCGCCAGTTGATCGAGTGAGCGGCGCGAACGTTGGCGGCAGATCTGCCACGTCTTCTCGCCCCCGTCGCCAGGGCCGCTGGCCAGGTTCGCGAGTGCTCCAGCAAACGCAATTTCGGCCGGAGGCAGATCGAATTGCTCGACGATGCGTTCGAACATCCCGTTCATCTGGTGCGCCAGCGAGCCCAGGCTTTCGCTCCACAACGTGCGCCGCTGCTCCACCGATAAAGTGGGCTGAGGAATGCGAAGACCGGGGAGATGCTCCAGCGTCAACTCCTGCGGCATGCCGACTGCGATCGGCACGTGAAGGCGTGCGCAGAACGCCGTCATGGCTTCAATTTCGTCGGCCCGCTCCCCGTTACCACTCTCTATGTAGAGCGCGGACCCGGTGAGGACCGCCTCCCGCGCCCAGCGTCGAGCCAGGCGGTCACGTTCGACCGGACCGGGTGGAATTTCTGATGCGCGCAGTTGGGCGAGCCCGAAGCCGCAGGCGTCTGCGATCTCCTGTGCCATCGCCATGCGCGTCTGCTCGGTCCTCGCAACCAGCAACAGAGGCATGGGCGGGGCGCCGTTATGGACACCGCCAAGCCAATAGCGAACACCCAGTTCCATGGCATTGGTCCGCTGCAAGGGCGAGGCCGAACCCCGTCTCGGGGCCACCGGCCGGATCACCGGTGCCAGCGCTTCGTCGGCGGTCGGCACTTCCAGCAGGTAAAGAAGAATTCGCGGATCGATGCGCAGCGCGCCGGTCACGAGCGAGTCCCCGGATTCGACTTCCAGAAGCAGCCAGCGTCGCAGCGGACTGTAAGGACTGATCGCACTCCAGTGAGGATTTTTCAGACATGCGAGCGCGAGACCGAAAGTGGGCCGGCACTGTGGCACCGTGTTTGGTGGCAGCGCGGCTAAAGCCCCGGCAAAGCGCGGATCGATTTCGACGCCGGCGCAAAGCAAAAGCAAGTCACGCTCAAAACTGCTGAGGCCAAAGGACTCCGCGAGCCGCTCCAAAGGCGCATGACCGGTCTCCGTACTGCATGCATCGAGTGATTCGGCGGGCAGCCCGGCATACTGTGCGAGCGCCGAATACACAGGCGCCAGCGCCCGCGAGATTCCGGTACCCGGCTGATGGAGAACAGTGCTCATGTGATCTGCACCAGGGGAAGGAATTTCCCGTATGTTGGACTGGCCGGGTTCGTATCCAAAGTTAACGCGCTCTGGGCCCGATCAATCTCGACCCGGAGCGGCACGGTTGCGGGAAGCGTAAAGGGCAGACTGGCGGCATCGGGGATGGGGAAATCGAGTGTGGGCGACACCGCGGGCCCGCTGGTCCGCGGCGGAATTGAGATCGCAAAATCGCCCAGAAAAACGACGGCCGACTGAAATTGTCCAACGCTGGGACTGAGTGCAAGTGTAAGCGTGCCACCCGAAGCGACTGTGATCGGAGCAGCGGTCGTAATCAATGGCTGAACCATGAAGGGCATGGCGTTGGAAGAGGCGCCAGCGTGGGGATCGCTGGGCACTCCAAAGCTCACGCGGGTTACGATGCGCACGGTCGTTACACCCGCCTGCAACGAAGCGGGAACCGTCACGGCAATGCTCTGCGATCCCACCGAATCGGGTGGAAATGGCGTGCCATCGTTGAAGGCAACGAGAGTATCCGTCGCCGTGTCTCCGATAAAGTTCGTGCCTGTAAGGGTGATGGCCTGGCTCACGCCAGCCATCGGCGGCGTCACCGCGCTGATGGTGGGACTCTGCAGGGGAACGACTTTAAGCGTGCGCTGCTGCACCGGTAGGTTGGACTTCAGGGGCTGCGTCTCTTCGATCAGCACCACCGACACGCGGTACGCAGTCGTGGCGCGATAGTGGGTGGAGAAGGCCATCCACAGGCGCGAAATTTCGTCATTCGTAAGCGCGTCGGGCGTGATCCTGATCGACTCGAACTGGAAGGGCAAAGTGGTTCCCGCAACCGCCTGCACCTCGACCGACGGACTGGGGCTGTTCGCCGCGGCTGAAAGCCAGGTTTGAATCGCGGCCTGCGAAAAAATCGGCGTCTCATGGAATTGCTGCATCGCCCAGCCCAGCAGGATCTCGGAATCGAATTCACCCGGCCCGTACGCGCTCATCAAGTAGTGCAGGTCGAGCGCCAAGGGAGGGTTTGTAAGGCGATTCCCCCGACTGTCGTAGGCCGGCAGCCGCGAATTGCGAAACGCGGGATCGAGGCTCGAGTAATACATAAAGAGGTTCAACCGTACCGGTTCCTCTCCACTTGCCAGCACAACATCGGGCGGAAGCACGCTGACGCTCGCTGTATTGCCGTAAATCGTAGCCGGCCCTCCTGCGGAGGCTGCCATGGCATTCGTCAGAAACCACTTGAGCACGACACTTACCCCCGCAACCGCCAGGTAGTCGCTCATCGACCATTTCGCTTTCCGCGCTGCAGATAGTTCTCCAGCGTCACGCGGGGATGTGCTTCCAAGCGCTTCCTCGCCGGTGCTGGCCGCGCGGAGCGGAAGTCAATACTGCCGATGGAAACATTTATCTCGATCGGCGATTCCAGGAATTCGGGAGACGATGCAGGGGACGAGGCGGTCAGCGGTGTTGCCTCCGCCTTTTTCCCGTGCGCCGGAAACGCCGCAAATTCATTCGACAGGTGTGCCGAACGGTTCTCTCTCGACATATCCTTCGGCGCGGGTAGTAAGTTCGATGGCGAAACGACGCCGGCTACCGGCGGATCGTCGAGAGTGGATCTTTTCGATGCGACGCTCCCAGTCTGTTCCGCCGCCTGAGGCGCAAGTGATCTTTCCATGGGGAGTTTCGCCTCATCCCGCGAGGATCGCGCTCCTTTCTCGGCGGGCAATGCAGGTCTCACCCGCGGAGGTTCCATCGGAGGAAGTGGCGACGACTCGACTCGCTGATCGTTAGCTCGCTGATCGTCGACTCGGATTCGCTGAGTGGAGTTGGCTGCGTTATTTTGTTCTAAACGCGACGGAGTCGAAACTTCGCCGTCGACCTGCGCGTCCCCTCGAAACGGCACGACCAGGGGCGACGGAAATGATGCACGCGAGCGCCGGTCCGGTTCGGCTCCGCTGCTCCAGTTCTCCTGCACATCCTCTCGAACCGGCGGCTCCACCGAAAAAGTGGATGGCACTACCGGCCGCAACGCCGAAAGCGGCCCTCGGGCCCGCTCAATCATGCGATCCAACCGTGTGCTCATGTCCGCACCATGGCGAGATAGTTTTGCCTGCGGTGGAAGCTCATGGCGAGGATCGCCGACTCACTCCAGCCGTAGGCGTACGCCAGTTCGTGAACTTCGCGAAGTAGGCGCTGGGCTGCGTTGCGCACCTCGAACCAGAGAAATCGTCCAATGTCGAGGTCGGCCATTTCGACGGCTCCGCACTGTGGGCACGCGGCAGCACAGGTAAACTCGGCGCCCTCATGGATTTCTTCGAATACTTCCGTGGCACAGTCACGCACCGCGTCTGGCGCTTCACTCCAGCGTGCGGCGGCGCCAACTGGATCCACCAGCGAAGTACAACGTTCGAGCAGCGTCTGCTTGGACGAGGATTGATCTGGCATTCTGAGCGCGGCTTCGAGGTCGCGCGTAGTGGCGGGCTCCACATTGACCCGCCACCCGTTCACCTGTCTCTCGGAGGGCGCGACGGGTGCGGAGAGCCGTAAACGCTCTAGAGGCTCGATCACACTGGAGAGATCAAGTGTGAATTCCATTTGCGCGGAGCACTCGCGGCAAGGCAGCGTTGCGCGCAGCCACTCGCCGAACGTCATTTGCCGCAAGCGCCAGAGCTCAAGATCGCGCTCTGCCAGGCTCAGGGCAGCTACGCTCTCGCGGGTTCGCTCTGGAGACGAGACGGTCAGCAGTGTCAGCGCGCGAGCTAAGTCGCTTTCGCGGGAACCTCGGTCCCAAGCGGCAAGCAACTGCTCACCAACCAGCGCATGCATAACGTCCACCCCATGAGGACAAGTTCGAGAACAAATTCGTTGACGGCGTTGAGCCAGTCGGATTCGCTCAGGTGGACCTAAGCATTGTTCGAAACGAAGCTAGGTTCCGTGGGTTCGACCACTGACAGATCGCGTTCCCAACCCTCGTTTTCGAGCTTCAAGTGCTGAATCGCCACCGCGTTCGCGTTGGCATCGAGATCGGGCAGGGCCTGAAATTCCGAAACCCAGGTGCGGTAGACAAAATAGGCGATCACCTTCTGTCCGGCTTCGTTGTAGACCTCGATGATCACGTCCTTGCGGAAATCCTTGAGCGAAACCTCCGAGCCGAGTCCGGCGCCAAGCTGCCACACCTTGGCGGCCCACTGCTCGAAGTCGGTGTCATGGGTGACGCCGCGCTCCAGTGTGATCGCGTCGAACTCGGTGCGTCCCGGTGATTTCCGGCTGGTGCTGGGATCGCCGCCTTCGCGGTGCTTCACGACTTCCGTGGTCCGCTTCAGCCCTGTGACTTTGCTGACGCCCGCCACGTACTTGCCGTCCCACTTCACTCGGAAATTGAAATTCTTATACGGATCGAAGCGTTGCGCGTTCACCGTGAATTGCGCCATGGGTTACTTCCTTTCTCGATTCGCCGAAGTACGATTTGCCTAGGACGATTTGCCTACGAGGGTTGAGCGCCAGCCATCTGCTGGATTTGGATCACGACAAACTCGGCCGGTTTCAGCGGCGCAAACCCGACCAGAATATTGACGATGCCAAGGTCGATGTCAGTCTGCGTCGTCGTTTCGCTATCGCACTTTACGAAATACGCGGCGGCGGGTGTCGATCCCTGAAATGCTCCCTGCAAAAACAGGTTCTGCATGAACGATCCGATGTTGAGCCGAATGGAAGCCCACAGCGGCTCGTCGTTGGGCTCGAAGACAACCCACTGCGTTCCCTGGTACAGACTTTGCTCCAGGAACAGGGCCGTGCGCCGCACCGGCACATATTTCCATTGATTGGCGTCGGCATCGGCGCCCACCAGCGTCCGCGCGCCCCATAATATGGAACCGTAGATGGGGAAGGTACGGAAGCAGTTCACGCCCAAGGGGTTCAGCTCACCGTTTTCGGCGTCGGTCATTTTATAAACGAGCGATTGCACACCGTTCAGGGTGGCCTGCGTGCCGGCAGGCGCCTTCCACACGCCCCGCTTCGAGTCGGTGGTGGCATAGACGCCCGCAACCACTCCAGAGGGAGCGAACGTTCGCAGCATTCCGGGGTTGAGTGGATCGAGCAAGCGCAAACGCGGGAAGAAACAAGCGCCGTTTTCGTCGCTCACGTTCAAGCCGCTGGTCTTCCAATCCACTGCCGACAGAATGTTGTTCACTTCCGGTGGAGGATCGATCAACAGGAGCGCCCGCTTGCGGTCGCAGAGCGCAATGGCCGCGCTGTAGACACTGTTCGAATCCACATTGGGGTCGTGCGCATTCGGGTTTCCGGGAAGCGCGCGGGTGGCGTCGGGAATGCTCAGCAGGTTAAAGATGTCGACGTTGGTGAGCGCGTAAATGCCGGTGTTCAGGCTGGGATCGCCGATCAGGTCTTGCGTCCACGGCAAACCTGAACCGTTCGTGCCCTGGTTCGCGCTGGTGAGATCGGCGCTGGTGGCAGCTGAATACCAGTGGTCGGCGGCGCCGTTGCCGGTGCCCAGCGCATAATGAGCGACGTTCATGTTGGCGGTGGGAGTGGTGGAAATTCCCAAGGGATCGGTCGTGGGCGCTGGCGAGTCGAAGGTAATAATCGCGTCTGGATACTGCGGAAGCGTGGCGTTGACCCGAATCGCTTGCCCGGCGCCTGTGCCAGCCACCGAGCATGCCACCGAGGCGCCCGGCAACTGCACCGCCAGCGCCGCATTCAGCGCCTTCTGGAGTTGCGATGCCAGACCGGCAACCGTTTGCGGAATGGGCGCGCCTTGACCAAACACGGTCACCGCGGCAATAGGCAGCGGCGAAGGCGGTGTAGTCGGCTGAATCACGCTGAATGGCACCGTGAAGGCGGCGGTTGCTATCGATCCAATCACGGTAGCGGAGCTGGTGGCAGACCCGGTCCCGCCGTAACTCTTAGCCAACGTGAGCTGTGTGTCGTTTTGAACGGATGCAATCGTGTATTGGGTATTCGTGTTGTCGGCCCCGAATACCAACTGCTGGCCGGCCTGAACCGAGGTCGTAAAAGTGGTGCCCGTACCGGTAACGGTAGTGGAGGCGGAAACATTCACCGTGCCCGCGAGAGCTTTGGAAGCGAGCGCGGCATTGACCGCCCCGATGGTGATCGGCTTGCCCACCAGGCCCGTCTGCACGGGTGGCACGGTAGGCGATGGAGAGCCAACCGATACACTGACCAGTTGTGAGCCGTTGTCGGGATCGTTGACGATCGAGGCGACGAAGTTGGCCCGGTTGGAGTTCATCGATAGCAGCGGGAAAGGCTCAATCGTGCCGTCAGCCAGATTCGTCACCGTCAAATTGAAGGCGGTCGGATCCACGTAGTAAATCGCCGTGCCCGAACCACTAGTCCCGGTGTAGTTCTGCGCGACGCCACCGGAGCCGAGAACAAGATCGTTGTCGTCGGTAATCGACAGGATCTGATACGGCGTTTGCGTGGAATCTACCGAGAACACCAGCCAGTCGTTAGGCGCAAGGTTGGTTTTGAATCCGGCTAAATTGCCGGTTACGTTAGGCGAGCCGTTGGTCACGGTCAAGGTGCCACTCAGTTGTTGACCTACATTGGCAAAGTCGATATCGATGATGATCTCGCCATTGGCCCATGCGCCGCTGCTGAGGGCATTGAAGGTGAGTCCGCCGAAAACCACCTGGGCCTTCGAGGCGCCGTGCCTCGGCACTCGCACCACATAAGCCTGGCTTCCGCCATTCTGGAAGAACTGCTGCACGGCATAACTCAATTCGCTGTCCGCGGCGAGTCCGCCGAAAAGACGTTCATAGTCGGAGAAACTATTGAGTAGTTCGGCGCGACCGTCGATTCCCGTTGCCGTGTAGCCGACAAATGCCGTGATCGATGTAGCCACGCCGGTGATGGGATGGGAAGAACTGATTTGCTCGGTGATGTAGACACCAGGATAAGTAGGCGACGCCATAAGGCACCTTCTTCCAAATTAGGTTTTTGGCCCGGGACCCCAAAAGCTGAAGTGATTCAGCCTTTACCGATGGAATACAACAGACATGAAAAGCGACAAGGGAAGTGGCACGGCTATTTGTGTCGCGTAGTTTACCCCAGCGGCCCAAGTGTGTCAAGCTAAAGTTCTGATTTTTGGAGTGCCGTTTTTAGAGCTCCGTTTATGACGGAAAGCAAATGCCGCGCGGAAGCGAGCCACCACCACCAAGCGCGTGGGAGCAAGCGATAAGCCAAGTGACAAGCAATGAGCGGCAACAAGCCGGAAGCCCGAGTGCGGGGCGTTTCGGGCGGAGAAACTTCAAAAACGCTCCCGCAGTTTGCGGCTTCGTGCCGGGCGGCGACGTATAGACCATCCCCACGAACCAATTTCTGCGGAACTACCCCGGCGGAGCCATGCCTGCGGAGCTATGCGCTCACACTCAGGGCATTGCTGCTGCTCGTCGCGCTGGCATTGAGCAGGTTCAAAATGATCTCGTATTTACTCTGCTGTGGGTTGAGGTTGATGGTAACGGGCTCGGAGGAGCTGTTATTTTGTCCCTGAGCGGCGTCAATCAGAACCTGCCCTCCTGAACTGCCGCTGCCGAGATTAATCGTGATCTCTCCGGGAGAAGTGGCCGAAGAACTGCTTCCCTGCCCGAGGTTGATGACGAGTTCCGGCGTTGCCGGTGCACTCGAAGCGCTGCTACTGGGCGTGCCCACCACGCTGATGACGATCTCCGCTGTGCCGGAGTTGGCATTGTAGGCTGAGATAGCCGACTGCGACTGCTGGCTTTGCTTGGCGAAAGTGCTCTCCAGGGTGGCGAACGCCGACTGGGCTCCAGCAAGATCGCCCTTTTGCAGCGCCTGGCCAATGGCCTGGAAATCCTGGTCGCGATCGGCTTTCGCAAATGGTTGCCCACTCTTAATAGGGCCCGCTCTGGCCAAGAGCGCTCAGGGTGTTGAAATCCTGCTGCGCCGAGTTCAGGTCGCCCGCTTGCAGATCCTGTCCCAGTTGGGTGAGATCGGCTTGCCGCTGCTGCCGGTAGGCTTGCAGTTGCTGGTAGATCGAAAACGCGCTGGCGGCTGCGCTGCTGGTCGTGGAGGCGCTGCTCGGTTGCGTGCTGCTGAGGTTTGCAACCGCCGCCGCAGTGGCCTGCGATGAAGTTGCCGAGTCGCTGGGTTTGCTGGTAAGCGGGGCAAAGGCTGCCTGCGCTCGCGTCAAGTCGCCGGCTTGCAAGGCCTCGCCGATGGCATTGAAGGCTTGCGCGCGGCTGGACTTGGAAAAAGGTTCGGAGTTGGCGAAGGGCCCATCCTCGCCGAGCACAGCCAGGGCCTTGTAGGCTTGCTGAGCGCCGTTCAAGTCCCCACTTTGAAGAGCGCTGCCGAGGTGCTTAACATCGGCCTGGCGGGTCTGGTAGAAGCTCTGGACCTCCTGAAAAAGCGACGAACTGGAAACTGCCGCTGTTGACATAGGTTCTCTCCGGATGGCGCGAACTCGCAACCTGGGCCTAATTACCGCCCCACAGATTTCATCGGTTGTACGCAGAATGACTTTAGAAAAAAGGAAGAGTTGCCAACGTTCAGCGCTTTGCAACTGCAGAGCAGAAAAGGCCGGGGCAGATGGTTGCTCCGGCCCGAGTCACTCGACGGTCCGATCGACTTAGGCGATCAGCGCCTTTTGGAAGTACTCGCAGAGCGCGGTTTCCAGCGTGTACAGCTTTCGCGTCGAGGGCGTCGTCATATAGGGCCTGAGGATCTGCTCGACCTTGGGGACCCACTCTTGCTCACTGCGCTCGAGTTCCTTCTTGTCGGTCCAGAGAGTGACCGCCAGCACTTTGTCGGTCTTGTTCTCGGGCACAAGCGGAAGGATTTCGAGGAAGCCATCCTGCCTCTTCAGAATGGGAAGGACTTCTTTTTTTACGACGCGAACGAATTCGTCTTTCTTCTCCATGAGGGGAACGAACTCAAGAATGCGTGCGTACATGGGAGATTCTCCTTTCGTTCTTTGAATTTTGAATTTGGTTCCGCGAGACTTCTGTCTGGCCCTGTCTGCGGGATCGAAAGGCAGCGTACAGCGGAGCTACAAAGTTTGCAGTGATGGCTGGGCGACGCCGCTGTGACGATTTTCGGCGAAATCGTTCCAAAACGGGAAGCCGATTCCACCTCTTCGAGACCCCAAGTCTGCCAGTTTCGGCGGCCGTAGAGAGCAATTGGCAGTTCCTTCACGCGCAGGTTCGGAGGGCGCGCACCGCAGCCGCGTTCGATCCCATTTTCCTTTTTTCGACTCCGCCACTATAATCGCCATTCGCCGTAATACCGTCCAAGATTTGACGTAAGACAACCCCGGACCGGGCGAGTGCATCTTCCTGACGAGGATGGCGATGGTCGAACGCTGGTGGCCAGTCCAATCCTGTATGGGGTTAGCTGTGCGATTTCTTGCATTCCCTGGAGGCGCGGTAAGGAAAATGGAAAGACTCGTTCACTACGCTCTGGCAGCTCTCTTTCTTCTCGGTATCGCTTCCGCTCAGAACGTTCCGGCGGTCGATGTGTTCGGCGGTTACTCCTACTTCAACTTTGACTTGCCAGCGAGCTCGCAAACGTCCTCTCAGCGGCTGAATCTGCAAGGCTGGAACGTATCCCTCAACGTCGGCCTGGTCCATCATCTTTCAATCGAGGGGGACATCAGCGGTCACAAGGTTAGCAGCTGCGGCGGTACTGGTTTCGACTGCAGCAATTTCTCCTACATGGGAGGGCCACGCTTCACCATCGGCAATCGCTCCAGCCGGATCACGTACTTTGTACACGGCCTGGTTGGTCGAGATCGGGCGGACCTTTATGACGTCTTCGGTACCGTGTCGGATCAGTCGATAGCGTTCGCTGGGGGCGGCGGCATCGATTATTGGCTCTTTCGTCACGTAGGAATCCAGGCGGGGCCGTTCGATTACGTCTACACCCGTCACCTCAACAGCGACAATGTTCCCACTCAAGGCAGCGTCAGTGCGGCTGGCGGAATCGTTTTTCGATTTGGCGGCAGTTTCCCTGCGAGTGAGCCCTCGCCTAAGTCCAAGGGCGAGTCTTCGAGCCGGCGCTGGCATAGGAACAAGCCTGCTCCTGCCGAGAGTCAGCCCCCAATTACTGTGGCCAGCCGTCAGCCTGCCCAGCCAGTTCAACCATTGGGCAGTGTTACGGCTCGCGGAATGCAGATCCCTTCGCTCGGCGTCGTGCTTGGACCCCAGGAATTCGACGGAGCGAAGATTCTGGAGATCGTACCCGGAGGCGTCGCCGAAATGGCATCCTTGCACGTGGGCGATCTGATCCGGTCAGTGGATGGCAGAGCGGTAAAGACGCCGATGGAACTGCTGGCGGAGCTGTCGGACAAGTCTGGGAAAGTGCGCATCGGCATTCTGCGCGGCGACGTTGCGACGGAGACGGTAATCGTGCTGGGCAGTCGCTGACGACTGCCGCAACGCATGACTGCATGGCCCGATGGAGAGCCGGGCGTCCTCGCCCGGCTGGAACCCTGATACGCACGTAGAGAATCAGGAAAACTGGTGCGCCCGGAGAGATTCGAACTCCCGACCTACAGCTCCGGAGGCTGCCGCTCTATCCAGCTGAGCTACGGGCGCACTGCGGTACGTTGAGTTTACAACCTTCCCTGATTGCCTTCAATTGGGATCGCCGGCAGATCGGATCAACGGGTGATCGGGCCATCGGGCCATCTCAATTACAAACTGCTCTGCCTTTGAATTTCGATCGCCCGATCACCCGATCGCCAGATCACGCGATGCTCTAGCAGCCGCCGACTTTCCAGAAGCGTTCCTCCTGATAATCCAGCGTCAGCAGCCGATTGCGTGGATCGTGACGCTTCCCGCAGTTTGGGCAGGGTATGAAGCTGCGAATGTGCATCCCCTTGCGGTCATAATCCTCGGTAACGGCGAAGCTGGCGCCGCAACTGCACGGGATGAGAAACATGCGAAAGTTTTTCTTGTTTTCCGCTTCGTCTTTGGATTCCCTTCGCTTCATGGTGGTCCTGGGTCGTCGGTCGCTGGCAAAAACCCCATCACGAACGACCAGCGACCAACGACCAGCGACCGCTGGAGCCATCAGCCTTCGACCGTCGCCATCGAACCTCTCTTCCGCTTGTTCGATTGCAGAATCTTCTTGCGCAGCCGCAGAGACTTCGGCGTGACCTCGACGAACTCATCGTCGGCGATGAACTCAATTGCCTGTTCGAGATTGAGATTGCGGTAAGGCACCAGCCGGATCGCCTCGTCGGAAGTCGACGCGCGCATGTTGGTCAGTTTTTTCTCGCGCACAATGTTGACGTCAAGATCCGTATCCTTAGCGTTTTCGCCGATGATCATGCCCTCATAAACCTCGACGCCGGGTCCGGCGAAAAGCACGCCGCGCTCCTGCAGATTGTAGAGAGCGTACGAAGTCGTAATCCCCGGCCGGTCGGCGACCAGCGCTCCAGTCAGGCGGTGTGGGATTTCTCCCTGCCACTCGATGTATCCGGCAAAGAGCGCGTTCATGACGATGGTGCCGCGCGTGTCGGTGAGGAGCGTGCTCCGCAATCCAATCAACCCGCGGCTGGGAACGCGGAATTCGACGCGCACGCGTCCATACCCATGATTGTGCATGTTGGCGACTTCGCCTTTACGGGACCCGACGTGCTCCATAACCACGCCCACGAATCCTTCGGGAATATCGACGGTGAGATTTTCGACCGGCTCCATCAGCTTGCCGTCAATGTGCTTGGTGACGATCTCCGGCTTGCCAACCATCAGTTCATAACCCTCGCGGCGCATCATCTCGATCAAAATCGAAAGCTGCAACTCGCCGCGGCCGAGAACCTTGAACGAGTCGGTGCTGCCCGTCTCTTCCATGCGCAGCGAGACATTAGTGAGCAGTTCCTTATCCAGTCGCTCGCGCAGGTTGCGAGAAGTAACGTAGTTGCCTTCGCGTCCGCAAAACGGAGAAGTGTTGATGGTAAACAGCATCGCAATCGTAGGCTCGTCGATGATGATCGGCGGGAGCGGCGCGGGATTCTCCGCGCTGGTAATGGTTTCTCCAATCGTGATGCCTTCGACGCCCGCGACGGCAATAATGTCGCCGAGCGATGTCTCTGTAATGTCGGTGCGCTTCAGGCCCGAGAAGCTGAAGAGCTTGGTGATCTTTGTCTTGTGAAATGTCCCGTCGCGCTTGGCGATGGCAACGTCTTCGCCCGTCTTCATGGTCCCGGAAAAAACGCGGGCAATGGCCAGGCGGCCAAGGTAGTCGCTGTAATCGAGGTTAGCAACCAGAATCTGAAGCGGCCCGTCAGCATCTCCTTGCGGCGCGGGAATGGTATCGATGATCGCGTCAAACAGCGGACGCAGATCCTCGCCCGCCGCCCCCTGATGAACGGCAGCCGTGCCCGCCTTGGCATTGGTGTAGAGGACAGGAAAGTCCAGTTGCTCTTCCTTGGCGTCGAGATCGATAAAAAGGTCGTAAACCTCGTTGAGAACTTCCTGCGGCCGAGCATCCGGCCGGTCGATCTTGTTGATGACGAGAATCGGCTTCAGGTTCGCTTCGAGCGCCTTGCTCAGCACGTAACGAGTTTGCGGCAGCGGGCCTTCACTGGCGTCGACCAGCAGCATGACGCCGTCCACCATCTTCAGCGCCCGCTCCACTTCGCCGCCAAAATCAGAGTGCCCAGGCGTATCGACGATATTGATTTTCACGCCCGCATAGAACACAGCCGTATTCTTGGCAAGGATAGTAATACCGCGCTCGCGTTCCAGATCGTTCGAATCCATGACGCGCTCGGCCACGGTCTCGTTCTCGCGGAAGGTGCCGCTCTGCCGCAGCATGGCGTCAACCAGCGTGGTCTTGCCGTGATCCACGTGGGCAATAATGGCGATGTTGCGAATATTTGGATTCAGATCGAAAACTCCTCAGGACTACAAATTGACGCTTACTACTACTTTACTATGTCTGGCCGGTTCGCATGCGGCTTGAGAGACTAACTAGTATCTTGAGTCCGAAGTCCGTTGATGAAGTATCAGTGGCTTTGAAAGGGCGCGGCTTCAGCCGCGCCGATTCCGGGCTATTAAGAATCGGGGCTTTAGCCCCTGAGGTGACAATGATTTCGAATCATGTGAGTCTCGTGTTTTTTCAACGGACATTAGACTCAGGGCACTAGAGCGTGTTTCAAGAATGTCTTTCAGGTCGGACGGTGCATCCCTCAGCGAAGCTTGTAAACTCATTTGTCACCACATTTATGCGTCCAGGAAAATCCCGCTGCCAGTTCTTTCTTTTATTCATCTGCGTCATATTCGTATCGTGCAATCTCTCTCTGGCACAACCGCCAGGTAAAGAGACCGCTCCGCCGCCTGACGCTCCCAAACCAAGCCCTCCCGAGCCCAAAAGCTTCTTCGCCCGCTGGGCGGAGTTCTACCGCCAGGACTGGTCGCCGCCGCCCGCTTCGGCCTCCGCGCCCGCCACAGCCCGCCGCGGCCTTCCGTCGCCGCTCGATTCGCCGCCATTTCCCAATTCCGACTGGTCCTACGGCGGAGCGCCGGTGATTGGCGAGCCCGACACGAACAGCTATCCTCTGATGACCGCCATCAACCGGGCCCGCAGCCGCACGAAGCTCTATGGATGGGTCGAGCCGACACTGAACTTCAGCAACTCGTCGCACAGCAATGCGCCCGAGGCGAACGACGACTACTCCAATCGTCTTGAGATGAATCAATTCGTCCTCTATGCCGAGCGCCTGCCCGATTCCGTGCAACGCGATCATATCGACTGGGGCTACCACCTCACCGCCCTTTACGGCACGGATTATCACTACACGACCGGGAAGGGCTACCTGAGCGGACAGTTGCTGAACGATCATCATCAATACGGCTTTGATCCGACGCTGGAATATGTCGATGTCTACATTCCGCAAGTTGCGCAGGGCATGAATCTGAGGCTGGGTCGTTTCATCTCCGTGCCGGGCATCGAGGCCCAGTTGGCGCCCAACAACTACATCTTCAGCCACTCGCTGCTTTATGCGATCGACCCGTTTACCGACACCGGCCTGATGGCGACGGTCAAACTGAACGACCAGTGGCTGGTGCAACTCGGTATTACCGACGGCCACGACGTAGCCCTATGGACGCCCGATGCGAAGCCCACCGGCACAGCCTGCCTGAGCTACACCACTAAGTCGGTGAATGACAATCTCTACGTCTGCGCCAACGGAATCAACAATGCCAAGTACGCCTACAACAATCTGCAGCAGTATGACGTCACCTGGTACCACAGGTTCTCGAAGACGGTGCATATGGCAACCGAATCCTGGTACATGTATGAGCGCGACGTGCCCGTGCTAGGAGGCAAGATTCAGCCGGAAACCGGCGCTAACGCCGCGTACTGTCTGACGGGAGAACAGCGTTGCACCGCTCCCGAATATGCCATAGTCAATTTCCTGCAGAAGGAACTCTCCGCGCATAACTTTCTGTCGTTCCGCAGCGACTTTCTCGACGACAAAAAAGGCCAGCGCACCGGCTACGCGACTAGGTACTCAGAAAACACAATCACCTGGTGTCATTGGATCGGCACCACCGTCCAGTTGCGTCCGGAATTGCGTTTCGAGCATGCCTGGGACCAGAAGGCGTACGACAACGGACGTCGCCACAATCAGCTTACGGTGGCAAGCGACCTGATCTTCCACTTCTGACCATCTGATGGTGCCGCCGCCCTGGCTCTAAGCGCTGAGTTTCACCTCAGGCAGCTAGGGCAGCATTTTCATCACGACCGCGGTGATGTCGTCATGCGGCGGGCTGCCATCGGAAAACGCCAGTTGGCGGCCGAACACGACGTCCAACGTCTCGGTTGCCGAGGTGTGCCCGCATTGTGCCCACAACTCCTCCAAGTCGGAGCAGAATTCGACTCCCTCGTCGTTGCGCAATTCATGGAGGCCGTCGGTGGCAAACAGAACGCAGTCTCCCGGGCCGAGTCGCACGACGTGCCGTCCGTACGTGGCGTCCGGGAGCATTCCCGAGGGAAATCCACCTTCGCCGAGCTTCCGGCAAGTGCTTCCAGAAACCAGCAGGGGCAGTGGCATTCCGGCATTGGAGAAGATAAGTTCGCGCGTGGCGGGATTAAGAAGAGCGTACAAAGTCGAGCAAAAGCGGCCTCGGATGGGTCGCTGCAATAGGCGCGCGTTCAACAGGGCAAGGACTTTCGCGGTGTCGGTTCCGCACTTGTGAATCCCGCGCAGAGTCCCCATCACCAGAGCGCCATACATGGCCGCTGGCAATCCCTTCCCGACCACATCCCCGAGGTAGATGCCGAGGAAACCGTCCGGCAAAACGAAGAAGTCGGCAAAGTCGCCGCTGACCTCGGAGAAAGGTATAAAGCGGGACACGATCTCGACGGACTCATAGCAGAGCTCGTCTGGGGGCAGGAGCGAAGACTGGATGAGTTGCGCTTCCCGTGCATGGTCGTCGCAAATGCGTCCACAGGAGAACGTCTCGTTCACGACTCCACCACGCTCGCCAGTTCCGACATGCGCGACCACCCGCTAGTGATCAGATCGGCAAAGCGCTGGTGCAACGTTAGCGAGAATTCAGCCCCAGAGGGGCGACCAAACTTAGCCCAGCGCTTCAGCGCTGGGAAAGTGGAACAAGTGAGTCAAGCCCCGGAGGGACGACCGAGTTCTCGCGCGCACTCTTCAGTGCTGCGGAGAGACCCAACCCTCTCCACAAAAACACGAAGGGCACGGCTTCAGAGGCTGCTGAAAAACTCCGGTCTCGTATCAGGGTATCGCTTCAGCGATACCGTAAGTTCTCTGAAATCAGACGCCCCTTTAGGGGCTGCGGCAGCGAGATTGACTTTTTCCGCAGCCTCTTCAGTCGTAAAAGCCATGACTTGACCTAGCACATCAGACTGTCGGACGGGGTCGCTGCCATCAGACCGTAACAGGGGTTTTGAGCGTAATGGCTAAATGGCGAACAAACGGCGCAAGGTTGCGCTAACGCCTGGTTTCGTAAACTATCCAGAATCCTCTCGCAGCTTGGCTTTTCGGTTGTGGGTTATTTCCGGTTTGCTCGTCAACGGCTCAGAATCCGAAGAACGGGGTTCGAGCTTTGTACTGCAGA
>Ga0182027_10000696_pt1 | contig 57644 bp, 55 predicted proteins | sample 712E1DmetaG_FD_121300 | JGI IMG/M metagenome (GOLD analysis project Ga0182027, IMG submission 121300) | Permafrost microbial communities from Stordalen Mire, Sweden - 712E1D metaG (Illumina Assembly) | ecosystem: Environmental > Terrestrial > Soil > Wetlands > Permafrost | place: Sweden...
AAAAAAGGCTCTCCTGCGATTGCTGATTCCCCATCATGTTAGGCTGAAACCTCCTCACGCCCTTTCTACACGAACTCACTCAAATCCCGGAAGAAAAAAGTGATTTGGGCAACAGGCCCTTGATTCTTGACACATTCACCAATGCATCCAAATTCCGCTGGTCGGAACACTTCATCGCTGCGGATGCCCGGGGGCGCGCGGCGGCGGGGGGATCTTGGTGGTTTCCCGACGGACCTGTTCGGCGGTGACGACCGCACGCGCGACATCCACCAGCTTCCGGTTCTCGCTGCGGGCCGTCTTCTGCAATTTCAGGTAGGCGGATTCCTCGTCAAGGCCCGCCTGTCGCATGAGGATTCCTTTGGCGCGCTCGATGACTTTGCGGGCTTCCAGCGCCTCGTTGACCTGCTGCAATTTCTCTTCCAGCACCCTTGATTTTTCGAAGTTGGCCAGGGCCAGTTCGATGGCCGGTTTGAGCTGGGTGTCGGTGAATGGTTTGACCAGATACGCATGCGCTCCGGCCCCGGCGGCCTCCGCCCCCAACCCCGGCTCCGCGTGAGCGCTCAAGATGATCACGGGAGTTGCCCGGTGGCTTTGAATGGCCCGCGCCGCTTCCAGGCCGTCCATGTTGGGCATGCGAATGTCCAGCACGATCAGGTCGGGATTCGTTTCCTTGGCCAGGTCGATCGCCTGCTGCCCATCCGCCGCCTCGCCAACGACGGTATGCCCCATCCCCGTTAGAATCTTCCGCAAGACCATCAAGGTCAATCCGTCGTCGTCCGCAATCAGGAACCGCAAAGATTTCATGAGCAAACGCTTCCTCTCCCCGCTTGGTACAGGCCCCATCTTAGAGGGATGACCGTCAAAGTCAAGTTTCCGCCCCCGCAGCGGCCTCGGCCGGCTTGCGCGGGCGAAGCGCAGGACGACCGGCCGCCTCAAACTGGAGTTCGGCCCGTACACCGTCGTTTCGGGTTTCGACCTTCAATTCCCCGCGCAAATTCACCTGAGCCAGTTGGCTGATAATATTCATCCCCTGCCCCGAGAATGACCGCCAATCCTTTCCATCTTTGAAGCCTCCGCCGTTGTCCTGAACCACCAGGCACGCCTGGTTTCCTTGCTGCTGACACTGGACCTTCACCTGGAGCGGCTTGCCGTTGGAGGGTTGCCCATGCAGGAGAGAGTTGGCAACCATTTCATTCACGATCAGCGCCAGCGCCACGGCCTGATCCGCATTCAACCACAAGTGCTCGAGCTCCAGCGCGACCGGAGCGGAAGGCCCGGTGGTCGCCACCGAGTTCACCAGGGTGTCGATGATGGTTGTAATGAGCGCATGCGCATCCACTTTTTCCGGCATCTCCTTGCTGAGAAGGTGATGCACCTGGGCAATCGCTTGAATACGTGCGATCGCCTGTCGCAATCGTTCCGATGATGCGCTGCCACCGGCCACCTCGACTTCCAGTTGGAGCAACCCCGAAATCATCTGCAGATTGTTTTTGATGCGATGATGCGCCTCTTCGATGAGCAGCTCGAGCAGCTCGTTTTTGTGGTGCAGGTCCTTCAACAATTGGACGTTGTCAATCGCCACGGCAGCGCGGCTGGCAAATGCCTCCAGCAGCTCCAGGTCGGTCGGGGAAAACTCGCTCGCCGCGTCGGACACCCGGGTCAGGATCAAGGCGCCGATCAACTCATTGCGCGAAATCAGAGGCGCCACCAGCGCCGATCGCACACTCGTCCCCTGCAAAACCGGGTCGTTTACGTGAAGCCTGAGTTCATCCTGGGCAAATACTCTCCCCTGCCGAAGCCTCTGAACCTGGCCGCACAATCCCGTCGACCCGGCATATCGGGTCCCGATCAGACGATCAAACCCGGCCGTGGCGGCCACGATCTCCGCCTGATCTCCCTCGAGACGGACAATGAAAGCGGCATCGGCAGCCAGCAATTTTGCCGATCGCGTCAGAATCCGCTCCAGCAAGGGATCCAGTTCCAGGCGCTGGGAAACGCCGCCGCTGATGTCCACCAGGGCATTCAGTTTCTCGTTCTCACGCAATTGCGTCTCGTACAATCGCGCATTGGCGATGGCGATCCCCAATTGGTTGCCCATGGCATTGACCATCTCCACCACTTCGGGAGCGAACTGGACTTCCCGTTTACCGGTCAGTTGCAAGGTTCCCAAAACGTCCCCCTTGGCCTTTACCGGCACGACCACCAACGATTTGAAGCCATGTTTGTGAACCGGCGGCTGAACCATCGGCGCTTCCGACGCCAGGTCGCTGTAGATCTTGGCATATCCCGAAGCGGCGACCGCCCCCGTTACCCCCACGCCCCAGGGCACCAGCAGCGATTGCTCCAGCAACTCCGGCGGGAACCCAATCTGGACATAGAGTCGCAACTGCTTCCCGGCCGGATCGACAAGATGGATGCAGCCGCTCTCCATCCCCGTGCTTTCCAGGGCCACTTCCAAAGTGTTCCGCGCAATCTCTTCCAGTTTCAGCGAGGAGTTGGCCACACCGGCCAGGGTGGTCAACGCGGCCAGCTGCCGATTCCGACGAATCAACTGCTGTTGGCGTTGCCGCAGTTGCGTGACCTCACGCACGACGAACTGGAACTCCACCGCTCGATCGCCGTCGCGCGAGAAGACGCTGGCATTACATTGGAGATCGATCCATTGGCCGTCCATGCGACAAAAGCGGTATTCCAGGCTGTGCACCGACTCGCTACCCACCAGCTTCGCAATGGCCACGCGCACCGCTGTCAGGTCGTCCGGATGAATGCGTTCAAACGGGTCGATGGCCGCGAGTTCCTCCGTTTGATATCCGAGAATGCGCGCAAAAGCGGAGTTGCCAAAACGCGGACGGCCATCCGGACCGGCAATATAAATGGCGTCATCCGAGTTTTCCACCAGGCCCCGGTATTGTTCCTCGCTGGCCCGCAACTCCGATTCCAATTGGGCATGCACGATGGCGTTGCCAATCTGATTGGCAATCACCTCGATGAGACCAATATCGTCCTCGTGAAACTCGCGTTTCTTGTACATCCCGAGCGCGAGCATCCCCATCACGACCCCCTGGGCGCGAATCGGGCACATAATCGCCGACTGCAATCCTGCGCGCACGGCATCCAGACGGAACACGCGAGGCGTCAGCGTAAAATCCTCGATGATCTTTGTCTTTCCTTCCAACACCGCGTCGATATTCCCATCGTCCCCTTTGCGGATGGTCATCGCCTGGCGCGCGAACGCTTCCGAAATCCCCCGCCAGGCAAACAAACGCAGCACTTCATCGCTGGCCTGCCATACATACATCGCGCCTGCGTCCAGCTTGGTCACGGAAAGAATGGCATGGAGAGCGTTGTCGGCAATCTCTTTGAGGTCGAGTGTCCGATTGACAGCATCGGCGATAAAACTGATCGCCGCCAGGCGGACTTCATCCACAGGCTTTGCCGCGGGAGTACTGGAATCAAACAGTCTCATAACCGGATTCTGAATCTGTGGACAGCCTAACAGAAAAGCCGTGATTTTTCAGCAACTTTTGCCATACTCACGCCTGTTTTATGAAGACACCGGACAAACTGGACGAAATCTTCCGACTCCAACAGGCACTCAACCTCCGCATCGGCGTGGACACGGCCCACATGACCGACAAACAGCGCGAGGAATGGGTGCTCAACTACTGCCGCGCGATGACCCAGGAAATCGCTGAGTTGACCGACAGCGTCCCCTGGAAATGGTGGGCCAAGTATCAAAAGTTCGACAAACAAAACGCCCGTGTCGAGGTGGTGGACCTGCTCCATTTCCTCATTTCACTGGCCCAGGTGCTCGAGATGTCACCGGACGACATCTTCCAGGCCTACGCCAAGAAACATCAGGTCAATCTCGCCCGTCAGGATTCCGGTTACACAACCAAAGATCACGACGATAGCCGACACATCTGATCGCCGACGTCCAGGAAGCCTTCAGGACCCGAATTGCCGTGGAGGGCAGTGACTCGGGCTGTTACTTCGTTCGGACGGTGAACTTGCCAATACCGACGTTACCCTCTTCGTCGGTGGCGCGGACGGCGATGAAGCGCCAACACGTCGGGGCGCGTGTTGTCCACTTTGAACCGTTCACTGACTTTTTCGTCGGTCAGAGAGTCGCCGGCGGGATTCGCGTCCTCGTCGCTGGCGATGACTTTGATCCGGTACCAGCCGTCGGGAATCGATTCCATGTTCCAGGAGTACTCCGTTGTTTTGAGCGGTTTTTCCAACGACACCGGCACCCAAACGCTATCGCCCTCGCCCTGAAAATAGAGACGGTAAACCAGCGCGTCCCCATCCTTGTCGTCGGCGCGCCAGCTAATCTTTTTGATCGGTGAAGGCGGCTTGGGCCGAAGTTCCTCGGTCTTCGCTTCGGTGGACTGTTGTTGCAGCGCCGAGGCGACGGTTGATGCCAGATCCCTGAGAGCCAGGCTGGAATCCGAGTCCGTCTTGGGAGGCGAAACTTTGTTCTTTTCCGGGGGTGATCCCGTCTTGTCCCCTACGAAGACCGAGCTGATTTCCGGTTTCTGGTTCTGCAACTGGTAGTAAACACTGACCGATTGAAGCCGCGGATCGGAACGCCGGGCCAGTTGTGCGCGAACCTGGATGAACCGGGCGCGAGAACTGGTGATTTTATCCGGCGACTCGTGGAGAGGCGCAGACCAGTCCGACCACGTCGAGTCGGGCAGAGACGTGTTGCCGGTGCGGGTGGAGACGCTGACGGTGAAGAGCAGCATCGTAAAGATTCAGAGGCATGCCCAGCGGTCCACGCTCGCGCTTGCACAGACCGCTCGGGAATTGTATTCTGCCGTCGGGCCATGCACATCGTTACCTATATGCGGATCTCGGTGACAGACCGCTGCAACGAACGGTGCCTGTACTGTCTCCCGCACGATCTGGACATCGAATGGCTCCCCAAGGGACAAATTCTCTCGTACGAGGAGATCCTCCGTGTCGCCCGCGTCGCCACGTCGCTGGGCGTGACGAAATTCCGGGTCACGGGAGGAGAACCCCTGGTGCGCCGCAACGTGGTGGAGTTTATCGGCGAACTGAACAAGCTGCCCGGGGTCACCGATATCGGACTCAGCACCAACGCCACGCTGCTGGCTCCCCTCGCCCACCGGCTCCGCGCCAACGGCGTCGGCAAGGTCAACATCTCCCTCGATACGCTCGACGAAGCGAGATACCGCGAGATCAGCGGCAACGGCCGTCTGAGCGATTGCCTCGCGGGGATCGATGCCGCCATCGACGCGGGGTTTCCCCAGGTAAAACTCAACGCCGTGATGATCAAAGCCAAGAACGACGCTGAAATCTGGGACCTGATCGAGTTTGCCCGACAAAAAGCGGTGACGCTCCGCTTTATCGAACTGATGCCCGTCAGCAGCGGCGAAGTGCTGACCGACGATAATTTTATCTCGATTGGGCACGTGCGGCAAATCATCGAGCAACGCCACGAACTGGTGCCCTTGCCCGAAGCGCCGAGCGACATCAAAGGCAACGGCCCCGCTCTCTACTACGAAGTCAACGGCCTGAGCGACGCGCGCGGCAAACCCGTGCGGCTGGGGTTGATCGGCGCCATGACGAATCTCCATTTCTGCGACGCCTGCAACAAGGTGCGCCTCACCGCCGACGGCAAGCTCCGCCCCTGTTTGGGGTCGCACCTCGAATACGATTTGAAGCCGGCACTGCGCGATCCGAACACCACCGACGCGATGCTGCATCAGGTGTTCAGCGAAACGTTTCGCAACAAGCCCGAGCAACACGAGTTCCGCGACAACTACGTCCCCGGACGAAAAATGGTGGCCATCGGGGGATGAGCAGGCGCGCCATAGTAGGGCGGGCGTCTCGCCCGCCGGCAATTCGAGTACACAAAACGGGCGAGACGCCCGTTCCACTTTCCCATATCGACTCCCGCGGCAAGGCCAGGATGGTTGACGTGTCCGGCAAGCCGGTACAGTTCCGCGAAGCCGTCGCGCGCGGTTCGATCCGACTCGGCTCCGGCACGATCCGCCTGGTCAAATCAAACGGCCTCGCCAAGGGCGACGTGCTGAACACGGCGCGGATTGCCGGCATCCAGGCCGCCAAACGCACCGGCGAACTGATCCCGCTTTGTCACCCGCTGAACCTCACGCACGTGGACGTTGACCTCTCGGTTCGTCGCGACCGCATCGAAATCACTGCCACAGCCAGGATCGCCGCCCAGACAGGGGTCGAGATGGAAGCCCTCACCGCCGTGGCTGTCGCCGCCCTGACAATCTACGACATGTGCAAGGCGGTGGACAAAGCGATGGTGATCGGCGAGATCAAGCTGGTGAGGAAGACCAAGAAGGAGACGGAGTAATGGAGTATCGGAGCATTGGAGTTTTGGGAACGATGGTCATGTTGTTTCCCCACCACTCCATCACTCGCCTCCTCCGCCATAGCGCTAGCGGCGGCTGGACACCACTCCACCACTCCATTTCCCCATGATCTCCGTCGGCATCATCACCGTCAGCGACCGCGCCTCGCGCGGCGAGTACGAGGACAAGAGCGGCCCGGCGCTGAAGCTGTTCTGCGAACAGCAGGGGTGGAAAGTCCTCGAACAAGCGGTTGTCTCCGATGAAGAAAGACTGATTCAGCATAAGATTCTCGAATTCGCGCACTCCTGCACCTTAATCCTCTTGACCGGCGGGACGGGGATGACCGCTCGCGATGTCACTCCGGAAGCGGTTCGGGCGATTGCGGCGAAGGAGTTGCCCGGCTTCGGCGAAGTGATGCGAGCGAAGAGTTTCGAGCGGTTTCCCCACGCCATTCTCTCGCGCAGCTTGGCCGCTGTGATCGCCAAATCACTGGTGATCTGTCTTCCCGGCAGCCCCAAGGGCGCGGTCGAGTCTCTGGGGTTCGTGGCCGAAGCGATTCCACACGCGGTTGGACTATTGAACGGAGAAACCCATCACCCATGAATGGCTACGGCGGCCTCACACCGGCTTCGTTCCTTTGCACGACGGGTATTTGGCGCAGCCCCAGAATTGCGAGCCTGCGCGTGGGCCTTTCTTGGCCGTGCGCAATGCCATGAGGCTGCCGCAGAGCGGGCAGGCGGGTGATGAGGCCTGAGCCGGTAACTCAGTCTGATCCGTCCGATCCGCCCGATCATTCCGAGACTTCCGCTCCCGCTCTCGCAACCGCGCGGCGGCCAATTGCTCGCTGTAGCCGCCCTGGGTCACGAATTGCCGCTCCAAGGCGCGCACCTGCTGGTCGAGCAGATAATTGGCCTGGTGAATGAGGCAGATCACCGAGTTCGCAATCACGGCAGGATCAGCGTGGGCGATCCAAGGCCGGTAAAGCTCCGCGTGGTCGGTCTGATCCGCTTGATCATTTCGCTTGGCCCGCTCCTGGCCCACCCGCCGAACGGCAACGGCTTCCGGGCTATCTTTCGTCCATTGCGCCTGACCGTGTTGGCGCAGGTAGTCCTCGTAATCGAGCAACAGCTCGTCCAGACTGGCACGGGCGACGTTGATCAGGCGCAGTTCGGTCTGGCTGGAGGTGGCGGAGGCGCGGCTGCCCTCGGCGATATTCTGCCGACCCGACCGCGCCGCCTGCACCATCTGGTCGCGCGTCCGCGAACGGCTGTCCACAAACCGCTCGCAGAAGGCGACCGTGGCGTCGTAAATGACCGTCGCTACCTGAAACGAATGCAGATCGCGATAGCCGCCGCTCGGGCGCAGGCGCTTTGGAAAGCGCCCCTCCGTTCCAGCCGATCGGCCCGATCCGTCCGCTCTTTCAACCGCACTCATTCTGGGCAACCTTGTATCCAATTTGGGTGCAGTGATCAAGTCCGCCCTTTGCCCGCGCCTTTCTCCTCACCCGAAATCTCCGCCAGTTTGGCCTGCAGCTTCTGCTCGAACCGCGCGATCAGGACCTGATTACGCCTTCGGTTCACACATCCTTACGACGAGCCTGCCAAAGCATGATGCCTAGTACTACTAGGTATCAGCATTACTGCAGAGGCGCATAATCAATGGCGGCAGGAATTGATCGACTTCGCCCTGAGGGATCCAACTCCTCCGCCGCCAGCCCGTATGCCCTCTCCCAACACGACTCGCTCATGGTGATATCGATCCGGTTTGGCAATCCGCCGATCTATGATTCGCTCCGGGAACGGACGTTCACGTCTAAGGAGACGAGGGTAGGTCCGAATCTAACCTTGCGCAAGCTCCTGCATAAGGCCAGACGTCCAACCGGCAAACGTGCCTTGCACGACTTGCTGGAAGAAATGGGTGTAGTCCTCCGGCGAGAGGAAATAGAAGTGGTAATGCCAAGCCTCACCCTTCTCCGCGAGCTTGGTATTGAGCGTCTGGAAGTGCTTGAGGCCATCACGGCACTTGGCCTTGTTCCGGTTGGAGTCGTCGTCGTCAGATTTAATTTCAACGGCAAGGATGTCATGCTTGGCGCGAACACGGATGAAGTAGTCGGGATTGAAGTTCTCGTTTGCAACGTGCGTCTTGCCTGCCTTCGTCGGTTTGTAGGAATACGGAAACGAGTATCCGCCCTGGTTTGGCATCTTCACGAACGCCTCAAACAGGTTAGCGTTCTCGAACAGTAAGTCAGAAAACTTTCGCTCCGGCTCGTGGCTCGCGTAGTGGATGTTCCATGGCGACTTGAACGCAGTCAGGTCAACCTGATGGATTCGCTGCGCGATCTCGCGGGCGTTCTCGGCCAAGCCGGACTCATCGATACCGGCGATCTTTTTCCACTTTTGGTATTGCTCCCACAAATGCACCTCATGTCCGCTGAACGGCGCGGTCTCATCTTTCACATGCCATACCGTTCCGTGCTCTCTCAGCGTGCTTTCAGAAAACGTTTGGCGCGGGATGGCCGTCAAATCTACCGGCACGATTTCCTTCGCGGTCTGGCTCATACGCGGATGTTCCGTCCCGAGCTCCCGGAACATCGGCCCGAAACCCTGTTGGAGACGCAGGCGGTTCTCCTTGCTCAGAAAGGTCGCGTCTTGACCTGCGGCTTTGAGCCGGCTGACGATGAACTCCCGCAATGTTTTCTTCGGCCACGCCTTTGCTAGCATTTCGTCTTTCTCGCGCAAGAACAACCGCATCAACTTCACCGCGTCTTCAATCTCAACAAAGTCTCGGTGCTCGATTTCCACGGCCAGTTTTCCGGTTTCAGAGAAAGTTGAGTATTCCGTCGTCTTCTTGTCCTGGGGATGGAACTTCACGTCCGGCCCGCGTGCCTTTTCGTGCTTGGCTTCGACGGTCTTCTGTTCCGGCTCGTAACGCAGGTTGTGCAACGGGAAGACGAACTTCTTGCGCCGTTCGTCATAGCCCCACGACAACGTGTTCTCGACTTCCAGAACTTCCTTTAGCAGTTCGCCGATTTCCTCTGACCATGCTTCATGATTGTTGATGGTCACAAGCGGTTGCCGGTCCAATCCCGGCGGCACACGCAATCCCCGCCCGAGCACTTGGGCAATGAGCAGCTTGGAGTTGAACGCCCGCGATTCGTGCGGCACGATCTGGAAAACGTTCTTCACATCCCAGCCTTCCGTCAGCATCGAAACCGACACGATCCATTCGATTTCGCTGGCTGGGTCGTCCACTTCACGCAGCAGCGCGAGGTTTTCCTTGCGCCGCTTCTCCGGTGAGTCCTTGTCGTCGCGCGGGCTGTAAACACCCGCGACGCGTTCCTTTGCATCGCCGCTACTTGGCACGCCGGAAGTGACCCAAATTACTTTCTTCTCCGCCTCGCTCTGGCTAATCTTCTCTTTCTTCACGAGGAAATCCACTAGCTCTCGCCACACCTCCACGCATCGCACGATTTCTTGCGTCACGATGATGCTGATTGGCTTGAGCTGCTTGCCGTAATCCGCCCGGTTCTTGTCGTGGATCGCGTAAGTCTTCTGCCAATCGTGCTTGTGATAGATTTCTTCCAGCTTGTAGTTAGGTTTCTTTACCACCTTGTCCGCGATGGCCTGTTTCAAGCCATAGCGATAAGCAACGTCAGGGAAATACTCGTCGTCCACGTAAGCCGTACCGGTGACACTGGCGATGAAGCGGAAGCCGTAATCCGGATGCAGCAGGAACTTTAGCCACTCCGACCTCTTTGCGGTTTGGTTAAACAGATGATGCGCCTCGTCGTTCAACACCAGCGCCCGCATACCGTGACCGCGAAAACTGTCCGCGATGGAAGAACCGGCGTTCTCATAGACCGCGTGGATGTTCTCGATGCAGATGTCGCCCGCTTGCACCGTCTCGTTGCCGCGCTTGATGCCGGGAATCGCCACCGCCGCGCCGAGTTCCTTCATGATGCCGGACAACTCCGCATTCCCCGCCAACGTCGTGAACTTCTCCAGCAATCCTTCCTCAATCGTTAGCGATGGGCACAGCACCAGCACTCGATCCACCAGACCTTCCGCCAACGCAATCGCCGCCAGCGCATACATGACGAAACTCTTGCCTGCGCCCGTGGCGAGATCAAGCGATACCGCCTTGCGGTCGCGCAATGGCATCTTGTCCAAGAAGGCTTCCAAGCTGTCGTGTCGCTGTTGGATGCTCGGCTTCGCGTTCCAATTGTTCCGGGCCAGCCGTTCGAGGTCGGGATACTTGTCTGAGACGAGAAAGCGCCACGCTTCCCGCACCGCGTCACGCTGAAAGGCGAACCGGTCCACGCACAGCAGATTCAGGAAGGCATCGTATTTGTGGACGACCGCTTCCGTCGCCTCGCGAGCATCGTCAACGCGAAGCAGTTGGCCCTGGATGTCAAATTTCAGGCTCATTTGAAGTCCTTCTTCTGAAAAGCCAACGCCTTCTCGTTTCCATAACGGTCGCACAAGATCATCATCAGCCGCTTGCCGGTAAACTCCTGCTCCGGTATTCGCACCGTCAGCCGTTCGGCGGCGTCCAGCCCGCCGGCCTCTTTGACCAAATCCTCGGCCCAAAAGACGCGGCCCAGCCGGAACACGTCGCCGTCGTAATCCAAATCCACCATCACCATTGAGAACGTCTCGAAATTCTTGAAGTCCTCCGGGTCGGTCGCCAGCGTCTGCGAACGGAACTGGCGGATCTCCAGCACGAAGTCGGCGAACATCTCCCCTTTGCGCTTCTCCTTCCTCGGCTTCACTACTACCTGCGGCTGCGAGATGAAGTCGAAGCCCACGGCGTCAATCACCTCGTTCACGTCGGCTTCCTTCGTCGGCTGCTTCAACGCGGCGGGTTCGTGTCTTTCCAGCAGCCGATGCAACACCGACAGCGGCACTTTCAGAAACACGTAGGTCGTGTTGTCGCGCACGACTTCATCCTCGGCAAAATCCATCGCCACTACCGGCGCGATCACATAGAACCGCTCACCCGGTTTGCCGCGCAGCGTCTTGTGCAAGTCGTCCACGTAGCCATGGTCGAGCGTGAGTTTCCTGTGATCGGGATAATTCCAGAGCAACGCCGAGTCCGTGTCGATGTAGCCGTCCAGCGCGAATCCGTAACGCTTGTGCAGATGCTCGCGGACGCCGAACAACTTCAACACAAACGGACGATACTCCGCCCACGGCAATTCCTTGATCGCCGTCATGTCGTAAATACCGGCGCGGTAGAGCGCAAATTCCTTTGCCGGCAACGGCTTCTCCTTCTCAGTTCTGTCTTTGGGCGCGACGAGGGAAATGCGGAACTCAATGCCACCGACCTTGATCAGCTTCGCCCCCGGCCCTTCTTCGACTTCCTCCAGCCGGTCAGCCGTTACGCGTAGCTTCTCCTCCGGGCAGGCTAGCGACAGCGCGGCATCCTTCTTCACGAGATCGTGCTTCTTTGCCAGCGCGGCAAGGTCGTGGAGCAATTCCAGCGTCACGTCGCACTCGCCCTTGCGCGCCTTCTCTGTGATGAGCAACACACCGGGTGCGTTCCTGAGATGCTCGTCCCAATCTTCAATGCGCTCCGGTTCAGTACGCTCGTCCTTCTTGGCCGCGCCAATGGTCGTTGTGAGAGAGAACAGCCGTTTCTGGGTGGTGTAGATGGCCAGCTTGCCGCAGTCCATCGCAATCCAGCGTCGTCCCAGCTTCTCCGCCACCGCCGCCGTTGTGCCACTGCCAGCAAAACAGTCGAGGACGACGTCGCCTTCGTTGGATGAGGCGCGAATGATACGGCCAATAAGACCTTCCGGTTTCTGCGTTGGGTAATCCATTCGTTCGCTTGCAACTGGATTCACCGGCGGAATATCGCTCCAGACAGATTCCACCAAATCTCCTTTCATATCCTTCAGGTAGATCACACGAGTGCCGCCGCCAGTTGGGTTGACATCATCGCGATACAGTTCGCCGCTCTCGTCAACCTTCCATCGGGCGAGATACTCCTTTGAGTAACTGCGGAAGATCGGATTCCAGATGCGATTCTCGCTCTTCCCATAAGCAAAAATCGAATCGTGTTTCCGAGGAAAGTTTTTTGCCGTTGATCGTTTGAAACCAAAGTAATGCCAAATGATTTCGTTTACGAAATTCACTTCCCCGAACACCTCATCAAGAGCTGCCTTTAGATAATGTCCTTTCTTCCAGTCAAGATGAACGTAGATGCTGCCGCCGTCGTTGAGGAGTTCTCGCAGGAGAATCAGTCGACGGCGGAGAAACTCGATGAACTGCGCGCCAAGCACTTTGTCCCGGTAAGCCTTCTCCTTGTCCTTCATGAAGTCGTGCCGCGTGGCGAACGGCGGGTCAATGTAGATAAGCCGGATTTTGCCGCGCGTGCCGAAACGATTCGGCCCTTGTTGATCGGCCAGCAGTTCACGCAAGGCCAGCAGGTTGTCGCCCCACACGAGCAGATTGCGCCAGCCGTCCGGGTGCGGGCGCTCCGAGCAGAAGCTGCGGACGAGTTGCCACGGCGCGGCGGGCGTCTGCGCGAGTACTTCTTCGCGCTTCATCTTCCCCGCGTATTCCAGCCGGTATTCCTTACCGATCTCCTGCGCCTGCGCCGCACCGGGGAACAGCCGGTGGTGCCATCTCTCCGGTAGTGGTTGACCCGCTTCGATAAGGGCGCAAAGCGTCTTCTTTTCTGCGTCTGTGAGACGAGACATGAGCTTGGTTCGCTCGCGTGCGAATCAGCCCTGTCTGGTGACTGTCTCTTGTGGGAACTCTGGTGCCTGAAATGAAAGTGGGACGCACTTACTTGCGTCTCACATCAGGCACCTAGGAGGGCCCACGAAAGAACGCTTTCAGCGCGCCCCAGGCGGGGCGCGCATCGAGCGCTGTCTTTCGTGCGAAATTTCCTAGGTTTCGATGTAAACAGCAGCCGAAGCTACGCGAAATAGAATTAAAGGTTTATTTGGTTCTCAGTTCAACGTTCACGGTAATCAACCGCGTGGTTCTCCTTCGTGGCGGGAGTGTAGCGAATGGCGTGACGGGGAGCAAGGCGGGAAAAGACAGAGATTTGATGGGCACTCGCGCGCCCGCTCGGCCCAGTCTGTGGGCCGGCTTCGGCGTTCGTCTTGCGACTTCCCAAGCCGTTCGGCTTTCGCCTTCACTCAGGATGATAAACGATGAGGGGGCGGCAAGCACGGCGCAGCGGCGACAGTATGATATATCGCCTGGCGATATATCATGCCTGTTGCGCACAACCAAGAGGTGCAAACGGACGGCTCAGCGAGCCGTCCCTACCACTATTCGTCCATCCGTGATCATTCGCGGTTGAAATCCGGTTCCAGTCGTGGCAGGCGGAGCGCTTGCCCTACAATTCACTCTGCGATCTTTGCGTCTCTGCGTGAGACTGACGGCAGTCCGGTCGCTCCGACAAGATTGTCGGGGGTCCCACATCGGCAGAGAGGAGAATCGACAGAGATTCTTCGCTGCGCTCAGAATGACAGCCAGTGGAAAGTTATCCGAGGTAAAGATCGTTGGCGGTCGGCAATACCTCGCCCGTGAGATCGTATTCGGTTGCGCACGTAATTCGCACGGTTGCGAAGTCGCCCACTCTCGCATTGCCGGACACGAAAACGCTGCCGTCGATTTCAGGAGCGTCGGCGTGGGACCGGGCAATCCAGCCCGGAGCCGGCCCCGATGGAGCGCGGTTTTCCGACGGTTTCTCAATCAGGACACGTAGCGTCTTACCCACAAAGCTCTGCTGCACCTTGCGCGAGACCTTCTGTTGAAGCGCCATCGCGCGGGCGTACCGTTGTTTCTTCACCTTGGCCGATACTTGTCCCTTCATATCTCCTGCTGGCGTGTGGTCTTCCTGGGAGTAGGTAAAAATGCCCAACCGCTCGAACTTCGTCTCCTCGATAAACGACAGCAGTTCTTCGAAAGCCTTCTCGGTTTCACCCGGGAAACCGACGATGAACGTTGTGCGCAATGCAATACCGGGGATGCCGGCGCGGATGTTGCGAAGGAGACGGCAAATGTATCGCCCGTCGGTCTCGCGGCGCATCCGATCAAGCATCCGGTCGTTGACATGCTGCAATGGGATGTCCACATACCGACAAACCTTGTCGCAGTCCGCAATCGTATCGATTAATTGGTCGGTCCAGTGCGCCGGATGCGTGTACAACAACCGCACCCAGAAATCGCCCGGGATTTGCTGGATGGCAAGGAGCAGAGAAGGAAGGGAGGCACCCGTCTCGGACGCTCCTTTCCTGCGGCCGGGGCCGGCTGTCGCTGCGCCCAGATCCCTGCCGTAGAAGGTGGTGTCCTGGGAGATCAGGTTGATCTCGCGCACGCCGCTGGCAACCAGCGAACGGACTTCCGCCAACACATCCTCCATCGTGCGGCTGCGATGACGGCCGCGGATGCGCGGAATGCTGCAGAAGGTGCACAGATGATTGCAGCCTTCGGCGATTTTGACGTACGCATAGTGCTTGGGCGTCAGGCGGAAACGCGGCGCGGCGTAATCAGGAACGAACTTCGCGGGCCCGGACCAGTAGAGAGTCGAGCGGGCATCCTGCTTGTTCGCGCGGCCAGTCACGGACAGGCTGGAAGCCTGTCCCACTCTATCCAGCACCTCCCTGACAATCTCTCCGATGCGCGGGACTTCGTTGAGGCCGATGATGGCATCGACCTCGGGCAATTCGTTTTGGAGATCCTTCGGATAACGCTGGGTCAGGCAGCCTGCCATGATGAGCGCCTTGCACCTGCCCGTCTTGCGCAATTCGTTCGCCTTCAGGATCGCGTTGATCGATTCCTGTTTTGATCCTTCGATGAACCCGCAGGTGTTGACGATGACCACGTCGGCGTCGCGCGCGTCGCCGGCGATTTCCATCCCATCGCGCGCCAGCGAGCCGAGCATAACTTCGCTGTCCACGAGGTTTTTGGCGCAGCCCAGACTGACCAGGCCGACCTTGATTGGGTTGTTCGAGTTCATATCGCGTTGTAGGGCGACTCTGCGAGTCGCCCCGAAAGCTTTCGGGGTTCACAGAAGCGGCCTACAGGCGGTCATTTCTCCAGCGGATTCAACAATTCCGGGGCAGGCTTGTTCTTGGGCTGATAATACGCGTCAATATCCGCTTTCGGCAGGACGATGGATGGTTGCGCCGCTGTGGGGGTGGCTTTTTGTTGAGCGGCCGTCGGACTCGCGGGCGCCCGTGCGGCAGAGCGACGCGACCGCACACTCCGGATGCCCAACCCGAGAACCAGCGCGACGGAAACCGCCGCGACGACTTGGATGAGGGCACGAATCGGCAACTTCAACTCGGGCGGTTTGCGGGAACGAATCGCCGCTTCGGATTCGACGTGCAGCCCCTGCCGCCGCAGTCCTCCCTGGCTCAGCAAGTAGGTATCGACAATCGCGTGACTGTCCAACCCGAGATACTCGGCATACATCTTCAGGAATCCCTTCGCGTACATCGGCGCTGCGAGTTGATCGAACTCGTCGGACTCGAGTTTCTCCAGAATCTCAGTCTTGATCTTCGTGGCGCGCGACGCATCCTCCAAGCTCGCCACTTTCTTGTGACGTGCCTCGCGCAGCATCTGGCCAATGGATTCCATGTTTATTTAATTGTAGCGGCGGTCTGTGGCCGCCGTCGGTTGCCGCAATGTCGGCGGTCACAGACCGCCGCTACAGTCATTATTGTCCGGCCGGGACCTTGCCATCCAGGTCGATCAGGATGTCGCGCGGTTCCGCGCCCTTGTTGGGGCCGACGATGCCGCGTTCCTCAAGCAGGTCCATGATCCGGGCGGCGCGAGTGTACCCGATGCGCAACCGCCGTTGCAAGATCGACACGCTGGCGCGATTGGTCTGGCGGATGACTTCCATCGCCTGCTCGACCAATTCCTCGTCCTCTTCCTCCGACAGATCGCCGGGCAACATCGTATTCTTCTGGAGTTTCTGGTGAATCTCCATTTCAAAATGAGGTTTCGCACGGGAACCGATAAAGTCGGCGATCCGCTTGATTTCTTCATCGAGCACCAGCACCCCCTGGGCGCGAATCAATTTCGATGATCCCGGGGGCAGATAGAGCATGTCGCCTTTGCCGAGCAGTTTATCGGCTCCGTTGGCATCCAGAATGACGCGGGAATCCTGCTTGGAGGCAACCTGAAAGGCAATGCGGGCCGGGAAGTTGGCCTTGATCACGCCGGTCACGACATCGACGCTCGGGCGTTGGGTCGCCAGAATCATGTGGATTCCGACGGCGCGCGCCAGTTGCGCGAGCCGCGCAATCGCGTTCTCGACGTCGGCGGGAGACGTGAGCATCAGGTCGGCCAGTTCGTCGATGACAATGATGATATAGGGGAGCTTGTCGGGAATCACCAATTCAAAATCGCGCGGAACTTCGATCTTGAGCACCTCTTGTTCGGCCGGGGCGCCCGGCTCGGTCGTTTCCATCTCGGCCGGTTTTGGCTCCGCTTTTTGCTTCGCGTGTTTCGGACGCGCATTGAACGACGCGATGTTACGCACCCCTGCCTTGGCCAGAATCTGGAACCGTTTTTCCATTTCGGTAATGACCCAGCGCAACGCCAGCGGGGCCTTCTTCGATTCCGTGACCACGGGCACGATCAAGTGCGGCAGGACGTTGTAGTTCTGCATCTCGACCACTTTGGGATCGATCAACACCAGCCGCAAATCTTCCGGAACGAATCGATAGAGAAGGCTGGCGAGGATCGCGTTGACACAAACGGTCTTGCCCGAGCCCGTCGCCCCCGCGATCAACAGATGCGGCATGTCGCTGAGATCGGCGATGATGGGATTCCCCGCCACATCGCGGCCCAGCGCGATGGGAATCCGGGCCTTCGTCGTCCGCCATTCCACGGATTCGAGAATGTCTCGCAGATAAACCGTGGTGGTCGTGGTGTTCGGCACCTCGATTCCGACCGTGCCCTTGCCCGGCACCGGCGCGAGAATTCGGACGCTGACTGCTTTCATCGCCAGCGCGATATTGTTGGACAGGGAAGAAATCTTTTCCACCTTCACGCCCGGGGCGGGGTACATTTCGTATCGCGTGATCGCAGGTCCCTTCGTCACATCGCCCAGCTCGACGCTGATTCCGAAATCCTCCAGAGTCGCGCGCAGTATCTCGGCGTTGGCCTTCAAATCTTCGATGACATTTCGTTGGGCCAGGGCGGGCGGCGGTTCCAGCAAATCGAGCGACGGCAACACGTATTCTTCGCCTTCCGGTGCTCCCGCGCTGGCCAGCACACCCGCGGGCTTCTCCATCCTGGGTTTCGCCACAGCAGCCGCGGCGATGGGCCGGTCGCCTTCCACGGCCTCCTTTTTCGGCGCCGACTTTTCGGCGGCCGCTGCGGAGCCCGCCAGCGCTTCCGCCGAGGCAGGCTTCTTCGGGATCGTGCGATCTTCAATTTTCGGCTCGGGACGCGGTTCCCGTTCGCGCTTGGTTGAGTCATCATCGCCACGCTCGCCGGTCAGCTTGCGGGCTTCGCGTTCTTTGCGCGACAGTTCGCGATCCACCTGGAACTCCTTGAGGCGGAGTTCTCGTTCCTGTTCGCGCAATTCGTCGGTCACGGCGGCTTTCGGCTTCTCGCGAATCCGTCGCCAGAAATCCCGGGTGGTTGCCGCTGCGAGCGTCACCCAATAACTCGGCCGCAGATTGATGAGAATAATCAGGCTGATGATGTAGGAGACACCGAAGATGATGGCCGTGCCGACGGTTCCCAGCATGCGTTGGGAGGAGCCGCCGACGAACAAGCCGACGAAACCGCCGTTGCTTCCGGGCAGGTTGAGGGTCTTCTGGAAGGCCTGCAAACCCAGGACGTGCAGCAGGCAGCACGACGACAGCAGCAGCAACAGGCCCGCGCCCACCTTGCTGCGCCAGGGAATCTCGCCGCCAAGCAACAGCATTGCCCCAATCCCTCCCAGCACAAGCATCAGGACGATGGCGCCAAGCCCAAACGAACGAAACATCGCAAAGGCAATCCAGGCGCCGACCGGCCCGATCCAGTTCTTGAGGGGGCGCGTCCCGCTGGCGGCCACATCTCCCACGTCGAACTTGTCGTAGGAAATCAGGCTTAATAACAGCAGCAGCGCAAGGCCGACCAACACGACGGCCCAGATTTCACGTCCGCGCGTGTGCTCCGATTGTTTCCCCATAAAAAATTGTTGCAAATCCTCCCGGCAACGCCGCACTGTATGTAAAAACCCAGGCAACTGCAAGGCACAAAGATGCTCTACCCCTACAAGTTCACCCCCATTCTCGTCGAGCGCGTCTGGGGCGGTCAGGCGCTGGCACGCTTCGGTAAACCCGTGCCCGCCGACAAACGCATCGGCGAATCCTGGGAAATCAGCGACCGCGATGACGCCCAGAGCGTGATCGCCAACGGACCCGACAAGGGCAGGACGCTGCGACAACAGATCGAAGCCCACGGGAAAGATCTGTTGGGCACGAATAGCGCCCAAGTGCCCAGGTGCCCAAGTGCCTCCGGCTCCGAATCTGCTTCGACAGCATCGCTCCAACACTCCACCACTCCATCGCTCCGATTCCCCCTCCTGATCAAACTCCTCGATTGCCGCGAGCGGCTCTCCCTGCAAGTGCATCCACCGGCCGGCATTGCGGCCAGGCTCGGCGGCGAACCGAAAACGGAGATGTGGTACGCGCTCGAAGCCGATAATGACGCGCATTTGATCGCCGGGTTGCGCCGCGGCGTCACGGGCGCGGACTTCATACGCGCCCTGGAGGCAACACAACGACCCTCAGTCGCCGATGGGAAAACCGACGACGCCACCGGGACTGTCGGCTCCGTTGTTCGCATCGAAGACTGCGTCCATCGTTTTCCGGTCACCAAAGGCGACGTGTTTTTTGTCCCCTCGGGCCGCCTGCACGCGATCGACGCCGGCGTGGTGTTGGTTGAGATTCAGCAGAACTCCGACACGACCTATCGCGCGTACGACTGGGGGCGCACCGGTCTGGACGGCAAACCGCGCCCGCTTCACGTTCAGGAATCGCTGGCGTGCATCGATTTTCAGGATTTCGAGCCGAAGAGGGAGATGCCGCGCGTCGAGGACAAATCGGGAAACGGTTTGTGGCGGCTCGTCGAGTGCGGCCACTTTTGCGTCCACAAACTAGAGCTGTGCAATGCCTGGCTGAATCATTGCGATGGTTCCACCTTTCACATCCTCGCCTGCCTCAGCGGGAGGGTCGGTCTGCTGACGGCTGACGGAAAGGAGGAACGCCTGGGAGTCGGCGAATTCGTCGTGTTGCCCGCCACATTGGGCCACTATACCTTGGCGCCGCTCGCCGAAAACACTCACGCTTTGCGAGTATTCGTCCCTCCAAGACAGTGAGACCGCGTGGGCAGGACCGCCCGTTTCGCCCTCGTGGCGCACCAACCCAAAGTTTTCTTGCCCGAATCTTTACGATGCTGCTCTTTGGAGATTTCCACGTGCAGAACGTCCCTTATTCCGCCCTCCAGCACATTAGAAGCAATACCTGGTTCCAAATGAATTGACACGGTTTCGGGGCACGGATTGTCCTCGACCAGGGCCGAGAATTCTGTTCTAATTCCTGCGGCTAGGGATGCAAGCGGATCGCGCTGGCCTTCAGTCTTGGGTCGGGAATTGGAGAAGAGGCCGATGAAGGTCAGGATGGTCGTATTTGGGTACGGGGTGCTTGCGCTCCTCAGCGTGAGTTTTGTAGCCCCAAGCCTTGCCCAAACCAACAGTTGGACCAATTCCATCGACGGATTCTGGCAGGATGCCAGCAACTGGTCGCTCGGTGTGGCACCTTCGACCAATGGGCAGTCGGTGATTCTGGTCACCAACGCCACGACCAAAACCATCACGATTGATGCCACCACCTCGGGTTCCTTCCCTGGCTCGATGACGGTCAGCAATCTGATCGTTTCCGCTTCCATCGATTCAACGAACACTTTGTTTTTAACCGGCGCGGGGACTCTTACTCCGCTGTCGGTTTTCCAAACACTCAGCGTCTCCAACGGCGGCGTGTTGCGCGTCGCTAGGTCCGCCTTGTCCATCGGCACTGCGACAGACGGGGTCTTCAGTCTTGATGGGAACCTGATCGTGATTAGCAATGGCCTCGTGTCGGCCACAGCGCTCTATGCCGGCTCCGACACAAATGCGAACACCTCGATCCTCTTGTCGCACGGAGGATCGCAGTCGTGGCTCGGAGGCCAAATGTTTCTGACGAATACTCAACCGTCTGGCGTTGGTATCAACGGTTCCGGCCAAATCACGGTCTCCAACGCGTTGCTCCACACCTCGTCCAGCTTCCTTTTCGTGGGTTCGGGTGCCGGTTCGCAAGGAGGGATCACGGTGCTTGGCGATAATTCGCTCGGTGCTCCAGCCTTCGGTCTTCTGGTGGTGTCGCCCTACGGCCGCCTGGTCGTGGGAATGGAAACCGGTGCCGTCGCCGCTGTGCAGGTCGGACGCGGAGGCGAACTGATCATCACCAATTCGTTCGGTCTATTGCTTGGCTGCGACGGGTCGGGCGAACTCAGCCTATCCAACGGAAGCACCTACTACGACACCAACACCACCAGCATCCTGGGCCCGGTCGAAATCGGCGGTGATCCCGGTTCACAGGGGACGATGACCGTGGCCGGGGGTTTGAACATTCTTCAGCACGCCATCGTCATCGCCAGCAGTCCGGGCGCGACGGGTACGATGTGGCTGACGGGCGGACAGATCGTGCAGACAAACTCATATCTGGTCGCGGGCCTGACCAACTATTCGCCAACCTACGTCGGCTCCTGGGGCGCCGGGCTCCTCACCGTGTCCAACGGCACCTGGTACGGCGGTTCGATGGTCGTTGGGTCGGACTCCAATGCGCAGGGCACCGTCAACATGGAGGGAGGATCGATGTCGCTGTTGTCGAAACTCGTCATCGGCAATCTCACCAACGCCAGCGGCGTGGTCAACGTGAACGGTGGAATCCTGAACGTGACCAACGCCGGCGGGACCGCTTCGATCGTGATCGGCGGTCCCGGACATTCCACGCTGCACGCCTCCATCTGCACGTGGACGAACTGCTCTTGCGTGATTCCGATGTCGCCCGGAACCGGCGCAGGCACTCTCAATCAAAATGGCGGCACGATCACCGTAGATCGGTTGATCCTGACCAACGGCACCAGCAGCGTTTACAACCTCAATGCCGGCACGCTCCAAACAAAGGCGACCGCAGTAATGAATGTGCTGTTCTACGTAACCTGTAACGGTACTTCTGCCTCCACCAACGCGGTAACCAATTCGCAAACGTTCGTAGTCGGCGACGGAATCCAGTCCGCCACCTATCGATTGTTGGGAGGCGTTCATACATTCATCACCACGCTCCAAATCCGTTCCAACTCGTTTCTCACCGGCTGCGGCACCATCAACGGCAACGTGGTGGTGGACCCGGGAGCAACGGTGCTGGCCGATTGCGGTGGGACGCTGAGGTTCAATGGCGCTTTCACCAACAACGGGACGTTGCGGGCTGTCAATGGCACGGCGCTGGAATCGTACGAAACCGTGGTCAACAACGGATTCATCGACGCCATCCAAGGGACCACCAATTTCAACGCCGGGGTGATCAACAACGGGATCATCCTGGATGCCAACGGCGATTATGACGGCGACGGCATGTCGAATCTGCAGGAATACCTCGCGGGCACCGACCCGACGAACAGCGCGTCAATGTTCGGCGTCACCTCCCTCGTGCCGGAAGGAAACGATCTGTTGATCACATGGTCGGCAGTGACCAACAAGACCTACGTGGTGCAGGTAGCTACGAACGGTCCGGATGGCGGCTACGCCAACGGCTTCAGCGATCTTGCCACGGTGACTGTTCCCGCGTCGCCTGTGATTACGCAGACGAATTATCTCGATGTCGGCGCCGTCACCAACGGCCCATCGCGGTTCTACCGAATCAGGCTGGGCCCGTGAGGAAGGGAGGCGCATCATGACAACTCAAAAGCAGATCGCAGGCTTCACCTTGACTGAACTGATGGTATTGGTGGCCATGGGGAGTATCCTCACAGGATTGCTCCTGCCCGACCTCAGCCAGACGAAATCGAAATTGCTTCAGCAAGCGTGTGTCGCCAATATGAAACAGTGGGGAATGGTTTTTTACCTCTACTCGCAGGATTACGATGGCAAGCTCTATTGGTCGGATGGCGGGACTGGCAATTGGGACGACTACGGCTCACCGTACGCACGATATCTCGGTAACGGCAGTTCAAGCTCTGAAATGATACGCATGGCTCGGATCTGTCCGGCGGTCGCAGCCACGAACACCCAAGTCCAAATCCTCAATACTACCATTCACAGCTACTCGCTAGTGCTGCCCAGTGTATTCGCACCCGGGGTAGGTTGGATGACAATTAAGAACGTTCCTGGCGTGGGGACGTTTCTCAATCTGAGAATTCTATCCAAACCATCTCAATTCCTGTTGCTCATGGACACAGAAAGAGGTAATGCCTTGAGCTACGGCGGCTTGGTCAGCAACACGCGGAACATAACGAACAGGCATTCGGGAACGTTCAATCTGTTGTTCGGAGATTTTCACGTGCAGAACGTCCCCTACTCCACTCTCCAGCAGCAGGACACGATCCCTATTTCCAAGAATACCTGGTTCCAAATGAATTAGAAGGAAGGCACATGGCAATCGACGGAACAAGTGATGGAGGCCGACGATGAAGCCTGATCGTCCGTCGCCACGATGCCACCGGAAGTCCGCGACCGGGTTCACCCTGCCGGAACTGCTGGTACTGGTGACCATCGGGAGCATCCTCACAGGATTGATCCTGCCCGGTCTGAGCCAGACGAAATCGAAGCTTCTCCAGCAGGCATGCGTCGCCAACGAGAGACAGTGGGGAATGGCCCTTTATCTCTACTCGCAGGATTACGACGGCAAGCTCTATTATCAGGATTCCGGGACTGAAAACTGGGACGAATCGCGCGCCCCTTACATACAATACCTGGGTAGTGCCAGTTCTGGTTCTACGTCGATCCGTATGGCTCGGATCTGCCCAGCGGTTGCAGCCACGAACACCCAGGCCCAAATCCTCGCTACTACCATTCACAGCTACTCGCTAGTTCTTCCCAGCATGTTAGCACCTGGGGTAGGCTGGTTTACAGTTCATTCAGTCCCTGGCGTAGGGACGTTTCTAGACCTTAGAATCGTGTCCAAGCCATCTCAATTCCTGTTGCTTATGGACACAGAAAAAGGCAGCGCCTTGAGCTATGGCACTTTGGTCAGCAATACGCGGAACATCACGAATCGGCATTCGGGAACGTTCAATCTGCTGTTTGGCGATTTTCACGTGCAGAACGTCCCCTACTCCACCCTCCAGCAGCAGGACACGCTCCGCATTTCCCAGAACCCCTGGTTCCAGATGAATTAGCGGACGTTGTGGCTGATCTCGACTGTTCTTGGCTTTGTGGTGAAAATTAAGAGCCGCTAACAATACTGTAGCCGCACAGGCTTCAGCTCCGACAGGAATCGCGAGTCTAAATCGGACCTGCGCGGGAGAGGCGCACCCGTAAAGGGTGCGGCTACAGGGGAGTCGGTCTTGTTAGGCGCTCTAACGCTCACTGCCAGAGCTTCTCCGGATACTCGCCGCGGCGGATCAGGGCACGGACGCTCTCGATTACCTTGGGCCGGTCTTCCTTGTAAGTCACGCCGAACCAGGTCGATTTCGTCGGCAACAACTTGACGCGGACTTTCTTCTCGCCCACCAGCGTGTTGACCACCGTCGGAATCAGGAATTCGGATTTTTCTTCGCGTCCGTGTTGGTCGAGGAATTTCACGAACAATTCGCGGAGATGACCAAATAACGTCGGGGTGAATCCCCACATGTTCATCGACACGATCTCGTCGCCCGAAAGCGATTGCGTCGTCCCCTGCCCGTCCGTATGGCGCGCACCGTTGCCCGCCTTTTCGATCTTCATCAGTTCGACCACCTGCTGGAGGAAGTTCTCCCCGTCCACGCGGCCGACGCCGCGCGCGACCGTGCCGTGCTCCGACAGCGTGTTGCGCAGGGTAAAACCAACCATCGAGTAATCGTTGGCTTCGACCCGGGTGGTCTTGAGGTAGCCGCAGAGATTCTTGAACGAATCCGCGCCGTAGAAATCATCGGCATTGATCATCGAGAACGGCTCGCGAATCAGCGACTCGGCCATCAGAATGGCATGACCCGTGCCCCATGGTTTGGTTCGACCGGGCGGGACACTGAATCCCTTCGGAATCTTGTCGAGCTCCTGATACGCGCACTCGATCGGGATCTTGCCTGTGAACTTGCTGCTCACAGCTTCCTGGAACGCCTGCTCGATATCGTGGCGGATAACGAACACCACCTTGCCGAATCCCGCGCGGATCGCGTCGTAAATGGAGTAGTCAATGATCGTTTCGCCGCCCGGGCCGACCGGATCCACCTGTTTCAATCCGCCATAGCGGCTTCCCATTCCTGCTGCCAAAACTAGTAATGTCGGTTTCATCATCCGTGCAGTAGCGCGGGCGTCTCGCCCGTTTGATTGCATTGTTGGACAGGCTTTCAGCCTGTTTGCTTCTGTTGTTCATGGACAGGCAAGATGCCTGTCCCACTGTTTTCCAAACTGGCGGAGGGGGCGAGATTCGAACTCGCGAGTCCCATTATCCCGCCTTACTGTTCACTTCTCTAGCAAATCATGGCCTTCTATGACACCCTTGACTTGCCTGACGTTATGCCTTAGTGTTATGCCACTCTCAGCAACAGGAGGACACAACATGGCCAGCGTCCACAAACAACCGGGCAAACCGTTCTGGTATTGTGCATTCACCACAAAAACCCCTGAAGGCACTCTCAAGCGCCACTTCAAGAGTACCAAAACCGCGAACCACAGGCAAGCCGAAGAAATCTGTGCAGCATGGGAGAAGGCCGAGAGACACGGGCGCGCCGGCACCCTGACGCCAGACAAGGCGCGGGAAGTCCTGACGGCTGGTCTTGAAGATATTTTTCTCGTGTCCAACCGCGAGGCGCTGAAGTCCTACACCGTCCGCGAGTGGGGCAAGCAATGGCTGGAAAGCAAGCTGATCGAGAACACCCCACGGACACACGAACGCTATGCAGGCATCCTGACGCGGTTTTACGAGTACCTGGGCGCGAAGGCCGACAGGAAGATTGCCGGCGTGACGGCGACCGAAATCACGACCTTCCGCGATACTCTTGCGCGGGAACTATCCTTGAACACCGCGAACCTTGCCGTCAAAACGCTGCGCGTGTGTTTCGGTGCGGCCTACTCGCAAGACCTGTTGACCAGCAACACCGCCGCGAAGGTAAAGAAACTGAAGCTGCGAACCTTCGGGCGTCGGCGTGAATTCAGGCCCGAAGAAATCCGGCTGCTGTTGCAAGCCGCTGGTGACAGTGAATGGCGCGGGCTGATTCTGACCGGCCTTTACACGACGCAACGCCTTGGCGACGTGGCAACGCTGCGCTGGAATCAAGTGAACCTTGAAACGAGAGAGATCGTTTTCCACGTCAGCAAGACCAACGAAGTCCTTCCGCTGCCGATTGCACTGCCGTTGCTGGATTACCTGACCGCGTTGCCATCCACCGATGACCCGAGCGCGTTTGTGTTTTCGAGATCGGCGGCACTGGCCGCGAAGCGGACCGGCACCTTGTCCAACCAGTTTTACAAGGTGATGGAAGACGCCGGGCTTGTGCCACCGCGAAAGAACGTCGAAACCGGCGAAGGCCACGACAAGCAACGCGCACCAAGTACGCTATCGTTTCACAGTCTCCGTCATTCTGGCGTGACGTTTCTGAAGGCCGCCGGTGTCTCGGATGCCGTGGCGCAAGCGATTGCCGGCCATTCTTCCAGCGCCGTCAGCAAAATCTACACGCACCTTGACGCGGACACGTTGCGCGATGCGGTGAACAAGCTGCCAGACGTGACGAAGGCAAAGGCGACGAAATGAAACCTGTCCCGTGTTCTTAATTCAGAGCCGAGCCGTCCAGACGCGCCGCACATCCAGAGCCGGAAAAACCAGATTTTCAAAACTGTTCTCGGTGACAACATGAAACGCAGGCGGAATAATGCGCGCAAGGCAACAGGGAAGAAGGCCGCGAAAAAACCACGTTGGGGAAAACGCGTTGCCCTGCAAAGACGAGGAGTGAAGATCGTTGTCGAATTCCTTCTCGTACTCCGCTACGCGCAGCAGTACGATGACTGCTGTGCGCTTGCGCCGCCGGGCTTCAAGCCCCCGCGTCCTGCATTTTATACGCCTGAGTTGGAGAATCTAGGATGCAAGTTGAAAGCGTGGCGGCGATGGTCACGGCAGAGCCGTGAGCGCAAGTTGACGGCGCTGATACTGAATTGGTTTCTGACAGAAACCAAGAACAACACGGAAGAGCGGCGAGAATTTCAAACGCGCCGCAAATATAATCCCAAACACTCGAACACCTTCTGCAAATGCCGTGACTTCACTTGCGGCTGCTGTAAGGACAGAATCCGAAGGACGATTGCGCGCGGCGTTCACGCTCTAGTTTCGAGTCCTGGTGAGTTTGAGTGCCACCCACCACGTCGGCATGGCAGGCCGAGGGAGGGCGGATGGCCGTTTCAACCTTCCGCCTTCAACATGATTGTGCCCACTCCACTTCCGTTCCGTCTTCCCTGAGACGCCGAAAAACCTGAATATACCGGGGAACTTAGCGTTTCGACAGTACGCACAAGAGGGTGTTAATTGGTGCGCCATGAGAGACAACACTGTCCAGCGCACCGAAGCATGCAACAAGGTTTCGGCGCCGATTGCGCCCGGTGATAGCGGCGCGAACCTTCCTGAGTTTGGCCGCATCCCCGACGTAACGCGGCTCTATGGTTTGCGGAGGGGATTTATTTACGGCCTCATCAACGAAGGCAAAATCAAAAGCGTCTGTCTTCGCAAGCCCGGCGCGAAGAACGGCTGCCGGCTGATCCATTTGCAGAGTGTTCGGGATTTTCTTTTGAAAGAACTGGACGGCGCGAAGAAAAGCGGTGCGGCATGATGCCTTCGCCATTCATTCCGGCCAAGACACGGCTGGAACTCGCCGTGCCTGCTCCTGTAGGACAGCGACACGAGCAGATCGTCAAGGTCGTTTCGTCACTTGTGGGGCAAGGGCTGAGCGCCGAGGCCGTCTTTGCCGAGTTGCGCAGCAAGTATGACGCGACCGTCACCGACAAGGAAATCGCAGGTGTGATTCAATGGGCAACCAAGCAGAGTTTCACGCCATGCGCGCCCCGCTTTCAGCACCAGCAAGCCGTCACAGCAAAGGTATCGCCGCCGCGAGTCATCGACCCTGCCGCGAATATCTGCAAATTTCTCGGCGACTTCGCCGCCGCCGAAGCGGACTTGTGGGAAGCATCGCCGTGGCGACCGCTGGAGAATTGGCGATTCGATTCCCTCATGTTTCTGGCGGGCATGTACCACACAGGCGAACTGCTGAACATCGTCACCGATTACGCCGTTGACGAAAATGGCAAAGCCAATCCATCCGGCTACGGGCTGACCTTGGAACGGGATGCGATGATGCGCCACATCCGCGACAAAGGCACACCCCAGAATGAGGCGGGCGCATGGTTGCGCATGAACCCCGTTGACGGCAACGGCGTCGCCGATGCGAACGTCACCGCGTATCGCTTCGCCCTGATTGAATTTGACGCCGTGCCGATGGAATTGCAGGTGTCGTTGCTTGCGCGGCTGCCGCTGCCTGTGAATGCGATTCTGACCAGCGGCGGAAGATCCGCTCACGCCTGGGTGCGCGTCAACGCCAAGGACACCGACAGCTATCGAGCGAAAGTCTGCGAACTGCTGGAATTGCTCAAGCCCTTCGGCGTTGACCAAGCCAACAAGAACCCCTCCCGCCTGTCCCGGCTGGCGGGCGCGCAACGCACCATCGGGGCGCAAGGCGACGGCCAACAACGCCTGCTGTACCTTGCCCCGGATCGCGCGGCCTCGCAACCAATTTTCAAAGGACAAACATGAAGACTGAAACCGACGTTGTGGAAATTGACCTGACGCCTCTGCGCAACCAACTGCCAGCACCGGATGAAGCGCCACAACCAGCGCGGCCAGTAATTCAATTTTTCAAGCCGACTGAACTGCGAGACTACCGACCACCGGAGGGCGTGGTCCTTGTCGGTGACTGCCACGTTACGCGGGGCAGCGTCTTCGCTATAGGTGGCGCACCTGGTGTTGGCAAGAGCCGTGCGGCTGTGGCGCTGGCCGTGGCAGGTGCGACGGGCGCTGATTGGTTCGGCCTGCCCGTTCGCACACCTTTTAAGACGCTGGTGATCCAGAACGAAAACGGACGCTTCCGGTTGTCGCGTGAGTTTGCGGATTTGGACTGCATCGCGCTGGATGAATTTGTCCGCGTGTGTGAACCGCCGCCTTACGGCCTCGCCTTCGATAGAGAAGAATTTTGCGCGGCGGTGTCGGCAGAGATTGCAGACCTCAAGCCTGACGTGATCGTGATTGACCCGTGGAACGCGGTGGCGCGAGATGAAAAGGCGAAGGACTACCTTGAAACGTTCAATGCGATTCGCGCAGTCATCCCGGCAGGCGACGCGGCCCCGGCGCTGGGCATCGTGGCGCACACGCGCAAGCCCAAGAGCGAGGAAAAATACCGAGGGCGCGAACTGCTGCACTTATTGGCTGGCTCATACGTTCTTGGCAGCGTTCCGCGCACCGTTTTTGTCATGCTACACGCCAGCGACGATCCAACAGGGAATGACATCGTCTGGGTGTGCTGCAAGAATAACGATGGTGAACTTGGCGACCGCTCTGCTTGGAGACGGCGCAACGGGCTTTTTGTGCACGTGAAGGATTTTGACTGGGACGCCTTCGACAAGCCAGCCAGTGATCGGCCAACGGTGACGGAAGCGGACGTGGCCGAAGTTTTCCACCACGGCGACCGACAACTATCACGCAAGCAAGCCGTGACAGAACTGGCAGAGCGCACCGGCTGCAAGACTTCGGCCTGCTACAACGCTTTGAAGAAACACGCCGCGCACCTGCGCGAAGACAGCGACCTGCTGACATGGACTCCGTGAACACTTCCACCAAGTTCCACGGAATTCCATGCGGAAAACTGGTGGAAGATTTTCCATTCCACCAAAACCATAGGGGTTTCGTGGAAAGAAAACAGACACAGGAGACAACGACATGAGCGAGCAGACCGACCAGCCACAGGACACCCAGCCAATCGCACCAGAAGCCACGCAGAGCACCGGTCTAGTGCCGGTTCCGATGCCAACCCCAGCCACAGCCCTGCCGGTTCCTATGCCTGACACAGCCAAACCGAGCCAATCGAAGCGCATCCGCCTTACGGCCAGGCAACGCAACTTTGCAAACGAGTGGCTGCGCACCTTCAATGCGACAAAGGCCGCACAGAAGGCAGGTTACAGCGAAAAAACCGCTGACGTGCAAGGATCGCGCCTGTTAAGAAATGCTAACGTCGAAGCCTACATCGTGGGCAAACTGAGGGACTCAGAGCTATCGCCCGCCGAAATTCTCACGCGATTATCCGCTATAGCCAGCGCCGACCTGACAGAGTGCATCGGCCCGGACGGAAAGATCGACCCCGAAAGGGTGAAGGCTCTCGGCCCGCTGGTTAAGTACTACCGCCCACCGACAGCGAAACGCGGGGCGGAGGTGGAACTCCACGACGCGCAACGCGCGCTCGAACTCTTGGGCAAGGCTCACGGGCTATGGAATGACGAGAGGCCCGGCAGCACGGTAGCGATCCAAATCGTGCTAAACGGTGACGCCAGCAACGTGTAGCACCAGCACCGAATTTCCTCTTTTCGAGCCTGTCTGACCGAGAGCGGGCGCAGAGTTGGGTATATCAAAAACCAATTTTTGAAAATGCTTCCCCGCTGACAGCGGTGGTGGTATCGTCGCCAATAGAAGGAGAGACTCCGATGAACGTCCCGCGTGTGGCTGTCCTGCTTTTCATGTTCGCCCTTACTGCATCCTTTGCCGATGAAACCAACACGCTTCCCGCCAAGATCACGATTGGCAGCGTGACCTACGAGGATGTGCGCTGGGGCACAGTCACGCCTGCCACGGTGACGATATTCCACACGAGAGGCGTTGCGACGATTCCCTTGGAGCAGTTGCCGCAAGACCTGCAAAAGCGATTCGGTTATGATCCTAAGAAGGCGGCGGACTACAGAGCAGCGCAACAAAGAGCAGAAGCCGCAAGCCAGGAAGCCAGACGAAAGCAGCTTGCCACGAGGGGACCGGGAACCATCGAATACATGGACTGGCGCAACGGATTCAGAGATTGGACATTCGGGCAGTCGATAAACAAGTTCGATGGAATGGTCCTGATTGAGAAACGCGGAGGCGAGGCAACGTATTTCAGGCAGCACGACTCGATGTTTGCCGGGGGGAACTTGTTTTCTCTGAAGTATAGGTTCGTAGACGGAAAATTCTGTGAGGTCACTGGCAAATTCGAGGATGCGTTTAGCTGCCAAGCTGGTCTGAAATCACTAATCGCGGCGTATGGGATGCTGCCAGGTGGCCCGCTGGAGTACGGTATCGCTTTGGAGGGTTATAGGTATAAGGCTAGCGCGTTGTGGGAAGGAAAGAAAGTTATCGCGACCTGTGATTGCGACTCCACAACCAGCGACTACTTTTTCAGTATTTGGAACAGAGAAATTAAAAGCAAGACGCCCGACCATCCTGACTTCTGACCCGATTTCTTCCGCCATTTCAAAGTAACCTGACAACCTGAGCGGCAGCGGGCGACGGCCTGCTTGGGGCTGGGCTTGCCTATTCACACGCTTGGCCCACCGCGTCCCCTTTGCAGCATTGCCAGCGCAACCCGCCTGGCGTTAGGATGCGCGGCAACGAGAGGAGCCAGCATGGACATCACATTCAACTGCGACCAGTGCGGGCAAAACATCGTGATTGACGAAGCTGGCGCTGGACTTGCCACCGAGTGCCCGAAGTGCGGCCAGCCCCTTACCGTACCTCGTCAAGAAGCGCAGCATCCGAAACCTATCACTTCCCCACCGGCACAAGTCGCGGCAAGCCCTTCCGAAACTAAACAGTGTCCATTCTGCGCGGAGACGATCAAACGAGAGGCGAAGGTTTGCAGGTTTTGCGGACGCGACACCGTGGCGGAGAAGTCAACCCGGAGTCCTTCAAATAGAAGCCCGTTGCTTTGGAGCCTTGCCATCGTGATTCTGGCGGTTGCCGTTTTGGGGATTGGACTTTGGGATCGTCATCAGGCGGAGCAAACAAAGTTAGCGAAGCAACAGGTGGAGCAAACAAAGTTAGCGAAGCAACAGGTGGAGCGAGCAAAGGCAGAGAAGCAACAGGCGGAGAAGCAAAAGGCTGAACAAGAAGAGAACGACCGGCAATACGCTGAGTGGAAGCGAAAATCTGACAAATGGTGGTCGGTAACGAAGAAGATCGAGGCGCGGTTTGACCAACTGCAACAGGAGTACACAACCCGCGATTTTTCTAATTGCCGAAGTGCGCATGAACTTGATCAAGAGGAGAACAGACTGTTGGACAAAGCTCGAACAGCGGAAACAGAAATTCACGACATGATGGCAGACATGTCTTCGGCTGACTTCCCCGGAAGTTTTGATTTGTTCAAGGTAGTCACGGAGTTCTTCGCTCACCACAGGGCGATGATCGGTAGTGACGCCACGTTATTTCACACCGTTGTGATGCTAGGACGATGGGACGACGACTGGGAGAAAAAGGCGCATGAAGAGCACCTTGCTTGCAACAAGGCTATGTTAGCACTCATATCGGTGCGAGGCTTTAGCGGCCTCCCTTTTCTCCCAAAAAAGAAGTAGTGGCATTGTAGTTCGACACGCTGGCGGCCATCCTGAGCGCAAACCGGCGCTTGACGTTATATCAATTCTGACATATCTTTTCGCGTGAAACATGAATGGCAAACCGCTCCGCTGGTTTCATGGCGAGGTGAAAACCCCGCCCATGAGCCGGGAAGCCCGTCGAGAGATCGGTTTTCTGCTCCGGGAATTGCAGGACGGCCTCCGGCTCGCAATGCCGCAGTCCCGCCCGATGCCGGTTGTCGGGGCGCGCTGCCACGAGTTGCGAGTCAACGACGCGAACAAGACGTGGCGCGTGATTTACCGGCTGGATGCCGACGCCATCGTGATTCTGGAAGTGTTTGAGAAGAAGACGAACCAAACGCCGTCGGCGGTGATCGCCGCCTGCCGGCAACGGTTGCAGCGATACGAAGAGGCACAACCATGAAGAAATTGAAAAACGGATGGGTGCAAGGCTCGGTGCAGGAGTTCTTGGAGTTGCCCGACGCGGACATGGCGTACATCGAGACCAAGCGCGCCTTGGCCGCTTGTCTGCGCGAACAGCGGATGAAACGCCATTTGACGCAAGTGGAATTGGCCGGGCGGCTGGAAACCAGTCAGTCCCGCGTCGCCAAGATGGAGTCCGGCGATCCGACTGTCTCGGTTGACCTGCTGCTCCAAGCCCTGTATCGCATCGGCACGAAGCGCCACCAACTGGCCGCGCTGCTTTGATCGGAGTGCCAGCGGCCAACCTGAGCGCAACGGCAACCGTTCTTGTGGACAAGTCCGAGCAGAGAAATTTTCTGCGGCTGACGATCCACGAGCCTGCCACACCATCACGGCGACCGCCGGGAAGCCTGTCAGAGACATCCCGCGCAACCGCTCTTGAACACCTACGGACAAGGCTAAACATGGACGCACTTGTTATGCCTTCGTGTTATGCCTAGAGCATTGTAGTGGTGTGCAAGGACGCAGAACCACAATTTCATTGGGTATAATGAAGGTGGCGGAGGGGGCGAGATTCGAACTCGCGAGGGCTTTAGACCCCACACGCTTTCCAGACGTGCGCATTAGACCACTCTGCCACCCCTCCGATACATCCAATGGTTTTAAGTTTACTGGGTCGGCGATTCGGGCGCAAGCCCGCCGTCAGCGAGCTGCCGCAGCAACCATTCTTCCTCGATCGGACTGAGATCGAACCTCACCGCGGTTTCCTCCACAGCCTTGATTCGGCTCATGCTGGGAGAGGCCTTCAGAAGAAGATTCAGCCAATCCAGTGCTTTCGCCCGTTTCTCCGCTTTCTCCCTGCTCATGAGGCTATATCCGATGCAAACATGGGGACGTCAAGCCGCCCCTGGCAGAGCCGCGTCAGGCCGCTCGTGGTGAGACGTACTCGCGATGAACCGCAGCACTCCAAAACAACCATTCGAACGGCGCTAGTCATGAGTGGCCGCCTTTGCCGGCGGCGCGCAGCAAGCGGTCACGCACGGCCAAACCGATTCCTTCCGCAGACGGTAACGGGCACAGAATCACGTCGGCACCCCTCGCATCCATTTCCCTGAATTGCGCATATAACGTCCGCGCCAGAGAATCGTTGTCGCCTTGGTGGATCAAAACTTCCACCTTTTTACCGAGAGCGACGAGTTCTGCCAGCCGTTTCTTCAGCAGCAAGGCTTGAGTCTCCACATCGCCTTCCAGCAGTTCAATCCGTGCCCGCGGCGCGTAATGTTTGGTCGTCATTCCCGGCGCAGCCAGGCCCTGCGCAACCAGTTCGTCGGAAATATTCGCTCCCAGTGTCACCCTGCCCAGCACCCTCTCCAACTCCTCCCGACTGATGCCGCCCGGCCGGAGAATGGCGGGCGGTGTCTGCGTCAGATCGAGCACAGTGGATTCCACTCCCATCGGGGTCGGACCCGCATCGAGGATTAAATCAACGCGGTCGCCCAAATCCTCGACGACATGCTTGGCGCTTGTCGGGCTGGGGCGGCCAAACCGGTTGGCGCTGGGCGCGGCGATGGGCAATCGGACCGCCGCCAGCAGAGCGGAAGCAACGGGATGACGCGGCATCCGCAAGGCGACGGTGGATCGCCGTGCCGTGACCTCATCGGGAACGCCTTCCATCTTCTGGACAACAAGCGTCAACGGGCCCGGCCAGAAGCGTTGCGTGAGACCCTCGAATGCAGAGGGCAACTCCCTTGCCAGAGAACGCGCCATGCCCACATCCCGAACGTGTACGATGAGCGGATCCCAATCGGGGCGATCCTTTGCGGCGAAAATCCTCCTCACGGCGGCGGCATCCAACGCGTGCGCGCCCAGTCCGTACACGGTCTCGGTGGGAAACGCGACCAAACCGCCCTCCTGAAGAACGCGTGCGGCGCGTTCGATGACGTTTTTCTGAGGCGACTTAGGATCGACCTGAACAACATTCTTCATTCGTCGCCGAAACTCGTCCCGATGGAGCGCGCCATGCGAATGACAGGCGCTCGCGGGGAAACCAGCCGGGGCGCCTTCCCCGGAACGGCCAGCGACACGCTGCCGATTTGACGGCCGCGCAAGCAAACCATGCGATTGAACTGCCGTTTGACGAGCAGTTCCACAGCAGCCGTGGCGAACTGGGTGGCGAGAAACCGGTCGAATGGCGACGGCGTGCCCCCTCGTTGAAGGTGACCGAGAATCGTGTACCGTGTTTCGAGATCGGACCGTTCTTCAATCTGTTTGGCGAGCACGACGGAGATGCCGCCGAGGCGCACTTCTTCGTAAGAACCGGCCACGCGGTCGCGGACGACAACCGAGCCGCCCGCGGGACGCGCCCCTTCGGAAACGACAAGGATGCTGAAATGCTTGCCGCGACGGGCGCGGTCCCGGAGCTTTTCACAGATCGAGTCGAGCCGGTATGGAATTTCGGGAATCAGGATCACATCGCCGCCGCCGGCGATTCCGGACGTAAGCGCCAACCATCCCGCGGTCCGCCCCATGACTTCGAGCAGGATGACGCGATGATGGGAGGCGGCCGTCGTGTGAAGTTTGTCCACGGCCTCGGTTGCGGTGGTCACGGCGGTGTTGAACCCGAAGGTCAGGTCGGTGCCGCGCACGTCGTTATCGATGGTCTTGGGGACGCCGACGATATTGAGGCCGAGCCGTGAGAGCTTGTCGGAGCACTGCAATGTCCCGTCGCCGCCGACGGCCACGAGGGCGTCGAGTTTGAGTTTGCGATAATTGGCGACAACATCGCGGGAGGCGTCGCGGGTGTGCTCCGGACTACGGTGGTCATCCACATAGGCAAACGGGTTGTCGCGGTTGGTCGTCCCGAGGATCGTGCCGCCCATGGTCAGGATGCCGGAGACATCATCCCATTGCAGCCATTTGCCTTCGCCGCGAACCAGGCCGCGAAACGCGTCGAAGAAGCCATACACTTGGACGCCATACGTGTGCATGGCCGACTTCGCCACGCCGCGGATGACAGCGTTGAGTCCAGGGCAATCGCCGCCACCGGTCAGGATTCCGATTCGTTTGAGTTTGGTCATGGGCTGAAGTGTGTCACAGACGCTCGATTGTGAACAGTGAGATTTGCATTGCGAGAGTTGATTCATCGTGAAAAACTGCATCCCTCCATGAAAAACACAGCGATCTTGTTGGTGGATTGTCCCGACCGCAAGGGGATCGTGGCGGCGATCTCGGATTTCCTGTACGGCCACAACGCCAATATCCTCCACGCCGACCAGCACCAGGATGCCGATCAAAGTCTGTTCCTGACCCGAATCGAGTGGGACCTGACCGGCTTCGGGTTGCCGATCGCCGAATTCGGGAAGGCGTTCGCGACAATCGCCGAACGGTTTCAGATGCGCTGGCGCCTGGAGCTTTCGGCAACGCGCCGAAAGATGGCGATCTTCGTTTCGCAATACGACCACTGCCTTGCCGATTTGCTCTACCGTCATCAAAGTGGTGAACTCGCCTGCGAGATCCCGTTGATCGTCAGCAATCATCGCGAATCGGAAAGGTTGGCGCAGTTTCACCAGATTCCCTACCATTTCATTCCGGTCGATCCGGAGAACAAGGCGGAATCGGAACGCCAACAACTGGAGCTGTTACACCGGCATGGGGTGGACTTCATCGTGCTGGCGCGCTACATGCAGATCCTGTCCGCCGACTTTGTGGGTCGGTATCCTCAACGGGTCATCAATGTTCATCACTCCTTCCTGCCGGCGTTCAGTGGTGCCCGGCCCTACCAACGGGCCTTTGCGCGCGGTGTCAAACTGATTGGCGCGACCAGCCACTACGTCACGGAAACGCTCGATGACGGCCCGATCATCGAGCAGGATGTCCTGCGCATTTCGCATCGTGATCAGCTTGATGACCTGGTCCAAAAGGGTCGCGACCTGGAAAAGGCGGTGCTTTCGCGCGCCGTCCGTTGGCATATCGACCACCGGATACTGGTCTATGCCCGAAAAACCGTGGTTTTCGACTGACCGGAGCGGCCGTTCACCAACCATTCTTGGCATTATGCTTGCTAAGATAATTGGCCATGAAATCTCGCCTGAATTCCATCCGCAGCAAAACTGTCCTCTTGGCGGAAGACGACGATGCAATTACGCAAATCGTTGTCGCTGCGCTGGAAGGAGAAGGTTTTCGCATCCAATGCGTGTCGGACGGAATTGCGGCCATCAACACGATTCTTGAGACCAGACCCGACGTCATCCTGCTCGACCTGATGCTGCCGCAATTGGACGGATACAACATCTGCAGGATGGTCCGCAAGGCAGACTCGGTGCATCATACGCCGATCCTGGTCATTTCGGGGCGGGCCTCCGTGGAAGATCGTCTGCGAGCTTTCGAAGTTGGCGCCGATGATTATGTCACGAAACCGTTCGACTTGGAGGAGTTGTTGGCACGGGTCGAAGCGGTCCTCCTGCGTTCCCGGCAAGGAATTCACCCAACGCCTTTTCTGTCAGAGGACCTGGAATAAGGTCCCGCGATGAAGTGGTACGCCCGGAGGGATTTGAACCCCCAACCCTCGGTTCCGAAGACCGATGCTCTATCCAGTTGAGCTACGGGCGCACTCGACCACTTCCGACCGCTCGCCAAGTCACATGCGACATGGCTTAACCGGGGCAACGGCCGTTGTTCATTTAAGCCATTTTATATTTCCAGATCCAGCTTGATGTGGAGATCGCGGAGTTGTTTGGGTTCGACTTCGCTTGGAGAACTGGTCATCAGATCAACGGCCTTGGCAGTCTTGGGAAATGCAATGACGTCGCGGATGTTCGCCGAACCGCACAGGATCGCGCACAAACGGTCGAAGCCGAGGGCGATGCCGCCGTGCGGCGGCGCGCCGTACCGAAACGCCTGCAACATGTAACCGAACCGTGATTGCGCAATGTCCGGAGGAATCTTGAGAACCTCTTCAAACACCTTCTTCTGCACATTGGATTGGTGAATACGGATGGACCCGCCGCCCAGTTCGACGCCGTTCAACACGATATCATAATGTTGTCCGCGCACCTTCGTAGGTTCTGCGTCCAACAGCGGAATATCCTCGGCCACGGCCGAGGTGAACGGATGGTGAGTGGACAAATACCGGTTCGTCTCGCGGTCGAACGTGATCAGGGGGAAATCGACGACCCAGAGAAAGTTCCACTGATCGTCTCGCACCTTGAGTTTGTCTTCCTTCTTCAACAGGTCGGCCACGATCAGCCGCAGCCGTCCCAGCACTTCCCAGACGACTTCGCGCTTGTCCGCCCCGAACAGAATCAGGTCGCCCTCTTCAATTTTCAGTTTCTGATTGAGGGCTGCTTTCTCCGCTTCGCTGAAGAATTTAACGATCGGTGATTTCCACCCGCCGCCTTCGGCCTTGATGAACGCCAGCCCTTTGGCGCCAAAACTCTTTGCGGTCTCGGTCAACGATTCGATTTGTCCCTGCGTCGCCCCCGCCATGCCTTTCGCATTGATCGCCTTCACGACGCCACCAGAATCGACCGCGCCGCGGAACACCTTGAACTGACTCTGCGCAAAGTCTTTCGTCAGGTCCACCAACTCGATCCCAAAACGCGTATCCGGTTTGTCGCTGCCAAACCGCTCCATCGCTTCGCTGTAGGGCATCCTGGGGAACGGCGTCGGGATCGTCTCGTTGCGCGCCGCTTGCCACACGGCGGCGAGGAGACCTTCGATGGTCGAGTACATGTCCTCGCGGGTGATAAAACTCATTTCCACATCGATCTGAGTGAACTCCGGCTGACGATCCGCCCGCAGGTCTTCGTCGCGGAAACACTTGGCGATTTGGAAATATTTCTCAACCCCGGCGACCATCAGCATCTGTTTGAACTGCTGGGGGGATTGTGGCAGCGCGTAAAACTTTCCCGGATTCACGCGGGACGGCACCAGATACTCGCGGGCTCCTTCCGGTGTGCTCTTGAACAGGATCGGGGTTTCGATTTCGAGAAATCCGTTCGCATCGAAATAATCACGGACCGTTTTCGCCGCTTTGTGACGAAGTCTGAGGTTCCTGGCCATGCTGGGTCTCCGCAAATCCAGATACCGATACTGAAGGCGCAGATCCTCTCCGGCCTGGGCACCACCCGTATCGTCGAGCGGAAACGGCGGGGTGTCGCTCGGGTTCAGGATTTCGAGTTGATGGACCAACACTTCCACTTCGCCCGTCGGCAGTTTCGGGTTCTCGGTGCCGTCAGGACGCTTGCGCACCGTGCCTTCGACGGCGATGACAAACTCGCTGCGCAACGATTGGGCGAGTTCCCAGGACGACTTGTTGTGTTGCGGGTCGAACACCACCTGGGTCAAACCCTCCCGGTCGCGCAGATCAATGAAGACAATGCCACCGTGATCGCGACGGACGTGGACCCACCCGGCCAGTTCCACTTTCTGCCCCACATGCGCCGCGCGCAACTCCCCGCAATGATGTGTCCGTTTCATAAAGGTTAAAAGCGTTAAAGATGTTAGAATTGTTACAATCGCTGACACGAACTACGGGATGCCATTCTGCCTCTTGCCGGTTTCCCCGATTCTAATGGCTTCAACGATTGCGTCGACTTTCACCCGCTCTTCGGTTCCGGTCGCGAGATTCTTCAACCTCACTTCCCCGTTCTTCCACTCGTCTGGCCCGATGGTCAGCGCGAACCGCGCGCCCGATGCCGAAGCGGCCTGAAACTGTTTGCCGACCTTGGCGGGCGTGAGCGAGTAGTCTACCGCAATCCCGGCATCGCGCAACTGATGAATCAGTTTGAGCGCTTCGCTGCGCAACGCCTCATCGGCAATCACCACGTAGCAATCCAGCTCCCAATTCATCTTCGGCAGCAGCCCGCGTTCTTTCAGCAATTCGCCGAGCACCACGTCGCCCATGCCGAACCCGAGCGCTGGCAAGTCCACGCCGCTCACGAGCTTCAGTAAATTGTCGTACCGGCCGCCGCCGGCAATGGCGCGCAGTTCGCCTTTGCGGTCGTGGATTTCCCAAACGATGCCGGTATAATACGCAAGACCGCGCACGATCTTGAAATCGACGGAGCAAAACGATGTCAGGCCGCCGAGTTTGCCCAGCATCTCCTGCAGTTCCGGTGCGTTCCTGGTGGATTTCTCGTTGGCGAACGCCAGCATTTCCGCGATCTTCTCCGGGGGTATCTCAAGCGCAGCGAGTTTCTCGCGGGTCTTCTCCAACGGTTCGCGATCCAGTTTGTCGATCGCCTGAAAGGCAGCGTATTGCCGTTCTTCGGAGATACCGGCCACCGCCAGATATCTCTGCCAGGCGCGGCGATCCGAAACTCGTACGACAAAATCCTGGTCCGTCAGTCCAAAGTTTCGCAGCGTGTCGATGGCCAGGGCGATCAACTCCGCGTCAGCGCTGACGTCGGTTTCGCCGATAATGTCGGCATTAAACTGGAAGTGCTCGCGGAGCCGGCCCCGCTGTTGCCGTTCGTAGCGGAACAGTTGAGGAATCGCGAACCACTTGATCGGCTTCTTGTAATCGCGGTGATGGGCGCCGACCATCCGGGCCAGGGTCGGCGTCATCTCAGGCCGCAACGCCACCGGACGGTCGCCCTTGTCCACGAAATTGTAGAGTTGACCGACGATCTCCTCGCCGGATTTCTGCGTGTACAACTCCAATGGCTCGATCGGTGGGCCATCGTACTCGCGAAAGCCGTAACGCCGCGCCGCATCGCGCCATTTGCCGAAGAGATGGCGGCGAATGGCGAGCGCTTCGGGATAGAAATCGCGAAATCCAGGAAGAGAATTCATGCGCCCCCTTGATTCGTGATCCGCCGCCGTTACCACCATGGCGCGAATCACGTCTCGACGGACGAAAGATTACGCCTGCGGCTGACTGGTGCTGCCGATTTTCTCGGTAAGTTTCAGCACCTGCTCGCGCATTTCCTTGCCCGGTTTGAACTTGACGATGGCGCGGGCCGGAATCTGAACGTCCTTGCCCGGATCGTTCGGGTTGCGGCCGACACGCGGCTTGCGCAATTTGACTTCGAAAACGCCGAAGTTGCGCAATTCGACGGTCTGCCCGTTGATGAGCGCCTCGGTAATGTAATCGAGCGTTTTCTGAACGACAGCCAACACATCCTGTTGGATCAGATTGGTGTCGTTGCTGATGCGAATCACAAGGTCTCGTTTGGTCATTGTTTTCTCTCCGTTAGCTCCCACAGTTTAGGAAACCATTCGTCAACAAATCTGTACACGCCGTAAGAGGCCGCAGCCGCCACCAACAAAGCCATTACCGGATTGCCGAGCACGCGCCTCATCCCGATGCGAAACGAGCTGACGGCAGCCAGTTGTGCCTCCCGGCCCTTCAGGCGACCCAGAAGCGCTTGAAACGAAATAAATGTATTGTGCCATTCGGTGGCCACTTTCTTACCCATTCCATCGGGCAAGTCCTTGAATGCCTGCAAACTGGGCACGGTATTCAACAGACGCAATGCCTTGTCGTCACGGTCCACCGCTGAGCCCAGCGCTGTCATTAATATCTCATGTTCCTGAGCGATGTGGCTCTTCAAGTCCAGAAAAGCCGCTTCTTCCTCGCCCTTGAACGACTGACCTTGAAAACCTCGATCCAAGAACACGCTCAATTGTTTCCAGCGCTCGACAAATCCTTCCACCCGCTGGATGTTCTTCTCAAGATTACGATCGCGCATTCAAACTCCTTGGCATTCCAAAAAACCTGAGCCGCGGACATATCGGGTGTCACTTTATTAACCGTCCAGCGGATCGTCAAGCCAAATGGCCTGCCTGCCAATGACTTGAGCAATTACGATGCCGTAGTTCCCCACAAACTTTCAATTGCCAGCCTCGCCAAAGCCGAATCCCTGTCCCCAAAGGGCACAACACAGATGCGCTCGCCGCGCGGTTGCCAAATCTCCAAGGAAGCAGGCCCGAAAAGGGCCAGGGTCGGTGTCCCCACCGAAGCTGCCAGATGCGTGATACCAGAATCATTACCCAAAAAGAGTCCGCAGCGCTCCAACACCGCCGCCAATTCGGGCAGTCTCAAGCCTTTGGCAATCAACACCGGCCGGGGATCGAGCAATTCCGTGAGCCGGTTTACCACCAGCTCGTCCGCCTCCCCTTCAACCACCAACAACTGCACAGCGAGTTCGTCTACCAGCCATCGGCACAGCGCGGCAAATTTCTCCGTCGGCCAGTTCTTCTTCTCGCTGCCGCTTCCAGGATGGACGGCCACGATGCGTTCCCGAGCGGCGTGACGGAGAAAATGCGAGGCTGCGGCCCGATCGTCCTCGTTTGGAAAGACTCGCGGCCGCGGCGACTCGACAAATATCGCCAGGGATTCCAACGGCTTGCAGTAATGCTCGCTTGCGTGCAAATTCGACGGACGAGGAGAAGCCTCGATGACCTGTCGGAGGCCACACCTTCGGACGTTGTCGGCAAAAATCCTGTCGGGATCAAACAGATAGGAAATTGCCAGGTTGAAGCTCCCGAAGTACTCCACCAGTGACGGATCCAACACCGCATTGGGAATGAAGAAGCGGGCAAGCGATTTGGCCTCGATGGAGCGCGTGGCATTGGCATAGTAACGACGGCACGCCAACTCCGTGATGTGCGGATAACCGAGGATTTCCAAATGCGCCTCCGGCCAATGCTCGCGCAAAGCGCCGATGGCCGGGAGCGTCATCAGGAAATCCCCAATCGCGCCGCCACGAATAACCAGGATTCTCGGAGTCTTCACCTCAGCAGATCAGTAAACGAACAATCCCAAACCCAGCAGCACCAGGCCCAAACCTACGCCGAGACCGCACACCGCCCGGCAGCGGGTATTGTTGGCCATGGCATAACCCATCAGATCGCGAAAATGATGCGGGGCAATGGTGATCCAGATCGCCATCACGACCCAGACGTAGGCAAGCGTCGTCACCAGCAATCGGGAGGGCAGATCGCTGGAATCGGCAGCATCTACCATCTGCTTGGCGATCAGCAACAGTAGCGCCGCTACGGCCCGCATGGCCAGAAAGTGCGTTCCGTATTGGACCACCAACCAGTACGCAACTGGCACCGCGATCACGATCAGGGGCCGCGCCCACGCCCATTCATCGATCGCAGCGCGATACATCACCACCCACGCAATGGCCGCCGCGATACTCATGAGGACCCTGCCCCACCACGCCGACCGCGGAAACTTCAACAGGTGTTCACGAAACTTCTCCGGCGCGGCCAACCCGGGCGATCGTGTCGCCACCAGCAACCCACCCACCAACGAAGATACGAGTCCGAGATGTGTCATGCCGGCCATTCTGGAAATCCGAACCATGAAACACGAAATTCGAATAGGGACACCCGCTCGTGAACTGCCCTGGTTTCAATCATATGGATCTCTGGTTGGTTTCGAGTTTTGAGCCTGTTTCGAATTTCGCGCTTCACGCGCCGTAAATCATCGGATCTGCGTACAAGGTCGTGATCGTTCCGCGGACAATCCGCACGGGCAACAATTGACCCTTGTGCCGCTCGCTGCCGTCGAACACGACGGGCTTGTTCGTTCGCGTGCGGCCAAACATCCGTCGGCCGGCTTTCTCGCTCCGGCCTTCCACAAGGATCTCCACGGTCTGATCGGTCATCAACTGGTGTTTGCGCTTCAAGTTGTCGTTGAGCATGGTGAGCAATGTCTTGTTGCGCTGGTCTTTTACCTCGCGGCTGACTTGATCAGGCATGCCGGCGGCGGGCGTATCGCGCCGCTTCGAATACTTGAAAATATACGCCTGATCGAACTCGACATCGCGCATCAAGGCCGCAGTCTCGGAAAAATCCTCCTCCGTCTCCCCCGGAAAACCGACAATGATGTCCGTTGAAAGCGCGATGCCCGGCTTCCGGGCGCGCAGTTTATCGACGATCTTCAAAAACCATTCGCGGCTGTAGCCCCGATTCATTGCTTTGAGGACCCGGTTTGAGCCGCTTTGCACCGGCAAATGCGCGTGCTCGCACAACTTCGGCAGGTCACGGAAAGCCTCCACCAGATCGTCACCGAACCCTTTCGGATGGGGCGAGGTGAACCGTATCCTTTCAAGGCCTTCCACCTCATGCACGGCCTCCAAAAGCTGGACAAACGCCGACTTCCCATTCTTCTTTTGAATGGTGGCTCGTCCGTAGCTGGTCACAATCTGACCCAGCAACGTCACCTCTTTGACCCCCTGCCGCACCAGTTGACGAACCTCCTCCACGATTTCCGGGATGGGCCGACTGCGTTCACTGCCGCGCGTGTAAGGCACGATGCAGAACGTGCAATACATTTCGCATCCTTGCATGATGCTGACATACGCCGTCACCAGCCGGTCGCCATTCGTCCCGACCATGTGATCCTTGATGGTGGATTCGCTCCCCCGCTCCGCCGCGACATCCGCGAAGCGGAACGGCGTATCCAGATCATCACCTGAATTGGTGGCACAGGCCTCCGTGCCTGTGTGCGCCGGCGCTGAGACTGCACAGGCAGAGACGCCTGTGCCACCAGATTCCTCTTTCGTTGCCAGCAGTCGATCGAGGTATTCCGCTACATGATGAAACCGCTGGGTGCCGACGACAAGATCCACCGCCGGGTTTTGCAGCAACTCCGAGCCGCGGCTCTGAGCCATGCAACCCATGAAACCGAGCACCAATTCGGGTTTGTTCCGTTTGCGATGGCTGAGCATGCCCATTTTGCCAAGGGCCTTCTGCTCGGCCATATCCCGCACGCTGCAGGTATTCAGCAGGATCACGTCGGCTTCGTCTTCTGAATTCGAGATCGCGTACCCGCGGTCGCGCAACATGGCGGCAACGGCCTCGCTGTCACGCTCATTCATCTGACAGCCGTACGTTTTGATGTAAACCCGTTTCAAGCGAAGGCTAAGATAACCAACCCGCTCCCTCCCGTCAACGACTGCCAACTCATCCAACCTGGGGCAGTCCGTCGAGCGGCCCCCCTTTCCTCTTCGTTCCCTATTCCCACTCGATGGTGCTGGGCGGTTTGCTGGAGATGTCGAAGCAGACGCGATTGACGCCTTTGACTTCGTTGATGATGCGCGTGGATAGACGCGCCATCAAATCGTACGGCAGCCGCACCCAGTCGGCAGTCATGCCATCGACGCTTTCGACGGCGCGGATGGCGACGACGTTGTCGTAGGTGCGCTCGTCGCCCATCACCCCGACCGTTTTGATGGGCAACAGCACCGCGAACGATTGCCAGATCTTGTAGTACAAATCAGCGCGCTTGATCTCGTCGATGACAATCCAGTCCGCATCCTGCAGGATGCGCAGCCGTTCCCGACTGACCGCGCCCAGGATGCGCACCGCCAGCCCCGGTCCCGGGAATGGCTGCCGCCACACGACTTCGCGTGGCAAATCGAGTTGCGTCCCGACTTCGCGCACTTCGTCCTTGAACAACGCCCGCAACGGCTCGAGCAACTCGAACTTCATCCGTTTCGGCAGTCCGCCGACGTTGTGATGGGACTTGATCATCGCGGCCGGATTGCCCGCGATGGAAATGCTTTCAATGACATCGGGATAGGTCGTACCCTGGGCAAGAAAACGCGCCGCGCCCGCCTTCTTTGTCGCTTTCTGGAACACCTCGACGAATGTCCGTCCAATGATCTTGCGTTTGCGCTCGGGATCGGTGACTCCCCGCAGTTTACTGAGGAACACCCGGGTTGCATCCGCGTAGTGCAGCTTGATGTGGAGATTCTTGCCGAACACGTGCTGCACGCTTTCCGCTTCGCTTTTGCGCAGCAGCCCGTTGTTGACGAATACGCAGGTGAGTTGGTCGCCGATGGCCTTGTGGATGAGCGCCGCCGCCACACTGGAATCCACGCCTCCTGACAAACCGAGGATGACACGGTCATTGCCGACCCTGGCGCGAACTTCCTCGATACTGCGTTCAATGAAGGAACGCATCGTCCATTCCCGTCCGCATCGGCAGATGCCGTGGACGAAATTCGAAATGATTTGCCTGCCGTTCGGCGTGTGATGGACTTCGGGGTGGAATTGTATTCCATACAACTGGCGCGCCGGGTCGGCCACCGCGGCATGCGGAGCGTTCTCGGTGCGGCCTATGGCGACAAACCCACGCGGCAAAAGCGTGACCTGATCCCCGTGGCTCATCCAGACCTTCTGGATCGGCTCCATTCCGTGAAACAAGGCCGAATCCGTGGCGATGTCGATTTCCGCGGGACCGAACTCACGTTTGTTGCCCGGCTGGACCTTGCCTCCGAGTTGGTGGGCCACCAGTTGCATCCCGTAGCAGATGCCCAAAACCGGAACGCCGAGCCTCCAGATGCCGGGATCGCAATGAGGCGCTTTCCGTGCGTACACGCTGGCGGGCCCGCCACTGAGAATGATTCCCTTGGGCTTGAGTTCCGCCAGCTTCTTCGCCGGCGTGTCGAACCGCAGAATCTGCGAAAACACCTGGCATTCACGGATTCGCCGCGCAATCACCTGCGTATATTGTGAGCCAAAGTCGAGAAGAATGATTTGTTCGGTGCTATCGGACATAAAACCAACCGGTCGCGGCAGGAATGCCGCTCCCACGCTCCACGACTACTTTCCCATCCCCACGCCCTGCACGGTCTGGAACACCTTGCCTTCAGTCTTGATGGCAGGCGCAATGATGATGTCCGTCTCCTGAAACTCGCGAATCGTCCGTTTGCCGACATTGCCCATGGAAGTCGCCAGCGCTCCCATGAGATTCTGCGAACCGTCATCAAGATCGGCAGGTCCGAAAAGGATTTGCTTGAGCGAACCGGTCACGCCGACACGGATGCGCGTGCCGCGCGGGAGGTTGGCGTGGGGCGTGGCCATGCCCCAATGGCAGCCTTTCCCTGGCGCCTCCTTGGTACGGGCAAACGCGCTGCCAATCATGACCGCATCGGCGCCACACGCAAACGCCTTGCAGATGTCGCCCCCCTTGCTCATCCCGCCATCAGTGATGATCGAAACGTAGTTGCCGCTCTGCTTGAAGTAATAGTCCCGCGCTGCGGCGCTATCCACGGTGGCAGTCACTTGCGGGACGCCAAGGCCCAAAACGCCGCGGGTCGTGCAGGCCGCCCCGGGACCGACGCCGATAAGCAGGGCCGAAGGGCCGCATTGCATCAGCTCCAGCGTGGCCGAATACGTGACCGTGTTGCCAATGATGACCGGGATTCGCATCCGCTGGCAGAAGGCGGCGATATCGAGGGTCTTATATTCGCTGGATTCGTGACGCACGGTAGAAACGGTGGACTGCACCACGAATATGTCTGCACCGGCTTCCTGAGCGAGCGCGCCGAAACGTTCGGCGCGTTGCGGGATGGAGCTGACCGCCGCCAACACGCCGGCGTCCTTGATCTCCTTGATACGCGCTGCCACCAGGTCTTCTTGAATCGGCTCGGTATAGATCCGCTGCAGCAGGTGCGTCACCTCTTCCTTGGTGGCCTTGGCGATCTTGTCGAGGACTTCCTCGGGATTCTTGTAGCGCGTCTGCACGCCCTCCAGATTCAGCACCGCGACGCCGCCCAATTTGCCCATTTCGATGGCAAACCTCACGTTTACGACGCCGTCCATCGCGCTGGCGAGGATGGGCACGCGAAGCTTGTGTGGCCCGAGTTGAAAACTCGTATCCACTTCATTCGGGTTAATGGTCACATCCCCGGGAACCAGGGCGATGTCGTCAAAGCCATACGTGACGCGGGCCTTTCGATTCCGTCCAATCCACATGCCCATAAATCAAACCTCCATTAAATTCAGCTGTTTCCAAATCGACTGGGAAAATCATTTCTGCAAACAAATCTCGCGTGCAGAATTTATAGCACTCCTTCAGATTAGCACAACAAACAAATACGGTCGCGCCACTTTCTCGAATTCACGGCGCAGCGACCCGTGCCTCGTTTGTCGAGGCAGGAGGCGAACTCGTGGCCCAAACAAATCTAAGTACCCCCCAGGCTAGCGCCCTGTCGTCTCCGCCCAATTGCGGATCGAAACGAATCCGCCGGGCCGATGCCAGGGCCCGGGCGTCCGCCTCCGAAGACGACGAACCGCTTCCGGTAGACCGGTCCAGTATCGCGTACCGCACCACGCCATCGGCTCCCACGGCGATGCGCACACGGCTCTGGCGGAGGGGCGCGTTGCTCTCGATCGCCGGCAGATCCGGCGGTTGAAGCATCTGGCGATTCCCGATGGGCTCAAGCACCTGGACTACGGAATGATCCGTTGCCACTGGTGGAGGCATCGCCTCCCCTTCGCCATCCTCTTCGGGCAGCCCCGATTCCTTGTTCACAGAAGAATGCACCAGATCGGCCAACGGCACCGGTTCCAGCAACGAGGGGGATTGGGCGGGAGCCTCGATGCCCAGGAAAGCAAGCTGGGGAACCGGTTCATACGGACGACGACTGACCGGCAACTGATGTTCCCACAACCCGCGCGAAAAGCCGTGCAAACTCGGCAATGACAGGAGGCTTGGATCCAGCAAATCGGCGATCAAGTACTCCATGGACTGTGCCTGCTGAGGTGACGGAGGAGGCCTCCAATACACGAGCGGACTCTTGGCAGATGCCGTCTGGTTTGGTTGCCGTCGCAATCGAATAACCAGGGAAGTCATCGCGCCTGCCAGCAGGCAGACTGCCGTGATCAACAGCAGCCCTCGCCGCTCAGTCATTCGGAATTTCATCCCAACCTCCGTCAACGCTAGGGAGACGATCGGCCCGAAACCTCGGGACGAGTGGCCACGTTCACCGCAGTAAAGCCTGCCTCCGTCGCGATGCTGAGGATCTGGACCGTCGTGCCATGAGAGACCCGCTCGTCCTCCTTGATCACCAGCGTTTGGTTGCGCGATTGTTTCGCGGCAATGGTCAGGACCGTCTTCAGAGCACTCATGTCAACGATTTGGTTGTTAAAAAACAACAGATTGTCCCGTCGCACGGTGAGGACACAGGGTTGAAATGAAGTCACGGTTGTCATCTTCGCAGAAGGCAAAACAACCGCGATGCCCGTCTGCACCACCAGGGGCGAACTCAGCGCCAGGAAAATGAGGAGCAGGAAGACGATGTTGACCATCGGTGCAGGATCGATATGTCCCCGGGCAATCTCGCAGTGTGTCTTGAAAGTCATGGGGGATCAGACTCCGCCCCGTTTCGGTTTCGCCGCGAGCACGATGGGCTCTTCCTGCGAACCGCTCTCGCCGTGCCGCAACAGGAAACCAACGATCTCATTGGCGGCCCTTTCCATATCGAGCACCAGATGCTGGACGCGGCTGACAAGATAGTTGTAGGCCACGTAGGCCGGAATGGCGACAATCAGGCCGGCGGCGGTGGTGATCAAGGCTTCCCAAACGCCGCCCGCCAATTGCCCGGCACTGGGCAATTGAACCTCCTGAATGACACGGAACATCCGGATCATTCCGAATACCGTCCCGAGAAACCCAAGCAGCGGTGTGACCTGGGCAAGCGTCGCCAACACGGGCAGTCGCCTCTCCAGATGCGCCACTTCCGTGCGAGCCACGTCCTGGACCGCTTCCCGAATCTCCTCGCGGCTGCGGTCGTGATTCACGATGGCGGTTTTGACAACCTGCGCCACCGGACCGGACGTCTCGTTACAGGTGGCTTCCGCCTCGATGAGGTTGCCGCGCTTGAGCGAGTTGCAAATGCCGCTCACGAAATCGGCGGTGTGGATTTGCACCCGGTGAAAGTGTAGCAGCCGCTCCAGAAACAGGTACACCACCCCTAGGCCGGCCATGAGTATCGGCCACATCAACCAACCGCCTTTGGAAATCCAATCCAGCATGGTCACCTTCTTACTTGAGCGATCAACCCTAATGTTCCAAGTTCAACGTACAAATGCAAGTTCCTCGCACTGGTCGATTAGAACCAGGTAAAATGCTCCACGCGGATCTTGCGGATCCTGTCCTCGGCCAGCGGCTTCAACTCCGGACAGATTCCCATGAGTTTCTGGTAGAGCGTAATGGCATCGCGCCATTGCTCCTGTTTCTCTTTGATATCGGCCGCTGCAACGCCCGCTTTGCCCGCCCAAAACCGTTCGGGCGGTTCATTGGTGTTGGGTGTAACCGCGGCTTCGTACAAAGCCTTCGTATAATACTGCAAGGCATCTTCGGATTTGTCCTGTTTCTGATAGCATTGTCCAACGTTGTACAGAGCGTGATCGCGCGCCGTCGGGTCCTGAGCGCAGTCCAACGCCTTGCGATAACTGGCAAGGGCGTCGTCGAATCGGTTCAGCGTAAACTGGCAATCCCCCCGGCGCCCCTGCGCCTCGCAGACAAGATAACAGGATGAAAAAGTCTTCACCAGACTGTCAAACACCAGCAGAGCATCGTCAAACCGGCCCAGTTCGGTAAGCGCATCGCCCTCGGCAAATCGCGCGTCGCAACGCAGGGTGGAATCGGGAAACTTCTTCGGCAGCGCCAGCCCCTCAAACAAATCAATCGCTGCCTGGTAATCCTGGCGCGCGTAGGCGGCCTGGCCCGCCAGGTATTGCGCGTGATCCGCCAGTTTGGAAGTCGGGTATTTCTCGGCCAGCAACTGAAATTGTTCCTGCGCCTTCACATAATTCTTCTGCTTCTGATAATAGTCGCCCATCCAGAACTGGATGTCCGCTGCAAATGCCGATTGCGGGTACCGTGCCAGGAAATCCGCAAACTCGGCGTTGGTCTTTTCGGATTGGCCCGTCTGAGCCTGGCACCACCCACGGTTGTAGAAGGCCTCCTGGGCCAGCGGTGACTCCAGACCATTCGCCATCAACCTTTCAAATTCCGCGGACGCCTGAGCATATTTTCCTTCCCGATAATACGATTCACCGATCGCCAGAGCGGCTTTGTTCGCCCACTCGGTGTCCGGGAACCTGCTGACCACCTCCGCAAATGCGGCGCGCGCGGCGGGTTCCTGGCCCAGCCCGACCGCCAACTGGCCGATGATGAATTCGGCCTCAGGGGCCAACGGGCTCTTGGGATACAGCTTCAACAACGATTCGAAGGTCGCGGTGGACGCCTCGGCGTTTCGCAACTGACGATACGCCTCGCCCAACTGGAACATGGCGCGGTCGAGCAACTTCGCCTCCGGGTAGGTGCCGATGAGCTGTTGGTAGCTCGCCACGGCGTTGGCATACTGGCCAAGAGCGAACTGCGCATCGGCCACCTTGAACAACGATTCGGAAGCCATCGCTGGATCGTTTGCCAAAGTGAACGCCTGTTGGAAATACTTCAACGCGTCAGAGACCTGATCCATCTTCCACGCACACCATCCCGCGTTGAAATTGGCCTTGGGCAGCAGGGCGCTTTGTGAAAAATTCGTAATCAGGTTGGTGTATTCCGGCAACGCCGCAGCGAACTCGTCGTGTCCAAACAGCAGATCCGCAATCGCCATCTGCACCTCATCTGCCAACGGATCTGCGGGATGGGCTTTGAGGAACTCCTTCAACTTGGCCGCGCTCTCGGCCAGCTTCCCGCCGCGCATGTAGGACTCGCTCAACTTCAGCATCGCCTCACGCTTGAGCGGGGCCGTTTGCGCGTCTGCGAATGCAGAAGAAAACGCATCGGCCGCGCTATCGAACTTCCCCGTGTCCCAGTAGACCCACCCGGCGGCATACCATGTCTCAGCCGCCAGGGACGGATCCACCGGTTTGTTGGGTCTGGCCTTGTAGGCATCCGTCACCGTTGCATAAGCCTTGAGAGCGTCGTCATCCTGCTTGCGATGGGCCAGTGATTTCCCCAGCCAGTAGAACGCGCGATACGCCGCCAACGTGTTGGGAAATTGCTTTGCGATCCCGTTGAAGATGGCGTCGGCTTCCGCAGATTTTTCCTGCGCGAGGTACACCTGACCCCGCAACAACTCCGCATTCTGCGCCAGATCACCTTTCGGACCCATTGCCTTGAGTTGATCGAGCGCACTACTGGCCAGGTCGAACTGATTTTGTTTGAATCGGGCGAAAGCCAGCCCGTACAACGCCTGTCCACGGTAAGCGCTGCGAGAGAACTTTTCAGCCACCTCCTGATAGCGGGCTGCCGCCTCAGGAAATTTGCCGTTGCGAACCAATGCTTCCGCCAGCCAAAACCGGAAACTGTCGGGCCGTTTGTCCGGCCACTGCGCCAGCCCGTTTTGGAAGGAGCGCATGGCTTCCTGCGCATGGCCCTGATTCAATTGCGCCTCGCCCAAAAGCAACTGCGCTCCATCCGCGCGGTCTGACTTTGGAAATCTGTCGAGGAATTCGGCGAATTGCCGCTCCGCCACGTCGTAGAGCCTGTCGTTAAAAGCCGCCTCGGCCACCCGATACAGACGGTTCTCCTCGGTCGTTGCCGCAACGAACAACAGGGCCAGGATGATCCAATACCTCCTCATGCACACTCCTTGGACGGCATTATTGCCAGAATGTTCACCCCACGGCAAGCACGACCCGCCATCCCCGCCTCTGGGGAGGGGACCAAGACGTGGGTTTAACCGCAGATGGACGCAGATGAACGCTGATTCTTAGCCGGCCTCGCCCCCGGCGGGGCGGGGCAGGATCACCGTCCGGTGCCGTTCGCCTCGCCCCTCGGGGGAGAGGCCGGCGCCAATGCCACCGCCTGTCCGACGCAGCCTGTCGTTTGGCGAAGGCGGATCGTTTGTGGCATTGGCGACGAGTGAGGGGACGTCGTCAACTGAATCGTTCCGTCTTCGTTACCTTCTGTTCAGAAATCCCCCTCTTCCGCCTCGTTTCTGACATGTCCACCCTTCCCCATCATCAGTCACGGGCGTCTCATCGTTGATCACAACTGCGTCTCCGGATGTCCCGACTGCGTCTCCGGATCTCCCAACTGTCTCTCCGGATGATAAGACTGCGACAACTTTGATAACAACTGCGTCTCCGGAAGACACAACTGTCTCTCCGGAAGTCCCGACTGCGTCTCCGGAAGACGTGAGAGCGTCTCCGGAAGAAATGACTGCTACAACTTTGATAAAGACTGCGTCTCCGGATCTCCCGACTGTCTCTCCGGATGTCGCGACCGCGTCTCCGGATCTAATTCCAGCGTAAAAATCAGCGATTTCCGTCACAATTTTGCAGACAAAGGTGAGAACATGAAAAAATCTGACCAGGAGATTGATGATTGGCGGCTGGTGATTGTTGACCACGGCCAGGAATTAGGACACGGAACCTCCGAAATGAGGCGCGGAGGGTTGTTGGCCGGGAATTGTAGGGCGCGAATGCCCGCAGGATTTCGCGCCGCTTCGTCCTTCCCCTCGCCCGGGTCGGCGCGATACCTACACGACAGGCAATCGCGCCCTACAATTTGAAACCGTTCCTTGTAGGGCGACCATCCTGGTTGCCGCTGTACTCGGCCACAGAAGGGTGGGCGATTAGCGGTCAGCTTGCAGAATGGGCTTCCCTGCCGCGATTATCCAGCATCCTGCCTCCCGCATCCAGACCCCGCAATCAGGACTCCGAAACTCCGTAATGCCCAACGGATGGATGTGAGCAGCAGCGCTGAGCGAAACGAAGGATTGGCGAGGGGGTGCTGCTTCGCTACACTCCACGGCATGCCGCTCTCGTGGAACGAAATCCGCCATCGCGCCATCGCCTTTAACAAGGAATGGAAGGGCGAGACCAGCGAAGCCGCCGAGCGCCAAACCTTCTGGAACGAGTTCTTCAATGTCTTCGGCGTCCGCCGCCGCACCATCGCCACCTTCGAGGATTAAACAGGATATCCGCGACCTATGGTTCGTTACGCCAACAAAGCACGAAAGAAGCGAAAGCGGCTGGTCAAGGAATCGCCCGTTACGTATCTGCCTGGCAAACCCCAGCGTTCGTTAAAGCAAAGCGAACTGGGACAGTTCCAAACGCCCAATCCGGTCGCGACACTCATGGCATCCATGTTCACCAGCCGTGAGAAGGAAGTGCGACTTCTGGATGCCGGGGCCGGGGCTGGGGCGTTGATACAGGCATTTGTCGAGACGCGATGCACAACGGCGCCGCTTCCGTCAACGATTCACGTTGCCGCCTACGAACTTGATCCATCGTTGCTGGCACCGCTGCACCAAACATTGGAACAGTGCCGGCAGGTTTGTCTGACTGCCGGAATCGAATTCATTGCCGAAGTTCGAAATGTTGACTTTATCGAAGCTGCACTATCACTGGTGCGAGGAGACGTTTTCCACGGTTCGCAGACCCCCTTCAATGCGGCCATCCTGAATCCCCCCTACCATAAGATTAATAGCAGTTCACGAACGCGGCTTCTGTTGCGTTCTGCCGGAATCGAGACGAGCAATATTTACACTGGCTTTCTCGCGCTCGCGGCAAAGCTACTCTGTGAACGCGGAGAACTGGTGGCCATCACGCCACGCAGTTTTGCCAACGGCCCTTACTTCCGTCCGTTTCGCAGCCTCTTTCTGAAGTTAATGGCACTGCAACGACTTCACTTGTTTGAGTCGCGCTCGGCGGCATTCCATCAGCAGAATGTCCTTCAAGAAAACATCATCCTGTATGCGTTGAAGTCGCGAACAAGGCCTGATTGTGTTGTTGTTTCCAGTAGCAGCGGCGCACCCGATGCACCGGTAACCAAACGCCAATGCGCGTACAGCGAAGTGGTCTCGCCAGACGACCCGGAACAATTCATCCATTTCGTGTCGGATGATCTCCAGCAGAATGTGCGGCAGATGATGTCGCGGTTCGATACGACTTTGGCCAAACTTGGGTTGGAGGTTTCCACCGGCCGAGTCGTGGATTTTCGCGCCCGCCACCATGGTACTTTGCGAAGGCGGCGAAACGCTTGTCAGAACGAAATGCTCCAGGTGGGATAGATCCCCTTGGCCCGCGAGAACATCTCGACTAAACTCATCTCCAGGTACTCGCCGGTCGTGGTATTCACGAACACGAACTTGAACTGTTGTTTGAGGCTCTGAGCGACGAGAACCTCGGCCGCACTTAGACCAAAAAAGAACTTGGAGAAGTCGGACCGGAGATTCTTCTTCGTGGACTTGATCTCGTAGATCGTGACTCGGCCAAGGTTCTTTTCCACAGAGGCCAAGTCGTCCAAGTCAATCGGACCGGTAACCCTGATGATGTCAAAGGCTCTGCCGTAGATCACCTTTCCCTTCTTGGCAAAGGCAACGAGGAGGTTCTGCTTCTGCCGTGCCGTCAGGACGACAAAGCCGGTATTCTTGGCGACAAGGATGTCGGCAGCTTTCTTGGCGGTTCGTTGACCGGATTGAAATTCGCCTTTCAAGCCCGTTCCTTACCGGTTGGCCGTGTTTTCGGTCGTTGTGTTTCCCTCGACCACTTGGAATAGGCTGACGCAAATCCCTCAATCGTGAGTCCGAGTGCTTCGCAAACTTTCACAGTTTCGACGAAGTCCAAACGTCGCTCGCCAATCTCATACTTGCTGACGTAACTCTGCGGGACTCCGAGGCGATTCGCTAAGTCTGTCTGAGTCAGTTCTCTGTCGCCGCGCAGCTTACTCAGCAACGCACAGAAGGACTCGTAATCCTGCGTATAGCTTGTCTTGCTCACTTGGTCATAATGCCCGACTTGACGGGAATAACCCAAATTGGGATATTACCTCTGTGAGATTCAAACACACACTCGATGCAAAGAGCGTTCGTAACGCTCTGAATAGTCTCGCTCAGGCTGGTATCGTGAATGTGTTTCATCACGAACCCGCCCACAAATGTTCTCGACGAGTTCAGAACGCGCTCGTCAAAGCGGTCGTCGCCAAATTCTGCCTACATTGGGTTCCCGGCGGCACCATCGTGTACATCGGTGACGCCGAAGACAAATTCCGGCACCTGCAAACACACTACCTGCAACGTCTCGGCGTTGTCGTTCCTGCGCCGTCAAAGATGCCCGATGTCATCATTCACGACGCGCGGCGAAATTGGCTGTTGTTGATTGAAGCCGTTACAAGCGCCGGTCCGGTGGATGCGAAACGCCGAAAGGAACTGAAGGAACTCTTTCGTGGTTGCAGGGCCGGTCTGGTCTTCGTAACCGCCTTCGCCACGCGAGCCGATATGCGAAGCTTCCTGACACAAATCTCTTGGGAAACAGAAGTGTGGATCGCGGAAAACCCGGATCACATGATTCATTTCAATGGCGAGCGATTCCTCGGTCCGTACCCTGACACGAAACCGACCCGTTGATGATGCCTGTTCCCCTGCTGAAAGCCCATCAAACCCTCGACCGCGCCGTGGATCGCTGTTACCGGCCCGAAGCGTTCCCCATCGACCGCCACCGCGTCGAATACCTTTGCGCTCGCTCGCTCCCGCTCGGTTCGGCCTTCGGCTCCCCGCTTCGCGGTGTTGCGTCTCGCCGCTCGCAGCGGCTCGGCTTCGCCCTCTACGAAAAGATCACCGCGCCACTGGTCGCAGCGGCGAAATCGAATAGGAAGCGGCGATAACGTGGAAAGTTGAGCCACCGCCGATCGGCGACGTGAACCGCGACAGCGGAACTGCTTGTCGCGCCATAGCGCAGCGACGGCGGAAAAGCGCCATCCACCTTCGCTCCGAAGCTATGGCGGGACAGGACGGCGGTTGGCTCCGGCGACTTGTCGACATGGCTAATCCTTTCCCCACCGCCAGCGTGGTTTCTCCCCTTTGATGAGGCAGATAATGAACATGGCAATTGAAAGGGCCGCGAAGTAGGCAATCACAAATCCAGGGTGCTGCATCCCGATGAGTAACAGCCCGCCTGTAACTAAAACTGGATACGCCATTAGCACTACCCATCCCTGCCAACTGCAGGGAAGCCCCCAGCCCCAGCCATACCTTTTGGCGGGGAACCACACCTTGTTCTCGTTTGCTTGCATATTTATCCTTCTGTCGAACGTAGAAAGCTGAGCCACCGCCGACTCGCGACGTGAACCGCGCAAGCGGAACAGCCAGCGCCAACGGCGGTTGGCTCCGGCGACTTAGGCAGCATAAATTCTCTCATGGCTGCTTGCCTCTCTTCAATATCACGACTCCCAAAACGACATTCAGCATGGCTATCGTAAAAAATACCAAAGCCATGTTTGGTGTTGGTGACTTCGTAAAACAAATCGCTGAACCGGCAAAACAAACCGCAGCAAAGAAACCCATACCGGCTCCAAGCTTCCTGTTTTTGATGGGTGTGGATTTCATATATGTCTGCGCACTCAATGCTGTCTAACGTAGCTCAGGCACGCGGGACCAACCAGCGTGAACCGCGAAGCGGAACTGGAGACGCCATCCCGCGTTGCTTGCAGCGATTTTGTTAGGCGCAACCGCCCACTTTCGGTAAATCGCTTTCTGATCAGGTGTCATGTGAGTGATCGCTTCGAGCATACTTCCGACCCAGAAACGCGAATAGCACAAGGACTATGCCAGTGCTCCACGCACCCGCGCTAAACGTGTTCGCGCCGAACATCGCAATGCAGACTCCTCCACCAATCAATATGGCTGCTAAAAATGCGAAAAGCCGCATACCGTATAAGAACACGAATGGGATATAGTGCGCGCCTACAAGGATCATCATCGCAGGGTAAAACAGATTGGTCCGATACTGCGTAACCGGCAGCAGCAACAACATTGAAAACGGCAAAACAAACGCGACCTGCATACCCAGATATCGAAGCGTATTGGCTTCGGTCAATTTCTTCCTCCCCGAAAGCCGCACAAGCGATTCCGTCACCGGGAAAATCAAAAAGCCACCGAACACAAGAGCAATGATTGCGCTTTTGACTCCAACTGTGACGGCCAAACATCCTGACAATAGCCACAGCACACCCGACACGAGCTGTCCGTAAAAGCCGCCGTGAAATCGGAACCGCACTTCTCTCTGTGCATCGGAGATATTCATAGTGCGCCTAACGAACCAGCTCAGCCACAGCCGCCGACCAGAAACGTGCGGCAACGCCTGGCAGCAGCGAATCTGCAGGCATCATCAAAATCGCCCAGCGCGGCGGCTGTTGGCTGGAGCGATTTGAAACTCATCTAAGCCCTCGGTTCCTGGAGTAAACTAGGGCGATCATGGCGGGGAGTATAACGGAAAGAGCTCCCCGCTCTCAAACATAAACCGTCAACCGGTGTGATCAGCACCATGAGA
>Ga0182027_10000697_pt1 | contig 57588 bp, 48 predicted proteins | sample 712E1DmetaG_FD_121300 | JGI IMG/M metagenome (GOLD analysis project Ga0182027, IMG submission 121300) | Permafrost microbial communities from Stordalen Mire, Sweden - 712E1D metaG (Illumina Assembly) | ecosystem: Environmental > Terrestrial > Soil > Wetlands > Permafrost | place: Sweden...
TTGACGCTGAAATCGCCGGAGGCGAAGCGCTGGGCCCCGCGGCGCATGTATCCGATGGGAAGGCTGATTTTCCGTGAAACCAGAAAGCTTATAAACGCCGCGAAAAGGGCCATGAAAAAAACGCCCCATAAAATCCGTACGTATAATCGGGAAAGCGCCGATTGAATCGATTGCGTGGAAAGGGCGGTCCTGATGACTCCGCAAATTTTACCGGAACACATGAGGGGCGCCGCGACATAAACCATATTTTCCTGGAGCGTATAGCTATAACGGTTGGACTGGCCGATTTTTCCCGATAGCGCGGCGACGACCTCGGAACGGTTTGCATGGTTTTCCATTGAATCGGGATCTTTTTCAGAATCGCCAAGCACTTTTCCCGTTAAAGAAATCACGGTAAAGCGCGTTGAAGTCTTTTTGGCCAGAATTTTACAAAGGGAATCGACCCCGCTTCCCATGGAGCGATCAAAACGCTCTTCAATATAAGGCCCCAGGAGCACGGCCCTGCTCTTAAGGTCTTCAATGGCGCCGGCCATATGGAATTCCTTAAACGTGCGCGTGGCATACCAGGTCACGATCACAACGGGTATTCCCATGATGAGCAGGTAAGAAAGATATAATTGCCAGATCAGTTTTTTAGGGAACATGTTATTCCTTGAACTTATATCCCGCGCCGCGTACGGTCTCGATAAGCCCGCCCGCGGCCCCTAGCTTTTTACGCAGTCCCACGATCATGACGTCGACCGAACGGTCGGTGACCGGATAATTGTCGCCGCGGACTCCTTCAACGATTTGAAAACGCGAAAATACCCAGCCGGGCCTCGTGGCCAGGAAATGCAAGACCTGGAATTCCATATTGGTAAGTTCAACGTGCTTATTGCGGTACAGCACTTCGCGGCGCCCCGGGTGAATGACCAGTCCGTGAATTTCAACGGTTTTTTGTTCGTCGATCGGTCCGGCGGATTTCCTGCGAAGGACCGTTTTAAGCCGGGCTATCAGGATTTTAGGGCTGAAAGGCTTGACAATGTAATCGTCCGCGCCAAGCTCAAGGCCGGTGACGATATCGGGTTCCTCGCCTTTTGCCGTGAGCATGATGATGGGAATATTTTGCGTCTTTTCGTCCTTTTTAAGCGTCCTGCATACGTCAAGACCGTCCATGCCGGGCAGCATGAGATCGAGCAAGATGCAATCGAAATGTTCCATCCGGACTTTTTTAAGGGCGTCCTCGCCCGACAAAACCCCGGCGCTTCGAAATCCCTCCTTCGAAAGGTTGTAGTTAAGAAGTTCCTGGATTTCCTCTTCGTCTTCGACGATTAGAATGGATTCGCGGGACATGGGACAAGACCTTTTTAAATTTACTTCAGGTTGACCGGAAACCGGAAACGACGTATTACGTTAACGCCCTTTTTCTCATCCAAAATCGCAAGTAAATCGCTGAAAAATTTAAACAAAACGTCAACAGCAGGAGCACTAAGGTCGTGGCAAATTGTATTCCGGCCGTTTCTTCGACATTGGTCGACTGTGTCGACATGATGTAAACATGATATCCGAGTTCCATGAATTGGTCGGACAACTTCGAGGGCAAATGCGGTAAAAAGTAAGCGGCGCCGGTAAAGAGAATGGGCGCGACCTCTCCGGCGCCGCGGCTCACCGCTAAAATGCCTCCGGTCAAAATTCCGGTCATGGAGTTGGGAAGCACGATGCGAAGGATGGTTTCCCATTTTGTCGCCCCGAGGGCCAAGCTGGCCTCACGCAAATCTTTCGGCACGTTTTTAATGGCCTCTTCAACCGAAACGATGACGACCGGCAAAGTCAAAAGCGCCATGGTAAGGCTTGCCCAAAGAATACACGGTTGTCCCCAAACAAGCTGACCGGGCGCGGACACCAGCTTGTCCATGTTGACGCCGACGAATTGGATGAAAAACCCGAGACCGAACAGCCCGAATACGATTGAAGGGATTCCGGCCAACGTGTTGACCGCGAACCGTATGGTTTTACCGATTATCGACCCTTGTTTGACGTATTCCGATAGATATATCGCGGTAATGGTCCCGACGGGCACGCCGACGATCGACATGATGGTCACTAAAAAAAACGTCCCGACGATGGCCGGGAAAATTCCGCCCGCGGTCATTCCTTCGGTCGGCATTTGCGTTAAAAACGCCCACGACATTTTACTGTGGCCGCCGATGATGATGGTAATCATAATGAAGACCACGACGCCGATAACGGCGAAGGCGCATAGTCCCGTAAACGAAACTATTGCGTGACCGAGTATTTTTTTTCCTACTTTCATGCGCTCCCCCTAAAGCGTTTCATCATGCGTTGCCGAACGATGAATTCGGCTATCGCGTTAAGCGTGAATGAAAATATGAAAAGACATACTCCGATGAAAAAAAGCACGTTGTAATGCGCGTCGCCGAAAACGACCTCCGCCATTTCCGCGCCGATGGTGGCGGACATGGTCCGAACGGGGTCGAAAAGATTGGGCGAAAGCAAGGCCGCGTTGCCCGTTGCCATAAGCACGATCATGGTTTCGCCGAAGGCCCGGCCTAGACCCAATAAAAAAGCCGCAAAGACGCCGGGGGTCGCCGCCGGGAGCAATACGAACAGCGCGGTTTCCCATTTGGTCGCGCCAAGGGCGAAACTTGCCTCGCGCATGGATTTCGGCAGGGCGTTCAATGCGTCTTCCGCAACCGTATAAATAATGGGGATGACGGCCAGCGCCAAGGCCATGCCGCCGGTAAAGGCGTTAAGCCGGTATTGGAGGCCGAAACATTTCTGGAAAAAAGACGCGAGCACGGTCAAGGCGAAAAACCCGATGACAACCGACGGAATTCCGGCAAGGATTTCGATGGCCGGTTTCATGATTTCCTTGCTGAATTTAGGAGCGAAGGTCGATGTATAAAGGGCCGCCAGTATGGCGACGGGAAAAGCGAAGATCATGGAAACCGCGGTGACTTTAATGCTTCCCACGATAAGCGGGGCGAGCCCGTACTGGGGGCTATTAGATACCGGCTGCCAGGAAAGCGATAACAAGCGCCAGATGCCGACTTTACCGATATCGTCAACCGCTTTTCCCAGCACGAGCGGCAGCGACTCGCGGAAAATAAAAATCAGGATCAGAATAATAAAAATGAACGAAACAAAAGCTATTCCCGCGATCGCTTTTTCGGCGAGAAATTCGTGTAAACGGAATTTTGATTGTTTGCGTTGTTTCATGATAGGAAATCGGGTAATGGTAGGGGTCCAAAATTTTGAACCCCTACCAAATATTATAATGATTACTTAACGGGAAAATATCCGACTTTCACGACAATGGACTGTCCTTCGTCGCTCAGCGTCCAGTCAATGAAATCCTTGACCTCGCCCGTCGGTTTCGAACGTGTATACATATACAGGTAACGAGTTACCGGATACGAATTGTTTTTGATCGTTTCGGTTGTCGGTTCGTAGCCCGGTGTAGCGGCGTCTTTTTTCACTTTAAGCATTTTCACGCCCTTTGCATAGGCCGCGCCGCCGTAACCGATGGAAAGCTTGTCTTTCGAAACGGCGTTGACCACGGCCGCGGTCCCCGGAAGGCTCTGCATGAGCGGGCTATAGTCTTTGCCGCCCAAAACGTTATCTCTAAAGTAAACATACGTCCCCGAACTGTTTTCGCGTCCGTAGAGGATGATTTTGGCGTCCTCGCCGCCCACGTCTTTCCAATTGGTTATTTCACCCAGGTAAATCGCCTTGATCTGGTCGATTGAAAGCTCGGAGACCTGGTTGGACTCGTTTAAATAGAGGGTAACGCCGTCTTTGGCCGCTTTCGTTTCATAGCTTAGGGCGTTGAACCGTTGCTTGAGCTTGTCGACTTCGCTGTTTTTAATGGGCCGGGATGAATTCGCGATGTCGGTGGTGCCGTTGATGAGCGCGGAAAGTCCCACGCCCGAACCGCCGCCGGTTACCTGGACAACGATGTCGGGATGTTTATTCATATACTCTTCGGCCCAACGCTGCGCCAGGATGACCATGGTGTCGGAACCTTTTACGGTAATGGTCTTTTTTCCTCCGGCCGCCATCAGCATGCATGCCCCGGCCATAACGAGCCCGGCCAGGATAAGGCGTATTGTTTTGTTTTTCATGATTCAATCTCCTTTGTTAAATGACAATATTTTGTTTCTTTTATTTCATAGAGACGCGCGGTCGCGCGTCTCTATATTTTAAAATCCTGGTTAGAACTTATATTGGACCCGAAAGGTCATGACATTGGCTTTCATATCAAGCGTATAGGGATAAAAAGCGGCATTGGCCATCGCGTCGGCGCTGGTGGGCTTTTCAGGCTGGACGATATCGAAATAGAGCATGAACTCGATGTTTTCGTCCCAGTGATAAATCCCGCCGACTCCAATCGTATTGAACATAAGGTCCGCCGGAGAAACGCCGCTGGCAATTGTTGCCGCGGAGATATCGTCCTTATTCATGTCCGTATTCGGATCATACGAGTCGTATTTGAGGACCAATTGACTATTGATGGGATCAAGTCCAAGCACATACCATACGTAGTATCCCATGAATTGGCGAGAGTAAATGGGGTTCGTGTTGTCGACATTGCTGCTGGGAGAACTTGTGCTGGACGCAAAACCGGGCTGAGTACCCTGGTAAAGTTCGCCGCGAAGCGACATACCGCCAAGAACCGGCAAGCTGTAGTAGAGCTGAAGATCGGCGCCGTAGCATTTCCTGTCGAACGTTTTGTCGTAGTTTCCGGTGGCTTTTGTAAACATCTTGGAACTTGAGTTAAAACTGTAAGCCGCGTCGTTCCAACTGGTGAGTTTGCCGAAATATCCTGATACGCCGCCGTCGATTCCCAGACCTATTTCTTTAAGCGGGGCGGTAAAACCGAAACGTCCCATATAGTCGCGCTCGTTGTCGTTTTCAACATTGATCGCATTCCCCGTGAAAGCGCCTGCTTTAAAATTGAAATTCTGCAACAGGCCCATATTTTCGGCGGGGAGTATATCTAGTTCCGCGCCCAAATCCTGTTCGCTCGGGAAAATCGTTTGTTCGGTACGGGAACGTTCGGGACTTTCAAGGCTGCCCGACGAGTAACCGATTTCGTAGCCGAAAGGCCTGTCCATGACTCCGCCCGCAAGCGATATGCTCTTTAACCACGGGTCGGTAAAACGTAGATAGGCATTTTTAATCTGGACGCCGCCGCCGTTAAAATACTGTGAATTGGTGAGGGTATTGGTTGTAGTCGTGGTATAAGTTTTCTTGGTAGTGTCGTAAGTCGTTGTCGATGCCGACGCCACGCCTGACGCGGCATTGCTGAAAGTAAAGGGCAGGCAATCCAACTGTAAAACCGCAGTGCTGAGCTCGGTTTCATACGCCACCTTGATGCGAGCGCGGCGAAGCTGTTCCTGGGTCCCAACGCCCTGTCCGAAAGTTCCGCCCGAAAAATTACCCACGGGGTAAAGATATGCGCCGGGTTTAGTTTGCTTCATGGGCGAGGCGCCGGTCCCCGTTGTGTCGGTAGCGTTGCTATAGTTCAATGCGTCCCTAAACTGGAACTGCGTGTAGCCAGAAATTTTAATTTTTGCCAGTTTGGAAACCGTTGATTTCGTTTCCGCGTAGCTTTCGCTCAATCCGTCGACCTCACCTTTAAGGTTGGTGAGTTTTTCGTCGGATGACGCGGCCTGCTCGGTTTCCTTGGGAGCTGGGGCCGGTTCGGCGACGGGGGCGGGCGCGGCGGCTTGGGCATTAACCGGCGCGGGGGCCGCATTGGTGGAATCTTTTTTCTGGGCGCTGCTTAAGCTGACAAGCGCAAGGATCATTATAAATAAAGAAACTGCCTTTTTCATGAATCCTCCCTTTGATATTATTGTGTGATGGTTAAAGTTACTATGAAAGACGCGAAATGGTACGTGCGCCCCCTTTCTATTCCAACCTTTGCCTCTTTACTTCAGCTCGCGCTATCAATCGCTTTCACACAATAAAGAAGGCTTGGCTTGTTTGAATTTTGTGTAAGTTTTCTTTAAGATCGATAATTTTCAAATGAACGGTTCAATAAAATCGCCTTCGAATATTATTGAAATGTTTGGATTGTGATAGAATTCTGTTAAGACCCGTTACATTCCTGAAAACTTCAATCGAAGGGTACTCGTGTTAAATGCCTGGTGTACATAAATCGGTGATTTTTATTGATTTTAACGATTTTCTATTGACTTCGTAACAATATTCTAACAATAGTATGGTATATTATTTAAAACGAAAGGAGACCCTTATGAGACTCGAAGTGGAAATCAACTATAATATCACCAAAGGCCAGGTATATTCCATGGCCATGCTGGTTCAAAGGGCGCTGACAAAGTCCCTGGATTCGCTTTTGATGGCCGATCTAAATCGCGCGCAAAGCGTAATCGACGAGAACGATAAGATTAAAAATTACGAATGCAAGATCCACGATTCGTCGTTATCGACGCTTTTATTGGACCAAGCCCCGTCTCAAATGGTCGATTCAATATTTTCGCTGCAAAAAATCAACCATCTGCTGGATTGCATCGGGAAACAGGTCATGCAAATCGCCCAATCAACGGTGGTCCTTGCTTCAAGCAGGATAAATGAGGAATTCGTCGACTTAAGGCCGCTGGCCGGATATTGTTTGCATGTTTATTCCGAATCGGTTGCCGTTTTTTTTAACGGAACTTCGGCCGTATCGGATGGAATTTTCGAAACAATAAATAAAATTTATTCATTAAAATCGTCAATCCTTAATAAAACGGTGGAAAAAGTCACGGCAGGCCAAATGTTTTTCCAATTCGCGATCGAAGTGGTCAATCTGTGCAAAAGCATTGAAACAATTTCCGAGCTTTCACGGCAAATCGCCGATGAAATGGGCCGCCCATGCCAAGCTAAAAAATTGAAAGCGTCAAAAATCGGGAGCTTGGCGTGATAGGCGCGCCGCCACGATCAAATCGCATAACTCACGAACGGCCCCTTCACCGCCGCGGCGGCCGGTGATAAAATGGGCCATTCTTTTTATTTCCTCGTTTCCATCCGGGACCGTGACCGCAACGCCGACCTTGCGCATAATCTCAAGGTCGTTCAGATCGTCGCCGATATAAACCACCTCCTGGGCCGTGCACCGCTCTTTTCCTAAAATCGTGTCGAGCGCGGCGGATTTGTCGGCCACTCCCATGCAAACATGGTCAATTGAAAGCTTTTGCGCCCGGCGTTCGACGATTCCGGTGTTTTCGGACGTTATAAACGCCGTTACGATTCCCGCTTTCTTTACACGGGCAATTCCCATCCCGTCACGCGTATTGAATTTTTTCATTTCCTCGCCCGAGGCGCCATAATACATTCCGCCGTCGGTCAACACGCCGTCGACGTCCATCACGAGTATCTTGATTCTTGATAATCTTTCGAGAAAATCGGCGCTTTGACGGCCGGCATGTAAACGTTTCAATAAAAGCGCCTCGGTCATCGTGAACGTAACGTCATCGTCTATTTCAACGTTAAGTTCGGCGTCTAGGACCTTTTTACAGATTGATTCGCCGAACCACTTTCCGTTTTGAATAACGCTTTTCGCTATGACGTAAACGTTTCCGTCGTCGTAAAAAAAACCGGGGATGTCTTGACGCCTTAGATTTTGGTGCGTTCCATATTCGATGATTTTTGTATAGTAGCCGGTTGCCAAAGTGTCGAAACAACCGTTTTGAAATTCACTGATGCATGAATCGATGGTATCGGCGTTTCGAAGCGGCGAGGTAGGCTGCAGCACGACTGCGGCGTCGCATGGCTGAAGGGAAACGACATGCTGCAAGACCGCAAGGGTCGTTGTGTCGTCCTGCGCTAGATGGGCCGGTCGTTTAAGCACGCGCGCGCCATAAAATTCGGCAATGGAGGCAATTTCATCGTCGTCGGTCGAAACCACAAAGTCGTCAAGCAAGCGCGATTGCCTGGCCGCCTGAATGGTCCAGTAAATAAGCGGGAACCCGGCAATGGGGAGAATGTTTTTACGGGGGAGTCCTTTGCTTCCGCCTCGGGCGGGAATAACGCCAAGCACCATATTATAGTCCTAAGATGTTGCGGTAAAGCGCGGCGATTTTTTCCCGGGTAAAAATCGATTGCCACCGCGGGCCGAGCGCATTATGAAGCGGTTTTTCCATGAGAAGGGCGATATCAATCATGGTATTGAGGGTGGCTTCGTCAACATGGCCGACCGGACGTTTCGGCAAGACCACTCGGTTTTTAACCAGCATTTCCTTAAAAAAAGGAAGGTATTGGGGATAATATTGCTCCAGGCGGTTAAACACCAGGCAATTGGCAAGTCCATGATGTACCCCGAAGGCATAGCTTATCCCATACGAAAGCGCATGGCATACACCCACCTCCGAATATACGATGGCGCAGCCGCCCATATATGAGGCCACCATGAGGTCCGCATCGCTCCCGTCATGTAAAAAAACTTTTTCACAAAGTTCAAGGGCTTTCGAAGCGAACGAAGCGCTGAATTCATTAAGGAACGTTCCCCCGAGCGATTCGACGCAGTGGATATAGCAATCCATGCCCGTATGGAACCGCTGCTCCCGGGGGACGGTCGAGAGCATATCGGGATCGAGTATAACGCAATCGAAAAGGGAATACGCGCTATTAATGCCCTGTTTTTTTTGGGGGCCGGTAAGCACCGTCGTTCGCGACACTTCCGAGCCGGTGCCCGACAAGGTGGGGACGCCTATTTTGTAAACAGGACGCTCCTTGACAAGGTCCCAGCCCTGATAGTCGTGCGTTTTTCCGGGGTTCGTCAGCATAATGGCGAGCGCCTTGGCCGTGTCGAGGGTCGATCCGCCTCCAATGCCCACGATCGCGGACGGGAGCTTTTCATAAGCGTTTTTAATGGATTCGACATATTCGTCGATAATCGCGGTTTTCGGTTCATCGGTAGTGTCTAGAAATAAACGCAAGTCAGTATCATGAATGGGAATTTTATCGCCCAAAGGGTTTGTTTTAAAAAAATGGTCGATTACAAAGACAATGTAACCGCTTTCGGCCCTTTTTTCATCCAAGAGCGCCGGCAAAGAACCGATCGCCCCTTGAGAAAAGACGGTTTTAGGGACGGGCGTAAAAAATTTAAAGGGTCGCATACATTACCATGCCTCCAATCGGCCAAGCGCCGCATCAATTGAAGAAATTAAATAATCAACCTCATGTTCGGAAAAGTCGGAGCCGAACGGAAAAGAAATCATCGAATCGAAAAAACGGTTGGTTTCGGGGCAGGAGCCGTCGTCAAAATACCCGTGTTTCCTGAATAGTTCGTAACGATAGAGCGGATAATATTGGACCACGCATTTGATCTGAAAATCATGGAACAGCGTTTCGATAAGGTCGTCGCGGGTTTTTCCGGGAGACGCGGGGGTAAAACGCGCGGGAAGCAAATGCATGGCCGACAATGCCTTTGGCGGCGAAACCTGGAACGCAAGCGCTTTGCGACCGCCGAGCGCCCCCGTTATTTTCGCGAAGGTTTCCCTTCTTTTTCGGTTTATTTCGTCGAGCCGTTCAAGCAGGATCGAACCGGCCTTGGCTTGTATCTCGCCCAAAGCGAAATTATAGGGGACCAACCCCGGCGCCGCTTCGACGATATTACTCATGGCGGGCAGCCAGTATTTCGATTGGTTGACAAAAGGACGTTGCCCGATCTTGCGGAGCCCCAGAATTTTTTCGGCGTGGTCGTCGCGATTGGTGACGATCATGCCGCCCTCGCCGAGCGTGGTCAGGTTTTTTTGCCCGTGAAAGCTGAAGCAGCCGAAATCGCCGAAAACGCCGGTCTTTTTTCCGTTCCACTCGGCGCCGGGCGACTGGGCGCAATCCTCGATGACCGTAAGGCCCCGCGCTCGCGCCAGGGCCGTCAGGGCGTCCATGTCGACCGGGACCCCGTATAAATGAACGGCCACGACGGCCTTTGTCCGGGGCGTCAATTTTTTTTCGACGTCCGCAACGTCCATGACGAAGGTTTGCGGGTCGATGTCCGCGAAAACGATTTTGGCCTTAAGCCTGATAAAGGGGAGCGCGCTCGCGGTAAAGGTATGGGCCGGCACGATGACCTCGTCGCCGGGCCCCACGCCGCTTATCATGGCCGCAAGTTCCAAGGCGCAGGATGCGTTGCACACGCCGAAGGCATGTTTAACGGACAAGTAATCCTGGAACGCCCCTTCGAATTCGCGCAAATAGGGGCCCATGCTGAGCGTTTTCGCGTCCCGAATTGCCGTAAGCAATCGCGATAGTTCGTTATCGGTCAATTTGGTCTGGATGGCCGGGAAGTCGAGTTTTAATCGCTCGCTCATTTGGTAAAGCTCCTGAGCGGCGCGCCGTATAGGTCGAAAACGCAAGCCGATTCGTTAAGCATAGGTATGGCCCCTTTCAAAGAGGGGGTGAAGCGCAGGGTCGCCGATTGAAAGGGAGCGTTCGTATTCATGGTGATAGATGGTGAATTCACGAGAGTATGCTTCGAGACGCCTTTTAATGGCGAAAGCAATTCGCTGCGCGGAAAGTCCGCCGTTTTGAATGGGGGCCAATTTTTGTATTTCCCGGTTCGGGATGTCGGCGTGGATTTCCTTCCCAAGCGCCTGAGCGATATAAATAACCGAAGAAAAACGGGCCACTAAAACGTCGCAATTGGCGATCATATGATTGGTGTTTCCCGTTTGGAAAACAATTGCTCCGGGGGCGTATCGGTTGATTTCGCGAATGGCCCGCGCGGCATTTTCGCTCGGATGAAGCTTGAAAATGATCGGGCGTCCGCGTGCGATGCGCACGGTCTTCAAAATGAATTCCTTGCGGTTTTCATATTCCATGCATTCCCGTAAATTCGAGGTCGACGCGAGCACATAGTGTTTGCGGGGAAAATCGTTCCGGACGTACTGCCGCGCGTCGTCGAAATTCGGGATCCCGGTGACGACAAGCTTTTCGGGGCGCGCGCCTTTTTTTACAAAAAGGTCTTTATATCCCTCGGAGGCAACAAAGAAAAGATCGTATGCGTCGGACAGTCCGGTCGCAGACGTCCCCGCTATCCAACGGGGGAAGCCCAGGCGTTTGACCAAAAAATATCCCAGCCGCTCGGGGTCGGTCATTCCTTCCTGGACCAGAAACACTTTTTTATGTTTTATATTTTTCGGGACAATTAAATCCTGGCAGGTAACGACGAAATCGTAATCGTTCGCAAATCCCTTATAGTCAATAGCAAGATCGTTTGACTGCAAATATTCCAGCGTATGTTGTTTATATTTTCCGCCAAGAATGGAAAAGTCAAAAAATGTTTTCACGATATCGTCGCGAAAATCGCCGATATAATACGGCGTGAAAGAACAATCGTATTCGGGAAAGTGGAGCGAAATTTTATGCATCATCGAGGTTTGATTGATGGAGCCGCAAATAAAGAGGGCTTTTTTCTTCATTGCGCGGCCATTTCCGCGGTTTGGCCGTGTGCCGCGAACCGTCGCATTTTTGTCTTCGCGGCCAGTTCTCCGGCGTAGAGCTTTTTGACCCCGTCACCCATGGCTTTTTCGACGCAGCGGATATTGCGCACAAGAATTTCCAATCCGTGGATTTCCACCGACGAAGCTTGGTCCGTGCCCCACATTGCCCTTTCAAGGGTGATGTGCCGTTCAATAAAACGGGCGCCCAAAGCCACGGCGGCAACGGTCGTCGGCAAGCCTATTTCGTGACCTGAATATCCCACGATGGCTTTTGGATATCGCCGTTGGAGCGTCGTTATCATGCGCAGGTTCAACTCTTCATCCATGCACGGATATACCGACGTCGTATGCGCGAGAAGTAAATTCTCTTCGCCTAAAAGCGCTATCGCCACTTCAATTTCATTCATGGTCGACATGCCGGTCGAAATCATGACCGGCGAGCCGGTTTGTCTGATTTGAGACAAAAGCGATAGGTCGGTCAGCATGGCGGATGAAATTTTAAATAAGGGAATGTCGAACTGTTTCATGAATTCGATTGACGGAGCGTCCCAGCACGAGGCGAACCACAGAATGTTTTTCTCTTTACAGTAGCGGTCTATTTCCAAATATTCATCAAAGCCGAATTCCACTTTATGGCGGTATTCAAGATAGGTGATAAGCCCCCACGGCGTTTCACGCAGAACGCCCCGCTGATGCTCGGGAACGCAAATTTCGGGGGTCCGTTTCTGGAATTTTACGGCGTCGCACCCGGCGCGCACCGCTCCGTCGATCATTTTTTTCGCAAGATCAATGGAGCCATTGTGGTTTATGCCGATTTCGGCTATAATGAAAACCGCCGATTCTTCCCCAATCCATTGATTTCCTACCTTGACCCGTTTAAGGCTGCTTGTTATCATGCGTATGTCCCCTTTGATAATGGTCGTGTCACGCAATAACTCAATTCGATGAAAAAGCCACGTCGGCGTAAAAGGCCTCGGCCCGCGAATGCGTATTGTCGGAATCGGTCATGATGCTGATGCCCTCGATCCGGGAAAACCGGTCGCCGAAGCACCGCCGTATGTCTTCGCGCATGTTTACCCTTTCAGAAATCCACGTCCCGAGGCCGGAGGCGCCCGATTGAAGGACAATCACTTTATCATAAGCGTCGGGGCCGTCTTGAACGATGCTGCCAACGGCAAGGGACGAACTCCAAACGTATTTAATGGCCCGAAAGCTCAGTCCGCGCTTCATGCCGATGATAATGCCGGCAACGGAATCGTTTTTCTTTTTGACGTCTTCGCGCGCGCCCTCGGGCAAAACGACCGCTTTCCAGGCCCAGCGTAAATAGGGGAATTCGTTCAAGGACAAGGGCGTTTTTTTCGCGAGACATAGGTTTTGTCCGGCGTTAAACGCGTGCAAAACCGTTCTTGGCCCGTCTTTTTCTATGGAAAACATGCTTCGGTTGCCCATGACGATTTTCCAGTTGTTCCCGGACGCCGGTCGACCGTCCGCTTTTACCGGAAATGAGTCGAGGTCAATGGGCCCGGCCTTAAGCGCGAAAAAAGGCGCACTTGCCATAACCGCCGTTAAAAAAACCGCCATTAAAATTCCACGCATGGATTAAATCCGGTTGCTTGTTAGTCTCTGTAGCTGAATTTTCTACGTTTTTTGCGTAGATAATTCCTGCGTACAAAGACTTATCTGCCCTTAGGCAGGTTAGGTTCCGTATCTGATTTATCTACGTAAACCGCGTAGATAAATTCTGATTACAGAATATTATCCGCCTTTAGGCGGGTTAAAGTCTTTGTCCGAACCAAAAAATCGCTCTGGATTGTTAAGGTTTTATTTGGAAATTGTTAGTTTTTTATTTTTGAGATAATTTTAAAAAATATTGGTTTCCTCATATTGTCCTAACAAAGGCGACGTAATTTACTATCGGGTTCGTTAATAACCCGCCCAAGGGCGGATAAGTCTTTGTACGCAGGAATTATATACGTTGGACGCGTATCTAATTCAGCTACGGAGGCTAAGGACATTAAAAAAGGGGGGCCTGATGAATGATCATAACAACTTCGGTCCGATCAATTCATATGTTTTTCCGAAGAAAACATTTCGCGAGAAAATCAGTTTCAGCGTCGGAGAAATAGGCGAGCTGGAACTAAAGGTCAAAAACCTCAAGGCCGCGATTGAATTTTACCAGGACAAGCTCGGTATTTCCGTGTTGGACGCGGATTCGAAATCCGCGATGTGCGATTGCAACGGCATGCGGTTTATGCTGACTAAATCGGACAAGCAAGGCGGCCGCGCGGTTTTATATCTAAAAGTCGACGATATCCAGCAAACTTTCGACATTCTTAAGGCGCGCGGGGTCGAATTTTACGATGTTCCCAAATCAATCGTCGCCATTCCCGGATACTCGCTTTGGGTGGCCTTTTTTCACGACGTCGACAACAATCTCTTGTCGCTCATGAGCGAAACCGCGGTGTTGGAAAACGCCCAGGCGATATAGCCTTCTCTGCATGCAAACCCACAAGGTGGATAAGGTTCCGTACGGGTAATTATCTGCGCTAACCGCGTATATAATTCGCCTACAGAACCTAAACAGCGGACTGTGCGGGGCCCGAAATGCCGGAGACCTCGCGTCCGCTTTCATTGTCGCCGCTTTGCGAAAAGTTGACATAATAATAGCCAGCGCGCCTCCTAACCTAATTTTAACGGTTTTTTTACAATACTCTTATCAAATTCTAACAATTGCAACCTAATTTTATTGGTCGCTTGTTTGATTTTATAATCGAAAACCATAACAGTTTAAGGAGAATGTATGTCGAAAATCGGATTATCTTTTGTCCTAGTTTTCTCGTTAGTTGCGGCCCCGTTGTTTATTTCGTGCAAGAATTCCACGGGCCCTAATTCGCTCACCATTGTAAAACCTGTGGCAGGTGAAATCATTAAAGCCGGAAGCACGTATACAATTCAATGGGAATATCCCCAAAATTGGGCATATACTCAAGTCCGTGTTAAAGTCAGTATTTCCAATAAAAGTTTATTTATTGGGAAAGACGTTGTTCCTTCACCTTCAACAATAGACTATCCGCAAAGCACTTTTCAATGGACCGTTCCGTCTGATACGAGCGGTGATTCTTGTCAGGTAAAAGTTGAAGAGTATGGAGAAAACGCTTTTTGTTACAGCGGAATTTTTAAAATAACGCGGTAATTTCATTAACATTTTTATAGTATCGGGTGGAACAATGAAAAGTAAAATGACCGGAAGCAAATTTGTTACCGTGGTTTGGGGATGCATCGCGGTTTTTATCGTCGTTTTTTGTCATTGCGATAAAGCGACCGGAAGTTTCGCGCCCGTTGTGCCGACAATTCCGGCGGGTAATTTTTTGGATGAATCGTACAGTTTTAAATCGACCCCGGATTCAATAGTTATTAGTCAGCTTTTGCCGAGTTGTTTTCATGATTCTTTAATTACCTATTATGCAAGCAGATCGGCCTATCATTATTCATTGATCGAGCCGAACCTCGTCGTTACGCTTAAAGACAGCGTTTCCAACGCATGCACCACGAGCCTTTTAATAGGATTTACTCGAGTTTCTGGAGCAAAACTAAAGGGCCAATGGGTTTTTGATTCGACGTGGTACAAGTATCGGGGAATGCATACCCCATCCGACTCCATTGCCGCTGTTACGCTTAAAAAGAACTTTATCGCCTATGGATATAAATGGGCCATGTTCAGCGGCGATACCGGCGGCGATTTAAACGTCTATCACGACCCCGATACCACGCTTTTCACCTCGACCTATTTTGCGCAAAACAGGAAAAAGCTCGACAGTCTGCATATTGAACTTGACAGTATACTAAATAATTCCGTCCGGTTAGTCTGCTCAAGCTACAAAGTCAACAACCCCCAACCCATTTTGGATACGCTGACGATCACCAATTATTACAAGGCGGGAAAGACCGTTTTTCGCACGTCCGATACGACGACGAAATATACCCCCGATCCTTATACTTATTATAAAGACTCGATATGCGCTTCCAGGTCCCTTCCGCCCTGGTGGGACGCATATATCGGGAAAAACAACAAAACGTTTCCCAATTAGACTTTTTTTGGTTTTATAAGGAATTGAAATGCGTCATTGCTTAAACAAACAATCCCCTTTCCCGTATAAGGCGGTCGCGTTATGCGCCCTTTTAACGGTTTTTAGCGCCACCGCGCTTTTCGGGCAGTTTACCATAACGGCCAATTCCGATTCGCTTATGGCACTATGCGGCACGAACAAGGTCAAATTGGTTTTTTTGGCGAAAGATTCCTTGTGGAATGTCGATTTTTCGGAAACGACGCCCCAGGCAAGAACCATTAAAAACATTACCGGCGCCCCGACGACCCCGGCTTTTTCGCCGGACGGCGGCTCTGTGGCCTACGTGACCGGAATAGGCGGCGTGCCGCCCGTGAGCACGTTTTCGCCCAATTCGGTCCCGTGGCTGTGCGATATTTCGGGCGCCGCGGCGCCCCAAAAAGTCGCGGACACCGGATGGGCGCCGAGGTTCGACCTCGCCTCCGCCGCGCCGCGCGTGGTTTACGCCACCTGCGGAAAGCTGGTTTCCGACACCGCTAATCTGTGGAACGGGTGCGGAAAAATGCGCGCGTGGTCAAGCACGTCGGGCCAATCGTCCGACGTTTGGGCCGGCGGTTCCTGGTTCGGGGGCATGTCGTATAACGGTCAGTGGCTCTGCACCGCGGACAACGGCCCGGCCTATATGCTCGACATTACAAGCGCCGCGAACAAGCCCGTTACGCTCCATAGGCTGCACTGGACCAACGGCAAAACCAACGCGGACACGGTTTTCGCGTTGCAGGCGTGCAACCCCTCGATTTCGTCGAGCAGGGTGTTTCCCGACGCCATGATGTACCTTGACATAGGCAATCTGTCGGTGCCCGGATACCGCACAAAAAACATGGGTAATTGGGATTTCCACACGCGGATTTTTATTTCCCGCTCAACCAATGCCGTTGCCCGTTATTACGATATGCCGCTGGTGGCCGATTTTCAAAATTCGGGCGACGTTTCGACCCAAACCTGGGAAAGCCCCCGATGGTCCAATCACCCGTATTTCGCCTCCGCGGCGCTTTACAAAGAGCGTTCCTGGGCGGGCAATAAAGTAACGGACCGCAACGAGTCGGTTTATTTGATAAACCTCAAGGATTCCTCCTATTTAAAGCTAATCACCATATCGGACACATCCGTCGCTAATACGCTGAGCATGGAATTTCCCTGGCTCTGGGTGGACGTCGCGCAGGATTTCGCGTCGCAGGAAGACAAACAATGGCTGAGCGGTTCGCTCGACGCCGCCATACGGCCGTTTTCCGAAGGTCAAAAAGGGGTTTCGAATAACTTACTATATCAAAACCGGGGGGAGATCATAAGCCTTCGGCCCTTGGTTTGGGTGGAATTTTTCTCGCTTCAAGGCGAGCGCCTGGGGAAATTTAGCGCCGGGCTTAAAACGGCTTTTAAAATCCCTTGCGCGATAATAACGAGAAGCGCGTGTTTCGCGCAGTGCGCGTTCGCAAACGATAAAAACGTCACTATCAAATTAATCAACATTAAAAAGTAAAGGACGCCGTAATGAAGCCCATCGTTTTAATGGTACTGTGGTGCGTGTGCATCGCGCATGCCCAGTCGCACCTCACGCTTATTTCCCCGGAAACGGGCTTTTCCTGCAAAATCGGCGATACAATTACCGTGAACTATACGGCCGATTCATTGTATATGTCGGGCCTCATAGGTGCCAGCGGCATTCTTATCTGGCTTGCGGTGAACGGCAAATCTTTCGCGCAATTGCATCCGCTGCATGATCCACTGGGCAGTAATTCCGTAAGCGTTAGCAGCGCTTACTGGGGAAACGTTCCGGTTGTCGTAGTCGACTCCGTGCATATCGTGCAAAACGACGGCTCCGACGAATGGTTTCACACCGCTTGCGACAGCGCTTTAATTAAGGTTACGGATTACAAAGACCATGGGATTACGACTGACGTGAACGTAATAAAAATCCTTCCCCCCTCGGCGACGATAAACTATGCTTGCAATCGGGGTACGGCGCACGTTATCGTGGTTTTTCATGATGGCATTCTTGAGAGCTCCAAGTCTTTCGCCTCATTGGAATTCTACGATCTTAGAGGACGGCGCCTGGGTGAACTGAGCGGGGTTTTCAAAAAGAACATAAGCATAAAGGGTTTTTTGTCCGGCGGTGCCTACGTGGTTCGGTGCGGATTCGAGGACGGTACGCAGGCGGAGATGGTTTTAATCAAGGGAATGTAAAATACTCACGTTATTTTTTTAATCATTTTTCAAAAAGGAGTCCGGATGAAAAATAAACTAACCCAGCGAAGCTGGATAAGTCTCCGTGCGCAGGAATTATGTACGCTGGACGCGCATATAATTCGGCTGCAGAGACTAAATAGCCTGTATAAAGTGGTTCTATTGCTGCTGCTGGCGCTTGCTGCGGTAGCCCCAGCGCGGGTCGTGCTTACAGGTAATATAACAATTTCGCCGCCAACTGCAGTTGTCAATGCCAGCAACATTCCCATGCAATTTTGGGTTGTGGGAGACTCGCTCGATTCTGCATATGATAAAACCTGCTACACCGACTCAACCGGAAAGTGGCTCATTGAGTTCGATTCCGTAAATTCCGGGGCATCGTTCAGATTTCATACGGCGGCAGGTACTTCATTTGGAACAACCCCTGAAGCCTTGGCGGATCATATTGATGTCATTGTTCCTCAAACATGGAATTCTTGCGTTGGTTGTAATGGGGCTACCCAATTTGGCCGAGGGGACACATTCGTCGTTGATGCATCGGTAGGAGGTACGTATGTAGCACCGCTTATAGGTCCAGGAAGTTTAGATACTACGATCATACAGGGAATAATTGCCGATATAAATACCGGAAATGGAATCAAAGAAGCGACTATTACGGTAACATTTCATGATTATTATTTGAACCGTGATACAACTATTATCACAAATTCAAGTTCCAGCAATTTTACCGCAGGGAGCTTCAGTTTCACTTTTTTCAATAACCATTGCTATACTCAATGCAAAATGCATGTTCAAGCAACCGGCTATCCTAACCTTGATAGTTTGGTTCCGATACCCGGAGTTTGGAATGGAAAAACCGACACGCTTAATGCAAATTTGTCTATGGGAATGCGCGGATTTGTGCCGGACACTTTTCAAATAGCTGGAACGGTCAAAAACGGGACTCCGGGCGTGACGGGCTTTCCTCCTGTAAGCAACGCCGTAGTGGCAATTTCCTTGGCTTTATACCCCGATTCAACAAATTTTATCGACACTATCTACGACACGACGGCCGCGAGCGGAAATTTTTCCTGGAATTACGTCAATACGACCAAGGCCGCGAAAGCGCTTTGCAGATTGACCGTCAGCGCCAAAAATTTTTCAACGCTAGTTAAATCGGGATTATATCGTGATTCGCTTAACCTGGGCGGCCAGTTGATTCCCTCCATTTTTTCGGACGTAGACATTAGCGCGCTTGCAGATTCCACCGACAGTATCGTCGTGCGGGGCTACATAAAAGACTCGACTGATACCAGGGCGTTGCCGGGCGCTACGGCTTTGATTTCCGCCGGAGACTCCACCTACTCGTATGCAAAGCCTAACCCGGCATCAGCAACCGCCGATGCGAACGGATTTTACGTTACAAAGATCAGGAACGCTTCGAAACTGACCCATGTTTACGTCAAAGTAGTGGGCAGTAAAGCGGGGTACCTTCCAAATACCATTACAAAGGACACTTCCGGGATTAAAGCGGGCGATATGAAAAACGATACGATCACCATGGCCGATTTGAAACTGGATACGAATAACGGCGGATATCTTCCCGATAGTGTCATTGTTGCCGGTGTTGTGAAGGATTCATCGGGTGTAAAGGCGTTAAAATTTGCTTTAGCAAGCATAAGAATTGGAACCGATGGAATAAATTATGCCAGCCCGATTTTAGATACTGCAGATTCGAACGGCAAGTATTCGGTAACGGTTCCAAATCCTACCGCAATTAACCATCTTTATATAAAAGTGGTCGCGGGTGGAGTTTTCGGGTATTTGAGCGGCACCGTCAATAAGGAGGCCACATTTACGGCGGGCGACGGCGTTAATGATCTGATTACCATGCCCGTCGATTCGATAAAAATCGACCGCACTATCGGCGATACCCTGTTTGTGAGGGGAACGGTTGATTCAATATCTTTCACAAAACCTTTCGCGGGGGTTTCCGTTAAAATTGATCTTGGAGGCACCGCAAACTCGTATGTTGTGGATACGACGGTCCTTACCAACTCAAGCGGAGTTTACGAATATAAGATATTTAACAGCGCTAATGTCGGCACCGTCTATTATAAAATAACTTTTCATAAACAAGGGTTTTTATTTCTGGATTCATCAGTTTCCAAGCAAAAAACCTTTATTAGCAATGATAGAATAAATGATACGATTGATGAAGATAAAATTTGGCAACCTCCAACGTTTATTGCAAACAGGGCCGCCCTGCTTCCCTTAATCAAATTTCCCGTTTCGATTTACGATTTGAGCGGACGCTTGATTAAATCATTCGTCTATGAAACCACAGGATCGACTGCGGGATTACCCAAGTATCTTAGGTCAATCGGCGTTTTCCAGAAAATGTATATCATGGAAATAGGCGAGAAAAGCGGTATCGTGAGAAAGCAGATGATTAATTTGAAGTGATCGAAAATTGATAATTAAGCCTTTTTTAATAAAGCGCCCGTCGTTGCAATTATGGCGGGCGCTTTGTTTATTTTCCTCGACATAAGAGGAACAAAGGTGCTATTTTAAATATGAGGTGAAAAAAGGATGTATGTCCGTAAATAAAAGCATTGAAAATATTCCCGAGTCATTTGAAAGCATTCAGCAAGCCGGAGCATTTTGGGACGCCCATTCTTTGGCTGATTATGAAAAAGATACAAAACCGGTTGAAATCAACTTTAATATTACAAAAAGAACCAGATACATTTCGGTCCCCGAAACAATTTACCAAAAGATTTCCAAGAACGCACGAGCGAAACATCTCAGCGTTAAAAATCTGGTTTATTCCTTGGGGAAATGACCGAAAACATTTTTATCCCGGCAATATATTGACTAAATAAACCGTAATATTGACTGAATTGACAGTAGTATGGTATATTTGTTATGATTAGCCGAGGATATCCGAAATCCTCCTAATTGAGAGGTGCGCCGCGGGCCGAAAGGTTCACGGCGCATTTTATTTGTGAGAGGTCGCAAAAGTCAAAAAAAAAGACCTCCTCCTGTGGCGGGGAAGAGGTCGGCCCCTCATGGAACAAAGCGCCCCTCTCCGCCGGGAGAGGGGCTGGGGCGAGATCGATCAAAATCTGATTTCCACCGGATCGTGGCTGCTGACGCGGACTGCGGTCGTTGAATCGGCGGCGAAGGAATCCTCGAAATTCGCGTTGAAATGCAGAACGTCGACGCCTTTTGCATAGGACGCGAGCGCAGGATTGACCATGAGCTGCTCGGTCATTTGCGCCCGGCCATTGACAATACAGGTATACCGCGAGTCGGGCGAAAGATAATCGTAGGCATTGTAAAAAACTGTTTTGCCTTTTCCCGCGTTTCCGGCCACAATCGAAACCGGGTAGGTGGCGCCATCGAGAGGTTCTCCGAACGGATAGTCATTGAATTCACCCGCCACAAGCATGAGCGTGGACGGGGCGGAAGTGAGTTTTGCGTCAATCCATGCGCGAACGGCGTTGGCCTGCTTTATTCGCACATGCTTGGACGGCTCGACGAGCGGCCAGACCGTGCTGAAACAGGGAATGTCGCCGCTTTTGTCGGTAAAGCTTACGTTGACCACGGCGAGGGTGGACCCGTTGATATTAAAGACCCCCACGAGCGGCTGCGGGGCTGGCATCGGGCTGTAGTCCCCGAAAGCCGAGTCGATGGCAGGGCCGCTCATGAGAATAATTGAGTCCCGGGTCATTTGCGTCGAATCGAACAGAAAGCCATTGGTCACACCGCGAAGATCAGGGGACGACGGGGCATCGACCGAGAACCCCATGTAAACCCGCCCGGTGGCCACCGCGTATTTGCCCCCGGCAACGGAGTCAACACTGGCGGCGATGTCCGTAAGCACCCCGGTATTTTCCACATTTTGAACGCACAAGATCACGGGCATGAGAAGCTCTTGACTGATGGCTTTGGTTATTTTCGCTATTTTTGTGCTGTACTGAGCCCCCGTGAGTACCGGGTCGTTCTTACCCCAGGTGTCAAGAGTATCGAAAAAGCCGCCCAAATCAAATGTGCTTATCCTTACCGATCCGCCGCCGCTGCGTTTACTAACAGGGCTAACGGGTCTGGAAGAATGCGAAACGCTCAGTGAGTCGGCCAAAGGCTGTATATTGATCCAACCGTTATCGTAGTCGACCACGCCCGTCATGGAAAAGAGCGTGTCTTGCGCTCGTACCTGAGGAACGTTCGCGGTTTTCGACCCGATAAGAAAAACTTCGGGATTGTAATCCACGACGTTAGCACTCGGCGACTCGTTGATTGAAACGCGGCTGGAAAGATAAAAGCCCGATCCCGGCGCCGTGTTGCCGTAAGGCACGAACGCCGGCTGCGACGATGGCGCTACGAGCGCGGTCGTGGTGAATTTGACGAGCATTCCCTGATAAGCGTTATAGCCTGATTCCAACGTTGTAATGTCGTTCGGACCTTGCCCGACCACAGGTATAATCTGAGGGGTTGGAAGCGCGTGATGGGAACTCAATACGGCTATCGAATCAACGCAAGCAAGGCGCGTCGTGGCAAGGTAATTCGCGGTGGCCCGGTAATTCTGGACCATACCGCGAACAAGCACCAGGTTGCCGGGCGCCGGCATCGCGACCGCGCTGTTTCGTGAAACGTAAATCGCGTCGGAGGTAAGCGGATTGCCGTCGCCAAGCGTGTCCTGCATCCAGAATCCAGTGGAGTCCTTTTGCACGGCGGTAACCACGCCGACCGTTTGGAGGAGAAAATTAAGATATGGAGATGGTGAAGCGCCCTGGATCTGGGGAATTGTAATCGCGCTCACCAGCGAATTTGCCGGGGCGCCCAGCAACACGGCCGCCGACGTGTCGACGCGTCCGTCGTAGTCCTTCGCGATCGCCTTGACATTATAAAATCCGGGAGCGGGATTGAGCGTAAATGAATAAAGCGAGTCGGATGCTTTGACGCCCTCGCCGAGAGGAACGGTGTCGCTGACGAACGAAACGTCGCTCGCCGCCTCATAGGAATGAACGCTCGCGCTCAAGACCACCGGAGAACCGGTTTGCACGCGCGTATCATGAGTAAACGGGAGCATTTGCGTGGACAATCCGACCATTTGTTGAAGCACCGGCAAAATGGCCGTAAAGAATTTGCCGGCCATTATCTGTTCGCCAAGGTCGTTTGGATGAAAGCCGTCTGAGTTTAAATCCCTGGTGCTGATGCCATCAAACTGGTCCACCAGGACCACCGGCGAAGAAGGCTCGTTTTTTTCAACGGCAAGCTGGGCTATGTATTGATTGAGTTCCAGTAAAGAGTCCCATTGGTCGGGATTGTACGCTCCGGGAATGATTTGGCACAAAAGAGTCGTTACATGCGGGTTGACCACCCTGATGGAATCGATGATCGCGCCAAGATAAAATTTGGAATAAGCCAACGAGGGCCAGTCGGGTAAAAGGATATCGTTGGTACCCAGGTGGATCATTACCACATCGGCCGTGTCTTTTCGAATCAATCCCGGGACCCTTCCCCAGATGTTCCATATAGTGTTGTCGGGATATCCATTATGGTTGCAGGACCACACATCACAACTGTACGTTCCGCCTATTCCGTAACCGCAACCCAAATTCTCGCCAACGAATTGGACTTTATCGGCAAAACCGGCCCCAACCAATTGCTGCCACAGCCAGAACCGGTAACTCGCCTGGTTGGGCTGTGAGGCTGTAATTGAGTCGCCGAGGGGCATGACCTTGATTTTCCTGGTGGAACCCGAAAAGGCCGCCAGGAGTGAAATGGAAAGGACCGTTAAAAAAGAAACTGCTGCAAGCAATCGAAACGTTCGATGCTTTGCGGAACCGAGAAAAATGGACATAAAAAACCTCCTGAATATGTTAAAAAAACAAACTGTCAGATAAAATTACGATATCAGTGTTAGAAGATAATGAGCGGAATGTGAGAAAGTGATACTGGCACAGGCCGCATAATTGAATCGTTCGCTGCGGGGCGGCGGCGGACCGCGTACTTACCTCGATTTTGAAAACAAAAAACTTTTAGAAACGTTTCCACATCAAATTTTAGCATAATACTAACAGTTTTTTAACAAAGCGCATCTATTTTTATTGGTCAAAGAATAAACGATTCGGCTTCCTCTCAATATAAAGGCGGGTTTGATGAAACAAAAATTCTTCAAAATTCTTTTCACTTTTATCGGCGCGATTTTCTTGATGATCAGGCCGTCGGCGGCGGTGACCAACTTCGATACGCTTGCGCAGCAGTTGAGGGTGATGACCGGAAAGCAACATGTGAGGGTCGTTTACACGAGGGACGCAATAGGCAAGTCGCAAGATTTTCCTCCGTCCAACGATTTTTCCACCGACCAGGTCCTCGTCGGTTTTGATTCCGATTCCAGCAAGGAAGACACGCTGCAATCATTCATGTCCAATTACCAGAACCCATTGATAACCCACAACGGCAGCAGGATCGTGTATACCCGGATCAGGTATGGGCAGCCTAAGATAATTGCCGGAGACACCCTTCAGACCGCCGACAGCATTTATACTTATGTTGTCGATTGGAAAATCGGCGCGACTCCGCGGAAAGTGGCCAACGGTATCACCGGCTGCCTGTGGTTTGATTCCGCGTCCAACAGGGAATTTGCCATGTATAGCCCCTTGTTGGGAGGAGGAAACGTTTACAAAAGAGACATCGACGATACGACTTCCGATACTCTGGCGCTTTCGGGCGTCCACCCGACCATGCAATGGCTCCGGGTTTCGAAGGACGGAAAGGTTTTTTCCAGTTGCATCGGGGCTTATACTGCGGGTGCCGGCGTTTTTCAGTCCGTCCTCGCCAAAAATGACAGCGCCGTGGCGGAACTAGACGGCGGGTGCTGGCCCAGTATGCCTTACGATAATTCATATCGCATTGTCATGACCACCGCGGACCACAATGTTTGGAACGTCCAGGGACCCGTGGGCGCGGGCGGACAAGCCAATCCTATGAATATAGGGCACTTCAGTCAGATGCGCATGGCCAGCTATTCCGCGGATATTTTTCTTCTTGTCGTCAACGCGGTAGACGGCGATAACGGGACCGGGGACATCAGAATCGTTAAAACCGACAGTACGCTGCAAAATGTTCTTTACGCGGTATCGATAGTTCCGCCGAACGATTGGACGAACAATCATTACGCCGATTTATGGCAGTCGGACGACCCATGTTCCAACTGCGTTTCAACCCTGGCGCGCCATCCCCCAATGACCGCTCAACGCGCGGGCCGTTCGTCCGCGTCGGCTTACGAAATTTTCTCGTTGAGCGGCAAACGAATCGCCTCCGGAGAAATGCCCATGAAAAACGGCCGGATTAATTTGCCGCCGGGCCTGTATATTTCGGTTAATCGAACGGATGCCCGGACCGATCGTATTTTTTCCTTCACGAAATAATTCGGAATAAAACTTTCATTAAATTTTAATCCACTAAAGGGAGGAGCGCTTATGCCTTGCGTATTTAACAAAATAATGGTTCCGGTCCTTATCGCGGCAGGGACCGTGGGTCTGTCTTTTTCAGCCCCTGCCAAGAAAAAACCTCAAGTCATCATTGAATTTACTGGAACGGTCATCGACAATAAATCCCTTAAAGAACATGCCGACAGCCTTGAAATGTATCTTCCCAAGCTCGATAGAATGACGGTCCATAATAACGTCAAATCCGGTTATTCCCTCATAACCATCGATGGAAAAAGATATAAGCTAGACTTCGATACTGTGGAGTCTCTCTGGAACGACCTTAAAAACGCGAAAGGTAAATCACCGTTACACACGCTCAAAATCCACGGCATGGGCCTAAAACTGGGTAACGATTCGCTGAAAATCACGGGATTTGAAGAGGCCAAATAATTCGACTGCCGGCCCTCCCCATGGGCATTTTCCGGAAATAACCTTTACAGATATATCGGGAAGGAAATATATGTTTCGTTCATACCGCTCAGGGGCGATCTGCGTGGGCTTGACCGTGCTTCTAACGGCCCTCCTATTCATCGATTGCAAAAAAGAAACAAAACCCGCGGCTTTAGATCCGGCCGATCAATTGATCGGGGTTTGGAGAAATATTGAGCATCATAAAAAACCGATACTCCGTATCAATAAAAACGGCACCTATTTTCTGCAATTTATAGTGGGTAATTTGCAATTTAACGGCAATTATCATATTAGCGGCGATTTGATACATGTCCTTGATTTTTATTGCGGCACGAGCATTCCGGGAATTTATCGATATAAAGTGCAGGGAAACGATCTGACTTTTGAATGCATTGACGATAATATATGCGACAGGTATAAATTTTTTACGCAAAAATGGAAACGAATTAAATAATTTTTAATGAAATTCATACATAAAACTTATCAAATTTTAACAAGTGATTGCTATTTTATAAAGCGCAGAAGAAAATAACCTTCACCAAAAGGCGGAATAGAAAGGAGAAAATGTCCGCCCTCTATTGTCGGTTGCTGATCAAAGAAATTCGGAACTATGATCGGCTTTTTTCCGGGTCAAACGGATTTTTGTTTTACAATTTTAATTAACTCTCAATCAGGAGGATTTCATGGATTTCAAAGTTTTCATTAAAGGTGCGGCCCTTGTTACCGGGCTCACGGGAATGATTTTTGCCGGTTACCTTCCCGGTGGTTTTACGGGCGGAACCACGCAAACATGGGTTGACCACAAACCGGCCCCTGGCTGCAAATACGTGGCCAAGACCCCGGCGGGTCCCGAAATCGCTTTTTACCACCTGGGAGCCGCTTTTGGTCCGGGCCCTGGTGTAACGTTCGTTGGCCCGGTCGGCGGACCCAATGCAAAAATGACCCTCGACAATAACGTCCAACCTTATTATCTGGACAAAGACCTCGTCGTTCCCCCTACCTGCACGCTTGTTGTCAAGCCGGGTAACTGGATTTACGGCGGCGCTTATTCCAAACTCGACACGAACACCGCAACCGTTCAAAACTCGTGTTCCTATGGTTCATCCATTATTATTCTGGAAGGCGCCATCGGCCATTTCGTAGGAACGAAAGACTCCACTATTGTCATGACCGGTTACGGAGACGATTTCCGCGACTTGGCTAGCTTTGGCCCGGGCATCAAGGGCTCGTGGGGTGGTTTGATCCTTAAAGGTAGAGCGCCGGTCGCCAATGCCGGATGGCATGGCACGTATCCCACAATGGAAGGCATTGCGCAATATGAACCGACCAGCATGCAGTATTTTGGCCAGCATGATTCATTTCCCAATGATTGTTCCGGTCAATATGAATACCTTTCCGTACGTCATGGCGGCGCGGGCAGGGAAACCAACTCCGAAATCAACGGTATCAGCCTCTACGGCGTCGGCAACGGCACGACGTTCGACCATATCGAAGTCATGTCGAACTTCGATGACGCCATTGAGTATTTCGGCGGAACGATCGATATGAAATATATCTGCAACTCGTTCTGCGACGACGATCAGTTCGACATTGACAACAGCTATTGTGGCAGGATGCAGTTTTGTTTGTGCTGCGAATTGAACTGGATGGGAAACCGCTGCGGCGAATGGGACCAGTTGAAACATTATGACGATCCCGTTCATACCAAGGGCCCCACGATTTCTAACATGACCCTCATTGGCTGCGGAAAATATACGGCCAATATCGTTGATACCGGTTCCAATGGCATTGTCAACGATATCAATGGCGGTTTTTTCCCCGCTACCGAAGACCAGAATTATGGCGCGCGCTATATTTGGCAGCTTGCCGATTCAATGAAGGGTGATTTCAGGAACATGCTTGGCATCGACCAGGCGAAGTATGCATTCTGGATGAGAAACCATGACCTTCTTCCCGCTCTCGGTCCCACCGGAAACAATCCCGGTCAGGCGCCCCTCGGAGCCTACGACAGCGTAAATCATGTCTTTCAGGGCCCTGCATTTTACGGGACCATGGTCTATCATACCGATTACCGGAATTGCAATGACAATGCGGAAGTTTGGGACAGCCTTGTTCAGGACGATAACGGCCAGGGCAGACTTTCCGTCAATTGGCTTAAGAACCCGGCCAACAAATGCTTCTGCAACGTTGATCCCCAGCTTCGCGGCGTCTCGCGCGAGTTCAAGTTTGCCGCTCTGGATCCCCGTCCGTGCGTAACCAGCCCGTGTTTGAATCCCGCTTACTGGGTTAAACCCATTAATGACGGCTGGTTTGACACGACGGCCACGTATGTCGGCGCTTTCAATGCCAACGATCTCTGGTGCAACGGTTGGACGAAACTTTCGCAGATGGGTTGCCTCTCTGGCGATCTGTCCACGTTCCCGGAAAACGGTATCGTCCCTTCAGTCGCCAACTTTGACATCGCGTACACGATCAACGATCCGGCCGTGTACCCGACCAATGCAACGGTTATGCTTGATGGCTATGATATCACGTCCACCGTGCTTCCTATTTTCATCGCCAACAACGGTTCCTTGGCTTGTGGCGGAACCTGGATTAAGATCCCGAGCGTTCCGGCTTCAGCGCTTGCTTCGATTCCCGCCAATTGTACTCCTAATCAACAGTACAATTATTTTGGTCTCCATACGCTTCAGAGCACTTTCAACCTTTCCGACGGTAGAGTGCTTACCGGCACGTCACGTTTTAAAATTGCCAACTAAGGTTGGTTGACCTCAACCCGGCCTTCGGCCACCCTTCTCCTTTCAAAAGGAGAAGGGACGGGGTGAGGTTGGAATTTTCAAGCTCCGCGGTCTTTTTTTTTTAAAGGCTGCGGGGCCTTTTTTTAAAAGAGGTTCTTTCATGCGGTACGTTTTACTCAAACATGATTTTTCATTAAAAGCGCCAGCCTTGTTTCTTTTCTTCTATATAACCATTGCCTTTTCCGATTATACCGCCCGCGGATTTCTTAAAAACGTCAAGACCGCCGCCGATCATATCGCTTATGCGGTCGAACAGGCGCAGCGCACCATGATCGACCGCGACACCCTGACGGTTTTTCTGTACCGCGATGATTATCGCGTTATACAACAATATTTGTTTGCTTCGCCAAAGACGCCCGACATCCTTGCTCCAAAAAAAACGCAAAAGAGCGCCGTTCTCGAATCGATAACACTGCAAGCGAAACAAAGCGGGAGCGGACCGAGCGACGCGTTGATGGTCCTTTCAATGCAATTTACCGACGGCCATGGGAACATGCTTCCTCAAAATCTGCTGGCGCGCGTTACCAATTGCCCGGTAGGCCGGAATCCCGTTACCGTTAGGTTCCAACAAACCGACGCCGTCAGGCCCTTTGCGGGCCCCCTGCTTCAGCAACCCGTTAATCCGAACGGTCAACAATCCGCCGCTGGCAATCCCTTGAACCCATGGGCGATTAAGGAACCGGCAAAGGATTCCGCGGCCGCGCCGAATGCCGTTTCGCTGCCCGCGGCCGCCGCCCCCATCGCGCCTGTAATCTCTGATCCTTCCACGCAAGGGGCGGTCCCACCATCGCCCAAAGTCCCATTGTTCGGCGGCACCGGAGGTTGGCAGGTCCCCACCGGCGCGAACGGCGCCGGCTATTTTTCCAGTGCTTACAAACCGCAAAGCGGTCCTTCTTCAATTACGGATTTCAGTAAAGTCGCCCAGCCGATTAATTCCACGGGGCCTGGACCCGGCCAAAGACTTTTTATCCAGCCTCCCGCCGCACCCGGTTTCAAATAGCAAACAGCATCGATTATTCCCCTTGCAATGGTCGGGGGGAAAGTCGTAAAAATGGTCGTTTGGGACCCGGTTCTGCGGAAAAATAGGCGCTCATGTTTTTCAAATTAAAATCTAATACTTATTTAATATTCCCCTAACAATTGAAATTTATTTTTTCTAATTCTATTCTCTTATGTTTAGGCCTTTTGATTTTCTAATTTCCCCTTAGTTAGAAGGAGTGTTTTATGAACAAACTGTTTTTCAGGGCCGTATTTTTGATTTTCCTTGCCATGACCTCCGCTTGGTGCATCGATAATGTAATCATTACGGGAACGGTCATGGATTCCGTAAAAAATGTCCCTGTTGCCGGTTTGCGCGTCGTTTCAATGCCTACTTTGTTCGGGGCGGCTAGCTCGGTGAATACCACGACCGATGCGTCTGGAAAATACACATTGAATAATTCGGGGGCCATCGACGGCAGCGCGGTATCCGCGTATACGGTTTCAACCAGTTACCTTTTCGCTTATCAATATGAAAGCATAGCGAATATCCCGGTCCCGGCTTCAGCCAACAGGAATGACAATGTTGCCGACACGATTCACCTGAATATCAACGTGGGTTCGGTGACTAACCCCCCGGACACGCTTGTTATCAATGGAAAGGTTCACGATACGCTTAATAATCCTATAAAAGGCGTAAACGTGAACTTCATATTTCTGGTCAACAGTATATTTTACCAAGTGCCCCCGAACGCCCCCAGCTATGATACTATTCCTTTTACGACGGACAATAACGGCGCATTTAGCTATCGAGGGCTTAATATCTACGCTATTAAGGGCGGAACCTTTTACCTCTTATCTCCGCTTCCCTCCCCGTTCAACTATTCCGCTAATTCCAAGCTAAAATTAACCACCCAGGCCGGGCTCGTCGACAATGATTCGGCCCATGCAAATATTCGCGATGGAAACACCGACAGCATGGTCCCTGATTTTACGTTGGTTCCTACAACAACGGCCATCAGCGACCGTTTCCGGAATACACCGGCGAATGTTTCCTTTTCGTCAAATCCATTGACCGTGTCCGTTTATTCCGCCGACGGCCGTTTGGTTCGCAAGCTGAATAATATAAAAATCGAGAATTTGGACAATACCCTTTCATCGCTAAATCTGCATGGCGGTAAAGTGCTGTTCGCGGTATGGAACCAAAACGGGATGAAATGTTCGAAACGAATTATGAATATAACAAGAAACAAATACTGAACACGATTTAATGAATAAACAAGATAAACGGGATAAAAACAAACCCAAAGATTTGTGCATTAAACAGAAACCTATTTTAATTTGAAAGAAAATATGAATAAATTATTGAGCTTAATCCTTCTTGCTATGAGCATCGTGTTAGCCGCGCAAAACAAAACCCCGTATATAACTCTGGCCGAAAATGCCAATTGGTCTTATAAAATGAATGGCCATGTAACGATCATTCAAGTGAAGGGCGCGCAGCAAGTTGGCGGAAAAACCTGTTACAAAGTTGAATGGCGCCTCGACAACGCAGGCAATCCGGCCATGCATGTCGAATTCTGGTATGCAAAAGGCGACAGCGTTTTTTGCGCCGGCATTCAAGGGTTCGGATCGACCTTGGCCTACGAAACGCCCCTGCTCGTTGTCGCCGAAAACACCAAGCCCGGGGACTCGTGGAAGTTCGTCAATGGAAAAGGGGCTTTCATCGATACAGTCACGTATATGGCGAAAAGCTTCGATTCGGTGTACGCGGGCGGGAAAAACGTTCTTGCGCTTAGAGTCGACCGTAAAGGCCGGGGTCCTACGCAATCGCGCTGGTTTGCCAAAGGGCTCGGCATCGTCATGGAGGAAACCAACCTCGACGGTGCTTCCGCGGTTGCTTTACAGCCGTCAACGCAACCCGCCGCTTCCAAAGGGCCCAGTATGCCGCAAGATTCGGCCCAGCCTTTTAAAAACGTAAAAAAAGCGAAATAATGGTTAGGGCGCTCATCCGCCAACTCGCGGCGTGAATTTAACTTATGCGTTTTGACAATGGGAAAATCGCCGCTCCGCAAAACGGACACGCGCTTAAATCCCGTAAATCACCAAGCGCCCCGTAATCCGCATTGGGCCCTTCGTCGCTTGAGGACAAAGTCTCGCTAAAGGCCCGTCAACCGCATGACCGAAACTATCCGGCTGTCGACCCCTGTCGCTTCGACGCGTAGACTATTTACCGGACGTGAAACAAAAACCGCGATCCCCCGCGCCGTGGCCGCCGCGCTCAGAGCGCTCGAGGATTTCGGGTGCAAAACAGCGCAAATGGCGGCCCCGGGGTGTTTGGCTATTGTTAAGTACCCATTGGTGGCGGACATATACGTGAAGTCTTCAGGGTAATTACACACTAGGAATTTTGCCGTGTTAGAGACGGTTGAAATCCGAACGGTGTCCGAAAGCGCCCCGAATGTCGTCGTGTCCGGAATTATTATTCGCTCGTCTCCCCAACATCCGCACAGCGGATGATCCGCGGCTACGCCAATCGCCCCGTTATTAAAAAGCGGATACAAAGGCGCCCGTCGAGGCGCCGGAGTTACCGAAAAGAATATTTCGGCGCCGGCAATCGTGTTGTATGCGGTGACCGAATCTATGGATACTATGGTGTTACCTGCCCTTATCGTATCATACTGGGTTATAAAGGTATATTGCACGTGAATGGTGTCTCCGATATAAAGCGTATCTCCGGCTTTTGGAGACGTCAATACGAAATTCGGGAATGCGCTTGTAAAAAAAACAAGAATTGCCGTAAAAAGCTTATGGTAACATGCCATGGCCATTTTCTTATCCTTTCAATGGGTAAAAGAAGTTAACAAAAATCAATCGGGAGTATTAGCTGTCTGTAAGAAGCGCATTAGAAATATGTTATAAAAGTGATTGTAACGCCCGCTAACGAAATTCTAACCAAATCGTAAGCCTCTTCTAACGCGCAGAATGCTTTTTTAAAGGCTTATGTCATTTCTTTCGAAAATTATGCGGTATGGACGGGCCTTAAGGGCTCGGGGCGTTGCGTCGCTTACCAGCCCGCTAATATATAAATGGAATACTCAAAGCCGTCTTCCTTTACATGTGCGCAGCTATCCGCAATTCGTTCAAATCGAGACCACGAATTGCTGCAACCTGCGGTGCACCATGTGCCCGCATTCCAATGACTCTTGGCACGCGACATGGAAACCGCGGACCATGACGCTCGATGAATTCAAACGCGTCATCAAGGAAATACCGGGGACCCGGCACGTAGAACTCAACGGCGCCGGAGAGCCGCTGTTGAATCCCCGTCTTTTCGACATGATCTCCCATGCCCATGAAAAGGCCCTGACTACGGCCTTCTTTACCAATGCAACGCTCATGACGCCCGAAATATCCAAGCGGCTCGTGGAGACTTCGGGACTCGTCGAAATCAGGGTCTCTATCGACACCGCCGACCCTCGGGCGTACGCCGCGTCGCGCGTGGGCGCGGATTTCGCCGAGGTGCTGGGAAATCTTAAGGGCCTGGTCGGCGCGCGTAAATCGACGGGCCGCGCTTTTCCGGCGGTAACGGTTTCCATGACCGCCATGCCCGAGTTCGTCGAAGACCTTCCCAAACTTGTGGATACGCTCAAGGGCGCCGGGCTCAATTCCCTTCAGATCAAGGACGTTATTGCGATCGAGGGGATTCTCGAAAACAAGCAAATCGGACCCGGGCACGCGGCCGTGATCGAGGATTGCCAGAAAATATACGCCGCGGAAGGTTTTACCATTTCCCACTTGCGATCTTCCTTAACCAACAAGGTTGAAACCCGTACGTGCATCGCTCCCTGGAACACCATGTATATAAATGCGCATGGCGGCGTGCACCCGTGCTGTTTTACGCCGTTTCAGGAAATGGTTTTCGGTAATATTTTCGAAAAAGGATTTTGGAAAATATGGAACAATAACGCTTACCGGGATTTCCGCCGGGAACTTAAAACCGGCATGCCTCGATTCTGCGCGCAATGTCCGGCGCATGGCCAGATACTAGACGCGCCAGTTTCCCAAACCGCCGGAAACGATCATTCAAGTGAAGATCGCTCCGCAAAATGGACACGCGCTTAAATCCCGTAAATCACCAAGCTCCCCGTAATCCGCATAGGGCCCTTTGTCACTTGAGGACAAAGTCTCGTTACCGAGCTCAATCACCAGTTGCAACTCTTCACAGCAATACTTTTTATGAATATCGGCCGGAGAAATTTCGGAAGTCATGGTCGTTTGTTTTTCGAAAAAATGATTAAATGGATTCGAGAATGTTCCCGCTTCAATAATATCACCATCGATGATTAACGAAAGATGTGTTTCTTGTTAAAAAACGGTTATGGTGAATAAAAAAAGCCTGAAAATCGGCAAAGGACGTCTGAAAATTACGGTTTAGCCGATTTCTAACATGCTTCTTATACTAAACAAACAACGATGAATCATTTTATTATTGCACGTAAACGAAAGACTTGTTAGGGAACGCTGAACGACGTGCGATATGGCCCGATTGGGCCGAATCGGAGCGATTTGCCGTCCGTGGCCCGGATCATTGGGCGCACACAAGAGCTCCGGTCGAAAGAAGGGCCGCGAAAACGGCCCTTATCTAAATTTCTATATCGAAAGCGGCTGCCGCCGCTTCTTTATAAAATCAAACCGTTTTCGAAAGGTAAAAAATCATGGAATTCCTGGAAAAAATTTCAGACAATCCGCCTTTTTCGCCATTTGCCTCGACAATAATCAACCGCCTTGCCGGAACTTCGAATTATGGAAACGATGATGACCCGGAAAATGAAGAGGATTTGGAAGAACCGATATTATTTATATAATCGCTTTCGGCGGCATCCGGCCGCATAAATCAAGCTATCACCTTTGGCGGCGGTACTTGACTGAAATCTTCGCGCCGAATTTAATCCTTCCAAACGGTTTTCTATTTGTTTTTTAACGAAACCCTAACAATACGCTTGTATTTTTTAGTCCGTTATTTTTCTATCCGCTTTGTTTCAACATGGAACAAGGAAAAACCGCGTCGATTGCAATATTGCGCGTAAACTTCCACTATAACAAAGTAGGGACCTCGGGTTTTCATGGTATTTTCATCGCATATATTTCTCTTTTATTTTCTGCCCATTTTTCTGGCGATCTATTACGTCCTGCCTTTTAATTGGAAGGGATTTTACCTCAAGAATAATTTCATCACCATTTCCAGCTATATATTTTACGGCTGGCTCGTGCCGTGGTTCGTCGTGCTCATGCTTCTGTCAACCACATGGGACTATATCTGCGGCAAGATCATCACGACGCCCGGCCAAATCCAGTGGAAGCGCAAGGCGGCCCTGCTTACCGCCATAATCGGCGACATGGGGCTGCTTGTCTTTTTCAAATACTACATGTTTACGGTGGAAAATGTAAACCATATTATGCAGGCGTTCGGGCTCGGTCCGCATTACTTTCCCATAATGCAAATACTCCTTCCGTCGGGAATATCGTTTTATACGTTCGTCGCGCTGAGCTACACCATCGACCTGTACCGCGGCGAAGCCAAACCCGCGAGAAATTTTCAGACATTTTCATGCTTCATCGGGCTTTTCCCCCACCTAATCGCCGGGCCCATCATCCGTTACCAAACCGTGGCCGACCAGTTGAGCGAGCGCAAGCATACGCTTTCCAAATTTACCAGCGGGGCCGCGATCTTCAGCCTCGGCATGGCCAAGAAAATCATTCTCGCCAACTCGGCGGGGACCATTGCCGATGCGGTTTTTTCAGCCGCAAATCCCGGGGCCGTTAATTCGTGGTGGGGTATTCTTGCCTACCATTTTCAAATTTACTTCGACTTTTGCGGATACTCCGACATGGCGGTCGGCCTTGCGCGCATGCTCGGCATCGAGTTCATGAAAAATTTCAACGCGCCGTATCTTTCCGACAGCATTACGGTGTTTTGGCGGCGCTGGCACATTTCGCTTTCATCCTTTATCCGCGACTACCTGTATATTCCGCTCGGAGGCAACCGGGCGGGAGCGGCGCGCACCTATATTAACCTGGCGCTTACCTTCTTTTTATGCGGACTCTGGCATGGGGCGAAAATGACGTTCGTGGTGTGGGGGATTTACCAGGGCGTTTTTTTGGTCCTGGAAAGGCTCATCGGCAAAAAAACGCTTTATTACTGGGCGCCCATGCCTTTAAGGCTCTTGTTCACTAATATAATCGTGCTTTTTGGATGGGTCATGTTCAGGGCGCCGAACATTCATTCGGCATTGACTTATTGGAGTTCGATGGTCGGTTTTATACACCCGACGGTTTCGTCCATGGTCCTTTCGTCGGAAATATTTTCACCCCGGCATATCGTCGAAATGGCGTTATGCGCGGTTTTCGTTTTTCAGCCGGTCCAGGCGCACGAGTTGGCGAATAAGCTCAGTCCGGCGAAATTGGTCTTTTGCGGGGCCATGCTGGTACTGGCGATTGCAACGATGTTTACGCAAACGTATAATCCGTTTCTTTATTTTCAGTTCTGAACATGATTTAATTTATAGGATTCATCAAAATAAGAATACACCGTCTATGAAACGCAGCGATTTTATAATTTTTATCGGCTTTTTCCTCGCGGTGATTTTCATTGTCCCGCTTGTTCAGGCAATTTTCGAATTGCAAACCAATAAAAAAATGCAGGTGTTTGACCTGGTGACTGACGCGGTCGTGACGCCGCTTTCGCGGGCCCAAAAAATGCATGCGCTCGCGGGGCAACTGTCGGACTGCGCGGCCTTTTTTGAAAAAACAATAGCGCCCGGCATGGCCCTGGAAGCCGGCGCGAAAACCGACACCCTGGAAAAAATTCTCGATGACGCCTCCTCGGCCGCCGCCGATTTGAAAAAAACCGCATTGACCATAAACCGGCATGTTTCCCGGGATTCTTCGGACACGGAAATAAAAACAATCACCTCGTGCGCGCGCCTCCTGGATACCCTCGGCTCGCTGCTACGCGGTGGGTCGGCATCCGAGGCTCTGCGGGAAAAAACGGCAATGCTGACGCCCCTGGTCGATTCGATGACCCATAGGTATCCGAAGCCCACGGTTTTTAGCGGTATTATCGTATCGGTGATTAATCTTAGAAATATTTTTTGGGACGCGCGATATTTACGGCCGTATGAAAAAGAAATGGAAAACGCTTCAATTTTCGCGCAGGGCGCCCGGCCCGCCATGCATTTTCTGCGGTATACCTTGTTCCGGGATTTAGGGGAGAAGGCCGTTGCGGGCAAAGAAGGCTGGTTTTTTTACAAACCCGACGTTCAATATCTGTCTAAACCCTATATTTCAGACCCTCGCAATTTTGCCGATCCCACCTCCAACGTGGTTGACCCCAACTTGTTAAAGTCGAATGACGAGCCGGTGCAAAAGATCGTGAATTTCCAAGGGCAACTTAAAGAACATGATATCGACCTATTGGTGGTCATCATACCCGGCAAACCAAGCATCTATCCCGACATGCTGGGCGCGTGCGATATTCCCGCTTCATGCGCGGGGGACATTTCGCCGTCGCTGAGGTTTATCAATGAGCTGCGGGAAAACGACGTTGAAGTCGTCGATCTGTTCGGTCCGTTCGCCCGCGAGCGAAATAACGATCCGGCGGCGGGGGATTCCTTGTATTTACATAAGGACACCCATTGGAAGGCCCGCGCGCTCAGGCTCGCTTCACGGTGCGTGGCCCGGCGGATCAAACAATATCCGTGGTATGTTCCCGGGACCGCGGACTTCGCGCTTGATTCCGTTACGGTAAATCGCGTAGGCGACGTGGGCGCCATGACGACCTTGCCCGCTTATAAAATCGGAGAGCTTGGGTTTTCTTTTCCTGTGGAGCCCACGCAATGCTTTCAGGTATTTTCGGTTTCGCGCGACGCAACGGGCGCCGAAACGAACCGGACCCTTTATAAAGACGATTTTACCAACTCGCGGGTCCTCGTCCTTGGCGACAGCTTTTCCAGGATTTATCAAACCGACGAGCCGCGAGGGGCGGGCTGGATCGCCCACCTTGCGTTTGAGCTTAAGCAGCCGGTGGCCTCCATCGTGAGCGACGGCGGCGCTTCCACTTTGGTACGAGAGTCATTGGCGCGAAGAAGCGGCGTTCTTAAAGGCAAGAAGCTTGTCGTATGGGAATTCGTCGAGCGCGATATTCGTTTCGGGGCGGAAGGCTGGAAAGACGTTAAAATAAAATTGTAAAAGCGCCCCTTAAATTATTTTGACCTCAGGCGAAACATTTAAAAAGGATATTTTCCATGCCTTTCATTCGGTTTTTTTGGCCCATTCTTTTTGTCGGGATATTTTGCATTTCAACCTTTGGCGCGCCCTACGAAAATCTCGTTAAAAACTTTTCCAGCGGCACGTCGAAGGCCATGGTACGACTTATTAAAAAACCGACACTGGCAAATTTGGATTATGCGGCATATATAAACAACCCGATCAGGTTCGACCCGGCCGTATTCAAGCCGAAGCGCTCGAAGAAAGTTTTTTTAAGGGACATGACGTTCGACGGCGCCTTGATCGAAGTGCATAACGTGGTGGAAAAGACCCCGCTTACTGAAGAGGAAAAAGAAAACCCGCTTGCCTGGGCGCCGCTGCAAAACTATCTGTGGCGCAATGTAAAGACCAACTCATTCGTCCAAATCGCCGCTAAAATAGACGGCCAAAAATGGTCCGACAAGTCGATTTCACGGCCTTATCAGGAAGTAGTGGCGGCGTATCTCCATGGAAGCGGAAAGGAAACGCAGCTCTGGGTGAAGGTGGAGTTCGCTTCATGGGTCGATTTCCTGGAAGGCATTCACGACCGGGACCGCAACGGCCGGAAGGAAATTTACGGAAGGCTTTCCCTGGAAACGATCGACGCCGCGATAGTGGAAAAATCGTTTCAATTGGTCCGCTCCGACTATATGGCGAAAATCCTGACTCCTGAGGAGATTACCGATTGGGCCAATGTCCTCGCTTCATATTGGTATCCAACGTTAAACACCGACATGGTCGATGTGTCGGCTGAAAAGAAGTGGCCCACGAAAGACACGCCGGCGTCGGTATTAAAAGAGCTTGGCGGCCTGGTCGTGAACAACCCGGTTGCGGTAATCTGCGGCAAGCCCTTTGGAAAGCCGCTTTACAATGTTTTTGCGGTTGAAAACGCCGCACCGGCGCAAACCGGGCCCGTTAAAGAAACGCCCGTCATAAACGCGACTGCGATTGTCAATCGAACGAAGGACTCGACGGTTTCGCGCAATTTTACTGAAAATAACCTTCGGTTCGCCGCGGAGCTTAAGGCCCACGTTAATTACGCTCTTTGGGCGCAAGAAAACGCCCTGGCATATTCCATTGCCGAAGGACTGATTAAAAAACTTCCGGCCGATCAAATGGGAATTGAAGGGACCGACGATTGGCTTTTTTTCCGCAAGGAAATAAATTATATGTTAGGCGGGGACTTATCGAACCAGCCCGACGACAAAAAGCCGTTGCCCCATATCGTCGCGATCAATAAACTGTGCAAAGACCGCGGAATTAATTTGTTGTTCGTGGTCGTTCCGAACAAATCCGACGTGTATTTCGAAAAACTTTCCCCCTTTATTCAGACAAGCCCGCCCCTTATAAATCCCTATGGGCGAAAATTCCTTCGCGATTTGCAGGAATCGGGGGTTGAAGTGGTCGACCTGCTGCCGCTTTTTCTCAAGGCGAAAAACGACGATCCGAAATCCTTCGAACTTCTTTATCAGAAGCAGGACACGCATTGGACCAACCGGGGCCTTCAGATCGCGGCCGCGGCCATAGCAGACCGCGTTAAAAAGTATACCTGGTTTCCGGAAGCGAGAAAGTCGGCAGTGACGTATTTGGTCCATGATACGACGTTCATACGGCAAGGCGACATCGTGGACAAAATGCCCGAGAACAAGCGCGGCGATTATCCACCAGTAACTTTGCAGGCAAGCCAGATACGCACGACGGACGGAAAGCTTTTTCAGCAAAATAACCGCCAGGCCCCGCTGCTTTTGATCGGCGACAGCTTTACCGGTGTTTTCGAACTGGTGGATTGCAAATCGGCCGGGGTAGGCGCGAACATCGCGGCGATCACGTCCTTGCCGGTAGACGTCATTACTTCCTGGGGCGGCGGCCCGCTCGTGTGGCAGAAAATGATGCGCGCACGCGAATCCGATCTTGGCAATAAACGGCTGATTATTTACATGATGGTTGCCCGGGACCTTTTCAATTACGCGGAGAGTTGGGGAGAGTAAAAAGTCAAATTCTCCAATTCCTTCGCAAATGGGCTTTACCTCAACCCCCTTTCCTTCTCCTTATCAAGGAAAAGGGTGCTCGAAAAGCGGGATGAAGTTCTGGAAACTAATATCAAAAAAGGAGACGGTATGAAACATAAGAAATTGCTTTTGACGGTAACGCTTCTTTTCGGAGGCGTTTTAACGGCAAATGCGCAACTCCCGGACGTGGGGACCGCGGTTTCGCCTTCCGCCAAGGAACAGGAGGCATTGGTGTCTTTAAAAGGTAAAGTGACCGGGGAAATCGTATGGTCCACCTCGCGGGTTTCGGGTAAGCACGATTTGTTTATCATGAACGCCGACGGCACGGACCAGCGGCCGCTTACCAAAGGCGGAAACGTCGATTGGTTCCCGCGGTTTTCCCCTTCGGGCGCGCAGATCGTGTTCACGCGCAGCAAAGTGGGCTGGGTCAGCGAAATGGACGCCGAATATAATGACAAATGGGACGTGTATACAATTGGGCGCGACGGGACCAACGAGAAAAAAGCGGCCGAAGACGCAACGTGGGCCACATGGCGGCCCGACGAGAAAACCATCGTTTTTTCCCGCAGGAGTAAGGTATGCACGAAAAACCTCGAAACCGGAAAAGAAGACACGATATTCGACGTCGAAGCGATTTTCCATAAAAAAGGCGTTATCGCCCAGGAGCCGAACATGTCGCCAAAGGGCAACTGTCTTGCCCTGACGCTTCGCGGGACCATGCGCGAAACGGGCGTCTGGAATTTTGACAAAAAGGAATGGTATAAAACCGGCGGCGGTTGCCAGATCGACTGGTTCCCGTCGGGTAAAAGGGTCCTTCGCATGAACGAGGGCCAAGGCAATGGCGGAACGGAAGTTCTGGCGTTCGACGTAGACGAAAACGGCAAACCGGTTGATAAAATCGAGGGCCTATCCATAAATAAAAAATGGCGTTTTATGGATTTGCCGGGCCGCAGGTCGCATGAATATTTCCCGAAAATGGACCAGACGGGCAAGTGGCTTGTCTGGTGCGCCACGCAGGTGGGCCACGAGCACGATCTGGCCGATTACGAAGTGTATATCTGGGACATCAATACCGACAAGGAAAAAGACCCGGTACGGATCACGTTTCACACCGGAAACGACCGGTGGCCGGATATTCATACGGGAAGCGTTGAAAAGAAAAGGCCCGAAGCTCCGGCTAGCGCGCCGCAATAGAACATACATATCAATGATGCTCGATGAATTGATCCTACCATACAAAATCGACGAACCTGCGGATATCGTGGTATTAGGCGCGCCCTACGACCGCACGGCGTCTTTTCGCCGGGGTTGCGCGAAGGGGCCTGCCGCGATTCTTTCGGCGCTCTTGCATCAGATTGAACCGTATGACCGCTGGAGCGATTCCGTACCGGCAAAAACCCATAAAATCGCCTACCGGACAATCTCGCCGCTCAACCGCTTTGCGCCCAAAACCATGATTTCGCGTGTAGAAGGGCAATGCGCGCTATTACATGAAAAAAACGCCTTTATTTTTTTGCTTGGCGGCGAGCATACGGTCACATTGGGGGCGCTTCAAGCGTTGGCAATTCGACGTCCGGCGCGGGAAATAACGGTTTTTCAAATCGACGCCCATCTCGATTTACACGATACCGACGCCGACTATCGCTCCGATTATTATGGAAAATATGCGCACGGCACGGTAATGAGAAGGGCGCTGGACCTCGGTTTTAACTGTATATCGGTCGGTGCGCGCGCTTATGGCAGGGAGGAAGCGGATTTTGCGCGCGAAAACGGCATTTCAGTTTTCGAATGGAAAAATGAAAAAGCGCCCGCGCCGTCCGAAATTGTCGACGCGATAACCACCGATTCGGTATACGTGACCCTCGACGTCGACGGCATCGATCCCGCTTTTATGCCCGCCACGGGAACGCCCGTCCAGGGCGGCTTGGAATGGTATTATACCCTTGAGCTCTTGCGCGATGTTTTTAAGAATAAAAAGGTCCTGGGCGCCGATATCGTGGAGGTCGCTCCGCGGCCTGGAGACGTGGCAACCGAATACGGGGCCGCGCAATTGTGCTATACGATGATAGGATTTTTGTCCGATTAGAGAGTCACCTTAAAGCCTGACCATGTAAAGGAAAATATGATAGTTCCGTCGAAAATGTTTTTAACAAAAGGGGTCGGCGTCGATAAAAACAGGCTGTCGTCGTTTGAATTCGCCTTACGCGACGCGGGCATCGAGCGGTATAATCTTGTTTACGTATCGAGCATTTTGCCGCCGCTCTGCAAGATCATCACCCGCGTGGAAGGTTTAAAAGAGCTGCTTCCCGGCCAAATACTCTATTGCGTCATGGCCCGAAACGAAACCGACGAACCTAACCGCCTTATCTGCGCGTCGATCGGCGTTGCCATGCCCAAGGACCGCAAGCAATACGGATACCTTTCGGAGCACCACGCCTTCGGGCAAACGGCCGATATCGCCGGGGACTATGCCGAAGACCTCGCGGCAACCATGCTCGCGTCGACCATGGGAATTCCCTTCGATTCCAACCAAGCCTGGGACGAGCGCAAGGCCGTCTATCGCGCCAGCGGAACGTTTTTCAGGACCACCCACCATTGTCAATCCGCCGAGGGAAATAAAAACGGCCTGTGGACGACCGTGGTCGCATCAGCGGTGTTTATTTGATTTATCTTGGTGGTTGGTCCGCGTGGCAAACGATTTTATAAAGGGTGGCAGTTATTTACAGTGTCTGAAATATGTACGCGAAACGAGTAGATATTTCTTGACTATTAGTAACTAGTGGGTTAGATTCATTTGGGAATGTACCCGCCTTCAAGATAAAGCGCGTTTACTTCCGCCGCGGTAAGCGGGCGATTATAGTAGCGCACATCATCGATATAACCGGAAAAGAGTTCTTTGTTGCCGCCATAATAGCCGCAACCGATCGTCGTTGAATCGGGCGCGTAAACGGTCCCCGTTATCGCCATGGTCGTGTCCGCCAGATTGTTAACATAGCTTTTAAATGTCGTGCCGTCGTACGTGACAACAACGTGGTTCCATTGTTTTATAGTAACGGGAATTTTTCCGTCCGTAATGTGGGTCGCGCTGCCGGAACCACCGGTTGTAAAGTGATAACGGAGAACGCTATTATTGATGGCCGCGCCTACCTGAACGAAATTGGGATTGGGAGACTGCGCGAATATCCATCGCCACGGGTTGGTCGAATCGGGATAAAACCAGGCTGAAATGGACAAAGCGCTTAGTCCGTCGATGCAATTGGGGACTTTTAAATATTGCGCGCTGTCGGAAAAAAACGCGATCGCCTTGTACATATTTCCAAAACGGTCCGCGGCGCCGTAAACGCTGTTTGCGGTCCCCTTGACCATTTGGGCCGTTCGATTGTTGCCGCTTGTTTCAGTGAGGAAGTCGGCCGCGGTAGAAAAAGCATTCAAGGGATAGTAAGCGATAAGCCCCGCGGTTGGGACCTGTCCCATGGTGATGCTCGACAAATCGGTAATTCTGACGATGGTCGTATCGAGGCCCGTGTAGGGACTACGGCTTACGATATATAAATCGTTGTTGGCGAAGGTCATTCCAAAGGCTGTTAAAATCAGTGTCAATAAAATACGGCGCATTTTATTTCCTTTCACGCTATTTTAAAAATGGATTATTTACTTTACAAAAACCTCTGCGCTTTGTTGCATGCCATCCGATTGTTCCAAACGGACCATATAACAACCGGACGTAACCCGCGCCCCTGAATTCGTACGGTAATCCCATACGTAGCGGCCGCTTTTTAAGGTTCGAAAAGTTTTCAACAAACGTCCGTCAGGGCTGAAAATACCAAGACGGCACATGACATTGGAAGGAACCGCAATTTGAAAAACCATAGCGTTGGTCCGTTGCGACCACAAAAGTCGCTTCGTTTTAGTTTCAGCATTGATCATGGTCTCCGGCTTTGCAATAGGCGTTGGAATTTGACCATAATCGAAAACCAATCGGCGTACTGCATTGATTGAAAAATCGGTGGATTGGCCGTTTGCGACCCGCATGATGGTGTCGACGAAAACAATGGTTTTTAATTGGTCGATTGAGAAACTGCTTTTTGTCGAATCCGATGAAACAACGGTCACATTTGTTTGCGCTGAAACCAAAAAAACGGCCCACAACAGAAAACTGACTATTTTTATCATATTTCCTCTTTCGGTAATTTTCAACGTAAAATTAGTAACAAATTATGCAAAACGGTTCAATACTCATCAAAAACTAATAAAAGTTCTTCCTTAAGGAGTCACGGTGACCTGTACCGTACTGAGAATACTGAACGCCGTCGGCGGCAATTGCAAAACGCCGTCTTGTTGATCGATGGCGAAATAAAAAATGTATGTGCCTGGAGGAATATTCGTCATGCTCGGTAGCGCGAGATTATCAAGTGCGGAAAGAGGCCCTTGATAGGTGACCTGCTGGTTCGTTGACCAATTGCCGCTCGGGTATTGATAGAAATAATACAAACCATTCACCGACCCGGCAATCCAAAAGTCAACGGGAGTCCCCGTATATGTTTGGGGATCAACGGACAATGCAAGCGTAAGCGCGTCGGCGGTTTTAATGGTGATGGGACCGGAGGAGCCGTTCGCCTTGATGCCGATCGGCAAGAAGCTCGTGGTAGCGCTGTTCGAAGCCGTTGAAGCCGGACCAATTCCCATGGCGTTGGTCGCGGTCACCGTAAACGTATAGGAAACGCCGTTAGAAAGATTGCCTACCGTAATCGGACTGGCCGCGGCAAAGGCCGAAATACTTCCGGGTGATGAGGTCACGGTATACGAGGTAATCGGGCTTCCGCCGTTGGAAGCGGGAGGATTAAAGGTAATCGTTACTTGGCCATTGCCCGCAATCGCGGACGCTCCGGTCGGCGCGCCGGGGACCGTGTTTGTCGATGCGCCTGTTGTAAAGCTCCAAACCGGACCTATGTCCTTTGAGGTTTGTTGCGTAAGGGGATTGACGTTCCATTCGTTAATGCGCCAGTAATACGTCGTGCTGCACGAAAGCGCTTGTCCGGCTGGAAGAGAGGCGTTCGGCTCATGGTTGTAGGTGTCGCCGGCGCAGTAAGGCGGCGGGTTGACGATGCCGAAATAAATTTCATGCCCATAGGTCCCGCATCCGGCCTTCCAGCTAAAAAGCGGCGTCGTGCTTATTGACGTTGCATAGTTTGCCGGGCCGGGATTTGATGCCTGCCCCGGCGGGAGCCAACTCCCTTCATGAATGACATACGCTTCCTGCCACCATTGGTTAATATAGGTATATCCTATATATCCGAATCCAGCCGTGCCCCAGGATGTTCCCCAGGAATTTTCGAATTTGAATGCCTGTTTGATATCGTCATAACCAACGACGCAATAGCAATGAGCGCCTTGGTAAGTCCCGAAGTTTCTTAAGACTCCACCCGTTCCCAGCAACTCGAAATTATCGTCCACGGGTCCGGCAACGATGACCGCGCTATTCGCAATAAGCAATGATTTAATGGAATCAACGGAAATACCGACCCTGGAAAAGCTCCCGATTTTCCAGAATCCCGCGTCTTCTTGCTGAAAAGAATTGGGAAGCGTGGCGCAATCCGTGTCGGCGTAGGGCATGAAACCTTCCCGGCATGAGCCTTGCGACTCAAGAAGATTCAAAGCGCTCGGCACGGTAATGCCGCCGTCGCAGGTTGTCTTAAGTTGATTATAGACATACGCGGGGGAAAAAATCGTCGAAACCGTATTCCAGGGTCCCCGACTCGTGTCGTACATCGAAATGCTTCGGGCGCCGTAGGCGGTCCCAAATGCCGTGCATGACCCCTGCTGGCCCTGATCGCCCACCGGCGGGCAATTGAGCGTCAAAACCTGGGCGGCCGCCGGCGTCAATGATCGCGGAATCGCGGCGCGATCGATTTTGTTATATTCTTCGCGTGGCAGCAGAATACAGCCAAGCCCGTGCCGAGCGCTTCCCCCGACGACGCCATGCGCAAATGTCAAAACGTAAAGAATTGTGGGTAGCGAAAAATGTAAAAACCTTTTCATGTCGCCTCCACCTTGTGGGTTTGAAAATGGTTGAACTTTTTTAATACGAAATCTTAACCGGCGAATGCCGGTCAATCGTGGTCCCGTCTCCGAGCTGGCCGTAATAATTCCAGCCGCATGTCCAGAGCGAAGCGTCGGTTTTCAGGACCAGGCTATGTTGACTGCCGCACGCCATTTGCGACACGCCGCTCATAATTTGCACGGGGGCCGGACGATTTTCCGTGGTTGAGTCGCCGAGTTGACCATATCCGTTATAACCCCATCCCCAGAGCGTTCCGTCGGTTTTAAGAACAAGGTTATGATAATAGCCGACGGACATCACCGCATTTTGCGCATTGGTCATGATAAGCGTCGGGGCATTGCGGTTGGTTGTCGTTGCGTCGCCGAGTTGGCCGTATTCATTGTCCCCGCAACTCCAGAGCGTGCCGTCGGTCCTTAGAATCAGGCTATGATACAATCCGGCCGCAACGCTTTGCACGCCGGTCGCGATTTGTACCGGCGTCAAGCGATTGAACGTGGTCCCGTCGCCGAGTTCGCCGTACGTATTGAGCCCGCACGCCCACAGCGAGCCGTCGATTTTCACGATCAGGCTATGATAACCGCCCGCGGCAATGCTTTGAACGCCGGTCATTATTTGCATGGGCGTCAGGCGGCTGAGGGTCGTGCCGTCGCCGAGCTGACCGTAGGAATTGTCGCCGCATGCCCACAGCGTTCCGTCGGTTTTAAGGAACAGGCTGAAGTAATGCCCCGCGGCCATGCTTTGAACGTCGGGGGATATTTGGACCGGGGCATAGCGGTTGAGCGTTGTCCCGTCGCCGAGTTGCCCGTAGCAATTTTCTCCGCAACCCCACAGCGTATGGTCGGTCCTGAGCATCAGGCTATGATACGAACTTGAGGCGATGTTTTCGACGCCGGTAGCGGTTTGGGCGGCCGTCAGGCAATCGGCGGCCGTCCCGCTGCCGAGCTGGCCGTAGAGGTTCCATCCCCAATCGCTCAATGCGCCATTGGATTTCAGGACAAGGCTGTATCCGGCCCCGCCGGCCATGACGCGCACGCCGCCCATAAGCGCGACGCCGACGCCGGTATCGCTTCCCGTAACCGACGTATAGCAAAAGACCAGGTTTCCCGGTCCCGCGTCCCGAAGCGGCGAGCCGCCGGGGGAAATAAACCCCTTGAACTTGACAATTCCAACACTGTCTCCCCGGACGCCCGTTTTAATGACGGCCGCCGCGCTGTCGAGGCCGTATGAAGGCATGTTCGCGGCAACCATGAACCCGCTGTCGGGCGTTTGGACCACGCCGTAAGCGGCGCTTGCCGCTACGCCGGCGATTGTGCTCCACTGATAATTTCCCAGGGAATCGGTTTTAAGAAGGAACGCTTTTTGCCCCGTTCCGTAGGACGACGTTGCGCCGACCACGGCAAAGCCGCCGTCGCTCGTGGCCGTCAGGTTATAGCCGACGTCGTCTCCGGCCCCGCCGTATATTTTCAACCACGCCACGTTTCCCATCGAGTCAAGTTTTGCGAGGAAAACGTCCGTGCCGCCGTTGACGGCGTACGTGCGGGTCTCTCCGGTGATCGCGAAGCATCCTCCCTTGACGCATGCTAAACCCCGGCAGCAGTCCCTTCCCGCGCCCCCGAATGTTTTGACGAATTGCGCCGCGCCGCCGTTCGGGCCGATTCTTAAGGCGAAAATATCGGTATCTCCCCGGTTAAACGAACCCGTATATCCGGTCAGGAAAAAGCCGGAATCGGCGCATTGGGCAATGCAATAGCCTCGATTGCCGCCGACGCCGCCTAAATTCTTTTCGAAAACCAGATTGCCCGTGGAATCGTATTTCGCGGCCATGACGTTTTCATTGCCCGCCGGATCGGTTGAAAAACCGCAGACGGCCACACCGCCGCCGAAGGCGCTCAGGCAATCGTAGGCCGCGCAAGCGCCGCTCCAAAGTAGTTTCCAGTCGAAAAGCTCGCCGGAATTGTCGGTTGTCAACAATAGGGCCCTTGAAATTCCGTTTGAGTCGCGCGCCGACCCGGCGAGCGCGAAACCGCCATCGGCGGTTTGACAAATCGAGTGCGCGAAGCACTGACCGGGACCCGTATACGTTTTGTTCCACAATATTGAATAGGGGCCGCCGTTAACGACAATCTTGTCGATAACGACGGAGTCGCCTGAACTTCCCGCGTTCAGGTAAAAATCGGCGAACGCCTTGCCCACGAATTTGCCGCCGCTATTGTTCGGGTGCCCGTCTCCATAGGCGGGATTGGCCAAATTGTCGTTGGGAGGGCTTTGGCCGAGAAGGGCCGCCAGGTCGAAAACGCGGGAGACGCCGGCGGGAGGATTCGCGCGGATGGCGGTATTAACGGCCCGCCAGTAGGTTTCGGCCGCGCCCGTAAAGTTAAACGGCGGGACCGTGCACAGAATGATTTTTTTGGCCGGGGAAAGTTGCAACAGGGAATTGACGACGGTGGTAATATAACCGAGCACCTGGTCGGAGGTGGCGCCGTTTCGAAGATCGTTGACGCCCAGGCAAATAACCGCGTCGTCGCAGCATTTGGCCTTGCCGAGCCAGGCCTTGTTGGTGGCCGCGTCGCTGGCCCGCGCCCAGCCGCTGCCTAGGTTCCACACGCCGTAGTCGGGCCCCAAATCGGTCGCGGCCTGCGCCACCCAAAAAGCGTACGAGTCCATCGAAACGTTGAAGCCCTGGGTGATGCTGTTGCCGAGGATGCCGATGATTTTCTTGACCGGTTTTTTATAGGCAATGGCATTGGGCGCAACGGCAAAGTCCCCGGTGGGGGAAAATCCCGAACTTGACTCCTGCGAAGCGTATGGTCCCGATTTGGTAAAACAGGAGTATTGGTTCTCGTAGGGATGGGGAATGGCGTCGTCGGCGGTTAGTTTTTGGACCGTCCAGGTAAACGCCAGATAGTGCCCGGGAGGCAAGTAAAAGTCCACGGCGTCGCTCCAGAAGGATTCCCCTTTGGCAACGGTCTTCGCCGCGGCGCCCCCGAAGGTGACCGGCATCGTCGTTCCCGGAGCGACCGACCCGTCGGGCGCGCTTCCGCCGTCGGCGATGCATGCCGCGATAATGCCGAAGTCGCTGCACGAATCGTTTGCCGGATCCGCGAGCGGATGTTCGGACTGCGAGTCCATGATATTACGGTACCACACGCTCAAACTTAAATTTCCTTCTTCCCGAAGTCGGTAATACGTCCGGTAGGTTGCGGTAAAGGGCACCCCCTTCATGGCCAAATTGTTCGGGACTCCGGCGGTTGTTGCCGGAGACTTGTCTGCCCAGAACCAGAGCGCCACGGGATCGCGACTTTGGGCGAAGAGCGGGCTTATCGCCGCAAGTTGCAGAACACACAGATAGAAAGCGATTCGGCGAAGCATAATGTCGGTCCTTTGGCGTAAGCGGTGATAGTAATTAAAAAACCTAAAGTCGTCCTGACGTCCCCTTAAGGGTTGGAAAGGTAAGGGGCCTGTTTGAGCAGGCCCCTTAGCGTCAAAAAAGTCATACTCTTAAATTAGGGACAAACGGCCTTTGTGCCGTCAAAAGCATACGTGCCGCCGGACAAACCATTGACAATGGAATTGCCGTCGGCGCTTAAAGTTCCCGTGTACGTTACATCCATATTGTAGGTGATGTTATGCGTTGAAACGGAGATGGAGTTTCCCGAAACGCTTCCGCCGGTGACCGTGCCGCTCGACGGGACATCCCAGTTGATGGTTCCGGCGCTTATCGTGCCGTCGGCGTTAATAACTATCTGAAGCATGCCGGTCCACCAGGTGTTGGAACCGGGGCTTTTTTCCTGGCGAACGCTCCAGCATTGGGTCGTGGTTGCAGGCGGCGGAGGAGTGCAACTGATTTTTGCCGCGTTAAAAGCGTACGTACCGTTTGACAAACCGTTGATTATATTGCTGTCGGCAGTAAACGTGCCGGTATAGGTTGCGGGGCCATACTCGATGACATTTGCAATGATCGTGGCAATAGGGCCGGAAATGGAACCGCCCGTTATCACGGCGTGCGACGGAACGTCCCAAACGATTGTTCCGCCGATGACCGTTCCATCGGTAAGAACTTGCATATTCATCGTGCCGGTCCACCATGTGCCGGAACCTGGGCTCTTTTCCTGATGCGTGGTATAGCACAGCGATACGGTATCTTGAGCGACGCAGACTTTTTTAATTGCCTTGAAACCATACTGGCCATTACCGTTGTCTTTGGACACACCGTTGACAATTCGTTCTCCATAAGCGGTCAATTCGCCGCTATAGGTGACCGTTACGGCGCTCGGCGTAGTCCATGAACCGGTGACGCTGAAGCCGTTTCCATTGACGGTCCCCGAGACCGCCGTGGTGGGATAGGGGCTGTTCCAGGTAACGCTTCCGCTGACCGTTCCGGACATGGTGTTTTCAGTGAGCGACATGGTCCCCGTATAAACTTTGTCCGGTCCGTCCTGTTCGACGTTCCAGCAGCCGGTAACGTCGATTTTCGGACTGGCAAGAGCGGCGATTTCCGCGCCGGTCAATACGCGGTTGTAAACACGGATTTCGTCGATTTTGTCCTTAAAAAGATTCGAGTACTGTCCGTCGATCAGGCTGCCGCCAAAAACCGCGGAACCTGTTCCCGGCGTAAAGGGGCCCGATGCGGAATAGCTGCCGACAAGCGATCCGTTGATATAGGCGCGAACATTTGCCCCGTCAAAAGTGACCGCCACATGAGAAACGCCCATTACTTTTGCCGAAGTGACTATTGTTTTCCAAGATCCGGAGACGCTGTCGCCGAAGACGACCAGGATGGTGTTGTCGGGGGCGATTTGAATCTGATATCCCGCTTTATTTCCCGCCACGCCGGCCGAACTCTGAAAAATAGTTTCCAGTTTCGAAGGTCCTTGAAGCTGGACAAACGCCGCGAAGGTGAAATTAGGGGCGTTAAATTTGCCCATGGATTCCCGTGCGACCGTTTTGCATCCGATACTATCGAAATTTAAATAACTTCCATAAGGGCCGTTAGGAACTACATGAGCGTTAATAACACCCTGCACGCCCAACAAATCATAATGGTTGAACGACTCATCGTTCGTTGAAAACAGCGACGATTCTTCAAACGGCCAATAGGCCGTGAGTGAAGAATCCATCGGGGCTTGAGAGAAAACCGAAACCGCCGCTAAGGCGATTCCACCGGCAACCTGACGCAGAAACTTGTTGACCATGAGGTCCTCCTATTAGAAATGGGTTTAAGAGAAAAATTAAACGACCGCGGAATTTGCACACGACGCCTGCCACTATCGCTGTTTCTCTTAAAATCACGGAGGATATAAATGGCAAAATACCGGCGTTTTGCGCGAAACATATAAAAACTACGAAAGGACTATTAGGATTTTATTAAGATAAAGATAGAAATTGGTTCGGTGAATGTTACCTTGAAAACGTTTTTTCTTCGCAAACCGCGCAAATCAAAAATGCAAGGTCCTTGAAATTCAGCGGTTTCGTTAGGTAATCGGTGATTCCCAGGTTTTTGGCGGTTTTAGCGGTCACTTTTTCATTATACCCCGAACAGAGGAAAATCGGCATTGAAGGCCTGATCTGTAATGCCCGCTTGGCAAGCTCAAGCCCGGTAATTCCCGGCATGGTCTGGTCCGTTATAATCGCGTCAAAGTCGTTCGGGTTTGATTCAAACATTTTAAGCGCTTCCTCGCTATTTGATTTTGAGATGGCTTCAAACCCCATCAATCTTAAGGATTCTTCGGCTACTTGGGCGATCGCGACTTCATCGTCGACATAAAGCACCCGTAAATTATTTCCAAACGGCTCCGCAATGTTTTTTTCCTTTCTTGGCCTAAGCGCTTTGGTCGCGGGCAATTGCGGAAGATAAATATAAAAGGTCGATCCGACGTTAATTTTAGATTCCACCGAAATGCTTCCGCCATACCGCTTGACGATTCCATGCACCACCGCCAGACCCATTCCGGTGCCCTCGGCCTGGGACTTCGTGGTAAAAAAAGGCTCAAAAATCCGCGGAAGCAATTTTGGATTGATGCCGTGTCCCGTATCGGTTATTGAAAGCCTGAGAAAAGGTCCGGATTCCAGCGCCTCGGATTCCGACCATCCTAAAATCGGTCCCGAATGGTCGATTAATTTTATCGCCAGAATCCCGCCATCGAGCTTCATGGCATGTCCGGCATTGGCGCACAGATTCATTAAAATTTGATGGACCTCCGTGGGATCGGCCATCACAAGGTCGTTTTCAGTTTCAATCGAAATCTCGATATCGATCGTGGATGGGAGAGAGGAACGCATGAGTTTAATGACTTCCTTGACGACCGTACTTAAATGGAGCGGGAAACGTTCCTGCTTGTTTTTCCTGCTGAAGGTCAGTATTTGCTTGACAAGATCGCGGGCGCGCGTCGCGGAGCGTTCGATTTGTTGCACATAATGAAGCAGGGGACTGGTCGGTTCGATGAATTTTTCAAGCAGCTCGCAATTGCCGAGTATCGGCATGAGGATATTATTGAAATCGTGGGCAATGCCTCCGGCAAGCGTCCCGATCGCTTCCATTTTTTGCACCTGGGAAAGATGTTGTTCGGTTTTAAGCCTGTTTTCTTCATAGAGCGTAAAAAGCGATTTGTTGAGAATGACGCCGATATACACGCCCTCGCCGGTCACGACGACCCCTTCGAGATTAGGGACAAGCGCCGATTGCCTGAGCAATTCCTCAATGGCGATGGTGTCGGGAACGATCACGCATTCCGAGGAAAAACTTGAAATGCTTTTGTTTCTAATCAACTCCCTGCCGAACATGCCGTAAATATATTCCTTGAAATCATACTCGCGAATGACGCCCACCGGGCGGTTCTCGCGATCGACAAGCGGAAAGAAAGTAAATTCCTTGTTTTTCTGGAATCGGCCGAAAACATAATCCATGGCGGCGTCGAAGGGCACGGGCCTAACGAAGGTCATGTATTTCGTCAAATTCATGGACAACTATCACGCGAGATCGAAATCGATCTCCGCACGTTCGTCGATTTCCTCGTTCGCGGGAGGGTAACTCTTTTCTTCAAAGTCTCCGTTATAAAAATTAAAAACCTCCAGGGTCCCTTCGGCGGAATTTTCATTGTTGTATTTGTCGGGGTCCCCGGCGTTGTCCGTCGGGTTTAAATAACTAACGGTCAAATTCATCGCTTTGGCTCCTTGGTTGACGATTGCAAAACTCAACGACTAACCTGCCTAAGGGCAGATAAGTCTCCGTACGCAGGAATTATATACGCCGGACGCGTATATAATTCAGCTACGGAGACTAAAACGGCGATTCCATAAGGCATCGCAGAGGGTCTTTCGGATCTTCCGATAGCATCGTAAATTCCACGCCCCACGAATAATATTCTTCGTGGTGGCGGGTCCAAATTACTTTTCCCGAACACTGGGAGCGCCCATACGGAGTCGTGATTAAAAGCGTCAATTCATTCCCGACGCCATATTCGGCGTGGTCCGCCGCTTTTTCCATGGTAAACTGCGCGCCGTGTTCCGACAAATCAACCATTGTCGCGGTATGGGTTTTTCCGGCGTATAAAAATTCCGAATGGCACGACGTCGTCAAATCCGTACGCTCCGAACGTCTTCTTTCATGGATTGTCATGCAGTACTCGTTTCTGCGTTTAGGCGATAATCAAACATTAAAAATCAATTCTATTTATTAGAGAACAATTAGAATGTTATTAGAAATTCGGAGGCGATCGGAGATTCTTGAAAATCTAACCCGCCCAAACGCGGATAAGTGTCTGTACGCAGGACTTATCTTCGCGGTCCGCGTAGATAAGTCGGCTACAGACACTAATTAAAATCTAACAAAATCATAATTGTAAAAATTGAAAACCCAGCTTATTTTCAAAGATTAGTATTAAAGTAATAGAAGGGGGCGTTACATGCCTTTGCTCGGAAACCTAAAACAAAACGGCGTTCAAAGCGAATATGAGCGTTTTCTCGCGACCATCTGCGCGAAATCCCCCGACGACGCGCTTTCAGCGCTGAAAAGCAGCCAACTGGGACTGAGCCGGGATTTGGTCGAGGAGCAACGTGAAGCCTTCGGCCTCAATGTTCTGCCGATCAGGCGAACGCTGCCCTTTCCTTTCGATCTCCTTGAGCGATTTAAAAACCCGCTGGTCATTCAGCTCTTGCTTATTTGCATTCTGTGCGCGATCATGGGTGACATACGATCGGTAATCGTCGTGGGCGGGATGATTTTCCTGAGCGTGTTTCTTTCCTATTTCCAGGAAAAAAGGTCCGACGCGGCCGTACAGTCTCTTAAAAAAATGATCCGCTCTACGGTCATCACCATACGCGAAGGTTCCTCGGTGCAAATCAACTTGGAAGACATCGTGCCCGGCGACATTGTGGTCCTTGCGGCGGGTTCGATTATTCCGGCGGACCTTCGCATTCTGACGGCCAAGGATTTTTTTATTAATCAGTCCTCGCTAACGGGCGAATCGCTTCCGGTTGAAAAAAACGCGTCGCCCGACACAACTTCCCCTGATGCGCTCGGTTTGAAAAACGCCGCCTTCCAGGGGGCCACCGTCATCAGCGGTTCCGCCCGCGGGCTCGTGGTAAATACCGGCGCCCGCACGGTCCTGGGCCGCATCTCCCAGAACATCACGAAGACCAAGGTCCCCACGGCCTTCGACAAGGGCGTCCAGTCCTTTGTGTGGCTCATGGTTAGGTTCATGATCGTCATGGTCCTGACGACATTCCTGATTGTCGGGCTTACCAAACATAACTGGCTCGAAGCGCTGATGTTCGCCCTGTCGGTGGCGGTGGGCCTGACGCCTGAAATGCTGCCGATGATCATGACCGTATGCCTTTCAAAGGGCGCGCTCGGCATGTCGAAAAAAAAGGTCATCATCAAGCAGCTTAAATCCATCCAGAACCTCGGGTCCATGAACATCCTCTGCACCGACAAAACCGGCACGTTGACGCAAGACCGGGTCGTGCTCGAAAAATACGTGGACGTTACCGGACGCCAAAGCGACGGCGTGCTCGAGTACGCGTACATGAACAGCCACTATCAAACCGGGCTGCTCAATCTCCTCGACAAGGCCATTCTCGACCACGAGGACCTCGACGTCGAGCGCGACTGCCGTAAAGTCGACGAGATCCCCTTCGATTTCGTGCGCAAACGCATGTCGGTCGTCATCGACTACGAAGACATGCATGTGCTCATTTGCAAAGGGGCGGTTGAAAACGTGTACCCCGCGTGCGACCAATACCAGGTCGACGACGAGATCTACCCGCTTATTGATTTTGTCAAGAACGACCTGGTGGACGATTACAAGGACCTGAGCGCCGAAGGGTATCGCGTGTTGGCCATAGCCTACCGGGAATTCCCGCAAACCAAGGAATCGTTTTCCAGCGAAGACGAAAAGGGGATGGTCCTTCTGGGATATATCGCGTTCTTCGATCCGCCCAAGGATAGCGCCCTGCAGGCGATAAAATCCCTGGCGTCGCTTGGCGTAGGGGTAAAAATATTGACCGGTGATAACGAGCTCGTAACGCAAAAAGTCTGCAAGGACATCGGTCTTGAGGTCAAAAAAACGCTTGTCGGGCCCGACATGGGCAAGCTTTCGGAAAGCGAGCTTGGCGCGGCGATCGATGAAACGACCGTCTTCGCCCGCTTGTCGCCTTCACAAAAGGAACTGGTGATCAACGCGCTTCGCGCCCAGGGCAACGTGGTGGGGTTCATGGGCGACGGAATCAACGACGCGCCGGCGCTGCACGCGGCCGACGTGGGAATTTCGGTTGACTCGGCGGTCGACGTGGCCAAGGAGTCGGCGGATATTATCCTCCTGGAGCGAAGCCTCATGGTTTTAAAGGACGGCATCGTTGAGGGCCGGAGGGTTTTCGCGAATATCGTCAAGTATATTCGCATGGGCGCAAGTTCCAATTTCGGCAATATGTTCAGCGTCGTGGGCGGCAGCTATTTCCTGCCGTTTCTACCCATGGCGCCCATTCAGATCCTCGCGAACAATCTTCTCTACGATATTTCGCAAACGGGCATCCCCACCGACAACGTCGATGAGGAGCTCGTGCGTTCGCCGCGCAAATGGGACATCAAGGGCATCAGCACGTTCATGATTTTCATCGGCCCGGTAAGTTCAATTTTCGATTATGCGACGTTTTTTCTCATGCTCTACGTTTACGGCTGCAGGCATTTTACGGACGCAGGCGCCACGGCCGCCATGAAAAGCCACTATGAAGCGCTTTTCCATACCGCGTGGTTCGTGGAGTCGCTTTTGACCCAAACCCTTATCGTCCACATAATCCGCACGGGCCGGATCCCGTTTTTTCAGAGCCGCGCAAGCTACGGCATGTCGCTGACGACCCTAACGGTCATGGCCGTTGCGGTAGTGCTGCCGTACGTTAAACCGGCGGCCGATATGCTCGGCCTCGTGCCGCTGCCCATGTCCTTTTGGTGGTGGATAGCCGGTTTCCTTTTGACCTACAGCGTCATTACGCACCTGGTAAAGAAATGGTTCGATTCAAAATATGGAGGACTTCATGCGAAACCTGCTTAGCGCGCTCCAGGAAGGGAGGCTCATCGAACTTCCCACGACCGACAAAGTCAAGGCCCTTGAGTATCTCGCGGTGCTCATCGAGGCGGTGCCCGGCATCGCCAAAATCGACATCGTCAAAGGAGTGCTTGACAGAGAGGAACAGGCCAACACCGGCCTCGGAAAGGGCATCGCTTGCCCGCATTTGCGCGTTCGCCAGGAAGCCGACATGGTTTGCGCCGTGGGGTGGTCCAAGCAGGGGATCGATTACGGCGCGCCCGACGGACTTCCCGTGCATTTGGTGATCATGTATTACGTTCCCGATTGTGAACGCAACACCTACCTTAAGGAAATTTCCGGGCTTGCCAAATCGGTCATGAACGCCGCCGACGGCAATTTCTATCAGGAGGTCCTTGAGATCGACGCAATCCGCAATAAGTTGCTCGATTGGGTAGAAAGCGCGGTAAACCAGGCCATTCCCGACGCAAAAGCCCGGATGATACGGCTTGAGGTAAAGCACGCGGCTGTTCCGTCCGCGGTGGAAACGCATCTTCCGACTTCAACGGTGGGTTTTGAAGTCTCGCCTTTTATTCTGGTCGCCCTTGAGTTGGGGGAATGCAAGGTCATGTCGCAGGATTTGGAGGTAGTAAATTCCCTGGAGCGCGATTGTGCGCTGTACATGGCCCAAAACAACGGGCAATTACCGCGGGAAATCGGCGGATATCAAATCAGCGTTATGTCCCATTTTTCCTATTCAATGGGCAGGGCTGTTTACAATTGCGTGGCGATCAGGTCCAAGGAACCGAAATTCGCGCCGCAATGATTACTTCGAAGGGGGAGGCAATACCTTGCTGAAATAGCGCAGCAAAAGCCCGATTTCGCTTGCCGCATAAGACATGGTGTGATTGCCGCCATGCTCGATGTACTCGTGGGGAATTTTTAACTTTTGCAAAAGCTCATGAGCGTTTCGGTTTCCCATGAGCGCAAAATCGGATGCGCCGCAATCCAGAATAATGGCGCGGTTTTTCCCGGCCAGTTTTTCCGCCATTCCAAGAAATGAATACTGTTGCCATATTTTTTGATTGCGGTCATAGGGTCCCAACACCGCCGCAATGCCCCATTCATTGGGGAACTCGGTTAAGCCCATCTTCGACAGTCACTTGTCAACTTTTAGCGAAATCATGCAAATTTAGCCACTTTTTTGACTCGGAGGTCGAAATGTAGTGCCACATTTAACTTTGTTTAAATGCTAAAATAGATTGCAA